>Ga0335069_10002687_pt1 | contig 27155 bp, 21 predicted proteins | sample Lox_Sample_11_FD_206714 | JGI IMG/M metagenome (GOLD analysis project Ga0335069, IMG submission 206714) | Soil microbial communities from Loxahatchee National Wildlife Refuge, Florida, United States - Lox_Sample_1.1 | ecosystem: Environmental > Terrestrial > Soil > Wetlands | place: USA...
CGCGAGTGCGATGCGCACCGGCATCGTGCTCATGGGGGTCGTAGCGGCGCTGCTGCTCGCCCTCATCATCGCGCCCATCGTGTGGCGCGCGACGATGGTCGAGACGCCCACGCTGCCGCCGTCGCCGCCGGCGGGGCAGACCACGGCCCCCTAGACGCCGAGCGCCTCGGTCGCGACCGCGTCGTCGACGATGCCCTGCTCGAGCAGGCGCGAGATGGTCATCTGGAAGGTGCGCATGCCGTAGGGGTGCGTCCCTTTTTCCATCAGCGACTTGAGCGGCGGGTTGTTCTCCGGCCGCCGGATGCTCTCCTTGACCGACTGCGACGCGACGAGCACCTCGGCCGCGAGCACCACGCCCTGCCCGTCGGCCCGCGGCAGCAGCCGCTGGGCGATGATCCCCTGCAGGCAGCTCGCGATGCGCACACGGTTCTCGTTCGGGTCGCCGCTCATCAGCGCGAGCATGCGGTTCACCGTGCGCACGGCGTCGCTCGTGTGGAGCGTCGCCATGACGAGGTGCCCCGTCTCGGCCGCCTTGAGGGCGATCTCCATCGTTTCCTCGTCGCGGATCTCGCCCACGAAGATGACGTCCGGATCCTGGCGCAGCGCCGCGCGCAGGGCCGCAGCGAAGCTCGCCGTGTCCAGACCGACTTCGCGCTGCGAGATGCTCGAGAGCTTGTCCTGGTGCAGGAACTCGATCGGATCCTCGACGGTCACGATGTGCAGCGCCTGCGTCGCATTCAGGTGCGCGACCATCGACGCGATCGAGGTGCTCTTGCCGTTTCCGGCGGCGCCGACCACGAGCACCATCCCGTTCTGCTTCTCGGCGAGCTCCTGGGTCACCGGCATGGGCAGCCCGAGGCCGTCCATCGCGGGGATCTCGGTCGGGATGAACCTCATGACGATGGCGAGGCTCCCGCGCTGCCGGTACACGTTGACGCGGAAGCGCCCGATCCCAGGGGCGGCGTACGACGTGTCGTACTCCCGCAGGTCCGCCAGGCGCCCGACCACGTCGTGCCCCGCGAGGACGATGCGCGCGACGGCCTCGGTGTCCTCCGCGGTGATCCTCTCGGTTCGGAAGTAGATCATGTCGCCGCGGATGCGCGCGCCCGGCGGCTGCCCCACCTTGACGTGCACGTCGCTCGCGTGGCCCGCGACGGCCTTCGCCAGGAGCGCCAGGAAGAACTTCTCGTCGGCGAACGGCGTCGGCACGCTCGGCTAGCGTAACACGTCCCGTATCACGTCCGCTCGACGACGCCGATGTATGGGAGGTTCCGGTATCGCTCGGCGTGATCGAGCCCGTAGCCGACGACGAAGCGATCCTCGATGGTGAAGCCGAGGTAGTCGACCTGCACCTCGACGCGCGCGCGCGCCGGCTTGTGCAGCAGCGCGCACACCTTCACGCTCTTGGGATTGCGCGTGCGCAGCAGGTCGATGACGTACGCGACGGTCAGACCGGTGTCGACGATGTCCTCGACGAGGATGACGTCCTCGTGGTCGATGGGCTTCGACAGGTCCTGCGTGATCTGCACGACGCCGCTCGACTCGGTGTCCTCGCCATAGGAGCGCGTGCCGAGGAAATCAATGCGCAGCGGCAGGTCGATGGCGCGCGCGAGGTCCGCGGCGAAGACGAAGCTCCCCTTGAGCACGCACACGAGGACGAGGTTGTGCCCCGCGTAGTCCTTGGTGATCTGCGCCCCCAGCTCGTGCACGCGGGCCGCGATCTGCTCCTTGGAGAGCATCGTGACGATCCGTTCGCTCATGTTCGTCCTCGTGGAGTCGCCGAGCCAATACGGTTAGCGGGCCGGCGTGTCAACGTGGCGGATCTTCCGCTAGCGTCGCGACGTCGAGGGACGCCCCGTCGGTCGTGACGGTGACCGCGCCATCGCGGTCGGTGCGCCAGATGCGGGCACCGGCACGGCCCAGCGCCTCGAGCGTGATGGCGTGCGGGTGGCCGAACCGATTGCGACAGCCGGCGGAGACGACCGCCTCCCGCGGGCCGACCGCCTCGAGGAACGCCGGGGTCGACGACGTGCGGCTGCCGTGATGCCCCACCTTGAGAACGTCGGCGCGCAGGCGATCGCGCGCCGTCGCGAGCAGCGTCTCTTCTTCCTCGTGCTCGGCGTCACCGACGAAGAGGATCGATCGCGCCCCGTAGGTGATGCGGAGGACCAGCGAGTTGTCGTTCGGTCCGCGGTCGGACGAGAACGTAGGGCACGGGGCGAGCACCTCGACGCGCGCACCGCCGATCGCGTGCGTCCCGCAGAGAGCGGCCGGCCCGAGCACGGGCACCCCTCGCGCCGTGGCGAGCGCCAGCAGCTGCGCGTAGCCGCCACCGGTGCCCTCGGCGCGTCCCTCACCCGTGTCCCAGAGGGCGCCGACGTGCACGGCGTCGAGTCCGGTCGCGAGACCGCCGAAGTGGTCCGGGTGCGGATGCGTGAGCACCACCACGCCGACATCGCGGCGGCGGCGGGCGCGAAGCTCCGGCGCGAGCACCCGCGCGCCCACGTCGATGGGGCTCCCCACGAGCCCCCCGCCGTCGATGACCATCGCATCGCCGTCCGGCAGATCGACGATCGCCGAGTCGCCCTGCCCCACGTCGAGGAACGTGACGCGCAGCACGCCCCGCGGCGCTCCCGCGCGACGCGCCCCGACCTCGAGCATCGCCACGAGCGCGGCGCCCACCAGCACCGCGGCGCGTCTGACGCGCACGCCGAGCGCCGTCGCCGCGAGCGCGACCGCGACGACCGCGAGCTGCCACGACGTGGGCTGCGGGATGTCCGCCGTCAGCGCTGGCGTCGCGAAGCCTCGCGCGACGAGTCGCACGAGGACGAGCGCACCCGACGCGACCGCCGCGCATCCCCTCTCGGCCGCCGGCCACCAGGCGAGCATCGCCTGCACGAGGCAGAGCGGCAGCGCGGCCGACTCGCCGACAGGCACGGCCAGGAGATTCGCGATCACGCCACCCACCGGCACGGTCGGGGCGAACCGTGCGATGATCGGCACGCAGGGCACGCTCGCCGCGAGCGTCGTCGCCGCCGCACGGGCCACCGGTGCCAGTCGCGCGGGCGCGATCGCTTCGAGCGCTCGCGCGAACGGCCTCGCGAACACGAGCAGCCCTCCGGTCGCTCCTGCCGACAAGAGGAACGAGAGATCGAACGCGACCAGCGGATCCACAATCGCCATGGCGAGGAGCGAGATTCCGAAGGCGCGCGGCGCGTCGGTCCTGCGGCCGAGCGCCCGCGCCCCGAGCGCGGCCGTGGCCATCCACGCGGCGCGCAGGGTCGATCCGCCGGCGCCGGCGAGCTCCGCGTAGAGCCAGGCCACGGGTATGCCGACGGTGGCCGCCACGCGCCCGACGTCGAGGCGCGCCGCCAGGGTCTCGACGCGGACGAGCACCCCTTCGAGGCCGCGCACCACGAGCGCCAGCACGAGCACGAGGTGCATGCCGGACACCGCGAGCAGGTGCGACAGCCCGCTCGCGCGAAAGCTCCGGTCGTCGTCCGGTGCCAGATCGCTCTCCCCGAGCACGAGCGCCCGCGCCATGGGCGCCAGGTCGGGCGCGAACGTCGCGTCGATCCGTGCCCTGACACGCGCGCGCACCCGGTCGATCCACGCGAGCAGCCCCGACGCCCTGCGCGTGACGACGACGTCGAGCGTGCCTCCCGACCGCGCGACGCCTCGATGCGCCTCGCCGGGCCTCGGGTCCCCGCTGCTCGCGTCCCAGAGCCGCTGCGGCGCGCCGAGCGTCGCGACGACGATGGCCTCGTCCCCCCTCGCCAGGTCCGCCGGCCCACCGTAGAGCGTCGCCATGCCGCTCCACGTCGCTGGCGCCTCGTCGCACGCAGCCTCCTCGATCCTCGCGTCCCACCGCAGCGTGCCGCGCACGATCACCGGCGACGAGACGACCCGCGCGCGCGCCGTGCACCTCTTGGGGAGCCCAATCGCGGCATCCGCCGCCGCACGCGCTCCCTCGTAGGCGTTCACCGCCGACCGCGCCCGCAGCGCACCCGCCGCGAGCACGACCACGGCGAGCGCAATTGCCGCCGCGCGCGCGCGGCGGACGAGCATCGCGAGGATCAGCGCTGCCGTCGCCACCACCTCCCACGGCGTGACGAGCAGGAGGCCCGCCGCAGCGAGCGCCGCGCCGCACACGAGCACCCCGTCGACGGAGGCGGGGCCCGCCCGGCGAGGGCCTAGAGCGGGGCCCTGCCGACCCACAGGACCCAGAGGGTGGTTCATCGGGCGGCCCGCCAGAGCACCCGCCGTGCCTGCCCAGAAGGGCGGTGTTCCGCGGTAACCCTCGCGCCTACCCCCTGTCCCGGGACACTTCTTGCGTGTCCTGGGACACCCTTGGCTGCGTCGCTCGTTGCCCCCGGGTTTGCGGACGCCTACCCTGGGACGAGAGAGTGCCGCGTTTCGCGTCCAGGGTCAGGGCGGGTGCATGAGTCAGCGCTTCATCCGATGCCCCCACTGCAGCATGCCGCACGACGTGCTGCAGGTCTTCTGCCCGTCGACCGGCAAGGCCATACGTCGCGACAAGCGTGACAAGGCCGGCGCGTCCGAGCCGCCGCCGCGCACCGCCGCCGCCGCCGCCGCCCCGCGCGAGAAGCCCGGCACGTGGCCACCGCGCGCACCCAAGCGTGACCTGCTCGGGAAGACCATCGGCGGCAAGTACGTCGTGCGCAGCGTGCTCGGAGAGGGCGGCATGGGCACCGTCTTCGAGGCGGAGCACCTGACCATCGGCCGCTCGGTCGCCGTGAAGGTCCTTCACCCGAATCAGGCGCGGAAGAAGGACGCCGTGCGCCGTTTCCACCAGGAGGCGCGCGCCGCCGGAGCCATCGGCCACCCGAACATCTGCGAGGTCTACGACCTCGGCACGCTCGAGGACGGGAGCCCGTACCTCGTCATGGAGAAGCTCGTCGGCGAGACGCTCGCCGAGCGCATCGCCGCGGAGGGCGGTCTCCCGTTCGAGGACGTCATCGACGTGCTCACGCAGGTCCTCTCGGGCCTCGTCGCGGCGCACGAGAAGGGCATCGTCCACCGCGACATCAAGCCGGAGAACGTGTTCCTCACGAGGCGCGTCGGCTGCCCGCCCATCTGCAAGCTGCTCGACTTCGGCGTGTCCAAGATGATCGCCCCGCTCATCGGCTCGAAAGAGGAGGACCTCGACCTCACGCGCACCGGGATGGTCATGGGCACGCCCTATTACATGTCGCCCGAGCAGGCGCGTGGGGACCGCAACCTCGACGCGCGGGTGGACCTCTACGCGTGCGGCGTCATCCTCTACGAGGCGCTCACGGGGAAGCGGCCGTTCACTGCGGCGAACTACAACGCGCTGCTGCTGCAGATTCTCAGCTCCAAGCCGCGCCCGGCGCGCGCGCTGCGGCCGGCACTGCCGGCAGGGTTCGACGGGGTGCTCGACAAGGCGATGTCGCGCAACCGCGACGACCGCTACGGGAGCGCCACCGACTTCCAGAAGGACCTGCAGACGCTCCGGGACCGGCACGGTGCCGGCACGGCCGCGGGCCCCGGCGCCGCGTTCCGCCAGGCGCCGAAGCCCGTGATGCCCTTCAGTCACCCGGTGATGAAGCGCGAGGGCGCGCTGCCCCCGCCCCCGCCTCGGCCCGCGCCGAGCGTGCAGCGCCACGAGCTGACGCCGAGCTCCGTCGAGATCCCCATCATCGTGTCGGGAGACACGCCCCTGTCGGGCGAGAACCTGCCGGTCGAGGCCACCGAGCTGGAGCCGCGGCGCGCGACGCCCGACGCGGCCCGCGCGGCGAGCGACGCGCGAGAGTTCGAGGAGTACCCGACGGAGGTGCAGACGAGCCCCTTCGAAGAGCCGAAGCCCGAGGACCAGACCACGACGCAGAGACGGGCCCACGAGCTCAACCAGGGGCTCGCCCGCGCGAGGCGCAGCATCCGCGACACGGACACGGCCGTGAGGCCGCCGACCATCCGCGACACGGACGCGACCGGGCGGCCGGCGGTGCTCCGTGACCGGCGCTCGCAGCCGGCCGGGGAGGGCGATCTGCGCGACGATCAGGACACGATCATCCGACCGAGCGCCGCTTTCCCGATGCCGAGGAGGCGCACGCGCAAGCCGTCGAGCCCCGACGACACCATCAAGGTGGACTCCGACCCCGCCTCGATGGAGGGCGACCCGACGCAGCTCATGACCCCGCGAGCGCCCAAAGCCCCGAGGCGCTGAGCCGCAGGGATCCTGTTCTTCTGGGGCGGACGCTTTATATTGCGGCCGATGCCCGTCGATTCGAACGGAAGCAACGACCCCGGCGCCACGGAGGCCATCGTCGACGAAGGCGAGGCCCCCCCGCCGAGCAAGAACCCGGCGCCCGCCCCCGGCACCGCGGCCGAGGCGCCGGCGGACCCGCTCGCGGCCGCGCAGGCCGAGGCGCAGCGCAACAAGGAAGCGTGGATGCGGACGGCGGCCGACTTCGACAACTTCCGCAAGCGCACGCGCAAGGAGCTGGAGGACGCGCGCAAGAGCGGCCGCGAAGACCTGCTCCGCGCCCTGCTCCCGGTGTTCGACAATCTCGAGAGGGCCCTGCAGAGCGCGCAGCGGACGAGCGACGTGAAGGCTGTCGCCGACGGGCTGACGATGGTTCAGCGGCAGTTCGTGGACGCGCTCGGGCGCGAGGGTATCCAGCGCGTCGCGACGGTCGGGCAGGCCTTCGACCCGAGCGTGCACGAGGCGATCCAGCAGGTAGAGACCGCTGATCACGCACCGGGAACCGTGCTCGCCGAGGTCCAGCCGGGGTATACACAGGGGGAGCGGCTCGTCCGGGCCGCCATGGTCGTGGTGGCGAAGGGGAAGTCGGGGGACGGTGGCGGCGGCGAGAAAGACCCGGCGAGCTGAGGCCCTCGCCGGGGGACGGAGCGAGCGGGCGGCATAGATGGGAAAGATCATCGGGATCGACCTCGGCACGACGAACAGCTGCGTCGCTGTGGCCGAGACCACCGCGAGCGGAAAGCTCGAGGTCCGCATCATCCCGAATGCCGAAGGCGCGCGGACCACGCCGTCCGTCGTGGGGTTCGCCGGCTCCGGCGAGCGACTCGTCGGGCAGGCCGCCAAGCGCCAGGCGGTGACCAACGCGCAGAACACGGTCTACGCTGTCAAGCGCCTCATGGGGCAGAAGTTCGATGCCACCGAGGTGAAGCGGCAGGCGAGCCTCGTGCCCTACAGAGTGTTCGGCTCGCCCAACGGCGACGCGTGGGTCCACGTCGGCGACAAGGACATGTCGCCGCCCGAGGTCAGCGCGCTCGTCCTCGCGAAGATGCGCGAGATCGCCGAGGCGTTCCTCGGGGAGAAGGTGGAGGAGGCGGTCGTCACCGTCCCGGCCTACTTCGACGACGCGCAGAGGCAGGCGACGAAGGACGCGGGCAAGATCGCCGGGCTCGACGTCAAGCGCATCATCAACGAGCCCACGGCGGCGGCTCTCGCCTACGGCCTCGAGAAAAAGGACGCCGAGCGCGTCGCCATCTACGACCTCGGGGGCGGCACGTTCGACATCTCGATCCTCGAGATCCGCAACGGCGTCTTCAGCGTGAAGTCGACCAACGGCGACACGCACCTCGGCGGCGAAGACTTCGACGCGCGCATCCAGGACAGCATCGCCGACAACTTCCTGAAGGAGCACAAGATCGACCTTCGGAAGGACCGGCTCGCCCTGCAGCGCCTCAAGGAGGCGGCCGAGAAGGCGAAGCACGAGCTGTCCTCGTCGCTCGAGACCGAGATCAACCTGCCCTTCATCGCCCAGAGCGACAAGGGCGAGCCGCTGCACATCGTGAAGACGATGACGCGCACGGAGCTCGAGCTGCTCACGGGCGACCTCGTCGAGAAGACCCTCGAGCCGTGCAAGAAGGCGCTCGAGGACGCGAAGCTCACGCCGACCGACATCCACAACGTGATCCTCGTCGGCGGCATGACGCGCATGCCGGCGGTGCAGAAGGCCGTGAAGGGCTTCTTCGGCAAGGACCCGCACAAAGGCGTCAACCCGGACGAGGTCGTCGCCGCTGGCGCGGCGCTGCAGGGCGCGGCGCTCAAGGACGAGAAGGTCGAGGTGCTCCTGCTCGACGTGACGCCGCTGTCGCTCGGCGTCGAGACGGGCGGCGGCGTCTTCACGCCGCTCATCCCGCGCAACACGACGATCCCGACCGAGAAGGGCGAGATCTTCACGACAAGCGTCGACAACCAGACCTTCGTGCCGGTGCACGTGCTCCAGGGCGAGCGCAAGATGAGCGCCGACAACCGGAGCCTCGCGCGCTTCGAGCTCACGGGCATCCCGCCGGCGCCGCGCGGCGTGCCGAAGATCCAGGTCGCCTTCCGCATCGACGCCGACGGCATCGTGAGCGTCGAGGCGAAGGACCTCGGCACGGGCAAGGCGCAGACGGTGAAGGTGAAGCCGACGAGCGGGCTCACGCAGGACGAGGTCGACAAGCTCGTCAACGACGCCGACAGGTTCAAGTACGCCGACGAGCTGCGACGCGAGCTCGCCGAGGTGCGCAACCAGGCCGAGACGCTGCTCTACACGACGGAGGCGGCTCTCGAGGGGTACGCGAACCTCGTGGACGGCAAGATGCTCGACGACACGAAGACGCTCGCGCAGGAGCTGCGCGGGCTGCTCGAGGCGCAGGCGGACCTCGCGGCGATCCGCGACGCGTACCAGAAGCTCGAGACGATGACGTTCGCGATCGCCGAGAAGATGTACGGCGACGGTGGCGGCGGCGACGCGCCGCCCGCGCAGACCTAGGCCGCTAGCCCCTGACGTAACACGGCCTAGACGTGACGTAACACCACGATGCGGCGCTCGACGAGGTCGCACACGGTGCGCAGCGCCGCGGCGCGATCGAGGCCGCAGTCACGGAGGACCCGTGACAGCGGTGTCGTGCCGTCCACCTTCGCGAGGACCAGAGCGGCACGCGTGTCGAGCTCCAGCTCGTCGAGCACGTCGTAGGTCACGGTCAGCGCCGGGGCTCGGCGCCCGTCGAGCAGGATCTCGCCCGCGGCAATGGCGCCCGCCTCGTCACCCACCGAGAAGCGGTAGAGGATCTCGTGCACCGCGGGCTCCGGCTCGCGCGAGTCCCAGATCGGGCGCGAGAGCAGCGCTTCCTCGAGCGGGTCCAGCGCGGAGGCCGCCGGGACCTTTCGCCTCAGCCCGGAGGAGCGCTGGGATGACGCCGGCGGGGCAGGTATGGTCGGACGCTCGTCCGGCGGCTCGGAGGCGGGGGCTGGGTCGTGGCGGAGGTAAGGAGTGAAGCTCATGGCGTCCGCTCTTGCTAACGGATGAGGAGCACATTCAATGCCGGGGGCCGCTCACGTCCTTTCGCGGGGATGGGCGGGCACCGCTGTCGAAGAATTGACGCACCCGGGTGGTTCTAGGGCCGTGGCAGCATCAGGGGGAGCAGTGCGAGAGAGTCGGTACCGTCCCCACGTCATCTCCCTGGCCAGCGGCGCCCTGCTGGCGACCGCGGGGCCGCCGACGAACCTGTTGCCGGCGCTCTGGGTCGGAATGGCGGGGCTCGCGTGGGCGCTCGAGGAAGAGCCGCGCTGGCGGGCGTTCGCGTCGCGCGCGCGCGTCGCGCTGACGGGGGCGAGGCGCGGGCTCGCGTTCGGCTTCGCGGCGAACCTGATCGCGCTCCGTTTCATCCCGGTCACCATCACGCGCTTCACGCCGCTGCCGTGGGCGGTGGGCATCGTGGCGCTCGCGCTGCTCGCGGCGTTCGAGGGCCTGCGGTGGATGGCGGCGGCGATCGCGTGCGAGACGCTGGTGCGCGCGCGCGTGCCGCGGCCGGTCGCTTTCGCGGCGGGCGTCTACGCGGGCACGTTCGTGCCGACGATGATCCCGTGGACGGTCGCCGGCGGCGTCTCACCGTGGCCGGCGATGGTGCAGCTCGCCGACGTCGCGGGCGAGCGTGGCGTCGTGGCGATCATGGCGCTCGCGGCAGGGCTCCTGGCGGCGGGCACGCGTTCGTTCGTCGAACGCACGACGACGCGGCGGCGTGCCGTGGCGTACGTCGCGGCGGCGGCGCTCATCGTCGCGGCGCAGGCGGGCTATGGCGCCGTGCGACTGGCGCAAGTCGAGGCGGCGCGTGCCGGCGCGCCGACCGTGCGCGTCGCTCTCTTGCAGCCGAGCGTGGCCGCGAGCACGCGCTGGGAGGAGGATCGTGCGCCGGCGATCCTCGGCGAGCTGACGGCGCTGACGGCGCGCGCGCAGGGGACCGGCGCCGAGCTCGTGGTGTGGCCCGAGGCGGCATATCCCTATCGTCTCGTGCATGGCACGCGTCGCGACCCGGGCGGGGCGCGCGGGATCGTCGGGCCCGGCTCGCACGTGCCGGTGATCACCGGGCTGCTGCTCACGGGCGCCGAGGACGGCGCGGCGTTCAACTCGGTGCTCCTCGCGGCGCCGGACGGGACGCTCTCGGCGTCGTACGACAAGAGGCACCTCTTGTGGTTCGGCGAGACGGTGCCCCTCGCCGACCGCATGCCATGGCTGCGCCACGTCTTCGCGCGCGGGCTCGGGCTCGCGCCGGGCGACACCGAGGTGGCGCTCGCCGCGGGGCCCGTGCGCGCGGCGGTCCTCGTCTGCTACGAGGACGTGCTGCCGGCCGCCGGTCGCGAGGCCGCCTCCGTGGCGCCCGACCTGCTCGTCAACGTGACGAACGACGCGTGGTTCACCGGCACGGAGGAGAGCGAGCTGCACCTGCGCATGTCGATTCTCCGGTCGGTCGAGCTGCGGCGTGACATGGTCCGCGCGGTGAACGGCGGCGTGCCCTCGTGGGTGGACGCCGCCGGCCGCGTGCGCGCACGCGGACCGAGCGACTTCGCGGCGATCGTCGACACGCACCCCGCGCTGCTCGACGGCGCACCGACGTTCTACGCGCGTTTCGGCGACGCCCCATGGGCGTTGCTCGCGCTCTTGCTCGCGAACCTGGCCGTGTGGCGCAGGAGTGCCAAGCCGACGCGCTAGCGGCGGCCGTAGGTCACTGGATCAGGTCCTTCAGCGCCTTGAGAGCGGTGGCGCGGACCTTCTTCTCCGCCGGCTTCGCAGCGAACGTCTGCTTCTCGCCGGTGAACGGATTGACGCCCTCGCGGGCCGGTTTCGCCGGCTTCTTCACCGCGCGAAGCTTGAGCAGCCCGGGGATCACGAACTCGCCCTCAGGCTTGCGAAGCTCTTTCTTGATGAGCTCCGTGAGCCCGTCGAACACGCGGCTCACCGCCTTCTTGTCGAGCTCGGAGAACTCGGCGATGTCGGCGATGACCTGGGCCTTCGTCATGCGCTTGGCTGCCATTGGACGCCTGTGACTACCACCGCGATTTCTAGCTTCGCAAGCGGAAAGCGCGCTCTGCCACCCTGCAGAGGCGGGCAGTTTCTGCGCGCATGCGCCTGTCTTTCGCGACAGTGTCGTGATCCCAACCGCGCAGATGGAGCAACCCGTGCGCGAGGAGCATCGTGACCTCGGCGGCGAGCGCGTGACCGGCGGTGGCGGCCTGACGCGCGGCGGTCGGGACACTGACGACGACGTCGCCGAGCAGCTTGGGGTCGTCTTGCGGGAACGCGAGGACGTCCGTCGGCTTGTCCTTCTTGCGGTAGGCGCGATTGAGCTGGCGGACCTGTTCGTCGCCGGTCAGCACGATCGACCACTCGGCGTCGGCAATGCCGAGGGCGGCGAGCATCGCGCGCGCGCGCCGCTCGACGAGCACCCTGGGCAGGCCGCGCCAGGGGCCACCTTCCACCACCAATCGCACCGGCATGGAGGGCAGTGTAAACACTTCTTCGTGGACACCTGCGTCGTCGTGCCCGCCCTCGACGCTGCCCCGACGATCGGCCCCGTCGTCCTCGGGCTCGCCGACCTCGGGCTGCCGGTGATCGTCGTCGACGATGGGTCGAGCGACGCGACGGCCGACGAGGCGCGGACCGCCGGCGCGGAAGTCGTGCGCCACGCGCGCAATCGAGGCAAGGGTGCCGCGATCCGCTCCGGCCTCGCCGAGGCGGAGCGCCGTGGCGCGACGTGCGCCGTCACGGTGGATGCCGATGGGCAGCACCCCGCGGCAGCCGCCCGCGCCGTGCTCGAGGGCTCGAGCGACTCGAGGGCACTCGTCCTCGGCGTGCGTGACCTCGTCGCCTCGGGCGCGCCGCGGAGCAACCAGTTCGGCAACGGCGTGAGCAACTTCTTCCTCTCGCTCTTCGCGCGACGGACGCTGCGCGACACGCAATGCGGGCTGCGCCGCTACCCCGTGCGCGAGACGCTGGCGCTCGGAGCACGCGCCGACGGCTTCGCCTTCGAGGCCGAGGTCGTCCTGCGCGCCATCGCCGCGGGCCTGCCACTCGTGGAGGTGCCCGTGAGCGTCGTCTACCCCTCGCGCGAGGAGCGGCACACGCACTTCCACAACGTGCGCGACCCGGCGAGCATCGTCGGCACCGTCGTGCGCACCGTGCTCGAGCTGCGCATGGGCCGCGGAGGCTCTCCGTGAATCGGCTCCTCGTCCGGGCGAAACGCGCGGCGTACGTCGCGACGACGATTGTGCTCGCGCTCGCCCTCGCGCACGCAGTCATCCGCCTCACGACCCGCATCGCGCCGCCGCCCGTGACGGTGCCGGCCGCGCTCGATGCGCGCGACGGCGTCACGGTCCGCGAGGGCTTGCCGCTGGTGACGCTCGCGGGCACGCCGGAGGCCATCGGTGCCGCGAACGCACGCCTGATGTACCCGGGGATGCTCGACACCGAGGGACAGATGTGGACCGACTTCGGCGTCCGCGTCCCGTGGTGGGTCCTGCGCACGGGGATCGAGGACTGGGCGCTGGTTCGCTACCGCCACGTCGACCGCGGCGTGCCGGGCGACCGGCTGCGCGAGATCGCGGCGCAGGCGATGGCCTTCGACCCCGACCCGTTCGCCACGCGGATGCCGACGTTTCAGCGCATGCTCTTCCTGCACGCGCTCTACGACGTCGCGCTGCCGCTCGAGCACTCGCCGATCATCGGCTGCAGCAGCTTCGCGTTCCGCGCGCCGCCCGAGCGCGGCGGCCACGAGATCGTCGCGCGCGCCTTCGACTTCGAGGCGGGAGAGGTGTTCGACCGCGACAAGGTCGTCTACCTCGTGCGTGAGGATGGCGCGGTGCCGTTCGCGAGCGTCGCGTGGCCCGGGCTCGTCGGAGTCGTCACGGGGATGAACGCCGCCGGCGTGTTCGTCGCGGTGCACGGCGGCCGCGCCGGGGAGCCGACGAGCGACGGAATGCCCGTGGCGTTCTCGCTGCGCGAGGTGCTCGAGCGCGCGCACGACACCGACGAGGCGGTGGCGATCCTGTCCGCGCAGCACCCGATGGTCTCGCACATCGTGTTCGTCGTCGACGGACGCGGCGCGGTGGCCGTCGTGGAGCGCGTACCCGGCGCGGCCGCGTTCGCGCGGCGGAGCGACGGGACCGGCTGGATCGCCAACTCCTTCGAGGGCCCCTTCGCGAACGACCCGAAGAACCAGCGCGTCCTCGCGACGACGACGAGCGCCGCGCGCGACGCGCGCCTGCGCGAGCTGCTCGGTCCCGGGTCGTCGCCGCACGAGACGGTGGAGGACGCGCTCGCGATGCTGCGCGACCACCGATGCGCAGGCGGCGTGGCGTGCGCGCGCGGCGACCGGAGGAGCATCGACGCGCTCATCGCGACGCACGGGGTCGTCGCCGACACGACCGCGCGCGTCCTCTACGTGAGCGTCGGGCCGCACCTGTCCGGCCGCTTCGTCGGCGTCGATCTGCTCGCGCCCGACGTGCCGCCGACACCCGCGACGCTCCCGGAGGACGCGACGCTCGCCGCGGCACGCGCGCCGTGAGGCTCGGACGCCGCGCCGTGCTCGCCGGCGCCGCGGGCGTGCTGCTCGGTGCGCGCACGGCCCGCGCCGACGACCCTGTCGAAGCCCTCTTCGCCCGCGTCTCGCGCGCGCGCTCCTCGATGCGCACGCTGCAGGGCCCGTTCACCCAGGTGCGCACGATCGGCCTGCTCGCGACCGACGTGAGGAGCACCGGCACGCTGACGCTCGTGCGCCCCGACCGGTTGCGCTGGGAGCTCGCGCCGCCGGACTCCGTCGTTTTCTGGATGCTCCCCGAGGGCCTCGCGTACCGCAGCGCCCAGGGCACCGGGCGCCTCCCGTCGGCGACGCCGCGCATCGCCGCGATGCTCGACGACCTGCGCACCCTCATCGGCGGCGACCTTTCGCACCTGCGCGCGCGCTGGGACCTTCGCGTCGCACGCGACGACGCATCGGGCGCCGAGCTCGCCGCCACCGCCCGCACGCCCGATGCGCCCCTGAAGAGCTTCCAGTTCACCCTCGCGCCCGACCTCGTGCGCCCGGTTCGCGCCATGCTTGTCGAGGGCCCGCACGACCGCACGGCGATCGACTTCGGCGCCTTGCAAGTGGACGCTCCGGTCGACGACGCGAAGATGCGCGCCCCCTGAGCTGGGCTCCGGGCGTCAGGCGTCTTTGGGGTCGTCGCGGCGGCGCCCGCCGTTCTTGCGTCGTCCCTCGGGACGCGGCGGGAAGAAGCGCCGGTCGTCTCCCTCGCGGCGGTCGGGACGCGTGCGGCGCTCGGGGATGCGCCTCCCCGGCGAGGAACGAAGTCGCGACATGCCGCGGAGCATCCGCCCACAGCGACCCCGCGGCCAAGTTCCGGCCGCCCGGATGGGTGGGGGGGTTGGGGGGGAGCGTCCGCGCTCCCCCAACGAAGGTGGCACCTATGGCGTCGTGACCAACAGGTGCGCCTTGAGACCTGCGCCGAAGCCGGTGGTGCCGCCGTCGTAGTCGGTGATGAGCGCGGGCCCGCTGTTGCAATCCCACACGTTCCACGTCCAGCCGAGGTAGCTCACGCCGTGCGTGTCAGCCCAGGGCATGTACGTGTCGATGAACCCGTGGGCGCAGTCGTTCTCGCCCATCTCGCCGGTGATGACCGGGTACGTCTGCGCGACCTGATCGATCGTCATCGTCCAGCACGACTGATCGATGCACGCGTTGAAGTTGTAGAGATGGAAGCTCGCCGTCATCTGATCCAGCGGGTCGGTCGGCACGTGCGCGAGCCACTGGGAGAGATCGTCGGACCACGCGAGCCCGCCCAGCATGAGCACGTTGGTCGCGCCCGCCGTGCGCACGGCGTTCACGAGGTCCTGCATGCCGGCGCTCTGGTAGGTGCCGGTCACCGGCGAGTCGGGCGTCTTGATCGTGCACCCGCTCTTCCAGCACGCCCACGGATCGGTCGTCTGCGCGTTCGACGTGTCGAGGTGCGGCTCGTTGTACAGGTCGAACACGGTCATCGGGTCGTTCTTGAAGGCCGTCGCGACCGAGGTCCAGAAGGCAGGCGCGTGGTCGGCGTCGGCCATCGGTTGCTGGCCCTTCGACTGCTGCGTGCCCGGCGCGTTCCAGTGCAGGTCGACGATCGTGAAGATGCCGTGCGCGTGGAACTTCGACGTGTAGTCGACGATCGCTTGCTGGTAGTTCGTCCCGCTGTACATGGCGGGCGCGCCGTTGATGCCGAGCCAGCAGTCCTCGTTGAGCGGGACACGCACCGCGTTGACGTGCCCCCACGTGAGCATCGCCGTCGCGAGCGTGTCGGGATCGGGTCCCTCGTAGATAGGGCCGCCGCCGATGCAGAGGTACTCCGTGCCCGAATGGTCCAGACCGAGCAGGCGCGTCGGCTTGCCCTGGTAATAGAGCTGGTTGCCCACGACGTGCAGGTTCGGGTTGCCCGCGTCGCCTCCGCCCCCGCCGCTGCTGCTCCCGTCCTTCCCCGCGTCGGCGCCGCCTCCGTCCCCGCCGCTGCCGCTACCCCCGCTGCTGCTGCTGCTGCTGCTGCCGCCGCTGCCGCCCCCGCTTCCCCCGCCGCTGCTGCTGCCGCTGCCGCCGCCCCCATCGCCGCCGCCGCCGGCCCCGGCGCTGCCGCTCGAGCCGCACGCCGCGCCCGCGAAGACGCAGGCACCGGCGAGAGCGAGGAGGACCGCAGCTCGCATGACGCGAAGTGTACCCCCGCGGGTATCATGACGCCCATGCCGTCTTCCGGCCCCCCGAAGCAGCGACTCCTGGGCCTCTTGCGCCGCACCGCCAAGAGCGCGCGCGTCGTCGGCGAGCGATCCACCGCCGACGAGAGCGCCCTGTGGAGCGCGCACGAGCGAGCCCTCGTCCGCGCACGCGACGCCGGCGCAGCCGCGCAGCGGATCGCGTCGAACGCGGCGAGACAGCGCGCGTCGATCGACGGCGTGGCCGATCGCGCGCGCGCGCTCGGGTCGCGCGCCGGCGAGGTGCAGGGCGGATTCGCGCGCGTCGTCGACGCGTTCGAGCGGCTCGGGCTCGTCGCGCTCAACGCGGGCCTCGAGGGCGCGCGGGTCGGCGAGACCGAGGGCCGGCAGCTCGCGCTCGTGAGTGACGAGGTGCGCGCGCAGTCGACGCGCGGGGCGGAGGCGGCGCGGGAGCTCGCCGGCGCGCTGTCGCAGCTCACGGTGGACCTGGGGCAGCTCGAGGCGCAGGTCGCGCAGGCGCAGGCCGTGGTCGCCGAGGTGACGCAGGACTCGGCGCGCGCGGCCGGCGCGGCGAGCGACGCCGAGGCGGCGCTGGTGGACATCGGCGACCGCGTGAAGAAGGCGACCGGCAGCGACCCGGAGACGGTGCGCGCGATCGCCGAGGCGAGCGAGCGCGCGCGCGCGCTGGTCACTTCGCTGAGCGCCCTGAGTGGCAAGGTGCCGCGTACGCTCCTCGTCGGCGCGCTCGGTCCGGTGCTCGCGCCGCTGGCGCGCCTGCTCACCGAAGAGGAGCCGGACCTCGGCGGCGAGGGGACCGACGACGAGAAGGGCGACTAGCGCGTGACGACGGCGACGGATCCCGAGCTCCTGCGGCTTCTGCTCCAGGAGCTCGAGCGCCACCTGGTGACGATCGACGAGCGCCCGCGCGACGTCCCCGCCGTCCAGCGCGCGCTCCATGCGCTCAAGGGAAGCGCCGGCCTCGCCGGCGAGCGCGAGCTCTCGGCGGCGCTCGAGCGGTTGCACCGCCGCGCGAAGGAGGGCGACGAGAGCGCGTACGACGAGGCCTCGACGCTCGTCCGCACCGCCGTCACGCGCCTCGGCGCCGGCGAGAGCGCGGTCCCCGCACGCTGGCCGATTCCTCCCGACGACCTCGTCGCGCGCCCGCTCGACCCGCTCGTCCGCGCCCAGTACGCCGCCGAGGTGACCGACCGCCTCGCGCGCATCGACGACGCGCTCGCGACGACCGAGGACCCCGTCGAGGCCGCGCGCGCCATCTACCGGCACGTGCACACGATGAAGGGCGCTGCGAGCGCGGTCGGCGACGAGCCGATGTCCTGGTTCTGCCACGGCCTCGAGGAGCGCCTGCGCGCGGCGGAGTCGACCGACGCGGCCCGCACGGCCATGCAGGAGGTGGCGCGCTGGCGCGTCGTGCTCGGTGCGCTGCTCGACGAGCCGGAGACGGCGCTGGCGACGCTGCGCTCGCGCGGGCGGCCGTCGCAGGGGCCGCGCGGATCCATGCCCGCCCTTCCCTCGACGCGGCCGGGCGAGTCCGAGCCGCCGCGGTCGACCGCGTTCGACGAGGCGACGGCGACGATCCGCGTCGCCGCCGTGGACGTCGACCGGCTCCTCGAGCGCCTCGACGCCGTGGACCTCGTGCGCGAGGGCATCGGCAACCGGGCCGAGCGCGCGCGAGAGATGGCCGTGGCGCTGCGCGAGGCGAGGGGGGCGCTCGTCGAGGCGCTGCGGCTCATCGGCCCTCCGCGCCCGTGGGGTGCGCCGGCCGCGGCGCTGCGGCGCATCGAGGACGTCGCGTCGACGCTCGGCTACTTCGGCGACGACCTCGACGGCGCGTCGGCGCGCCTGCACGCGACCGAGCACGGGCTGCGCGAGGACGTGGCGTACGCGAAGCGCCAGCTCTCGCTCATGCGCCAGACGACGGTGGGCCGCATCTTCGCGCGCCTCACGACCGCCATCGAGTCGGAGGCCCGGCGCAGCGGGCGCGCCGTCATCGTGCGCACGCGCGGCGCGGACGAGACGATCGACCGGCGCGTCGCCGAGCTGCTCGTCGAGCCGTGCTTGCAGCTCGTTCGCAACGCCGTCGCGCACGGCATCGAGCCGCCGGAGGCGCGGGCGGCGCTCGGCAAACCGCAGGCGGGCACGGTGTCGCTCACGGCGCGCAAGATGGGCAACCGACTCGCCGTGACGATCGGGGACGACGGCGCCGGCGTGGACGTGGACGACGTGCGCGCGCGGGCCCTCGACGCGGGCCTTGTGACGCAGGGGATCGCCGAGGGCGCCGACGACGACACGCTGCTGTCGCTGCTCTTCGTACCGGGCTTCTCGACGCGCGAGTCGAGCGACCTGCTCGCCGGCCGCGGGATCGGCCTGGACATCGCGCGTAGCTCGATCCAGCGCATGGGCGGCGCGATCCGTCTCTCGAGCCGCGCGGGCCACGGCTTCAGCGCACGCCTCGACGTGCCCATCGAGAGCGGTCTGGTGTCGATGCTCTGGGTGACCGCGGGGGATCAGGAGTACGCGCTGCCGTCGCTGCACGTGCGCCGCGTGCGTCTGCCGGAAACCGAGAGCGGCCCCGAGAGCACTCGCGTCCCGCACCTGCTCGCGTGCCTCGATGCCTCCCCGGCGAGGGAAGGGACGCCCTCGAGCGGCCGCACCGGCTACGTGCTCGACCTCGAGCTCGAGGGCGACGACGAATCCCTCGGCCCCGCCTCGCTCGGCGTCGACGCAGTCGGCCGCACCGAGGAGCTCCTCGTGCGTCCGCTCGGTCCGCTCGTCGCCGGCCTCGGCCCGTTCGCCGGCGCCATCGTGCGCGGCGACGGCTCGCTGCGTCTCGCCCTCGATGCGTGGGCCCTGGCGCCGCGCGCGCGCGCCTTCGGTCGGCGTCGAAGCGCGAGCGGGCGCCCGCCCGCCTCCGTGCGCTGATATGCTCGCTGCTTCGCACCCGTGGCAGCCTCCGTCGCAACCTTCGTGATCGACGCCATGAAGGAGGGCGACATCCGAGAGGTCGCCGCCATGGAGGGCCCCACGCGCATGGATGAGGCGCAGGTGCGGGCCGAGCTCGAGCGTCCGTGGGCGCGCATCTGGGTCGCGCGCGAGACCGAGCCCGCCTCCGGCGGCAAGCGAATCGCCGGCTATCTCGTCGCCTGGCACGTCGCGGACGAGCTGCACGTCATGAACGTCGCCACGCGCGCCGACCGGCGCCGCCGCGGCATCGGCCGCGCCCTCGTCGACGCCGCCGTCGGCTACGCGCGCGCCCGCCGCGTGCGCCACGCTCTGCTCGAGGTGCGCCGCTCCAACCGCCCCGCGATCTCGCTGTATCGCTCGGTGGGCTTCTTCGCGATGGGCGTGCGCACCCGCTACTACGCCGACGACGAGGACGCCGTGGAGATGGTCCTGCTCTTCGACCCCACGACCGGCGACATCGTCGCGCACGCCGACGAGGTCCGCCTCGAGGCGTGAGTCCGCACGCGCCGAAGGAGTGCGGACTCGAGCGAAGACACACGGGCGCAAAGCGCGACCCTCGCGCGGGTGTTACACCTAACGGAGATGCGCCACGCAGTACTGGTCGCCACGCTTCTCGCCGCGTCGCTCTCGTCCACCGTCGCCCTTGCCCAGCAGAGCCCCGTCGAGACGGCGCGCGCGCTCGCGGCGCAGGGAAAGGTGGACGCGGCCATCGCGACGCTCGAGCCGCGCAAGAGCGCGCAGGGCGTGGAGGGCCGGCGCACGCGTCTCGCTCTCGGCGAGCTCCTCGTGCGCGCCGGCCGCCGCGCCGACGCCGAGCCGCTGCTCCTCACGCTGGCCGACGACTACAACAACGACGTCATCACGAGCAGCGACGCCGAGGGCCTCGCGATGGTCGGCCGCGCGATGCACCTGCTCCGCCACCCGAAGGACGCCGCCACCGCCTTCAAGGACAGCGTGCGCGCGGATCCGAAGCGCCTGCAGACGCACCTGTGGTGGGCGGATCTCTTCGCCGACTACTACGACCCGGGCGACGCCGAGGCCGAGGCGAACGAGGCGCTCAAGATCGCGCCGAAGAACCCCGACGCGCTCGTCATCCTCGCGCGGCTGAAGGTCGACGACGCCTTCGACTTCGAGGCGGCCGAGAAGCTCGCGCGCGACGCGCTCGCCGCCAACCCGAAGGCCGTCGGCGCCTACGCCGTGCGCGCCGGCATCGCCCTGCGCGACGGTGACATCGCCGGCGCCGATGCCGCGGTCGACGCCGGGCTCGCGATCGATCAGAACGACCTCGAGCTCCTCAGCCTGCGCGCCGCGACGCGCTTCCTCGCGGACGACACCGCGGGCTTCGACACCGCCAAGCGCGCCATCTTCGCGCGCAACAAGGAGTTCGCGCGCGCCTACGGCATCATCGGCGAGTACGCCGAGTGGGAGCACCGCTACGACGACGTCATCGCGATGATGAAGGACGCCGTCGCGCTCGACCCGAAGGACGGCAAGGCGTGGGCGCAGCTCGGCATGTGGCAGACGCGCGCCGGCGACGAGGCCGCGGGCGTCGCGTCGCTCGAGGAGTGGTGGAAGCACGACCACTTCAACGTCCTCGCGTACAACACGCTCGAGCGCCTCTACAAGCAGTGGATCCCGGGCGACTACGAGTCGCTGACGGCCGGCATCTTCGACATCCGCTACCCCAAGGCCGAGCGCCCGGTGCTCGAGCGCTACGCCCCGCGCATGCTCGCCGAGGCGTGGGGACGCATGAAGGTCCACTACATGTTCACGCCGTCGGTCCCCGTGCACGTCGAGATGTACGGCAGCCGCGAGCACTTCAGCGTGCGCACGAGCGGCCAGCCGAACATCGGCATCCAGGGCGTGTGCTTCGGCCACGTCGTCGCCGCGATGAGCCCGGGCAGCGAGCCGTTCAACTGGGGCAACGTCCTCTGGCACGAGCTCGGGCACGTCTTCGCGATTCAAATCTCGAAGAACCACGTGCCGCGCTGGTTCACCGAGGGCCTGAGCGAGTACGAGACGATGATCCGCCGCCCCGAGTGGCAGCGCGAGCTCGATCCGGAGCTGTGGCTGGCGCTCAAGAAGAACCAGCTGCCGGGCGTCGTGCACATGAACGAGGCGTTCACGCACGCGAGCGGCGACCTCGACGTGACGGTCGCCTACTACGCGGCGAGCCAGATGCTCGCGTTCACCGCGGAGCAGTTCGGGTTCCCGCGCATCACCCGCGCGATGGAGCTGTGGGGCCAGGGCAAGCGCACACCCGACGTCGTGCGCGAGGCGTTCGGCGTGTCGGCGCAGGACTTCGACGCGAAGTACCGCGCGTGGCAGATGGCGCGGCTCTCGCGCTACGAGGGGCAGTACGTGCCCGACTTCAAGCCGATGCCGGTCGACGACGCGAAGGCGGCGCTCGACAAGGCACCCGGCAGCGCCCCGGCGCACGTGGGGCTGGCCCTGGCGATGCTGCGCGCGCACAAGCTCGAGGACGCAAACCACGAGATCGACGCCGCGCTCAAGATCGACCCCGCGCAGAAGGACGCGCACTACATCGCCGCCAAGATCGCCGAGGCGAACAAGGACCCGGACGGGCAGGAGACGCACCTGCGCGCGATCAAGCAGGCCGGCGGCGACGGCTACGCGGTGGAGCTCGCGCTCGCCGAGATCGCCGAGAAGCGCCACGACCGCACCACGGTGCGGGCGGCGCTCGAGTCGGCGCACCGCTTCGACCCGACGCAGGTGGAGGCCGTGCGCGCCCTGTTCGACCTGGCGACCGAGGAGAAGCGCGACGGCGACGCCCTCGCGGCGCTTCGCGAAGTGGCACGGCTCGACCAGCACGACCGGCGCGCGTGGACGCTGCTCCTGCACCGCGTGGTCGCCGCGAAGCAGTGGGACGACGCGAAGCACATCGGCGAGTCGGCCGTGTACGTCGACGTCGAGAGCGCGCCGATCCACGTGGACTACGCACGCGCCCTCGCGGCGACGGGCGACCACGAGACGGCCGCGTTCGAGCTCGAGAGCGCCTTGCTCTGCGACGCGAAGCCGCCGGAGCAGGCGGCGATGCACGCTCTGCTCGCGCGCGAACGGCAGGCCCTCGGCGACGCGGCGGGCGCGCGGACGCACCGCGACAAGGCGCTCGAGCTCGACCCGAACAACGCGGACGCGCGCGCTCTAAAGCTCTGATCGCCGCGCGCGCGGTACGCGCGATGCAACTGGCGAGGCGATGCGTTCCATTTTGCTGTGGTCCGTCGGCGCCCTGCTGCTCGGCGCCTCGGCCACCGGCTGTTACCGGCAGTCCGAGCAGCCAATCGCGAGCACGAGAGCGCCGGCCCCGACGGCGGCGCAGCCCCAGGGGCCCAGCACCATCATCACCCAGCGCGGCGACGAGGTCCTCCAGCGCGGCGAACGGAAGGGCGTCACCGCGGCGCAGCCTGCGACGCCCGCCGCGCAGCCGCCCGCGGCGCCGGTCGACGACCGCGAGCGCGCGCAGCAGATCGTGGCGCTGGCGTCACGCCAGATCGATCGGCTCACGCGCATGGTGGACACGGCGGACCCGGAGCGACGCAGCGAGCTCGACTCGACGATCGGCGATCTCCAGAGCCGGCGCGAGAAGGTCCTGCAGGACCTGCGCGAGCTCGAGCTGCGCGGGCCGTCGGCGGCCAGCACGTCCGACAGACTGCGCTCGGGGCTGGCCCGCGACCTCAACGACCTGCAGATGACGGTGCGCGACAGCTTCGACGTGGCGCCGCCGCCGGGCCAGGGGATGCCCCCGCCGGCGCCGCTGCCGCCCGAAGATCTGCCCTGAGCCGCCCCTCAGGGGCCGACGGCCAGCCCGCCTTCGCGCCGCGGCTCGGCCCCGCCCTCCCAGAGGCCGCGGTCGTGCCCGATGCCCGGCGCGTCGGCGAGGTGCTCGGCTTCCTTCGTCTCGTGCCCCATCGCCTGAAGCGCCTGGACGACCTGCTCGGGGAGCGCGCGCGGCTCGAGGAACAGCACGTCGGGCGAATCCTGCTGGTGGAAGCGCGGGGCGCGCACGGCGTCGCCCGCGTCCATCCCGTAGTCGACCACGTTCGACAGCTCCTGGAAGACGGCCGTGATGATGCGCGACCCGCCGGCCGCGCCGAGCACCGCCTCGACCTGCCCTCCGGGCCCCAGCACGATGCTCGGTGACATCGACGAGAGCATGCGCTTGTGCGGGGCGATCGCGTTCGGCTCGCCCTGCACGAGGCCGAACATGTTCGCCGTGCCGGGGACCGTCGCGAAGTCGTCCATCTCGTCGTTGAGGAGGAAGCCGAGGCCCGGGACGGTGACGCCGCCGCCGAACCACGCGTTGAGGGTGGTCGTGAGGGCGACGGCGTCGCCGTTGGCGTCGACGACCGAGAAGTGCGTCGTGTGCGGGCCGTCGGCGGAGGGGCCCGCGAGCTGCGGGAAGAGCACGCGCGTCGGCGTCGCCTTGTCCAGCTCGATGGTCGCCCGCTGCTTCGCCGCCCACTCGGGCGAGAGCAGCTCGGCGATCGGCATCTGCACGAAGTCGGGATCCCCGAGCTTCGCGTTGCGGGCGGCGAAGGCGCGACGCATCGCCTCGGCGGCGAGGTGCACCTGGTGCGGCGAGTGCCAGCCGGCTGCGGCGAGGTCGTACCCCTCGAGGATGTGCGCGATCATCGCCATGGTGACGCCGCCGGACGACGGAGGCGGCATGCCGATGACGTGGCGCCCGCGGTAGTCGAACTCGATCGGCGTGCGCCACTTGGGCTGATACGTCGCGAGGTCCTCCTTCGTGATGAGCCCGCCGTTCTCCTTCATGGCGCTCGCCAGCTTGTCGGCGACCGGTCCCTCGTAGAAGCCCGCGGGCCCCTTGGCGGCGATCTGGCGCAGCACCTGCGCGAGGTCCGGATCACGCCACGTCGAGCCCAACGTCGGCGGCGCTCCGTTGGGGAGGAAGAGCGCCGCGGACGCCGGGAACTTCGCGAGCCGCTTCAGCAGCGGAGCCCACTCGAAGGGCATGTCGAAGCCGGCGTCGACGACGAACCCGCGCTCGGCGAGATCGATGGCCGGTGCGAGCAGCTCCGCCCACGTCTTCTGCTTCGACCCGAGCGAGCGCCACGCTTCCCAGAGGCCCGCGACGCTCCCCGGCACGCCCGCCGAGCGCCACCCCTCGCGCGTGTCGTGCGTCGGCTTGCCGTCGGGGCCAAGGTACATGTCGCGCGTGGAGGCGCCCGGAGCGGCCTCGCGGAAGTCGAGCGCGTTGGGCGGGCCGCCGACGCGCGCGACGATGAACCCGCCGCCGCCGATGTTGCCCGCCGAGGGAAACGCGACCGCCATCGCGAAGGCCGTCGCCACCGCCGCATCGACCGCGTTGCCGCCGGCCGCGAGCACGTCCGAGCCGACCTTGCTCGCGATCGCGCAATCGGTGACGACCATGCCCTTCGCCGATCGCGGCGTCGGCGCGCCCTGCGGGTACGGCCAGTCGGGAGGGAATCGAGGGGGCGGCGCGGCGGGCGCGCTCGCCGACGCCGACGCGACCTGCGCCACCGGCGCAATCGGGGCCGTCGAGGTCCCGCCGCACGACGCGAGCGGGACCCCCATGGCGAACGCGAAGAGAGCCGCGCGGGTTGCCGCCTTCATGCGGCTCGATTGTTAGCGCGATCGGCGCCGGATTCCCACGAGGGCGAAGAGCACACCGATGCCCGCGGCCCACGCGCCGCCGGCGCCACCGCCGGCCGGCGACACGGCGCACCCGCCGCCGCCACCGGTGTCCCCGTTGCCCCAGCCCGCGTCGCCGCCGTCGGAGTCGGCACCGCCGCCTCCGCCGCTGCTGCTTCCACCGCTGCTGCTGCCGCCGACGCCGATGCCGCCGTCGGGCTCGACGACGCCCCCGTCGGGGAGCGGTGTGCCCTTCGCCACGACGTCGAGCTGCACCTTGAGGAACCCGTCGGCCGGTCCGCCGCCCATCGTCGGATCGGCGAACCAGGTCACGCTCTCCTCGACGAGCCCGAACTCCACGGTGAAGTTACCCACCGTGTTCGCGTCGAGCGCCACTTCGAACCGCCCGACCGCGCCCGGCGCCACGTCGGCGGCGACGGTCGAGATGCGCGTCGTCGACAGCCACGACTTGTCGGCGAACGCGGACGCCTTGTCGCGCGGGATGGGCGCGAGCTTCGTCGTCCCCGCCTTCCACGGCTGCGTCCCGCTGTTCGTCAGCTCGATGTACCCGGTGACGACGTCGCCCTGGTGCGCGGCCAGCGCCTTCGGCGCGAGCGGGAACGACTGGTCCTTGAAGGTGCCGCGATACTCGGGCGCGACGACCTTTACCTGCACCTCGAGGTCGTTCTCCGGCGGCCCGCCCTGGCCCGGATCGCTGAACCAGGCGACGCCCTCCTCCACGACGCCGAAGAACTCGTCGTACGTCCCCGCCGTGGCCGGCGCCGCCAGGTCGAACGTGAACTTGTACGTCGCGCCCGGCTTGACCGTGCCCTTCACGGCCGCGGCCCGGTTGGGCGCGAGCCACGTGCTGTCGGCGAAGACGCTCTTGCGGTCGCGCGGCTGCGTCGTCCCGATCTTCGTGTTCGAGTCCCAGTCCTTCGTGCCGACGTTCTTCAGCTCGATGTACGACGGGATCACCTGCCCCTCGACCATCGTGAGCGCCGTGCTGGCGAGCGGGAAGCTCTGACCCACGAACTGCGCCGCGTACGGAAGCGGGCCGCCGATCGCCTGCAGCTGTGCGAGCGAGCCGTTGAACTTGTCCTTGTCGACCGCGCCCGAGATGCCCGGCACGTTGGGCGTGGCCTGCCCGTCGTCGTACTGCCAGAACTTCCACGCGGTCCACGGCGTCGGCGTGTCGGGGCAGCTCACGCCCCAGTTGGCGACCCAGAGCACCTCACCCGAGAACTGGCCGGTGCTGGGCAGGCCGTTCCAGAAGCCCGGCGCCGTGTAGATCATCGGCGTGCGTCCCGTCTTCGCCTTGATCTCGGCGACCCACGCGGCGAGGTTGCTCACGAGCTGGCTGCCCGACGCGCCGTCGAGCACTTCGACGTCGGCGACGGGCGGCAGGTCGTCCGCTCCGAGCGTGCCCACCTGCTGAATCAGGAGGTCCGCCTGCGCGGTGCCGCTCTCGGTCCCTTCGAAGAACTGGTAGACGCCGCGCACCATCCCGGCGGCCTTGATGCCCGCCCAGTTCGTCTTGAACGTCGGATCGAGGTGCCCCGTGCCGTCGCTCACGCGCGTGATGGCGAAGTCGCGTCCCGAGCCGTGCACCGAGCTCCAGTCGATCGATCCCTGGAACTCGGAGACGTCGACGCCCTCGACCGTCGTGCCGCCGGAGCACACGACGACGGGCTCGTTCGTCCAGCCGATCTTCTCGGCGCTCCCATCCGACGGACCTCCGCAGGCCGACGCGACGGCGAGAAAAAGAACTGAGACGGCACCGATATGTCTCCGATTCATGGGACGATCCTCGCGAGGTGTCGCGCGCGTTTCGCGTGGAGTCGCGGCCTCCCCGGCGAGGGGTGCGAAAGCGGCGAGGTGGGGCTTCATACCGACCGGTAGTGCACGGCGCGGGCCGCTCCGCGCGGGCCGGAAAAGTGGTGCGCGCGGGCACCAGGACGCGCCCGCGTCCTCCTCCCCCACCGCGTGTTATCCTCTCCTATGCCCCAATCGCAGAGCGGCAAGACGATCCCCCTCGAGCTGATCGAGAAGCTGCCGAAGACGGACCTGCACGTTCACCTCGACGGATCGCTGCGTCTCTCGACGATCCTCGAGCTGGCCGAGCGCGGGAAGATCGACCTGCCCGCGCGGGATGAGGACAGCCTGCGCCAGGCGATGCACCTCGGTCAGAACTGCGGGACGCTCGTCGAGTACCTCAAGGCGTTCGACGTCACGCTGCGCGTGATGCAAAACGAGGAGTCGCTGCGGCGCATCGCCTTCGAGCTCGCCGAGGACGCGGCGCGCGAGAACGTCCGCTACATGGAGGTGCGCTACGCGCCGATGCTCCACACCCGCCGCGGGCTGAAGCTCACGACGGTCGTCGAGAGCGTGCTCGAGGGACTGCGCCAGGCGCAGGAGAAGCACGGCATCGAGTCGAACGTCATCATCTGCGGCATCCGCAACGTGTCGCCCGAGAGCTCGCTCGAGATGGCGGAGCTCGCGGTCGCGTACAAGGGCCGCGGCGTCGTCGGG
>Ga0335069_10002689_pt1 | contig 27130 bp, 19 predicted proteins | sample Lox_Sample_11_FD_206714 | JGI IMG/M metagenome (GOLD analysis project Ga0335069, IMG submission 206714) | Soil microbial communities from Loxahatchee National Wildlife Refuge, Florida, United States - Lox_Sample_1.1 | ecosystem: Environmental > Terrestrial > Soil > Wetlands | place: USA...
GCCGCGCAGAACGGGGTTCGCGGTGAGGATCGACGAGATCAAGGCGCCCTGGCCGCCGCCGACGTCGACCAGCGTGCTGAAGCGGGAGAAGTCGTAGGCGCTGACCACGGCAGCGTCGAGCGCCGACGTGAACGAGGTCATGGCGGCGTTGAAGATCGCCGCGCCCTCGGGGTCCTTGGCGTTCATCTCGAAGAAGGCGCTCGCGCCGCGCGGACCCCAGACGGTGTGGCCCGAGGTGACGCACTCGTCGAGCTTCTCCCACGCGCGCCAGTGTCGCGGCTCGCCGTAGAAGATCACCCCGGCGCGCAGCGAGCCGGGAACGTTCTCGCGCAAGAGCGAGCCGATCTCGGTCAGCGCGAAGCGACCGTCGGCCTCCTCGGCGAACACGCCGAAGCTGGCGAGCGCTCGCAGCAGGCGGCGGAGCGCTCCCGGGTCCGCCCCGATCGTGCGTGCCAGCTCGTCGCTGGCCTGTGGCCCGCCCGCCAACCGGTCGGCGATGCGGAGCCGCGCGGCGGTGTACAGGGCCTGCGTCACGCGGTAGCCGTTCAGCAGGTCGAGCAGGCTGAGGGCCGGGGCCGGCATCGACGGACCACTCATGCCTGCTGCCCGGTTTCGATGTCAACGGACGGGCGCGCGCCGTTCGAAGCCGGGCACGCCCCACCGCTGATCACGGGGCCATCGAGAAAGATGATGCCGCCCGGTCGATCTGGCCATCCATCGTTCGACTGATGAACGAAGAGCCGGCGACGGCCGACAAGGTCCGAGAGGACAAAGGAGCGATGCCATGCGGTTCATGATGCTGATGATCCCGAAGGGGTACGAGAAGGCGGCGCCGGGCACCATGCCTGATCCGACGGCCGTGGAAGCGATGATGCGGTACAACGAGTCGTTGCAAAAGGCCGGCGTGTTGATCGGCCTCGATGGACTCCACCCACCGGCGATGGAGCCGGCCATTGCATTCATATCGTGACACGATATATTTGATCGTGTGGCACATGACCGCCTGACCCTCGCGGACTACCGCGCGCTGGCCGATTTCCGCTACGAGCTGCGCCGCTTTCTGCAGTTCAGCGAGCAGGCGGCACGGGCCGCCGGCCTGGAACCGCAGCAGCACCAGCTGCTGTTGGCCCTGCGGGGGATGCCGGCGGGGGTCAAACCGACCATCCGGGTGCTCTCCGAGCGCGTGCAAACGCGCCACCACAGCACGGTGGAGCTGATCAATCGGATGGAGGCGCGCGGCCTGGTGCGGCGCGATCGGGGCGAGAAGGATCGGCGCCAGGTGTTCGTGCGGCTCACCCCGCGCGGCGACGCGCTCCTCCGCCTGCTGTCGCAGTTTCACCGCGCCGAGTTGCGCGCGGTGACACCCAGGTTGGTGCGCGCGCTCGGTGTGCTGATGCGGGAGGTGGGCGACGCCGATGCCGCGGCGCAGGCGTGAGCCGCGGGACAGGCCGGGAACGGCGCGCGACGCACGAAGGGTGGGCCTCCGCGGTGCGGTCGAGCGGCTGTGGGCGATGGGCCGCGGCGCCCTGGGGCGATCGGAGGACGGCGCCGACGCGCTGGGCGACTTCACGGTCACCTGGCGGCTCATTCCGCTGTCGGGCGCCGCGATCGGCATCGGCCTGTTGAGCGCCTATGTGGCGCTGGCGCTCCTCCGGCTCATCGGGCTGTTCACCAACCTCTTCTTCTTCCAGCGGTGGGACTTCGCGCTCGTGTCGCCGGCCGAGAACCAGCTGGGTCTGCTGGCGATCGTCGTGCCGGTGGTCGGCGCGCTCATCATCGGCGTGATGGCGCGGTACGGATCGGAGCGCATCCGCGGGCACGGCATTCCGGAGGCGATCGAATCGATCCTGATCAACGGCAGCCGGGTCGAGCCCCGCGTTGCGTTTCTGAAGCCGCTCTCGTCCGCCATTTCCATCGGCAGCGGCGGTCCGTTCGGCGCCGAGGGGCCGATCATCATGACCGGCGGGGCCTTCGGCTCGCTGGTGGCGCAGTTTCTCCATCTCACCAGCGCGGAGCGCAAGACGCTGTTGGTCGCCGGCGCAGCCGCCGGCATGTCGGCCACGTTCGCCTCGCCGGTCGCGGCCGTGTTGCTCGCGGTCGAGCTGCTGCTGTTCGAATGGAAGCCCCGCAGCATGATCCCGGTGGCGTTGGCGAGCGCCACCGCTGCCGCCGCGCGCCGCTACATCATCGGCCTCGGACCGCTCTTCCCCGTTCCGGCCCATCCGGTCTTCATCGGGCCGGGTGGGCTGCTCGGGTGCATCGCCGTTGGGTTGCTGGCCGGCGGGTTGTCCGCCCTCCTGACCCTGGCGGTGTACGCGGCCGAAGATGCCTTCCGCCTGCTGCCGATCCATTGGATGTGGTGGCCGGCGCTCGGGGGCCTGGTGATCGGCGTGGGGGGGTTCATCTTCCCGCAAGCCCTCGGCGTCGGCTACGAGACCATCGGAGCCCTGCTGCAGGGCGACGTGCCGCAGCGGATCATCCTGGGTATCCTGCTGGTCAAGTCGGTGATCTGGAGCGTCTCACTCGGCTCCGGCACGTCGGGCGGAGTCCTCGCCCCGCTGCTCCTGATGGGCGGCGCGCTGGGAGGGATCGAGGCGACGTTCCTTCCCAACCAAGGGCCCGGATTCTGGCCGCTGGTCAGCATGGGAGCGATCCTGGGCGGGACGATGCGTTCACCCTTTACGGGTGTCGTGTTCGCGCTGGAGCTCACCCACGATGTGAACGTGCTCCTGCCGTTGCTCGTTGCCGTGACCATCGCGCATGCCTTTACGGTGCTCGCCTTACGGCGCTCGATTCTGACCGAAAAGGTGAGCCGCCGCGGCTATCATCTGAGCCGCGAGTACGCGATCGACCCGCTCGAGATCCTGTTCGTTCGCGAGGTCATGCGCCGCAACGTCGTTGCGCTCAGAGCCGACAGCGCGATGGAATCCTGGCAGGCGGACCGGCGGCTCCGCCGGCAGCCGCTCTACCCCGTGGTCGACGCCCAAGAGCGGCTGGTCGGCGTCATTCGGCATGCCGACGTCGAGCGCGCCGTCGCCGAGCATCCCAGCGGCGATCCGGGGCTCTCGGGTCTGGTCAAGACGAACCCCACCGTCGCCTACCCGGACGAGCCGCTGCGCGTGGTCGTCTATCGCATGGCGGAAACCGGCCTCACGCGCCTTCCGGTGATCGAGCGCCATGGCTCGCGCAAGCTCGTGGGAATGATCGGGCTCGCCGACTTGCTGGCCGCACGGGTGCGGAACCTCGAGGCGGAGCGCCGACGGCAGCGCTTTCTGCCGGTCGAAATCCTCCTTCCCCGTGCCCTGCGGCGACGACCGCCCTCCGAAGCGGCGTGACCGCGCCAGGCGCGTGTCGGCCTATCTGGAGCTGCCCGCCGGCCTCGTCAAGGTGTCCGCTGGGGATCTCCGCATGCCGGCCATGTCCTGCAGAGCAGGGTCTCGGGCGCGGCCGGCACGGTCGTTCACGTGGCCGCCGCGCCGCTCCGGCCGTCGGCGCGGAGGCGCGACGCTGTGCGCTGTGAGAGTCGACCGAGCGGCTCGCTGCAGCTGAGCGTCACCTCCGTCAGCGGCGCGACGCAGAGGCCGCCCCCGGTTCCCGGGCGGGGACGCTGGCCTCGCCGGGCACGGGGCTTGCTCCGTGACGCATGATTGACGTGCCGCGGTGGTGCGGGCGTGCGAAGGAGGAATGGATGAGGCAGGTCGCGACCGGTTGCGAGGACCAGACACCCATGGCCCGTCGGATGGTGGCGGCGGGCGGTGGAACGCGGTGGGGCACATGGCGTGGCGGCCGCCACGCCTGAGCGCCGTCGGATCGCGCGGCTGGCAGCTGCTGCTGATCGCCTCGCTGCCGGGCAGCATCCTGCGCGTCTGGGCGGTGCTCAACAGTGAGCGCCTGGCGACCTGGATGCGCGAGGCGGCCGACGAGCCGCCCTCGCTCCTGGTGGCCTTTTTGCAGCTGAGCGCTGACCATGCGCTGGTCACGCTGCTGCTCTTCCCCCTCCTCACCGTGATCGGGCTCTTCGTCTACGAGCAGTACGGCGAGGAGCTGCGCCGCGCCGGCAGCGTGATGCGAGGTGAGACCGCGCCGCCCGCGAATGCGACCGTGAAGGTCGAGCGGTTGAGCGCCGCGGCGCGCGAGGTGCTGTGTGCCGCATCGTTCGGCGGCGTGGTGCGCCTCGAGCGCCAGCGCAGCGGTCTCGCAGTGGTCGTCTTCGGCGCCGACGGCGGGCGCGACGACTCGATCTACGAGTTTCACGACGACGGGGACCCGGCGGTCGCGCAGCGCTATCGCCTCGCGGTGGCGGAGCTCGAGCAGGTCGGCCTGCTGGCGCGCTGCGACGACGGCCACCGGCTCACCCCGCTCGGCGCAACGGCGGCCCGGTTCCTCAACCGTCAGGAGCTCGACCGCATCGCGGCGCGCGCGCGCCATCTCGACGATGCCGAGCTGACCCTGTTGCGCGTCGTTGCCGAGTGCCAACAGGGTTACAACGCCCAGAAGGTCGCGTTGTACCGCGACGGTGGCCGCGTCTGCGTGATCTTCCCCAACGGCGAGACGGTCGTCGTCCCCGGCGTGACCCTGCCGGCTGCGTCCGCCTCGCTCGCTTCGAGCGACGCGGCGCCGCGGTCGTTCGAGCAGCTGGTGCAGGCCATCCCCAGCTGCTACCTCGCGTCGCTGCCCGGGCAGCTGCCGCGCAACCCATTCCTTGTGCGCGTGACCAAGCTCGGCCTGCGCTATCTACGCCACGCCGAAGTGCTGCTCCGCGACCGCGCCGCGGCCTGAGCCGCCCCGTTCGGCTCGACGGACTGCGCGGTCTCGGGCCGCGTTCGGGACCGCCTCTCTGCGCGCCCGGCGATTTTGAGACCGCGTCCAGCGCTGGCAGGGGCGCCTATCCACAGACGGGGATTCGTGCGACGGTACGGCGTATCCGGAGGATGGCGCCCATGGGAGAGACGATCGAGGTCGGGTACCAAGCGTTCGTGTCCGACGGGGGAGAGGAGTTCGGCGCGGTCCGGGAAGTGTCGCGCGACGGGGTGGTGGTGTACGTCGAGAACGCGGGCGAGTTTCGCGTCCCGCTCGGCGCGGTCAAAGCGGTGCATTCCCAGAAAGTGATCTTCGACTGCGCCAAGCTGGACGCCCGGCTGCGGCGCGCCATCGGCCACGCCCACGACGCCGAAAAGCCCGGGTTGTGAAGGCCCGGATCGCTTGATCGATCAGCCGCTGCGGCGCTCGGGCAGGCACGGCGGCCGGCTGGCGGTGAGCCGCTCCGGGACGGCGGTTCCCGCTCACCCGTGGTAGATCGACCACATGGATTGGACGGGGCGGATCTCGACTGTCTCGCCTCCGACCTCCGCGAGCTTCCGCCCCCATGCGACCGCTTCGCCGACCGACGCGGCGTCGATGATGAAGAAGCCGCCGACCACCTCCTTCGTTTCGGCGAAGGGCCCATCCGATGCCAGCGGCTCGCCGCGGCGCATCCGCAGCGTGAGCGCCTCGGCGCTCGGGCGCAGCCGGGCGCTGCTGAAGCACAGCGGCTCGCCGCGCACCATGCCCTTCTGCGCGCTGTACTCCATGCCGATCTGCTCGTGGTGGGCGACGACGCGGTCGGTCTCGGCTTGCGAGCGCCGCGCTAGCGCCGCTTCGTTGCTGACGATCACGATCATGAAGCGCTGGCCGTCGCCGGCGCCCGGACCGTGGTAGGCCCACCAGCTTTCCTGGACCGGTCGGATCTCCGTCACATGGCCGTCGTGGGCGGAGCCGCGTCTGGCGAAGGCGAGCGCCTCGTCGCGGGACGCGAAGTCGATCAGGTCGAATCCCGCCAGCACCTCGTTCGTCGTGGCGAACGGGCCGTCGGTCATGACCGATTTGCCACCCTTCATCCGCAGCGTCACCGCGTCGGTGCTCTGACCGAGCATCAGCGGGAGGCGCTCCCACTCTCCCTGTTCTTCGAGCCCCATGAGCATGAATTTCATCCCGTGCCCTCCGATGTCTCACCAGTAAGTCGAACGCGAGCGGGCGAAATCGACAAAGCGGCGACCCTGGCCGTCGAGGTCGGCTGCCACCTCGCGACCGGCGCCGCGAGCCGGGCCGGGGCCGGCCACCCATTCGCGGTCGTCTATGGCCGCCGGGTCGCTCAGTGCGGTTAGCGCTCGCGCTTGACGGAGTCGAGGGCGTCGGGGCCCCAGCCGATCAGCGTTCCGTTCCGGAACACGAGCGGGACTTCATTGAAATGGAGGGCCTGCATCGGAAGGCGATCGCCCTCGGAGCTCACGTAGGAGACGATCTCGATGAGGTCGCCCGACGCATTCTGGAAGGTCTCCGAGGAGTAGGGGTTCGGGATCGTCTCGCGGGCCACCGGCCCGGTCGCGACCTCGTAGGGCGTGGTGCCCATCACCTGCAGCGCATCCGCCTTGCTCATTCCGACCGAGAGTCCGAGCAACTTGCTCTGATTCAGCCGCCCAGCCGCTTCGGGGGACAGCATCCCGCGGTTGCACGCGCCGACCGCGGCAACGAGCGCGAGGAGCCCTGCCAGTACGAGTGTCCGCGTCCGCACGGACGCCTTCGTAGCACAGACGGGGATCCGCGGACATGCCGGCCTTCCGATCCACCGGCAGGCGGCGCGATCCCGGTCGATCGCGGGTTGCCCAGGCTCCGATATACGAAGGATCAAATTTCTCCACGTACTGGGGCAGTGGATTGACCGACGCATCTTCGAGCCAGTGTACGGCTTGATCCGAGTGTTGAGTTCTTTCCGCGAAGGCGTCAACATCCCGGCGAGAAGCGAACCGCCGGGTTTCGATACCATCGGGTCGGCCAAATGCTGTGTGCGTCGTGTGGTCACGATAACCGTGAGGGCGCGCGATTCTGCGAAAGCTGCGGCGCGGCGCTCGCGCGACGCTGCGCGAGTTGCGCTGCGGAGCTGAAGCCGGCGGCCCGTTTCTGCGACACCTGTGGCCATCCGGTAGCAGCCGCTGCGCCGGGGCCGCTGGCGTCTGCCGGCGCGTCGGCGATGCCGGAGAGCCTGGCAGCCGGGCGCTATTGCATCGTCCGGCTTCTCGGTGAGGGCGCGCGCAAGCGCGTCTACCTCGTGCACGATGCGCGGCTCGATCGCGACGTGGCGCTGGCGCTGATCAAGATCGAGGGCCTGGACGACGCCGGCCTGGCCCGCATTCGGCGCGAGGCGCAAGCGATGGGTCGCCTCGGTGACCATCCGCATATCGTCACCGTGCACGACATCGGGGAAGAGGGGGCGCAGCCGTTCATCGTGAGCCAATATATGGCGGGAGGGTCGATCGACGATCTGCTGCGGCGCGCCGAGGGGCACCGCCTGCCCATCGCGCAGTGTCTGCGGCTCGGCGAAGAGCTCTGCCAGGCGCTCGATCACGCCCACGCGCGGCACGTGATCCATCGCGACCTGAAGCCCGGTAACGTGTGGCTCACCGCGCAGGGCGCGGCGCAGCTGGGTGATTTCGGGCTGGCAGTCGCGGTCGACCAGCCGCGCTTGACGGTGGAAGGGATGATGGTGGGGACGGTGACCTACATGCCCCCGGAGCAGGCCCTGGGTCGCAGTGTCGACGCGCGTAGCGATCTCTATGCCCTCGGGGCGATGCTCTACGAGATGGTAACCGGCCGGCCGCCGTTTCTCGGCGACGACGCCGTCTCGATCATCTCGCAGCACATGAACACGCCGCCGGTAGCGCCCTCGTGGCACAACCCAGAACTGCCGCGGGCGCTCGAAGCGCTCATCCTCCGGCTGTTGGCCAAGGCGCCACAGGACCGCCCGGAGAGCGCCGCGGCCGTGCGCCAGGCGCTCCAGGCGATCAGTGCGACCACCGGCGGGCCGGCGGCCACCGCCGGCGCGATGCCGGAGCGCAACCCGCTCGACCGCCTGGCCGGCGGCGTCTTCGTGGGCCGCGAAGCGGAACTGGACGAGCTGCGCGCCGCGCTCGAAGACGCGCTCTCGGGGCGCGGCCGCCTGATGATGGTGGTCGGGGAGCCGGGCATCGGCAAGACCCGGACGGCGGATGAGTTCAGCACCTATGCGCGGTTGCGCAAGGCGCAGGTGCTGTGGGGGCGTTGCTACGAGGGGGAGGGCGCGCCGGCATACTGGCCGTGGGTGCAGTCGATTCGTTCGTATGTGCACGACCGCGATCCCCGGCTGTTGCTCTCGGAGCTGGGATCGGCGGCTTCGGACATCGCCCAGATCGTGTCGGAGGTGCGCGAACGGCTGCCCGGTCTGCCCGCGCCGGCGCCGATGGCTCCGGAAGAAGCGCGCTTTCGGCTGTTCGACGGCATCACGACCTTTCTGCGCAATGCCTCGCGCAGCGAGCCGCTGGTGCTGGTGCTCGACGACCTGCACTGGGCCGACAAGTCGTCGCTCCTGCTGTTGCAGTTTCTCGCCCGCGAGCTGCGCGGGGCACGCCTGCTGGTGATCGGGACGTACCGCGACATGGAGCTGGGCCGGCAGCATCCTCTGGCGCAGACGCTGGCGGAGCTGGCCCGTGAGCAACTCTCCGAGCGCGTCGTGCTCCGCGGGCTCAGCGAGCACGACGTCGGGCGCTTCATCGAGATCACCGCCGGCCTGAAGCCGCCCAAGGCGCTGGTCGCCACGGTGTACGCGGAGACCGAGGGCAACCCGTTCTTCGTCAACGAGGTGGTGCGCCTGTTGGTCGCCGACGGGCGGCTGCAGCATCCGGAGAAGGTGCGGTCGTGGAGTGTCGACATTCCGCAAGGCGTCCGTGAGGTCGTCACGCGCCGTCTCGACCGTCTGTCGGCCGAGTGCAATCGCGTGCTGGCGACGGCGGCGGTGATCGGACGGGAGTTCTCGCTCGAGTTGCTCGCGCGGCTGGTCGACCTGCCGAGCGACAAGCTGCTCGAAGTGCTCGAGGAGGCCGCGGCCGCCCGAGTCATCGCCGAGGTGCCGCGCACGGTGGGCGTCTATGCGTTTGCCCACGCGCTGATCCGTGAAACGCTGTACGGTGAGCTCACCACCACGCGGCGCGTGCGCCTGCATCGACAGATCGGCGAGGCGCTCGAAGCGCTGTACGGGGCCAATCCCGAACCGCATCTGGCCGAGCTCTCGTACCATTTCTTCGAAGCGGCCCAGGGCGGCGACGTGGACCGCGCGATCGCCTACGCGGTCCGCGCCGGCGATCGGGCACGGTCGCTGATGGCGCACGAGCAGGCCGCCCATCACTATGAGATGGGGCTGCAGGCGCTCGAGCTGCACGAACGGCGGGATTCCGGGCGCTGCCGCATGCTGCTCATGCTGAGCGACAGCTTGTGGTGCGCTGGCGAGTACGACCGGGCCAAGACCGTGGCACTGGAGGCGGCCGAGCTGGCGCGCCGGCTTGGGTTGGCCGAGGAGCTGGCTCGCGCGGCGCTCGCCGTCGGCGGTCGCCTGCTGACGTTTGCGGCGCTGCAACCGGATGAGGTGCTCATCCGGCTGGTCGACGAGGCGCTGGCGGCGTTGGGCGCCGACGACGGGACACTGCGCGCCAACCTCCTCAGCCGCGTGGTCGAGGAGATCACCTTTGCGGCCCCGTACGAACGGCGGGCGCAGCTGTGCGACGAGGCCATCGCCATGGCCCGCCGGCTGGGCGATCCGACCGTGCTGGCGCACGCGCTGCGCTCCGCCCATTGGGGACTGTGGGTACCGGAAAACACCCGGGAGCGGTTGGCCATGGCGGACGAGGTCATCGCCCTGGGTCGCCACACCAGCGACCGCGTCTTGCAACTGGAGGGGTTCTTCCTACGGATGTCGGACCTCGTCGAGTTGGGCGACGTCGAGATTGCACAGGCGGCCTACGGGTCGTTTCGACAGCTCACCGAAGAGGTGCGCATCCACTACTATCGGTGGGGGGTGGAGATCTTGGGCGTGATGCTGGCCTTCACGAGCGGGCGCTTGGGCGAGATCGAGGCGATGGCTCAACAGGCGCTGCAACTCGGGCAGGAGACGCAGAACACCAACGCGGCGCTGGTGTTCGGCATCCACATGTCGTTGCTCCTGCGCAATCTGGGCCGGCAGAATGAATTGGAGGCGTTCATTGCAGCGCTCGATCTCTATCCGCTGATCGCTCCCAACCTACGCGCCGTCCGAGCCATGCTGTACCTCGAGACCGATCGGCTCGGGGAGGCGCGCAGCGAGCTCGACCAGCTGATGACGCAGGTCGGCGAGCTCCAGCACAACCTCGCGTGGCTGTTCACGATCGCCTATCTGTCCGAGATCGCTGCCCGACTCGGGGCGGTCGAGCACGCGCGGACGCTGTACCCGGTACTGGAGCCGTTCGCCGATTTGAACGTCACCGTCGGTCCGGTGGTTCCTCTCGGGTCCGCCGCGCGCTATCTCGCGCTGCTGGCCGCCACCCTCGGCCGCCGGGGAGACGCCGTGCGCTCCTTCGAAGCGGCGCTCAGCCTGAATGGCAGGATGGGGATGAAGCACGCGCTGGCGGCGACCCAGATCGACTACGCCGAGCTGCTGCTCGCGCGCGCCGCGGACGGCGACCAGGCCAAGGCATTGGAGCACCTCAATCGCGCTCTCGACACCGGCCAAGCGTTGGGCATCAAGCCGATGGTCGAACGATCCCTTGCCCTGAAGCTCCGCGCCCAAGGGGTGGCGACGGGCGAACGCGACACCTCGATCGACGCGGTCGCCGCCGCCGTGCACCGCGAGTCGCCTGACCTGCGCCGCCACGCCGCCCCGGACGGCACGGTGACCATCCTGTTCAGCGATATCGAGGACTCGACCGCGATGACCGAGCGCATGGGGGACCAGCGCTGGCTCCAAGTGCTGCGCGCGCACAACTCGATCGTCCGCGACCAGATCGGCAAACACGGGGGTTTCGAAGTCAAGGCGCAGGGCGATGGATTCATGGTGGCGTTTCAGAGCGCGCGGCGGGCGCTCGAGTGCGCGATCGCGATCCAGCGCGCGTTTGCCGACCACGGCGTGTGGCAGCCCGACGAGCCGCTGCGCGTCCGCATCGGCTTACACGCGGGCGAGGTCGTCAGGGAAGGCCAGGACTTCTTCGGCAAGAACGTCATCTGGCCGCCCGCATCGCGGCGCAGGCCCGGGGGGGCGAGATCCTGGTCTCGGCGCTGCTGCGCGAGCTGACCGAAAGCGCCGGGCAGTTCACGTTCGGCGCCAGCCGGGCTATCGAGCTGAAGGGGCTCTCCGGCGCGCGCAACGTGCACGCAGTCGGCTGGCAGACCTAGCGGCCGCCAGGAGGGGGGAATCCTCGTCCTTCGCGGCTCTTGCCCCGGGCGCCAGAAGTCTTACCCTCTTGGCCATGCCGACCCCACTCGATCGTGACCGCCCGACCCCAGGTCCGCGCAAGAGCTCACCGATGAACAATCGGCAAACGCTCTCGATCGGCTACTTTCTGGTGGCGATCGCGGTGCTGCTCGGCGTCCAGACCCTGCTGGCCCCCAAGGCCGACGAGCTGAGCTATTCCGACTTCAAGCAGCACGTCGCCGCCGATCAGGTGCAAGACGTGCTCATCTCGGACACCCTGATCCGGGGCACCCTGAAGCCCGACAGCGCGGGCGGCAAGCCGGCGTCGTTCATCACCGTGCCCGTGCGCGACGACCAGTTGGTGTCCGAGCTCGAGCAGCACGGCGTGGCGTTTCGCGGCCAGTACGAGAGCCCGTTTGTCGGCGCGCTCGTCTCATGGGTCCTCCCAGCCCTGGTCTTCGTCGGCATCTGGATGCTGGTCATGCGGCGCTTCGGGCCGCAGTCGGGCGTCATGGCGTTTGGGAAGAGCCGGGCGAAGATCTATGCCGAGACCGAGACCGGGGTCACGTTCGACAGCGTCGCCGGCCAGGACGAGGCCAAGGAGGAGCTGCAGGAAATCATCCACTTTCTCCGCGAGCCGGAGCGCTTCCGGCGCCTGGGCGGGAAGCTGCCGCGCGGCGTGCTGTTGGTTGGCGCGCCCGGCACCGGCAAGACGCTGCTCGCCAAAGCGGTCGCGGGCGAGGCCAAGGTGCCGTTCTTCTCGATCAGCGGCTCGGAGTTTGTCGAGCTGTTCGTCGGCATGGGCGCCGCGCGGGTGCGCGATCTCTTCGCGCAGGCGCAGGCCAAGGCCCCCTGCATCGTGTTCATCGACGAGCTCGACGCGTTGGGCAAGGCGCGCGGCATGGCGGGGCTCACCGGCGGGCACGATGAGCGCGAGAACACGCTCAACCAGCTCCTGGTCGAGATGGACGGCTTCGACACCGGCAAGGGGGTCATCATCCTGGCCGCGACCAACCGGCCCGAGGTGCTCGACCCGGCGCTGCTGCGCGCCGGCCGCTTCGACCGCCAGGTACTGGTCGACCGGCCCGACCGCCGCGGGCGCGAGGCGATCCTCAACGTACACGTCAAGGGCGTGACCCTGGCCCCCGACGTCGACCTTGCACGGCTGGCGCAGCGGACGCCCGGATTCGTCGGCGCCGATCTCGCCAATCTGGTCAACGAGGCCGCGCTGCTGGCGGCGCGCAAGCGCAAGGCGGCGGTCGAGATGAGCGATTTCGACGAGGCGATCGACCGCGTCGTCGCCGGCCTGGAGAAGAAGAACCGGCTGATCAACCCGCGGGAGAAGCAGATCGTCGCCACGCACGAGACCGGACACGCGCTGGTCGCGGCGTTCACGCCGGGCGCGGATCAGGTGCACAAGATCTCGATCATCCCGCGCGGCATCGCGGCGCTCGGCTACACCCAGCAGCTGCCGACGGACGACCGATATCTGATGAGCAAGGCGGAGCTGCTCGGCAAGATCGACGTGCTGCTCGGCGGCCGGGTGGCGGAGGAGATCGTCTTCGGCGAGGTGTCCACCGGCGCGCAGAACGACCTGCAGCGCGCCACCGACATCATCCACTCGATGATCGTCGAGTACGGCATGGGGCAGGCGCTCGGCGCGCTGACCTTCAATCGCCGCCGGCCGCTGTTCCTGGGCGATCCGAGCGGCTACCTGCCGGACGGGCCGCGCGAGTACAGCGAAGCGACCGCCGAGGCGATCGACGCCGAGATGAAGCAGCTCATGGCCGAACGGATGCAACGCGTCACCGAGCTCATCCGCGCCAAGCGGTCGCTGCTCGATCGACTGTCGAGCCTGCTGCTCGAGCGCGAGGTGCTCGAGGCGGACGAGTTCAAGCAGGCCGTCGAAACCTGGAAGCCGACCGATACGACCAAGCCGGCTGCGGCCTGAGTCGATTCGCTCGCGAGGAGGGACCCGGCTACGCGCTCGGCGGGCGCATGTCCGCGAGCGGCTTGATCATGTAGGTCGTCGACGCGCGGGCAGCGAGCTTGCCGGCCGACCAAACGTCGACCTCTGCGTACGCGCTGCGGCGGCTCGAGCGCAACACGAACGCCTCGGCAGTCACCGCGCCGGGGAAGATCGGCTCCAGATAGTTGATCGTCATCTCGATCGTCAGGAGCGCGTTCCCCGGTCCGTAGATCGAGATCAGCGCCACTGCGACCGCCGTGTCGGCGAGCCCGAAGCTGGCGCCTCCGTGCATGACGCCCGACGGGTTGCCGAGCTCAGGCCGATTGTCCACCTCCAGCTTGGCGTACCCGCGCCGCACGTCACGGACGCGGATCCCGAGGTGGCCGGGGAAGAAGCGGTTGTTGGTGTTGAACGTCTCGAGGATGGCCTGATGCGTGCCGGTGGGGAGCTCGGGGAAGTCGCGGCCGCGGCCGCCGGAGTCGGAGTGGGTCATGCGCGGTGCATACCGCGCGTCACCGCCCTCGCGCCAGGGAAGAGAGTGCGCTAAGCAGGCAGGCGTCGCGAAAGGAACGCCCGCATGCCCTACGAGTTCATCACCTATGCGAAGACCGGTCGCGTCGTGACCATCACGATCAACCGCCCGGAGGTGCGCAATGCGCTGCATCCGCCGGCGAACCTCGAGCTCTCGGCGGCGTTCGACGCCTTCGCCGACGACACCGACGCGTGGGTCGCGATCGTCACCGGCGCCGGCGACAAGGCGTTCTCTGCCGGCAACGACCTCAAGTACAGCGCCCAGCACGGCATGGCCGCGGTGCAAACCGGCAACGGCGGCTTCGGCGGCATCACCGCACGCTTCGATCTGTTCAAGCCGGTCATTGCGGCGGTGAACGGCCTGGCGCTCGGTGGCGGATTCGAGATCGCGCTGGCGTGCGACATCATCGTGGCGGCGGAGCAGGCGACCTTCGGGCTGCCGGAGCCGCGCGTCGGCTTGGCCGCGCTGGCCGGCGGCATGCAGCGCCTGCCGGCGCTGGTCCCGCCCAAGGTGGCGATGGGGATGATGCTCACCGGCAAGCCGATCAGTGCCGCCGAGGCGCAGCGATTCGGCCTGGTCAACGAGGTGGTCGCGGCGGGCGAGTTGATGACGGCGGCCCAACGCTGGGCGGACACGATCCTCGAATGCTCCCCCTCGTCGGTGCGCGCCTCCAAGCAGGTCGCCCTGCAGAGCCAGGGCCTGCCGCTGACCGACTCGATGCGCAAATCCTACCCGCTGGTCGGCGCGCTGCTCGGCTCCGAGGACATGATGGAGGGGGTGATGGCCTTCGCGCAGAAGCGCAAGCCGGTATGGAAGGGGAAGTGAGCGCCCCGTGAGCCGCGGCGCGGACCGGCGGGTGCACGAGCGGCCGGTGGTCGCTCGGCGCGCGAGTCGACGCCCGCCGCGGCGCCCGCGTCTACTTCCCGGGGTTCGTAGCGCGCACGGCCCGCGCGCGCGTCTCCATGGCCGCGGCGGCGTCCGCCCGTCCGGTCTCCTCGAGCAGGGCGGCGTAGTTCTCCAGCGCGGTGGCCAGCGCGGCGTCGGGCTGGCGCTCGAAGATGGTCACGGCGCGTTGGTAGAGCGGCTCGGCGTCGGCGTAACGGCCCTCGGCGGCATAGAGCAGGCCGAGGTTGTTGAGACTCTGCGCGGTGTGCCGGTCGTCGGCGCCGAGCGCCTCTTCGCGGATCGCCAGCGCGCGGGTGAGCAACGGCTCGGCGGCGCGGTAGTCGTCCTGGGCGGCATACAGGGCCGCGACGCTGTTGAGGCTCGACGCGACATCGGGATGATTCGGTCCGAGGCGGCGTTCGCGAATGCCCAGCGCTTCCTTCTGCAGATCGAGGGCACCCGCCGCGTCGCCTTGGGCGCGGCGCACCACGGCGAGATTGACCAGGCTCGTGGCGACCTCGAGATCGTTGTCCTTGCTGCTGGCCGCGCGTTCACGCGCCACCTCGAGTTGCCGTTCGGCCTCCTCCAGGCGGCCTTCCTCGAAGGCCTTGGCGGCGGCACTGGTGTCGCCTTCCCAGGTCGTCGGCCGCGGAGTGGGGGACGCCGGCGGATGGCGCCCGAACCAGTTGACCGGCACCGTGCATCCGGCGAGCGCCGGCAGCAGGACCACGATCAGGACGGCGGTCGCCGCCCGCTGCTCAGCCATGTCGCGACCGCGCCGAGTGTCGGGAGGGTGCCATCGCCCAGAGACAACCACACGGCAACCGAAACGCAAGCACCGCCCGGGTGACGCCATGTGCGGCCGCTTCACCCTCACCTCCTCACCGCAACGCCTGCGGGCCCGGTTCAGTCTCAGCGCCGCGCCCGACGCAGTCGCGCCGCGCTACAACATCGCGCCGTCGCAGCCGGTGTTGGTGATTCCCAACCGTCCAGAGCGGGTGCTGCGTCCGGCGCGCTGGGGGCTCATCCCACACTGGGCGACGGACGCCTCCATCGGACACCGCATGATCAACGCGCGGGCCGAAACCCTGGCGTCGCGTGCCGCGTTCCGCGCCGCGCTCGAGCGCCGCCGGTGCCTCATTCCGGCCGACGGCTTCTACGAGTGGCAACGCGAGGGCCGGGCGCGGCGCGCGCCGTTCTACGTCCGCGGCCGCGACGGAGAGCCGTTTGCCATGGCGGGGCTGTGGGACGTCTGGCGACGGCCGGACGGCGAGGCCGTCGCCTCGTGCGCGATCATCACCACCGCGGCGAACGAGGCGGTGGCGGAGATCCACGACCGGATGCCGGTGATCCTCGCGCCCGAGGCGTACGACCCGTGGCTGACGCGTGCGCCGCTGCACCTCGACGCGCTGGTGTCGTGGCTGATCGCGTGTCCCGACGAGTGGCTCGAGGCGTATCGGGTCTCCAACCTGGTGAACGTGCCGGCGCATGACGAGCCGGCCTGCATCGCGCCGCTGCCGTGACCCGCGATCGCTCGGCGGCGTGGTTTCTGCCGGTGCTCATCGTTGCCGTCGCGGCGGCGCTGCGCTTCTGGCAACTCGACACCGTACCGCTCGGGCTGCACAACGACGAAGCCTGGACGGGCCTCAATGCGCGCCAGGTCCTGCGCGAGGGGTGGATCGGTCCCTACCTGTACCCGAGCGGGCTGGGTCAGCCGGCCGGGCCGGTGTACTTCACCGCGCTGCTCTTCACCGTCCTGCCGCAGACGACGTTCACCCTGCGTCTGTCGATGGCGCTCTTCGGGGTCGCCGCGGTGGCGTTCACCTACCTGGCCGTTGCCCGCATGTTCGATCGCACGACGGCGCTCCTCGCCGCCGCGGTGCTCGCCGTCATGCCCTGGCACCTGCACCTGAGCCGCACCGGGTTCATGGTCGGTGCCTGGCCGTGCGTCGAGATGGCGATCCTGTGGGCGCTGTTCCGGGCCCGCGCGGAACCCAGCGTCACGCGCTTCGCCGGCGTCGGCCTCCTGATCGGCCTCGGTGTCTACACGTACAACGCGTACGCGTTGTTTCTCCCGGTCGTCGCGACCCCGTTCGTCTACGATCTCATCGCTGCGGACCGACGCGGCGGGAGGCGACGCTGGCTCACGCGCAGCGCGGTGACGGTGCTGACCGCGGTGTGGGCGGCCGGGCTGATGGTCGATTACGCCGTCCATCATCAAGAGTACTTCTGGCACTTCCGCGACGTATCGCTGGTGCGCCATGACAGCTGGGTGCGTGCCGACTGGGCCGGACGCGCCGCGATGATCGAAGCGCGCGCGGCGGAGTGGGGGACGGGGCTCCTGCGGGGTGGGCGACCCGATCACGGCGATGGTCTCGGGGAGCGCGGCCACCCGCTGCTCGACCCGTTCACCGCGGCGGCGGCGCTGGCTGGGATCGTCGTTGCCGCGCGCGGCTGGCGACGTGCGGCATGCGGCGTCCTGCTCGTCGCCCTGGCCGTCCTGCCGCTCGGCGCGCTGCTGACCATCGAAGACGGGCTGTACCGGCGGACCTTTGGGCTGGCGCCGTTCGTGGCGACGCTGGCGGCGCTGCCTCTGGCGTGGCTTTGGGCGTGGGCACGGGCCCGGCGCGGCGTGCTCGGAGCCGCGCTGACCGCGGCGGTACCGCTGGCCGTCGTGGTGGCCGGCGCGCGCAACGCCTACGCCTACTTCGGCCCGCTGCAACGCGCCCCGGTGATCCGCGCCGTGTACCCATATCAGATCGACGCGGCGGCGCGGGCGGTAGCCGGTCTGCCTCGCGAGGCGGTCGTCTACCTGTTCAGCGAGCGCTGGGGAGCCGGCTTCGAGACGGTTCGTTGGCTCGCCCCGGAGGTGGAAATCGTCGACCGCTCGCGCGAGTTCCGCAAGGGAGTCGATCGGCGCGAGCTGGTCGATCTCTCCGCCCACCCAGCGCGACCGACCGTCTTCGTCTTGCTCGGTCGCTACCTCGATCTGGTCGATGATTTACGCGCCCGCTACCCGGACGCGGCGGTCGAGGACGGCGCGCGCGATGGCGAGCTGCTGTACCGCATCGTGCGCGTGCCGGCGGGTGAGAACCAACACGGATGACCACGGACGAGCACGGAGCATGTCGAGGGGCCGGCCGGGTGTCCATCCGTGGTGTCCGCGTGCATCCGTGGATCCCGGATTGTACAGTCGTCGAATCGCCGCAGCGCTGCGCCACGGTTTCTGCTTGCCGCCGCCCGCGGCGCCGTATTAGACACGACCACATGTTGGATCGACGCAGCGGACCGATGGACGGCCGATCGTCTCGAGTGGAGACGGTTGCCGCATCGCGCGCTCCCCGTTGACCCAGGGCTGACACAGCTCTCCAGGGGCCGCGGGGACGAGTCCCCGACCCGGCCTCTGGTAAACATGGAGCTGACATGGCCCTGACCCTCGAACTCCCCGTTGTGGATCGGACGCGCGGCGCCGCCGGCGGCCTGCGCGAGGTGGTGAGCCTGGCGGTGCCGGTGATCCTCACCAACTTGTCCGCGACCTTGATGATGACCACCGACGCGGCGATGGTCGGGCGCCTCGGCGCCACCCAACTCGGTGCCGTGGGCTACGGCGGCATCTGGTACTGGACGGCGTTGTCGTTGTTCGGCGGCACGGCCAGCGGCGTGCAGACGTTCGTCTCGCAGGCGCACGGCAGCGGCGACGCCGATCACTGCGGCGGATGGGCCTGGCAGGCGCTGTACGCGGTGGTGCCGCTGGCGGCGTTCGGCATCGCGCTCTTCGCGCTCTCGTTTGGTGCGCTGCTCGGGGTTCTCGCGCCGGCGGCTGGGCTCCCGCCGCTCGCAGCGGCCTACGTGCACGCGCGCGCTTTCGGCGTCGGTGGCTTTGCCATCGCCATGGTGCTGAGCGGGTTCTTCCGCGGCCTCGGCAACACCCGCATCCCGCTCTACGCGATGGTGATCGCCAACCTGGTGAACCTGGTCCTGAACTACGGCCTCATCTTCGGCCACCTCGGTCTGCCGGCGTGGGGTGTCACGGGGTCGGGGACGGCGACTGCGGTGGCGGAATGGGTGTACGCCGGCGTCCTCTTCGCGCTTTTCCGGCGCGCCCACTTCGCCGACCGTTTCCACACCGCGCCGGTGGCCCCGAACCGCGCCGCGATCCGGCGCTACCTGCGGACCAGTGCGCCGATCGGCGGGCAGTGGATGCTCGACATGTTGGCCTTCGCCACCTTCTCCACGCTGGTGGCGCGGATGGGCGCGGCGGAGATGGCCGCGAGCCAATCGCTGATCAGCCTCATGCATCTGTCGTTCATGCAGGTGCTCGGCATCTCGATCGCCGTGTCGACCTTGGTCGGTCGCTACGTCGGTGCCGGCGACGTCGCGGCAGCCGAGCGCAGCCATGACTCCGGCGTCCGGCTGGGCCTGATCGTCTCGGTCGGGGTCGCGCTGGTCTTTCTGGCGATACCGGGGTTCTGCTTGCGGATCTTCACCGACGATCCCGACGTGCTGGCCCTCGGCGCGCCGCTGCTCGCCGTGGGCGCGGCGTTCCTGGTCTGCGACGCCCTCGGCGTCCTGTCCGGCGGGGCATTGCGCGGCGCCGGAGACACGCGCTGGCCGTTCCTCATGCAGACAGCCCTCGCCTGGGGCTTGTTTCTCCCCGCCGCCTATCTCTGCGGCGTCATGCTGGGCGGCGGGCTGACCGGCGCGTGGCTGGGCGGCGCGGCGTACGTCGCCGTCCTCGCCGCGGCGCTGCGCTCCCGGTTCCGCTCCGGGGCGTGGAAGCGCGTGCGCATCTAGCGGCTTGGCTGGCCATGACCGAGGGCGCGCGGGATTGAAACGGGCGGGCGCCCCCGGGCAGGTCGGCAGGCGAGTCGGGCGGGTCGCGTTTGGCAAAAATCCTTGGTTCTCAACAAAACGGGGTGTACAATTCGCGACGAACCACGATAGAAATACGAGTGTATCGAAGCACCGGCCGATCCTGCTGGGCTGCCCGTCAGGCTCTGCGGTGCGGTCTGGCGATCAGGCGCCGGGGGAGGACATTGGGTTACACGGATTCAACTGGGGGAAGGACCATGCCGGCCCGAGCCCTCCTGATGCGCTCACGCCGGTGGGCCGGTCTGGCGGGCTTCGCGATGCTGCTGGCGGCGCGGCCCGTGTCAGCGGTGTGCCCGACGGACCTGTGCGACTGTCTGGGTGAGGCGGGGCACTTCGCTTTGGTCGGGACCGACGTCTCGATCCGGCCCGGCATCCCCTCGCCGCGGGTGTACGGCTACCCGGTCCAATCGTCGGTCGACACGTCGGTGTGCGCCACCACCGCGGACCTCTTCGGGAAGCTGCACGGCGAGACCGCGATCGGCGACGACGTCATCCTCACCGACACGACCGGCACCGCCGGCGAGCTCAAGGGCTACCGTGCCTACGGCGGGTACGCGTACCCGGGCGTGCTGATCGGCGGCGATCTGGCCACCGGTGGCGGCTTCGTCAAGGGGCTGGAGTTCGGCGTGATCATGGGGGCCACCGACATGCGCGGCCGCAATCCGCGTGTCGCGGCGTGCGCCCGCGCGGCCGACGACGCGCAGGCGGCGTCGACCGCGTTCTCGTTGATCCCGCCGACCCAGATCATCACCAACGGGAGGCTCGTGGCCATCGGCGCCATCCGCGAGATCAACGCCACCGCGGGCGTGAACGTGATCCGCTTCGGCGACTTGATCCTCAAGGCGCACCGGCAAGGCGGCTACACGACCGGATCGGTGCTCAACATCAACCTCGCGCCGAACACCGACAGCGTGATCGTGAACGTCACCGGCAAGCTCGCCATCGATCGGGAAAGCCAGATCAAGGTGAACGGCGGCGACATCGAGGACGTGATCATCAATCTCATCGGCAAGCGCCCGTCGCTGAAGATCAACGCCGACGCGACCGTCGAGCCCGCGATTCTCGCCCCCGGCCGCACGGTGCTGGTCGATTCCTACGCGCAGACGGCGAACCTCTACGCCGCACGCACCAAGATCAAGGGCACGACGATTGCCCAAGCCCTGCTCTGCCCGTAAGATCCCCTCGAGACCCCCCACCATCCGTTGCGCCGTCCCGCGGCGCCGTCCACCAGTCGATACCAGGTTCCGCGTCATCGCCCAGGTGCTGCGAACCGATCACCATGCCGAGCGCCCCTGCCAGGACCCGCCCCAATGCCTGCTGACCCCGTGCGGCTCCACCGCGAGGGCCTGCTCGGGGCCGCGAGGCGCGCCGGCCGAACGAGCGCCGTCGCGCTCTGCGTCGCCCTGCTGGGCGTCGCCTGTCGGCACCTGACCAAGGAGCCGGTGGAGAGCGACCTGGTAGCGGCGTTCCGTTACACCGAGAGCGGACAGAACACGACCGAGGTCGACTTCGGCAGCGCGCAAGCGGAGCCGTATCTCGGCGCCGGATGGTCGGCGGCGGAAACGGCGCCGACGGGGGAGAGCGTCGCCCGCGCGGTCGAGCGCAAGGCGATCGTCAAGCTCGGGGTCGCCGAGCCCGCCGAGCGCGTTCTTGCGGTGCGCTGCGCTGCGGCCCACCTGCCGACCAAGCGTCCGCCCACGATCATCGTGCGCGTGAACGACCGGCGGGCGGGCACCTTCACGGTGCAAACGGAGATGGCCGAGCACCGTATCGTGCTGCCGGCCGCCCTCCTACGCCCGGGCGAGAACGAGGTCGCTTTCTGCACCCGGTTGGGACACGGCGACGAGCGCCTCGACGTCTCCTACGACACCCTGCGGCTCCTGTCGGCGTCGGGTGATGCGGCCACCGCGCCGCGGCTCGACGGCGACGCCGTGGTGGTGCCCGGCGCCTCATCGGTGGCGTACTTTCTCCGTCTGCCGGAAGACCCGGTGCTGCGCTTCGGGATGGCAGACGGCGGCGGCCACGGCCGCGTGGCGGTGAGCGTGCAGCGCGACGGCGAGGCCGCCCGCAGGGTGGTCACGCGAGACGCGCCCGCGGCGCCCGCGGACGTAGCGTTGGGCGCGGCGGGGATCGCGCGGGTCGCGTTCGAGAACGACGGGACCGATGCGGTGCGGGTGATCGCGCCGCGCCTGCGCGGCTTCGATTGGGCGCCGGACGGACGCGGGCCGGCCGAGCAGGGCCGCGGATACAACGTGCTGCTGTACGTCATCGACACGCTGCGCGCGGATCATCTCGGCACCTACGGGTACGCGCGGCCGACCTCGCCGCAGCTCGACGCGTTCGGGCGCTCCGGCGTCGTGTTCGAGAACACCGTCAGCCAGGCCTCGTGGACCCGCCCGGCGACCGCGTCGATCCTGACCGGGCGCTACCCCGCCGAGCACGGCGCGACGACGCTGCGCAATGGCCTGCGGCCGAATGTCGCGACGCTGGCCGAGCTGCTGCACCAACAAGGATACGACACGGGGGCGTTCGTCACCAACGTGAACGTCGCTCCGCAATGGGGGTTTCGGCGCGGGTTCGATCTGTACCAGTATCTGCCCGAGGACGAGCACAGTCCGACGGTCCACGTACGCTCCGACGTGATGAACGCGGCGGCGGTCGAGTGGTTGAACGTGCACCGCGACCACCCGTTCTTCCTCTACCTGCACGACACCGATCCGCACGCGCCGTACACGCCGCCCGCGCCCTGGGACGCGCGGTTGGCCGATCCCGCGGTGCACGTCGCTCCGGAGCGGGTCGGTGGGCTGCTGCGCGACTTCCGGGTCAGCGGCGTGCCCCCCTCGGCGGATGAGGTTCGCGCGTTGATGGCGCGCTACGACGGCGAGATCGCGTTCACGGACGACAATTTCGGGCATCTCCTCGCCGAGCTGCAGCGGCTCGGCGTGGCGGACCGCACGCTGGTCATCGTCGTCGCCGACCACGGCGAGGAGTTCCTCGACCACGGTGGCCTCGAGCACGGGCGTACGCTGTTCCAAGAGATGGTTCACGTCCCCTTGCTGATGCGGTTTCCCAACCGCTGGGCGGCGGGCACCAGGGTCACGACCACGGCGCGGCAGATCGACATCGTGCCGACGGTCCTGGACTATCTAGGGGTTTCCAGCCCAGCCGATCTGCCCGGACGCTCACTGCTGCCGGCGGCGGCCGGCGTCGCGATGCCGCCGGTGGACGCGCTCGCCGAGACCAACCTGGGCCGCCAGGGCACGGCGGGGGTGGTCACGGGAGACTGGAAAATCGTGCAGGGGAAATCGCTTGGCGCAAACCACACATCAGTGTATAATTTAAAAAATGATCCGCGGGAGCGTATCGATCGCGCTGAGGAGCAGCCACTATTACTTGGCTATGCGCGCCAGGTCCTCGCTGCCGAAGGCGGATCTGCGGCGCGCCGCGGAGAGAAGTCCGGTGTCGAGCCCGCCGCCGACCCAGCGATCATGGAGCGGTTGAGGGCGCTCGGCTACACCGACTGATCGAAACAAGGGGCGAGCCATGGCAGCATCGACGTTCGGGGGGAAGTCGTTGGGGTTGCTCGGGGCCATCGTGCTGGTGCCCGCGCTCGGGATCGGAACAGCGCGCGCGGTCTGCCCGGACGACGTGTGCGACTGCCTCGGTCAAGCGGGACAATTCGCGATCCTTGGTAACACGCTGATCATGCAGTCCGGCAAGCAGAGCCAGAGCGGCTCGGCGTACTACTTCCCCTCAGTGACCGACACGTCGGTATGCGCGAAGACCGGGAAGTTCAGCGGCAAGCCGGGGGGAGAGACCGAGATCGGCGAAGATCTTCTCCTGACCGCTTCGAGCGGCCTCGCGGCCACGTTCAAGGGATACAAGTATTCCGGCTATTCGTACGAAGGGGTGTTCATCGACGGCGACCTAGGCACCCGCGGCGGCACGCTCAAGGGGCTCACCTGCACGTCGGGAACCGTCGGCTGTGACGGTCCGTACGCCGCGGTTGCCGGCACCACCGATACGATGGCCGGGAACCCACGCCTGCCCTCGTGTACGCAAGCCATGACCGACGCCCAGGCCGCATCGACGACGCTGGCCGCTCTCGCGCCGACCCAAACGTTCGACAAGGTGATCGTCAAGGACCAAGACACGTTCGACATCGACGCGGGCCCGGGGACGAATGTCATCTCGATCGGCCAGCTGACCCTCAAGCCACAGACCTATTCCGGCTATGCGTACGGGTCTTTCTTGAGCATCAACCTCCAAGACGACACCGACTCCGTGATCATCAACGTCGGCAAGCTGCAGGTCGGTTCAGCGTGCGAGATCGATGTCAACGGTGGCGACATCGAAAACGTCATCATCAACGTTCCGGGGCCTGGCTCGAGCGTGAAGATCAAGAATGACGCGGTCGTCAACGCGGCGATTCTCGCTCCGGGCCGGAAGGTGCTGGCCAAGCGCAATACCTTTGTGGCCAACCTGTTCGGGTCTGACGTCAAGATCCAAGGCGCGAACTTCGAATCGCTGCTCTGTCCGTAGCGTCGCCGCGAGCCGAAGCAGCATTCCGGCGCGTCGTCGCGGAGCCGTGTAGGGCGCGACGCCGGCGTCTTCGATCGCCGTCGGACGGCACCTGCGCGGGGCCTCGCGCTCCCCGCGTGATCTGCGCGCGTCCTGCGCCGCGGCTTGAATCCGGCGCCGCGGCCTGCCAGGACGGTTGCGAACCGCTCACCCCATGGCGGCACCAGCCGCAGCGAGGAGCTGGGCGAATGAAACCTCGAGGTGGACGCGAGGCGGCGCGTCGACGCACGCTGCCGACGCACGCGGAGCGGTACGCGCGTGGCAAGGCCCTGCGTGCAAAGGTCGCGCGCAGCGGCCACGGTGGCTGGGAGCCGCCGCGCGGGCGGCGCGATCCGGTCGCGACGTTGACCGAGTCGAGCGTCGGGCGGCTGCGGAACCTCATCCCGATCCGCTACGGCCGCATGCTCCAATCGCCGTTCACCTTCTACCGTGGCGCCGCGGCCATCATGGCCGCGGATCTCGCGGAAACGCCGAGCACGGCGATCCACGTGCAGGCGTGTGGCGACTGCCATCTGCTCAACTTCGGCGGCTACGGTACGCCGGAAGGCCACCTGACGTTCGACATCAACGACTTCGACGAGACCCTGCCGGCCCCGTGGGAGTGGGACGTCAAGCGCCTGGCGGCCAGCTTCGTGATCGCGGCGCAGAGCAACCGCTTCTCCGCCCGTCAAGCACGCGCGGCCGCCCGCGCCGCCGTGCGGGAATACCGGACGCGCATGGCCGAGTACGCCACGATGCCCGCCCTGGAAGTCTGGCATGCGTCGGTGTCCAACGTGCTGGACCACACCAAGGACCCGGTGCTGCGCAAGCGCTACCAGCGGCTGATCCGGAGAGAACGGCAGCGCAACCCGACCAGCGAGTTCGCCCGCCTGGCGCACACCGTGCGCGGCGGCGCGCGGATCACCGACGACCCGCCGCTCGTCTATCATCCGGAGATCGAACGACACCGCGGCTTCTGGGGGCAGGCGAAGCGCGTCCTCACGCGCTACGCGGCAACGCTCGCCAGCGATCGCCGCCTGCTGTTCGACCGCTACGAGCTCTGCGATCTCGCGATCAAAGTCGTCGGCGTTGGCAGCGTCGGCACCATGTGCGCGATCGCACTTTTCCTCGCGGCCGACGACGACCCGCTGTTCCTGCAGATCAAGGAAGCCCGCCGCTCTGTGCTGGAGCCGTTTGCAGGCAAGAGCGAGTACCGCAACCACGGCGCCCGTGTCGTCGCCGGCCAGCGCCTCATGCAGGCGGCGAGCGACATCTTTCTCGGCTGGACGGCGGGCGATGGGGGGCGCCATTTCTACGTCCGCCAGCTCCACGACCTGAAGATCTCCCCGGTCGTCGAGATCATGAGCCCGGTGAACCTGGTCGAGTACGCGACGGCCTGTGGGTGGGCGCTGGCCCGCGCGCACGCGCGCTCGGGCGATCCCTCGCTGCTGGCCGGCTACATGGGGAAGGGCACCGCGTTCGACACCGCGGTGGCCGACTTCGCCGTGGCGTACGCCAGGCAGAACAAACGCGATCACGCCGCGCTGGTGGCCGCGGTGCGATCCGGGCGCATCGACGCGCGAACGAACGCGTGACGGCTCGCGCGCCTCGCAGACGGTGTGCCCGGCCCCGCTGCCGGCGAGGGCCGACTCCGCAGCGATTGCCGCCCCTGGTCGGCGCGGCCGCGGAACTGCTCGCCACGCAGCACATGGTAACTACCCGCGCCGTGGATTTCGTTGAAGCAGAGTCGGAAATATCCAAAACAAGGAGGGAGAGCCGAAGAGTTGAGATGAGGGTTTGGTCGCCTAGGCTCTTCTTGGTATGAAGGGCCGACGCTTCGTCAACTGAAGCAGGGTCGGCGCCGCACGTTGAATGCAGCTTTCGATGAGGGACGCCATGAAGCCAAGAACGTCGTACACGAGGAGATGGGGTGGCCTGTCTCGGACCTCGATCGCAATGCTGTGCGCGGCGCTTCTCGTGACCGGAAGCCCCCCCTGCCGCGCGCAATCCTCCGACCCGGGCGCGGACTCGGATGGCAGCACTGCGCGGATCCCCGACGAACAACTCGACTCCCTGGTGGCGCCGATCGCACTGTATCCGGATCCGCTCCTGGCACAGGTGCTCGCGGCTTCGACGTATCCGCTCGAAATCATCCAGCTGCAGCAATGGCTCGAGAGGAACAAGGGGCTGAAGGGCCAGGCCCTCGTCGACGCGGTGGAGAAGCAGCCGTGGGACTCGAGCGTGCAGGCCATGGCACCCTTCCCCGACTTGGTGAAACGGCTGGCCGACGACATCCAGTGGACTACGGACCTGGGCAATGCGTTCCTCGCGCAGCAGAACGATCTCATGAACGCTGTGCAGCGGATGCGGCAGAAGGCACAGGCCAACGGAAACCTCCAGACGACGGAGCAGCAGAAGGTCGAGACCAAGATCATCGAAGAAAAATCGGTGATTGTCGTCGAGCCGGCGAGTCCCGAGGTGGTCTACGTGCCGTCGTACAACCCGACCGTGGTCTATGGAGCCCCCCCGCCCGCCTACCCCTACCCGCCGATCTACTACCCACCGCCCGGCTACTATGCGGCGGGCATGGCGATCACGTTCGGGCTCGGCGTGGCCATGGGTGCCGCTTGGGGCGGCGGATGGGGATCCTGCGGATGGGGCAGCCACAACGAGATCAACATCAACAACAACAACAACTTCAATAGCAACCGCAACACGGTCAATCGCGGCGGGAATGGCGTCGGCGATCGCGGCGGCGGTAAGTGGCAGCACAATCCTCAGCACCGTGGCGGCGCTCCCTACGGCGACCGGGCGACGGCGAAACAGTACGGCGGCAATGCGCGCGGCGACTCCCTGTCCAAGCGGCAGTCAAGCGCCCGCCAGCAGGTGGCCCGCCAGGGGGGAAACCTCCCTAGCACGCGCGAAGCTGGAGGTGCGGGCGGCCGCAGTGCGTCAGCCCGCGACATGGGTGGGAGCCGCCCGTCGCAGGGGACGGGTGGCGGCCGCCCGGGCAGCCCGTCGCAGGGAATGGGCGGCAGCCGTCCCGGCAGCCCATCGCAGGGCGCCCGTGGTGCGAGCGGTCCCG
>Ga0335069_10002690_pt1 | contig 27121 bp, 24 predicted proteins | sample Lox_Sample_11_FD_206714 | JGI IMG/M metagenome (GOLD analysis project Ga0335069, IMG submission 206714) | Soil microbial communities from Loxahatchee National Wildlife Refuge, Florida, United States - Lox_Sample_1.1 | ecosystem: Environmental > Terrestrial > Soil > Wetlands | place: USA...
CCGAGGGCCATCCGGATGCCCATTTCCTGGGTTCGCTGCTCGACGGAGTAGGCCATCAGGCCGTAGATGCCGATTGCGGCAAGGACGAGCGCGACGGCGCCGAAGATAGTGAGCAGCACCATGTTGAAGCTCTGGCGCGCAGTGGAACGCGAGACGACCTCGTCCATGGACCGCACGCGGGTGACGGGGAATCCGCCGCTCGCCTGGCGGAGTTGTTCCGCGATGGCAGGGGCGAGACTGCGCGGATCTGAACGGGTGCGCACGACCCAGCGCAACGGGACGATGCGCGCGTTAAGAGCAGTCATGCCGTCTGTGACCTGCGCGTCAGGAACGATCATGAGGGGTCCAGGATCGTTGCTCAATCCGCCGTCATGGGTATTGCCGACAACGCCGATGATCTGGCGCGGAGGCTCGTCGAATTCGGGGCCGACGTCCTTGCCGATGAGGATCTGCTGGCCGACCGGATTCTGATTGAGAAAGAACTTCTTGGCGAGCGCCTCATTGATCAGGACAACTCCTGGCGCGGATGCAGTGTCCTGTTCGGTAAATTCGCGGCCGCGGAGAACTGGAATTTTGAACAACCTATAGTAGTCCGGCGATGCGCTCATCCAACCTGCCCCAGGGTGATCCTTTCCCTTTTCGACGGGGCGGCCGACCACGGTGAAGGGAAGACCGAACTGGCCCTGGATTGGCAGGCAGCACGTGAATGCCGAGATCTCGACTCCGGGGATTGCGTTCAGGCGCAACCGGCCATCGTGCGAGAGTTGCGCGACGCCTGCGGTTTTCTGGTAGCGCGCGCCCGTGAGCGACATTTCCATGGTGAGCACGTTGTGGGAATCGAATCCTGGGTTGACGTTGCGGAGTGCGATGAAAGTGCGAATGAGAAGAGCAGAGCCGATGAGCAGCACAATGGCCAGCGAGACTTCGCTGACCACCAGGAGCGCTCGAGCGCGCGCATGCCGGAAGCCTGTGCCGGAGCGGCCGCTGCTTTCTTTCAGCGAGGAGTTGAGATCGGTACGAGACGCGGTGAATGCGGGAAAGACGCCGAAGAGAATTCCCGTGAGGAACGAGACGGCGAGTGTGAAGCCGAGCACGCGCCAATCGAGACTAATTGCCGAGCCGTTTTCACCGATGCGCGGCAGGCCGGCAGGGCTGATGGCAAGCAGCGCTCGTACGCCGACAAACCCGAGGACCAGACCGAGCGCACCCCCCGCAACAGCGAGCAGAACGCTTTCGGTGAGCAACTGGCGAATGATGCGGGTGCGTCCCGCCCCGAGCGCGGAGCGGATGGCGAACTCGCGCCTGCGACCGGCGGCACGCACGAGGAGGAGGTTCGCGACATTTGCGCATGCGATCAGCAAAACCATGGCCACCGCCCCCAGGAGCACGAGCAGCGATCTACGCGATTCGCCGACGATGGAGTCACGGAGCGGTTCGACGCCGAATCCGCCCTGCGGGTTGGCCTCGGGGTAGGCGCGCAGATACTGCTGGAAGGCCAGCTTCATCTGCGCGTTGGCCTGTGCGAGAGTGACTCCCGGCTTGAGCATGCCGACGGCTTGAAAGAAGTGGCCCTGATTGGTGCTCACGGGCTCGAACTGAAACGGAAGCCAGATGTCCGCTTCCGGGTCGAAGGCGAAGTCCTGGCCGAGCACGCCGATGATCGTGTAAGGCTCGTTGCCGAGCGAAAGAGAACTGCCGATAATCTTAGGATTACCGCCGAACCGGCGCTGCCAGAGACCCCAACTCAATACGACTACGTGGCCGCCATGGGGCAGGTCTTCTTCCCTGGTGAAGGTGCGGCCCAGCATGACCGGCGCGCCAAAGAGGCGGAAGTAGCTTTCGCTGACATGAATGCCATGAACCTGTTCAGGGCGGTCGCCGGTGAGGTTGAAGCCGGGACCGGCGAAGTCGTAGGCTGCGACTTCTTTGAAGATGCTGGTCTGCTGCTGGTAGATGTGAAACTTCGGAATGGATGCGACGGCTGCGTTGCCGTCGGGGCCGGTGAGCTCGATTTCAACGATGCGGTCTGCGTCGGGATAGGAGAGCGGCTTCAATAGCACCGCATTGACAACGGTGAAGATCGCGGTGTTGGCGCCGATGCCAAGCGCAAGCGCCGCAACGGCGGCGATGGTGAAGCCGGGACTCTTGATGAAAAGGTGCAGGGCGTGTTTCACGTCATTCCAGAGTTCAGGATCAAGTTACTCCGTCCAGCGGGGTGCGCTGCCGGAAAAAGTGACGGATGGATCGAGGCCGGGATGAATCCCTGACAATGAGACGTAGAAGCGATGCAATTGGTCTGCAGAAGAGGTGGGAATTTCCGCGATCTGCCTGTGAAGAAAGTTCGCGAAGGCGTCGACACCATGCCGTATGCTTGGCTACGGTGTCGAAGGGACTTGGGTTCGTGCTGATTTTCGCGGCAATTCTCGCCATCTATGTCTATGGAATGATCGCGGCAATGCTGGGGACGATCCTGCCAGACTTGTCGGATCGCTTTCATCTGACCCCAACCCAGAATGGAACCATCGCCTTTGTGCAGGCGCTTGGACTGATCATCGCATCGGTAGGTGTGGGACCGCTGCTTGATACGCAAGGCGATAAGGCGGGCCTGATTCTCGGCCTCGTCCTGATCGCCGTTGCCCTGCTCGCATTGCCGCGCTCGCCGGGTTTCCGCGGGATTCTTCTTTTGATGTTCGTGCTTGGAGTGGGCGGCGGCATCGTTGTGACCGGCGCCAACGCGCTGACGAGTGCCGTGAGTGAATCGCACCGGGCAACCGCGTTGAACCTGGTGAACCTGTTCTTCGGACTCGGCGGGTTCACCACGCCGTTCGTCTCAGCGAATCTATTCAAGAAGAACTGGGTGAAGCTCTGCTACAGCATTGCCGGCCTAACCGTGGTCACGATCATTGTGCAGGCCATGGCCCGGATGCCTGCGCCGACTGGCAATGTGCGGTTCCTTCTGGCAGATGTGGGGCCGATCCTGGGCCGGCCGCTGCTGTTCATGCTCGGCCTCTTTCTCTTTCTTTACATCACATGTGAAGTTGGAGTGTGGAACTGGCTTCCGCGCCACCTGATCGCACAGGGCATCCCCGAGTCGAAGGCGCTGAACATTCTGTCGCTTGGATTCGCGCTCGGGCTGCTGTTTGGAAGGGTAGGCGTTTCGCCGGTCCTGATCCATGTTTCGGCAATTTCGGTGACGTTCGCGGCGTCGATTGCGATGGCCGTGACAACATTCCTGATGCTGCGAACGAACAGGCCGACCGCGGCATTTTTCCTGGTGTTTTTCGCTGGGCTGTCGATGGCGCCTGTGTTCCCGACGACGCTGGCGATTGCCGGCGCCGCGTTTCCGCGGATGACGGGCACGGCCCTGGGATTCGTGATCACGTGCGGCTGGGTGGGACTTGCCGTCAGTTCCCGCCTTATCGGCGGAATCGCGGGCGGAGATCCGCGGAGACTGAAGAAAGCGCTGCTGCTGATTCCCGCGTCGGCCGTGCTGATGGTAGGCCTGAATATCGCGATCCTGTCCACGCTTCGCTAGACGATGATGGAAGAGACCTGAGATGACTGCCAATCCCTATTCTGATCCCGTTGCGCCATCGGGTGACGCTGCACGAAACGACAAAACACGGCGCATCTACAATCTGTTTCTTTTGCTCGTGGCCGGGTTGGGCGGCCTGCTCTACGGAATCGATGTAGGCATCATCGGCGGCGCGTATCCGTATCTCGCGGCCACGTCAGGACTGGACAATGCGCAACTGTCGGTGATCGTGGCTGCGGTGCTGCTGGGCAGTGTGTTCTCCACGCTGTTTGCCGGATTGCTGGCGGACTGGATGGGGCGCAGGGGTCTCATGATCCTGAGCGGACTGGCCTTCATTGTCAGCATTCCCGTGATTGCTTTGTCCCACGGGTACTCGCCGCTGTTTTTCGGACGATTACTGCAAGGCATCAGCGCCGGACTGGTGGGCGTGGTAGTTCCTCTGTACCTTGCCGAGTGTCTTCCCGCGTCGAGCCGCGGAAAGGGAACGGGCGTGTTCCAGTGGCTTCTGACGCTGGGCATCGTGGTGGCGGCGCTGGTGGGAATCTATTTCAGCTACCGTGTGGATGAGGTGGCGCGCGGGGGAGATGCGGGTGCTCTGCTTGCATTCAAAGACAGGGCGTGGCGGGAGATCTTCTGGGTTTCGCTGCCGCCGGGGATCCTGTTCGTGATCGGGAGCGTCGTGGTGTCGGAATCGCCGCGATGGCTTTTTCAGCGAGGCCGCGTAGAAAGCGCGCATGCGGCGCTACTGCGTTCCCGAATTCCGGAACAGGCAACCACCGAGCTGCAGGAGATGCAGGCGACGGCAGCCGCAGCAAAGGAAACGAGCAGCCGCGACATGGTGAAGGAATCGTTGTTGCGACGGAAGTATGTGATTCCGTTTCTGCTTGCGTGCGTAATCCTCGCCTGCAACACGGCCACGGGGATCAACTCGGTCATCGGGTATAACACGGCCATTCTGTTGCAGAGTGGACTCTCTGATGTGCACGCGCACTGGGGATATGTGCTCTTTACCGCCGTGAATTTTGTAATGACGATGGTAGGCGTGCAATTAGTGGATCGGAAAGGAAGAAGGTTCCTGTTTGTGCTGGGAACGAGTGGCATCATTGTCGCGATGGTGACGGTGGGCCTGATGTTTCTGGGAACGGAAAAGAGAAGCGTTAATTGTCGCGACCAGATCCAGACGATGGTTGGCGCGAACCAGGAACTGACGTTGCGCTTTGATCGCGCGCAGGCGAAGCGGCTGATTGCGTCGCAGGGAAGCGCGGCCAACGAAATCAGCGCCGATCGAGCGTCGTTCGCGATCATTTATTCGTACGGGGACTTTACCGCGTCTACAAATTACGTTCGCTCTGACGATCAGGCCGGCCAGGCATTGAAAATCACGCGCGCCAGCGCAGTTCCGGCGAACAGGGTGGAGGCGTTCTTCGGGAATCCTTTTGCGAATCTTGATGCAGCACGCACGGCGTCGCTAAGGATCGAGAAGGCAGTACTTGGAGCAGTGCCGGACTCGGCTCACGGATGGCGCGTCGCGGTGATGCTCTATGTCTTTATGGCGTTTTATGCGCTGGGACCGGGCGTGTGCGTATGGCTGGCGCTGTCAGAGTTGATGCCGACGCGCATTCGCTCGAACGGCATGAGCATCGCGCTGGTCCTCAACCAACTCGTGTCGACGACGCTGGCGGGAATTTTCCTGCCGTTTGTGAGCAAGTACGGATATTCATCGATGTTCTTTCTGTTCGCGAGCTTTACTGTTGTGTACTTCCTGACAACCGCGTTCCTCCTGCCTGAGACGAAAGGGAAGACGCTTGAGGAGATTGAAGCGCATTTTGAGCAGAAAGCAGGGAGCAGGGGTAGGGAGCAGGGGTAGGGAGTAGGAGTGGGAAAAGCCACTCCTCGCTGATCCTGACTTATGCTTCGATCACGGCTTTGGAGAGATTGCGGGGGCGATCGACGTCAACGCCATGTTCGATCGCCATGGCATAGCTGAAAAGCTGCAGGGGAATCACTTCGGGGATGGGCAGCAGGTGTTCGCTGGCCGGCGTGACAAAGATGCAGTCGGTCGCCAGAGCTGCCGCCTTCTGGTCGCCTGTATTGGCGATGGCGATCACACGCGCGCCCTGATGTTTCATATCCTCGAGCAGTTGCAGAGTCTTCTCATAGCGCAGGAACGAATCGTCGAGATTCCGGTCGAAGGTTGCGAGCGCGACGAGCGGCACCTGCTCGCCGACGAGTGCATTCGGGCCGTGCTTCAACTCGCCGGTGGGGTAGCCCTCGGCATGCACGTACGATGATTCCTTCATTTTGAGCGCACCCTCGCGTGCAACGGCGTAGTGTACGCCGCGACCGAGATACAGGAACGTTGCGGCGTCGCGGTACTTCGCGGCCAGTTTCTTTGTCTGCACGTGCCAGTGATCAAGCTGGAGCTCGATCGCGGCGGGGAGGTCGCGGAGTTCCTGCATGCGGCTTTCAAGATCCGAGGCATCGAGGGCTCCGTCCTGTCGGCCTGCGTAGAGCGCGAGCAGGTACAGCGCGGCCAACTGGCAGGTGAAGCTCTTGGTTGCGGGAATGGCGAGTTCGGGACCGGCGGCGAGCGGCATTGCAGCGGATGCTTCCCGCAGCATGGTGCTGCCGGCAACGTTGGTGATGGCAAGGGTTTGCTGGCCGCCATCGCGGGCGAGGCGAAGGGCGGCGAGAGTGTCGGAGGTCTCACCCGACTGCGAGATCACAAGTACGGAGGGCTGACGGGGATTCGCCGCAACGCGGCAACTGTATTCGCTTGCGTACTCGACATCGACGGCGAAGCCGCACAGGTCTTCGAAGATGATCTCGGCGGCGAGGCCGGCGTGGCGGCTGGAACCGCTGGCGGCGATCAGAACCTCGCCGCGGGGATTGAGCCAGTTGGCGATCGCGGAGAAGGCTTCGGCTTTGAGTCCGCGGTCATCAAGATAGAGCTCGAGGGTACGCCTGAGCGCAGCCGGCTGCTCGTAGATTTCGCGCAGCATGGCATGGGGGAATTCGTTCACAACGAAGAGACCTTTCTGCGGCACCGCAGACCAGCGATGCCTTGCTCGTTCATTTTATTCGGTGCGGTTGGGCATGGCGGTCCGTTTACAGTCTCCGCAGGCGAGCGCAGGCATCGTCGAGGTCGGCGTCTCTTTTGGCGAAGCAGAACCGCAGCAGGTCCTCGCCGCGCCCCGGACGAAAGAAGGCGGAGCCTGCCACGGATGCAACTCCCGTAGCGGCGAGCAGATGCCGGGCTTTCTGTGCGGCGGCCTCGCCGGGTAGGCGGCTGGCGCGCGCGAGCACATAGTATGCTCCGGCGGGAACGCTCGGTTCCATGCCGGCAGCGCGCAGAGCTGCGAGGATGCGTCCGCGCTTGGACTGGTGGTCGGCGGCAAGCTGCGCGTAGAACGCCGGCGGCAGCTGCTCGAGTCCAGCAGCCGCGCCGTGCTGGAATGCAGAAGGCGCGCAGACATAGGTCAGATCGTGAAAGTAGCCCATCGCGCCCATCCATTTTGCGTCGGCAGTGGCGTAGCCCAGGCGCCAGCCGGTGACGCTGAAGGTCTTGCTGAATCCTGACATCACGATGGTTCTCTCGCGCATGCCCTCGAAGGTGGCGATGCAGATGTGCTGCGCGCCGTCGTAGACGAAGTACTCATAGATCTCGTCGGTGAAGACGAAGAGGTCGTACTCGCGGGCAGCGTCGGCGATGGCTTCCAGTTCGGTGCGCGAGAAGACCTTCCCACTCGGGTTGGCAGGGGTGTTCACGAGCATGGCGCGGGTGCGCGGAGTGATTGCGGCGCGCAGCGCATCTGTGTCGAGCGTCCAGTCGGGTTCGGAAAGCGGAACGAGGACCGGCTTGACGCGCATGGATTTGAGGGTACTGGCGTGATAGCCGTAGAAAGGCTCGAAGAGCAGGACTTCGTCGCCGGGGTTGAGCAACGCCATCGCCGCGGCATGCAAGCCTGCCGTGGCGCCGCATGCTACGAGAACCTCGGTTTCAGGGTCGTAGCTCAACCCGTAATCACGAGACTGCTTCTGCGCGATGGCCTTGCGGAGGCGCTCGATACCGTCGAGCCGTGTATAGATGTTGTGGCCCGCGCGGATGGCGGCGATGGCCTCCTCTTCAACGGGTTGGGGAACGGGGGTGTCGCAGACGCCCTGCGCGAGGTTGATGCCGCCGATGCGGTCGCACTCGGTGGTCATGGCGCGAATCTCGGATTGCATCGCGCCGGGAGCAAGCTCGCTCAGAGCGAGCCGGGACGCTGTATGCGGATGGGGCGCAAGGGTTTTGCTCACGGGGTCCGACCTCTACCGACATCTTACATTCCAGCAGGGTGAAGGGGCAGAGTGCCGAAAAGTACAGAAGTTCGCAGAGGTGGCGGCGTAAAATCGTGGTTTCAGAGCGAGGGCCGATGCACGAACTTTCGATCGTTTCCAGCGTCGTCGATTCAGTCACCGAAGCGTTGAGGGCGTATCCCGGGGCCCGGGTGAAAGAGGTAAGGCTGCGTGTTGGAGTGCTGGCTTCGGTGGTCGAAGATGCGCTTCAGTTCTGCTACGGGATCGCTACGGAGGGAACGGCGCTGGAGGGGTCGGCGCTGGTGGTGAAGGTGCTGCCGGTGGTGGCCGATTGCTCGGCGTGCGCGCAGGATATTGAGATCCCGAGCTTGCAGAGCTTCCGGTGTCCGCGCTGCGGCGAGCCGGTCACTGACCTGCGGCAGGGACGCGAGTTGGAGATCGAGTCGATCGAGATCGATCAGGTTGAGGAGACAGTATGACAACCCGGATTGTGGAACTGCGGCGGGGAATTCTGAAGAAAAACGATGAGCTTGCGGCAGGGCTCCGCGGACGGTTTGAGGCTGCTGGCGTGCTGGTGCTCAACCTGGTTTCGAGCCCAGGCACGGGGAAGACATCTTTCTTGCAGCGGACGCTGACAGAGCTGCTCACGCGCGGCTCTCGTGCGGCTGCGCTGGTGGGCGATCTGGAGACGGACAACGATGCGCGGCGACTGGCGGCGAGCGGCGCGCCGGTTCGACAGATCAACACCCACGGCATCTGTCACCTCGAGGCCGAGATGGTGGGCAAGCACCTGGACGGCTGGGATCTGGGCGCGATCGACTACCTCTTTATTGAAAATGTCGGCAATCTCGTGTGCCCGTCGAGCTACGACCTGGGCGAGAAGATTCGTGTGGCTCTTCTGAGCGTGACCGAGGGCGAAGACAAGCCGCTGAAGTATCCCACGATGTTCAACTCGGCCGATGCGGCGGTCATTACAAAGATCGATATTGCCGAGGCGTGCGCCTTCGACCGCGAGACGGCGCTGAAGAATATCAGCGAGATTCGGCCGGGGATTCGAGTCTTTGAGACGTCGGCGAAGACGGGCGCGGGCATGGGAGAGTGGCTGGCGTATCTGGCCGAGCAGCGGGGAAACTGAACGGTTGGACTCCTTTGCCATCGAAGAATGGGCTCGCGCTTTCCCACGTCTCAGAATCGAGACGCGGGGTACCCGGCCGGTATATCGCAGATATCCATCGGCCTCTGTTTACTGGCGGCGATCTGACAACGCCCCGTCACCCAGATTGTGTTGGTTTTCGCCGGTCCCGATCGCTTATATTGATCCGGTCTATTTTCCCCGGGCCTGTCGGCTTCCTGTCTCAACCGGTCATCGTTTGGCCATGCTTCCTGTTTATTCAGAGGGATTCAATGGAGGAGGAAAGACGGAATGAAGACTCTTCTTGCAATGTGTGGAACGGCAGCTGTTGCCCTATCGATTGCCGCGTGCAATACGGCTGCCCCGCCTGCCCCGCCCGACACGCATGACGCCGACGTGAAGGCGATCAGCGACATGGAGGCCAAGCAGGTTGCCGATTTCGCGGCGAAAAATATAGACGCGCTAGCGGGCTTTTACGCAGATGATGCGGTTCTGATGACTCCGGGAGGGCCTGCGGCAAAGGGCAAGGACGCCATACGGGATGGATTGAAGCAAATGATCGCGGACCCTGCCATGAAGCTGAGTTTCAAGGCGGACCACGTAGAGGTGGCGAAGTCGGGCGACGTCGGCTACACGCAGGGGACCTACACGCTGACGGTAACCAATCCGGCGACGAAGAAGCCGATCGAGGACCACGGCAGCTACGTGACAACCTACCGCAAACAGGCAGATGGTTCATGGAAGGCGGTGGCTGATATTGCGACATCAGAAGTTCCCCCGATGCCGCCCCCGAAGAAGAAGTAGAACAAGATTGGAGAAACGAAGCGGTTTCCCAGGTCTCACAAGCGTGACCCGGGCACCCGGCGGAGTTGGTAACAGAAGCGGAGGACCCATGAGGGCCATGAAGTCCGATGAGAAAAGCGCGGAGGGGCTCGCCGCGGTAGAGGCATATCTGGCCCGTGTTCCTGAGCCGGCGCGTACCACGCTCGAAAAGGTGCGCGTCGCCATTCGCTCGGCGGCTCCGAAGCAGGCAACCGAAGGTATCAGCTACGGCATGCCCGCGTTCAGGTACAAGGGTGCGCTCGTGGGCTATGCGGCGTTCAAGGACCACTGCAGCTTCTTCCCGATGAGCGCCGCGCTGCTCGACACGATGAAGGACGACCTGGAGGGGTACCGCACTTCGAAAGGGACGCTGCAGTTCCCGATGGACAAGCCATTACCTGCCGCGCTTGTGAAGAAGATGGTGAAGGCGCGGGTGGCGGACAACGAAAAGAAGAGAGCACGCTAGAACCGACTATACGGATCGTGATTTAAATCACATTTAACGGCGCCTCTGAAGGGGTATAAGAGGATTGCCATGTGTCTAGCGATTCCGGGAAAAGTGGAAGAAATCATCACCGAGGGCGACATCCGCATGGGGCGGGTGAACTTCGGCGGAGTGGTGAAGCGCGTCTGTCTGGACTATGTGCCAGAGGTCGAGGTTGGCGACTATACCATTGTGCACGTTGGGTTTGCGTTGTCGAAGATCGACGAGCAGAGCGCCCAGGAGACGCTTGCCGCCTTTCGCGAGATGGGAGTGCTGGGGGAGGAACTCGGCAGCGAAGAAGAGGCGTTTGAACGGGCAGCGAGCGCACCTCGGTCGCCGTGTCCCGATGGAAGTTGCGACGTGAAGTCGTAACTGCTTTCCCCCCTGACTGCAAAAACACGGTCAGGATTGGGGCACAAGGCGGGATTGACGTTCATGGTTTTCCACGTCTCGGAAGCGAGACGTGGGCGCCCGGTTGATGGGGGTTGATGAAATACCTGACCGAGTTTCGGAATGGCGAGATCGCCCAGCGTATGGCGCGGGAGATTCATCAGGTGGCCAAGCGGCCCTGGAAGATCATGGAGGTCTGTGGCGGACAGACGCACTCGATCATCAAGAACGGGATCGACCAGATGCTTCCCGAGGGGATCGAGATGGTACATGGCCCCGGGTGTCCTGTCTGCGTGACTCCGCTGGAGCTGATCGACAAGGCGCTCGCGATCGCAGAGCAACCGGGCGTGATCTTCTGCTCTTTCGGAGACATGCTGCGTGTCCCGGGCACCGAGGGAGACTTGTTCCAGGTGAAGGGCCGCGGCGGCGATGTCAGGGTGGTGTATTCGCCGCTGGATGCCGTCGACCTTGCAGTGAAGAATCCGGACCGGCAGGTGGTGTTCTTTGGAGTGGGGTTTGAGACCACGGCTCCTGCGAATGCGATGAGCGTCTACATGGCTAAGCGGCGCGGAATCAACAACTTTTCTTTGCTTGTTTCGCACGTGCTGGTGCCTCCGGCAATTGAGGCGATTATGAGTTCGCCCGGAAACCGGGTGCAGGGATTCCTGCTGGCGGGGCACGTCTGCAGCGTGATGGGCTACTGGGAGTATCCGCCGATTGCCGAGAGGCACAGAGTCCCTCTCGTGGTGACCGGTTTTGAGCCGCTGGACCTGCTGGACGGAATTCGACGTTGCGTGCTGCAGCTTGAGGAAGGACGGCACGAGGTTGAGAACGCTTATCCGCGGATTGTGAGTTACGACGGAAACCGGGCAGCACAGAAGTTGCTCGCGGAAGTGTTTGAGGTAACGGACCGGGCCTGGCGTGGCATCGGAGTGATCCCCAGAAGCGGCTGGCGGCTGAGCGAGGCCTATCGCGAGTTCGATGCGGAGGAGCGTTTCAAAATCTCGGGGATTCATACCGAAGAGTCAAAGCTCTGCCGGTCGGGAGACGTCCTGCGCGGAGCGATCAAGCCTGCGGAGTGTCCTGCGTTTGGCAAGGAGTGCACGCCGAGGCATCCGCTGGGAGCGACCATGGTTTCGAGCGAAGGCGCGTGCGCGGCGTACTACAACTACGGGCGGTTCATTTCGGCGGAGGAGTTGGCGGGAAAGGCAGCTGCCAGCTACTAGCTTCAAGCTGTTAGCTCGGATCTGGTGGTGTCGACAGCATGCGGAGTGAGTTTGCATATACGGGGTTGAAGATGGTCGAGAACGACAGGGCGCCGGATTTTTCAAACTGGTCGTGTCCGTTGCCGCTCGCCGGCTATCCGACGATCGTGATGGGACACGGAGGAGGCGGCAAGCTGGGAAACGAGCTCGTCGAGCATCTATTTCTGCCTGCGTTCCGCAATCCTGCGCTCGAGAACCTGGGGGACGCCGCCGTCTTTGAACTTGGCTCCGGCAAGCTGGCGATGAGCACCGACTCGTTTGTTGTGCAGCCGTTGTTCTTTCCGGGTGGATCGATTGGGGAACTTGCGGTAAACGGCACGGTGAACGATCTGGCGGTTTCAGGCGCGGATCCGAAGTTTTTGAGCGCCGGTTTCATCCTCGAGGAGGGATTTCCGCTGGCCCAGCTTGCGGCAATCGTGGAGAGCATGGCTGCTGCCGCCGCGACCGCGTGCGTGAAGTTGGTGACCGGCGACACGAAGGTAGTGGAGCGCGGCCATGGAGACGGCTGTTACATAAACACCACCGGGGTTGGAGTGCTGCGGCCAGGGATCAATGTGGGCCCGTATCGCGCGCAGGCAGGCGACGTTGTGCTGGTCTCGGGGACGATTGGCGACCACGGCATGGCAATCATGAGCGTGCGCGAAGGGTTGGAGTTCGAGAGCCAGATTCGCTCGGACTGTGCGGCATTGAACGGGATGATTGCACAGGTTCTGGATGTCGCGGGCGCCGACATTCACGCGATGCGCGACCCAACGCGCGGCGGGCTGGCCTCTACTCTCAACGAAATTGCTGCGGCCTCGCACGTGGGAATCAATATTGATGAATCCAGTCTGCCCGTAAGGCCCGAGGTGCAGTCGGCGTGCGAATTGCTGGGACTTGAACCGGTGTACGTGGCCAATGAGGGCAAGGCAGTATTTTTCGTTGCGCCGCAGGCTGCGGAGCGAGTTCTGGATGCGTTGCGCGCCCATCCGCTGGGCCGCGAAGCTGCTCGCATCGGACTGGTCACAGCGCAGCATCCGCGGATGCTGGTGGCGCGCACGGCGATGGGCGCGAACCGCGTGATTGCAACACAGATCGGCGAGCAGTTGCCGCGCATCTGCTAGAGCAAAACCGGAGCTTCCGTGTCCCGTTCCGCGACTCTGGAAGGTTGCTGCTTCCTGTCAATGTTGCCAGTACCAAGAACACCAGGAATCATTTAGCTTCTTCCACATGCACAGCGGGGGGGGGAGACCTGCCATCTCCGACGGGGGAGGGATAATGAACACGCCACTACAGACTGCTGCCAAGCGGGCAACTGGTTTCTCGATCTTTCTGTCGATTCTTCTGATTATCTGTGGGTTGCTGGCTATCCTGCTGCCGATTGAAATGTCGATCGGCGTGGTGATCGTGATTGCGTGGCTGCTGATGATCAGCGGGGCGTTTCAGGTGGTTCACGCATTCCGGAGTTCGGGCGCGGGGCACATCCTTTGGAAGATTGCTGTCGCGCTGATCTACTTCGGCACCGGTCTCTTTCTCTTTGCGAGGCCGGGGATCGGCATCGCGACGCTCACATTTGTACTGATCGTGTTCCTTGTCGGCGAGGGGCTGATCGACATCATCTTCTACTTGCGCACGCGCAAGGTCGGCGCCTCGGGCTGGGTTCTTTTCGATGGAATCGTTACGCTCATTCTTGGGTTGATGATCTGGCGCCACTGGCCGAGCGGATCCCTCTGGGTGATCGGTTTTCTGGTTGGCATCAGCATGATCATGACCGGCACGACGCGCCTGATGTTGACGCTTGCGGTGCGCCGGGGGCTCAAAACGGCAGAGGGGCTGGCATAGCGTGGGCCGGCTTGATTGCGTTGTCGACGGAGATTAACTTATGGCCCCGATCCGTTTGAATGCGGCGTTCACCAGTTCGGGAATTGCAACGGGATCGATTTCGAGTCTGTAGCTGATCTCGAGCACCGCCGCTGCTGGCGCGGGCAGTCCTCGAAGAGATGCCGACGTTGCAGTCCAGTCGATGGTGCCGTCGCCGGGCCACAGGTGTTCGTCTTTGAAGCCGTGATTGTCGTGAACGTGGACTTCAGCTATGCGTTTGCCCAATGTTGCGATGGCCTCTGCAACTCCAACCGTAACGTGGGCGTGACCAAGGTCAAGGCATACGCCGACGTGATCGAGATGGGCCATATCGAGAATCATCGTCAGGTGTTCAGGAGTGGTCGCTTCGCTCAGCAGGTTCTCGACGGTCACTTGCACGCCGAGCGGCTTGGCGAATGCTCCCAGGTGCTCGAGAGCGGTGGTCGCGTATTCGATGGTCCGCAGAGACCAGCCGTCGAAGTTCTCTCCAAGGTGCATCACCAACTGCTTGAGCGGGATGTGCTCAGCGACTTCGAGAGCTCGTTTGATCTCGTCCATTGCGTCGATGCGCCGCGACTTCTCCGGGTGAATCACGTTCACCGGCGGAGCGCCGGCCCGACCCATCTCGCGGTCGGGGAACAGAGGCGCGTGCATGGAAAACGGCTGCAGCTCATTTGAAGCGAACCAGTCTTTCAGTTCGGTGATGTGCTCGCGGCTGGTGTAGTCAAAGTGCTGGCGTGCCGCGAAGATTTCCACTGCCTGGGCGCCGGATCGCGCCGCCAGCTCGAGCAGTCCGGGATGAAGACGCTGCTTGAGAAACAGGTGCGTGGAAAGAACTTGCAGCATGATCAAAGACTCCCTGTGCAGCAAGTTTCGCCTGCGCCGCACGGCTCATCTCAATTGTCTCATTTTTGCAACAACTTACCGGGATGGTTGTCCCGGCCTGAATCAAGACCGCAACGGCACGAAGCAGACGCCGGCACCATGTCCGGTTTAGCCGGATAGTCCATCGCGCGAGAGTCCCGACTCCTCGATCGCGAACGAGTTTCTTGAGAGCAGAGGAAGGCCTGATCTTGTCCTCAAAAGAAGTGGGCCGCCTCAGCGGGCGGCCCACCGGCTGTATTGGGTGTGCCTACAGATGGGCCGCAACCTGCCGGATAGCATCGCCCGGCTCAAGCGGCAGCAGGGACTTGGTTCGGTCCTGGCCATTGATACGGCGCATGGGCAGCAAGCCTAGATCCTGGAGCAGGGCGACGCAGGTTTCGTCGCGCGAACTCATTGGACGATGCTCGCTGTGTTTGTAGGATGGCCAGTCTTCGCTGAGATTCGACGAGATCGTCTCCGGGGTGGAGTTGTCGCTCGCGATCACGACCATCTTGATCAGTGCGATTTCGCGTTCAGTGAGCCGAACCGAGCGGAGGCCGTGTTTCAATTCCTGGGCCACCTTTGGAATGAGGATCTCGAATTTCGACTTGATCTCCATCCATGGGGTGTGACCGATCCAGGTGGGCGGATCGTCAGGGCTGGTGATGATGAGCTTATGCATTTCACCGAGAAGGAGCGGTATGCCTGAGGTGAGCGTGTAGATGTCGCGGAACTGCTGATCTGAGAGTTCGATCCCGTAGAGTTCGCCGAACCAGGACTTGATCTGGTCATAGCGCAGGCGGCGAATCGGCGCGATCCCGTTGAAACTGTCTTCGGCCGGCTGCAGAAGTCCCCAGCGGAGCAGCGCAGCGCCGCCAGTGAAGAGAGCCAGCCGGTTGTCGGATTCGATCGCTTTCGCGACATCCTCAGGGTCAGAGGGCGAGAGCGCCGACGTACCTGTATAGCCGGTCAGCGCGCGAATTCCGCACTCCCGATGCAGGAGGGGATTCTGAGTCTTGGGTTCAAGCCAGTGGGAGACCGCCAACAGGGCCCTGACCTGCCTCTCCGCTTTGGGCTCTGTCTTTGCCTTATCGAGATGGCGCGTGAATTGCTCGACATCGCTCCAGGCAAAAAACGAGAGCCTGCCGCTCAGGATCGTATCGGTCAGGCTCGTGGCTGAATCGCCAGTGAGCTCTTCGGTGGTATGCGCATTATCAAGGGAGGCAGAATGGATGAGTTCTGCAACTTCGGGGTCGATCGCCGGCTCTTCGTCCTCTTCTTGAGGAAGATCAGTAATGGCTACCGCGGTCGCGCCGGTCTCAGTCTCCTCGTCGAATGAGGCATTGTAGTTGCCCGCGCTTGAGGATGCCATCGCAGAAGTCGATTCAGGCGAGGAACCGGAGCCGGATGCAGCAGGCAGCGAGACTTTTCCGTTGCCGGAACCGGGGGCGGCCTTACCCGCCGGTGCTGCGGGGGGCACTTCACCGTCGTGCCACCACTCGATCTCAAGCTGGCGCACAAAGTCGTCGAGGCGCGGGAAGCTGGTCTTGATGCGGTTGAGTTCGGACTCGTCTTCGCCGTCCTCAAGGCCGCAGGCCCAGGAGAGCCACTCCGGCGCCGATGGCCCAGGAAGCTCGGGAGGAGTCGACAGAGCCGAGATCTCCATGAGTTCGTTGACTGCCGCATCGCGCTGCGCCAGGCGTTCCTGCCTGGTCCTCTCGCGCCGATGCGATACCGTTCCCGCGGAGAGGACTTCAGCGAGGTCCAGGTAGCGTCGCCGTTTGGCAGCAGCGTCGTCGAGACGGCTTACGAGCGCGCGCAGTTCCTCACCTGTGCTCCAGTCCGCGGCGCTGTCCTCAGAGACGATGGCGTCGCGAAGGTTCTGGCTGGCATCAAGCAACCGGGCAAGAGCGGCAGTGGCGTCGGCCCGGTTGACGTGCTGTCCTGCTTCAAGAAGATCGATGGTGTTCCGGCAGAGTCTGGCTTGATCTGTCAGGCTCTGCAGAGTCTCTGCGACAACACTGCGCCCGCTTTTGGAGTCTTCAGATGCACTCACTTTCGCCCCCGTATCAACATAAGAAAAGGAATCTTGGCATCGATCATCGTACCGTGGTTCATTTCAAGGTAATGACTCGTTGCATTGCTTTCGTAACGCCCAAGTCACGTTACTTTGGGTTTCTCCGCGGCGCGCGTGAAACGAAGAATGAGTACTCGCGGACGGGCCTGCGAACGTCGCATCGCTTGTGCCAGCAGGCCTGGATCACAGGCGCGCTTAATTGTGCTCAGACAAAATGGCCGCCGCAGAATGGAAGCTCTCAGGCCCCTGACGCATGCGTGAAAGATGGATGATCAAAAGTGGGCTGACCTGCTGAAGAAGCACGGCGCGCATGAGTAAGAGGCGGGCGTCGGCTCAGCGATCAGAGATGAGCATGAATGGGTCGGGGGCAACGCGGCAGACACTCTCATTGCCAATGCTCCACATTGTTCCGTTTTCATAAACGATCTGCTGCAATTCGATCGAAGTGACGGAGGTGAAGCCGGGGAGCACAAGTTCGCCGGTCACGCCTCCGTTCGATTCCTCATCGAAATTGACGGTCATGACGCGGGCAGTCCGCGATGAAAGATCGCCGGCCTTTGACTGCGCAACATGGGGCTTTGCAATCAGTCCGCGCACTTTGACGCGCGCCGACGTTATGCGCGGGGACATGGCGGCCCGTAAAGTGAGCGCGATGCGCTGGCCCGAGACCTGCCCGCGGTGGCCGTTCTGAACGGCAACAAGCTGACTGCTCCCTCGCTGCTGAGCCTGCATGCCGACCGGGCAGTCAAGCGAAATGATTCTCACTGGCGCAGGGAACGCTTGCGTCGGGGGATCAGTCTTATCCTGGGCAGCTAACGTCAATGAACCGAAGAGGAGTGCGAGGCCGACGCGGGAGCATTTCATTGCGGGACTCCTTGGCGAAGAGATCCGCGGATACCAACAAAATACGCCTGAAAACCGCTGCAATCAAACGGCCGCAAGACGGCCGCGGGCTTGAAGGCGTGTATAAAGATCGCAGCCTCTTCACTGTGTTACCGTTGCATTACGGCGTCCCTGAGCAGAAGATTCAAAAGGATTCGGGGGCAGCGATTACAGGCCCTGAAGAATGTCTCAGCAGCCGGAACTTACGTCGACCAGTTTGCCATCGGCCCCGGCTCCGATCCCGGGAGGGGTGATGGCTCCCGCGCAGGCGCCAATGGGTCGCGGCCCGGTGGAGTCAGAAGATGCGCCGCAGCGCATTCCGCGATGGCTTGTTCGCACAGAACTGTATCTTCGCGTTTTGCTGCGGATGTATATCGGACTCGCAATCTGCTATGCGCCCTGGTCGCACCTTTTCTGGGACCAGAATCCTCTCTTTGTCCAGTTTCCGACGATTGCAATCTATGCAGCCAATGGGGCGGTGCGCGGAATCATTTCGGGACTGGGTCTGCTGAATATCTGGATCGCGGTGCAAGACGCCATTCGCCACAGGAATGAATGAGTATGACCGAGCAGCAGGGAACGGGAGATCCGGCGTCGAGAACGGGTGTTCGGGCGAAGGCGCCGGAGGCCCGTCCCGACGATGGAGAAGCTGCACCCACAGCGGTCATTCCCGGGAATGGCGAGCCTGCCCCGCTTGAGTCAGCGCCGCTCGCATATGAAAACCCGACTTTCCTCAACGGGCCCGACGGGAGGCTGATCCGGATTGTTGCGGAATATTTGGAACCGCTGGCCCGGTTTCGACACGAGCGCATTCAGGATACCGTTGTGTTCTTCGGCTCGGCCCGGTTTCGGGGGCGCGAAGAAGCGGATCACGCGCTGGAACTGTTGGAAAACACCGGTTCGACGACTCCCGCGCCGAGCCATGAACAGCCGGCGAGCGTGCCGGACATCGCCGCAGGCAAGGCAACCGACCTGCAACGCAAACGCGCGGTGGCTGCTGTGGAGATGGCACGCTACTACGAAGATGCCAGGCGGCTGGCTCACATGCTCACAGTGTGGGCGGCAAAGATTCCTTCCCGCAGACATCGCTTTGTCGTGACTTCGGGCGGCGGGCCGGGAATCATGGAAGCAGCGAACCGCGGCGCATACGAAGCGGGCGGCAAGACCATTGGAATGAACATACGTCTGCCTTTCGAGCAGGCGCCAAATCCGTACATCACGCCGTCCTTGAACTTCGAGTTCCGCTACTTTTTCATGCGCAAGCTCTGGTTTGCGTACATGGCCAAGGCGCTGGTGGTGTTTCCCGGCGGTTTTGGAACGCTGGATGAGATGTTTGAGATTCTCACGCTGGCGCAGACTCAAAAGCTCGCAAAGAAGATTACGGTGGTCGTTTACGGATCGGAATACTGGAAAAAGGTCTTCAATCTCGACACGCTGGTTGATACGGGCGCGATCTCCCCGAAGGACATCGAACTCTTCAAATATGCGAACACGCCTGAATCGGCTTTTGAGCTGTTAAGGAACGGGTTAACAGAGAACTACCTGATTCCCGAAGCGGCAGCGGCAGCAGAGCGTGCGGCGCAGGAACTGATGCCCGGTTTGACATTTGAGGAGTTCCTTGGACCGGAGTTTGCCAAGACCAGCAAATAGTTAGTCGGAGGTACCGTTACTTTATTGATTCCATTGGGCAATTGAAGGGCAATTCGTCTCCTCTTAATCCGCTGTTTACGCGCAGACCGGAAACTGACTCTAAGAATCCACAACCGGATCGCGGACTGAGGAGGAGAAATGGCGTACTCGACCGTTTCGTACTTGTGGCGCGACAGGGATGCAGCAAAAGGATTCCGAACGGGCGTCTCTCTGCACAGCCACACAAACCAATCCAAGGAGACGCTGGATTTTCTGGCAAATCTCGGGAACCAGTATCCGGCGATACGCCCGCTCCTCACAAGGCTTGAGAGGCGGTCGGAGGAGGCGGAGGGTGTGCGCGTGAACTACGCAGCAGGCTACTGGACCCCGCCTATGACACCACGACTCGCCTTCGACCTGGAGAGCAGGCAGATCGAGATGCTTGATATGGCGAGCATGGTCTCGATCACCGACCACGACAACATCAACGCGCCACTTCTGCTGCGGACAATACCCAGCGCGAGGGGGATTCCTGTTTCGGTGGAGTGGAGCGTGCCTTATGGAGACGTGCAGGACTTTCACCTCGGCGTGCACAATCTTCCCAGTTCGCGCGCCGCGGAGTGGATGCGGACGCTCAGCGATTTCACCGAGAGGCCCGTCGAGAGCAGATTGGCAGAGATTCTGATCGGGCTCAACGATGAGCCCAACGTGCTGGTGGTGTTCAACCATCCGATGTGGGACCTCTTTCTGATCGGACAGGAGAGGCACTCATTCCTGGTGAATGAGTTCCTGCTGAAGCATGGCGCTTTCATTCACGCGCTCGAACTGAATGGGCTTCGCAACTGGGAAGAGAATCGTGCGACGCACCGGCTGGCACAGCAGTGGAACATGCTGCTCATCAGCGGCGGCGACCGGCATGGCGTTGAGCCCAACGCGAACATCAACCTGACCAACGCAACCAGCTTCACGGAGTTCGTGCACGAGATCCGGCGCGAGCACAAGAGCAACATGCTCTTCATGAACCAGTATGCCGAACCCTGGAAACACCGTCTGTTGCGCTCGACACTGGACGCAATTCGCGACTATCCGGATTTCCCTCAGGGCTCGCGGACGTGGGATGAGCGCGCCTATCACCCGGACTCCAACGGTGTCGTGCGGCCGCTCAAGGAGATCTGGCCGAACGGGAGAATGCCGCTCGCAATCTTCTGGGTGATCAGGATGGTGCAGATGCTGGGATCGGGGCCTGTCTCCACTGGATTGCGCATGGCGTGGAGCGATGCGAGCCAGTTGCGGCTGGCCCTGGGAGACCAGGAAGGCTAGCAGTGTCAGCAGAGGTAGCTGCGCTTCGCGCGGTTAGCGGTCTAGGCCCAACTGGGGAGGCCGGTCACCCAGCAAATATGCACTCGTGGCGCACGCCGATCTTGAGCGGACAGATGACACAGCCAGTGCCGCGTGTGGCCTATTTTCCAGACTCGTTTCACGAGGTCAACGGGGTCGCCCACACGAGCCGCAACTTCGAGTTGTTTGCGCGGCGGAGAGACCTCCCGTTCCTTTGTGTGCGCGCCGGGGATCGTGAGCAGGCCATAACCAGAAGCGGCAATGTGTGGACGCTCGAGCTTCCGCGCGGTCTTCTCTCCTTTGCACTCGAAAAGGACCTGCGTTTCGATCCGGCGTTCCCGCGCCACGTGCCGCTGATCGGGGAAGTGCTGGAGCAGTTCAGGCCCGACCTGATTCACATAACCGGACCGAGCGATGTGGGAGCGCTCGGGGCTGCGCTCGCGCTCGATCACGGGCTGCCCCTGGCCGCGAGTTGGCACACCAACCTTCACGAGTACGCAGCGCGGCGGTCGGAGTGGTTCCTTCGCATGCTTCCGGAACGGCAGTCGGCAGCGACCGGCCAGAAGATCGAGGACCTGACGATGAAGGCGGCAACGAAGTTCTATTCGATGGCGCAGGTGTTGTTTGCGCCGAATCGCGAGTTGTGCCAGATGCTGGAGCGCTCGACGGGCCGCCCCTGCCACCTGATGGCGCGTGGTGTGGATGCCGAACTGTTTCACCCTTCGCGGAGGAATCGCACGGAAGAGGATCGAGATCAATTACTGGGTTTCGTTGGCCGTCTCTCGGTGGAGAAGAATGTGGCGCTGCTGGCGAAGGTACAGCAGGAACTGGAAAAGAAAGGGTACGGGAGCTTTCGTTTTCTGATCGTCGGTCACGGCTCTGAAGAGGCGTGGCTGCGCAAGCGCCTTCCGCGCGCAGAGTTCACGGGGGTGCTCAGGGGGGAGGCGCTGGCACGGGCCTACGCAAACATGGACCTCTTTGTGTTTCCATCGCACACAGACACGTTTGGGAATGTTGTGCTGGAGGCGCTGGCGAGCGGTGTCCCGACGATCGTGACGCCGGATGGAGGGCCGAAGTCGATTGTGCGCGATGGCGAGACCGGACGCATTGTGCCGGACTTGGAATTTGCGAAGGCGGTGGCGGGGATTCTTGGTGATCCCATGAAACATATGCAGATGCGCGAGGCGGCACGGGCCTATGCGTTGACGGCGGGCTGGGATGCGGTGTTTGAGGGCGTGTACAGAGAGTATGAAACGATGATTTCGAATTCGAAGGGCTCTGCGCGCTGAAACGCGCGTCCACGCCACAAGCGCTGATTTGCTGATTATCAAGCAAGCTGCCCGGTTCGCAGGTCCAGCACAAAGGACGTTTCCCTGTCGGCGATCAGATTCCAGCCGAGGCCGCGGAGGACGCCGGCTTCGATGCCGGAGATGGTGACGCCTTCGTCGGAGAGTTTCGGCGATCGCCATGCTTCGCCATCAGTGCCCCAGGCAATGATGGCGTGATGGCCAATGAAGATCAGCAGGTTGTGCTGGGGAATCGGGCGAACCTGGAGCACGGGACGATAGGGCAGCATCGTGAACTTTTCCGGGGCGGTGGTGTCGATGATATAGGCGTAGCCGCCTGAGATCGCGCACAGTTCATCTGGATTTGGAGTCGACCAAATCCCGGTGGGGACGAGCGGATCGCGAAAGCCGAGAGCGCATGTGGCGAGGAAGGGTTGTGCTGGTGGTAGCAGGGTGCGAGGGGCGTTGGTTTCCCAGGTCCCAGATGCGAGACCTGGGGCACCCAGCACCTTGGGCACGGGCCGTACCAGCACTTCAAGAGCACCGCGCTCGACTTCTTCGACGGCGCCTGGATACGTGAAGTGGCGCGCCGGCAGAATTGCTGGTCGTGCCGGGAGGATCTTGGCTTCCCAGTGTTGCGGGAAGCTGAGATCGATCTGTCGCGTACTCACGCGTCGGCCTCGTAGCCAAGGATCCACTCCCGCTGCTCTTCGGTGTCTGGAACCGAACATCCTCGCGCGATTTCGATCGCATCGAGAGCAGATTCCGGTGTCCATCCAAAATGGATGAGCACGCAGGCGACGGCGATGGTTGATCGCCCGATACTGCCGCGGCAATGCACTCCTACCGTCTCCATGCTTTGGAGCCGCGTCACGAGTCCATGGATGAATCGCCGAAAGGAGGCCTTGTCGGAAGGGACTGTGCGATCAGGAATGGGGCAGGAGAGAAAGCTAAGGCCAATCTCGCTTGCGATCTGTTCTTCCTGCTCCAGGCCGAGATAGTCAGCCTCCCAGTGCTCAAGCATGGAGACAAGAGTTCCGATGCCCGCATGGTTGATGCACGACAACTCGTTGCGCAATGATTCGCCGCCTCTCGGACGGAGGACGATCGCGAGGCGCGAGGCGGGGGCGTCTGCATCCGGAGAGATCCAGAAGATGTCCTTCACAACGCGTCAAACTCCAACGAACTGCAGGAGGCGATCGCGAACGTTGAGGATGCCGAGGTTCAGGGTTGCGCCCTGCTCGATGAGCGGAATGAGTTTGTCGAAATCCGGGCCGGAGTGCGTGCCGGAGAGGGCGATGCGAACCGGGTGATATAACTCGTTACCCTTAACGCCGACAGCCTCCTTCACCTCGTCCATCCATCTTGAAAAATCGGCAGCCGTGACCGGCCCTGAGTGCGCACGGGCGCGGTCTGCAATCTCGGCAAGCACGGCCTGCGCGGAATCAACGCCAAGGATCGCTGCATTTTCTTCATGGGCGCGGGCCAGCGCCGGGTCGAGCCGGAATAAGAAGAGCGCCTTGGCGGGAAGAAGATCGAGGTGATTCACGGTAGGGGCGAAGAGTCCCACCAGATGAAAGAACCAGACGATCACCGAATCGGAGGCCTCGTGCTTTTCAGGCAGAAGTCCGCCGAAGTAATCCCAGCAGAGCGCGGCGAGACGTGCAGGCGGCGCCAGTTTCATGTAGTGGCGGTTGAGTCGGTTCAGCTTTTCGAAATCGAAGACTGCGGGACTTGGAGTGACGCGCTCAAGCGAGAAGACCTTGATCAGCTCGGGTGGCGTGAATGTCTCCGTTTTGCCATCCTCTGCACCCCATCCGAGGAGGGCGAGGTAATTGAAGAGAGATTCGGGAAGGTAGCCCATCTCGCGGAAGCTCTCCATCGACGTGGCTCCGTGCCGTTTGGAGAGGCGTTCGCCATCGGCTCCGAGAATTGAGAAGAGGTGCGCGAACTGTGGTACGGGCCAGCCAAACGCTTCGTAGATGGCCACCTGTTTTGGAGTATTCGAAATGTGATCGTCGCCGCGAATCACGTGAGAGATATCCATCAGCGCGTCATCGACGGTCACCACGTAGTTGTAAACGGGCACCCCTGGCGAGGTGCCGTGTGCCGAGCGCACGAGAAGGGGGTCGCTAACCGTTTCGGGAGCAAACGTGAGATCTCCTCGCACGATGTCATGAAAGCGGATCGGATGATCGGGAATCCTCAGGCGTATGGCGTGGGACATGCCACTGCTCAGGTTTGCGGCAATCTGCCTTTCGTTCAGGGAGCGGCACTTGCCTGAGTAGACCTGTGGGCGATGCTTGGCAATGGCGATCTTGCGCTCCGCTTCCAGTTCTTCGGGAGTGCAGAAGCAACGATATGCCTTGCCCTCTTTCAAGAGAAACTGCGTGTGCTGAGCGTAGATATCGAGCCGCAGCGATTGGTGGTATGGGCCGAATACTCCTTTCTCGTTTTTTTCGCCTTCGATGGGTCCTTCATCCCAGTCCAGGCCCAGCCAGACGAGATCTTCCATGATCTTTTTTTCGTAGCGGACGTCAGAGCGTTCGAGATCGGTGTCTTCGATCCTGAGGATTAGCTTACCGCCCATCCGGCGTGCAAACAGCCAGTTATAAAGGGCGGTTCGTGCGTTTCCTACATGGAGAAGACCCGTAGGGGAAGGCGCAAAGCGCACACGAATCTTGCTGCTGTCCATAGCACTTTCGATAATAATCCGTCGCTGGTGGAAGTGGTGAGTTTCAATGGCATTTACAGGTTGCGACTCCTGATCAGGAGAAGTGCTGCCAGCCGCGGGGCGTGAGGGGCTGGTCGCCGTGTGGAGTGATCAGAGTGACCGGAGGACGGTTGCTGCGATTGCGAATCCGCCCGATCCGCGTAACTGGGACTCCAGCGATGACCCCCGGTATTCTGACCGAGGGCCGTGCAGTGAAGAGCAACTCGTAGTCCTCGCCGCCGTTGAGTGCCTGGTCGAGTGTTGCCCCCGGATGGATGGGAAGCGCCTCAGCATCGACCTCGGCCGACACTTCCGATTCTGTACACAGTTGGGCGAGGTCGGAGGAAAGGCCGTCACTGAGATCGATTGCAGATGAGGCAAGGCCGCGCCGCTGAAGATACCGCCCCTGTGCCAGGCGCGGCTGTGGATAGAGGTGCGGAGCGAGTGTTTCCTGCATGGACTGCGGGATTCTGCGGGGCCGGGTTGTCCCAGCCCCCATCAACTTGCCGAGCTGCTCAAGAGCCATTGAAGAGCCGCCGAGAGTCCCGGTCACATAGAGCATGTCGCCAGAACGGGAGCCGGAGCGCATCAAGGCCCTGCCGAGCGGAACCGCACCGACGAGGACAATATCTGCAAGCGGGATTGGAGATTCTGCGAGATCTCCTCCAGCTAGAGGGGTCTGGCAGGAATCTGCCAGGGCGAGAAACCCTGCGAGGAATCGGTCGAACCAGGTTTGGCGTGCGGATGAGGCGTTTCTGGAGCCTTCCTTGCGGGCGAACCGCCTGCCGGTGATTGCCAGATCGCGCGGTAAGCCTATGGAAAGAAAGGATGCTAACGGTCGGGCGCCCATGGCGGCAAGGTCGCTCAGGCCGCGGGCGAGGGTGCGGTGGCCGACCGATTCCGGGGGATGCCATTCAAGTCGAAAGTGTCTGCCCGCTATTGATAAATCAGTGGTTACGGCCAGTTCTTCTTCCCGTCGCTGGAGGAGAAGGGCGCAGTCATCCCCGATTCCGAGCCGAAGGCCGCTCCCCACCTGCCGGGCTGCCTGGCTGCGAATTCCTTTAAGAAGAGCGAGTTCGCCAACCTGCCTTGAGCGCATCTTTATAGAGCATAGGGCAATCCGCCACAGGCGGCGGGTTTTATGACGACGAGCGATTTCCTCAGTGGAGAAGTAAATCGGATTTCGAGCCCCTATTTCCTCTTCGTAACATTGACCCGTCTTGGAGACGGCTGTTAGCCTGTACGAACGTTCACAAGAATGCGCTCAGAGAAGAGCGTTTGATAGACTGAGGGGGTCCCCCCAGACCTTCTGCATCATTGAATGGCTACGCGCTAGTAGCACCTTGCACGATGTCGAAGTGAAAGCAGGATATGCTGCGAAAACGCTATTACATCCTTTTTGTTGCCAGAGATGAAGATGGTCGCGTAAGGAAGATTCCGCTTCCTTTGCACTACGTGTACGGATTTGTCGCTGCGGCGGTGGTGGGTGCATTCACCATTGTCGGTCTCGCAGGCTCCTACACGCGGATGCTTCTTAAGACCGAAAGCTTCAACCAAGTCCGGCGAGACAATCAGAATCTGCGCATGGATTTCAAGCATCTCGCCCAGGTGGCACATGATCGCGACGTGCAGGTGGCTTCGCTGGGCGCATTGGCCAATGAGATCACCGCGCTCTACGGACTACGCCAGAACAAGCTGATGGCGGCGAAGCGCGTAAAGGAAGCAAGTACCGCCGCAGGCGCGCCGACACCGGCAAGCCTTGCCGTTTCAGACGACGTTGACTCGCAAAGCGTCAAGCAATCGATCGATCAGTTCAACACCTTGAGGTCAATGGCAATGTCGGGCCGCGTTACGCGCGCTCTCGAAGGCGGACTGTCGCCCTCCTTTTACGGAGATTGGTCGCAGCTTGCGGATGCTCCCTCGCTATGGCCTGTTGAGGGCTCGATCGGATCGAGCTTTGGCGAGCGCGAAGATCCCATTAACGGCGAAGGCGCGTTTCATCCCGGTATCGATATCGATGCGCCTTTCGGAACCCCTGTGCGTGCTGCAGCAGATGGCGCTGTGATGGGAGAGAAAATGGGTTCGGGATACGGACGCCAGATTGTTCTCGATCACGGCCACGACCTGGTTACGCTCTACGGCCACCTTTCGGCAATCGCGGTTGTGCCGGGCCAGCACGTGACGCGCGGACAAGTGATCGGTTACGTGGGCCAGACAGGACGCGCAACCGGGCCACATCTGCATTACGAGGTGCGCATCCACAATGTGCCGGTGAATCCGCACAAGTACATGCGTGCGACGTATGAGCAGACTGCGTCAAGCGATCTTGACGCGCACATCGGAAGCAAATAGCCAAGGAAAGTTCGAACCAGCGGCTCCCATCCGGGGGCCGCTTCTGTTTTGTGGCTGCGCTCACAGAAAAAGGCAGCGGCGAGCGTAGTATGGTTGGCTCTGGATTCCACACATCCTTTCCAGGAGGGCCGAACGGTGCCACTGCGTCTTCGTTGCCTTGTTGCCATGCTTGCTGTTGCAATACCCGGTGCTGCCCAGGATCGTGCGGCCGAGT
>Ga0335069_10002691_pt1 | contig 27119 bp, 18 predicted proteins | sample Lox_Sample_11_FD_206714 | JGI IMG/M metagenome (GOLD analysis project Ga0335069, IMG submission 206714) | Soil microbial communities from Loxahatchee National Wildlife Refuge, Florida, United States - Lox_Sample_1.1 | ecosystem: Environmental > Terrestrial > Soil > Wetlands | place: USA...
CCCCTTCTCATCGGGGAGCCGCGCGCGGCGCGCAAGCGGTGGGCGAATGTCCGTAAGCAGAAGGCTCGTTTCAGTCCCCTTCTCATCGGGGAGCCGCGCGCGGCCGCTCCTGAACTCCCTGATTTTACGCCTAGTTTGCCTTGAAGCAACCACCCAAATCTCGCGGATCGGAGCTTTGCTGGAAAACCGCTGGCAATCCGCGCTTTCACCAGATATCTGAGCAGTAATTTGCATACTCGCATTCCGCGCAGCGTGCCCGCAGACTGGTAGGCGCCGGAAACAACTGCTGCTCGCTGACTTCGTTAATGGAACGGAGCGCTTTCCGAACACCGTTGCGCAGAACCTCGTCCACTTGAATCACAAACAAGTGGTTATCCGGAATCCGGAACACGAACCCGACACCCACCGGCTTTCTGAATGCCTCCTCCACAAGCATCGCGTAGCCCCCCAATTGCAGCCGGTGATTCTCGCCTGGTTCGCCGGAGGTGAGCTTGAAATCCACCACCGCTGCGCACCGCTCCGTCTCCAATACCAAATCCACCTTGCCCGCCAGACCCAGCCGTTCATCATTCAGCCAAACGCCGAAATGCCGTTGTGCCGATTCCAGCCCGTACTCTCGAACCCCGCGGCGCAGTTCGAGTCGTTCGATCATCTCTTGTGCTAGACGCGCCTCCTCCATTTTGAAAGTGGCTTTGCCCACGCCCGGCATGACGCGCCGATAGTACACAATACGGGGACAGTAGCCCCATTGCTTGAGATCGGTGACAATTACGCCACTCATTCATTCTCCAGCGAGAGAATCTTGAGCTTCGGTTTTTCCGTCCCCTCCACCTTCGCTTTGAGCTCGTCGGCATTTCGCCGATATTGGTCGAGTTTCCAGGCATCTTTCAGGTCGTCTTCGCAGATAGGATAAATGCGCACGCGTGCTGACTCCCCCTCGACCTCCCGCTGGATGCGCAGCGCCAATTCCTGGCGGCGATTGCGGTTTAGCTTGCCGAAAAACGCGCTGAACTGAATCCGCTCCAATCCATAATTGAGGCAGATTTCCGAAGTGCGTGTGCGCAGTGCGTCGTCCTCGATATCGTAAATGAGCACGAGCGAAACCTCTGGGCTACCCTTGCCTACAGCGAGGGGCCGCAGCACACCCGTATACCGGTTCTTATGTGCCATCAATTCACCACTTGAATGTGAACGGGCGGTAATCGCGCAGACCACGCACCGCCGAGGCCGCCAATCGCGCCTGCATCTGGATGATAGAGCGTACCTGGTGCTGCTTGCCACGATGCATTTCAGTGGCGATCAAACGCAGCAACACGCGGCTGGCTACCGCTTCGCGCGATGGCCCATCCAACAGACCCTTATTCAACGTGAGCCGGCCACCTTTGTTCAGCCAGGTGAGAATGGCACGATCCACCACCGGTTGGCGAAATTCTTCGACCAGGTCCAGTACAAGCGATGGCTTGCCGCTCCGATCCACATGCAGAAAACCAGCGAACGGTTCCAGGCCGGCGTTCATAACCGCTCCCCACACGTGGGAATAGAGAATTCCATAGCCATAATTGAACGCCGCGTTAACGGCATCGTTCGGGCCTTGATGTTCGCGCCCTTCGAAACCGAGCTCATCGGGGAGCATGTGGGCAATCTCGTGCCAATAGATGCGCCCAGCTGTACCTTCCAATCCCATAAGCGTCGACCGGACCGAGTCCGCAGTCTCTCCCCCTACACCGAGCGCCTGCTGCCGTAGGTTCCGGAAGACCGAAGCCGCGCGATCGAGCGACTCGCGAGCGCCGCCCTCTCGGCTCTTGGCGAAGTAACGCAGCAGCTTTTCCTGGTTCCGCAACTTACCAGCAACGATCCAACGGCACAGATCGGCGCCGCGACGGCTGGAGTACGCTTCGAGTTGCGCGCGCCGCGTTTCTACCGTAGCGGTCAGCATAGGCGACGTAACCAGAGCAACGGGCTTGCCGCTGGAATTCAGGAACGCGAGGCGAACACCGCGGGTGCAGAGTTCTTCGACGAGGTCGCTCGAAATACTGACTCCCGCTGAGGCGATGATGAGCTCCTGGAGACGCAGGAACGGTACCTGTGCGCAGACGGCCTTTCCCTTCTTGACCACTACACGCTCGGACTTTTTTCCGGCGAAGAGCCCGAAACCTGAGACCAAAAGCTGCGACCCGTTTTCGGTGGCGAGCAGGGTGACGGTGTCGTCGTGCGGAAGGACGGCGTCATCGACGGGAGGTAGTGGCAACTCCATTTGCTCCGGAACGAAGTCGACCGTTTCCGTGATCCAGTTATATTGGCCTTCCGAGGCCGGCGGCTTACGGGGCGGGCCAAGAATTGAAATCGGAATTGCAGCCATCCGTGTGATCCTCTTTCGTCAATATTGAATAGTTTCCATGGTCTTACTCACCTTCCTAGGTGTCGTTCCGGGAGTGCAAATCCAATCCGCCAGCCCCATAGGGGCGGCGGATGACATAGCACGCGAGTTCTTCATTCCAGTCGATCTCATTCCTAAATTGACGGTGCTGACGACCGGCGATGGGCACCAAATAACGGGCCGCGCCAAGCCAGCTGCCCTGTGCCTTCGCATCCGGGATAAGACCCTCCGGCAAAACTTCGCCGCCATCGAATAGGCTCGCCCATTGTTCTTCCAGGGTCTCCCGTTCTTTGCTCGATTCAAGCCCAAAGGGCTTCCAGTCATCGACAAAAAGCTTCTGAAGCCGTTCCGTTTTCTCCGATGTCTGACGTTCCAACTCCATTTCCAAATCGGCAGGATACGAACGGTTTAGGAGTACGTCTGTGGCGCTGTCCGTGAGGTCTGTTCCGTCGCCCGTACAGAATTCCTTCAAGACATCAGCCACCGCATGCAAGTGCTCCTCAACATATGGAAGGTGCGACCTGGGACCTTCGGGAAATTTCAAAAAGACAAAAACTGGAGCGGGCGCGTGGAGACCCCGCCGGTTACATCGCCCAAAACGCTGGACTACGGATTCGATGGGCGCCATTTCGCTAAAGCAGACATCGAAATCCAGATCGAGCGAGACTTCGACAGCCTGCGTCGCGATCAAAACGACTCCGGACTGAGGTTGTATACGAGATTCAATAGCCGCCCGGTCGGCGAAATGATACCTCGAGTGCAAAAGATGAGACCGAACATTCTGGCTTAGCCGCTCCCAAAGCTGGATTGCACGACGGACTTGATTCACGACGACCAAGACGGAGCCGTGCTGGGACGCTTCGATGATCAGACGGACTGCGTCCTCACTTTGGGAGTCGAAGGGCAGCAGGGTCAGCCTATGCCGAGCCTTCAGTGCCCATGGCGGTTGCTCCGGTACTGGCAGGATATTCATCGTACGGGCCAGAACTCTCTTGAGATGATTCGGAACCGTCGCGCTCATGAAGAGAACTCGCGCACCAAGGTGGCGCTCCAGAAAGACCAAAGCTGCAAGGGTCAACGCCGTCACTTCCGGAGCATACGCGTGAATTTCATCCACTACAATCCGCGCACCGTTGAACGCGACCATGAGCCGCTCAGGGCCTCGAGTCGCGAACAAAAGTCGAATCACTGAAAAGACGGTGCTCACGGCCAGTGGGGCAGCGAACAATCTTGCCAGTTCATTCTGGTCTTTTGCGCTTTTCTGGGCCTCTGATGGAGCGTAGTCCAGCTTCAGGAAAGACTCATACAAGTGCCTGGCCGCCCGGCCGTGAAGAAGACTTACGGTTTGATTCCAGCGCTCCGGGTGTGCGGATGAGGTTGAGTCCAGCCGCCCAATCAAGCGCTTCTGCATGGCGTTCAAGGATGTCTGATACGGCAGAAGGATGCAAAGCCGGCCGTGTGCTCCAGATTCCGCTTGCAGCGCCGCCCAACGTAACGCGGCTTCGGTTTTCCCGCTGCCGGTCGGCGCGATCAGGAGCGCGGAACCGCGGTGGTCGCCGACAGCCAGTTGATGCGGCTTCCAGGCGAAATCCGGATACATCTTGTCCACTTCGTTTCTGGATTGGACAGTAGTCCGGATCTCGCGCACCTGAAAGCTGGCCAGATGATCCGAGCTCAATAGCCAGCCGCGGGCATGAACGGCAGAAAGAATTGGGCGCCAATCACGTGCTTGCCGGGCGCCAGGTCTGCGCCGCTCGCCGCTCGCCGTCATCACTTGCAGGAGACAGTCGACCTGGGACATCGCCCGAGCGATGCTCGCCCCATAATCCAGATCCACGAACTTGTGGAGGGGATATGGTTCAAAAGGAGGCCAACCAACGTAGGCAAAGATCTCGGGGGCACGCCGCAGTATCTCGTGGAGCAAGGCCGCATCGGCTGTGGGAATTCCGATGCTCAGCTTCCCCAGATCAGTATGTTCGGAAGTCGTGTCTCCCATGAATCGGTCGTGCAACTCATGCCACCCGCGATGATGGGTGGCAATAGACGCAGCGATCCAACGAAACTCCAGCTCGGGCACATCCAGCCATGCTAGAAATGCCAAGCTGAGCACCTCATGGCGGTTTCTGAATCGCGGCCCATTCGGTTGCAGTGCCGCTTGAAAATACGGGTGAACTTTGCCGAAATCGTGCATCAGACTCGCATAGGCGAGAATTCGACGCAGATTTGCTTCAGGTCCGGCAGGCCACTCTGGTCTGTATGCGGCGAGGAACTGACTCGTTTGTCCACAAACATCGCAGAGGTGATTCAGCAGTGGACATTTGTCTCCAGACTTGGCCTGGAGGTGGAGCATTCGGGCAGCCAGATTTCCAAGGTTAGGCGGAAGCACGAGGTCCTCGAACCGGCCAGAAATGCAGGCCTCGCTTGAGTGTCCGTCCCGAAAACTCCCGCCGCTCACTCGGGTCAACCGAAAACTCCGCGGGCAGTTTATCGCGCGCGATAAGATCGTCCGTTCCGCCGAAGATCCGCAACGGTGGCCGCGTGACCTGTAAGTAGCGATCCTGAACCGCGAGCCGCCGCCTCTCGTAGTCAATTAGCGACGGGAGCAGTACCGTGGTTCCAGGCGAAACCCATGGTCGCCACTCGAAAGGCAATAGAGTGTCGGCAAAGAATGCGTCAGCCGCATTTTCAAGCTCGACAAATTGAATCCGGTGGCATGTCGCCAGATCCTGCGACCGGCCGAGGATATACGAGAAATAGGGGCTGGCAAAGGATTCTCGAAATCTTTCGAGAACGGCCACGTCTGCCGACCTCAGGTAGAGCGTGAGCTTCGGCTTCAATAAGAACTCGCGACGCTGAACGTTGGTTTCGCATTGAACATTGACGGGATGCTGCCAGCCGCGCTTAGCCAGGGTGGACTTCCCGGAACCCCGCTCAATTGGATGAATAGTTTCCAGATCCAATGCTTTGCCCGAATGCTCGAAGGTATATGCGAACTCCAATCCATCTGCGTCAAACCACTCGCCGACGACTCCGGCCAAATGTCCGTAGATGGTAGCTGGAGGCGGCATCTCGAAGCTAGGCAAGCGCCCCACCTGAACGCGTGGATAGCGAAACGATGTGGTCAGTGACGACGATTCTACTTTGAGTACAGTTATGCGAGCCATGTTGGAGCGCTCGTATCCAGGTCGACAATCAGCCTGCGAATCGCCTCCACCGGGTGGCCCAAGAATGATCCCGGCAGTTCGTTTGTGACCTTCTCAAGATTCCCACGCTGGTCATCAAGGTATCCTTTGGTCAACCCGGCGTAGAATCCCGACAGTAGATCGCTCTTGAAGACCGAGACCGTTTCGCTCAGAGCATGATCTTGAATCTTGGGTGTGCCGTCCCTTTTGTCAGCCCCAATCGCCGTGCCAAACAGATGGTTCCCGCCCTTCGCGACAGCAAGGAAGAGTAGCTTTGGCGCGACATCCGTGTAGTGCACGGCTTGTTTCGCGCCACCGCTAATGCGGCTTAACCCCTCCAGGAGTTGCTTCAAACGCGACTTCCGTGCATCGAGATCGAGTTCGAACGCCTTATTGTTGTCGTACGGCACAAGGCCCCGCTCTACTGCGATTCGCTTGCGGACCTCGTCCAGATGCCTGAAGCCGGTGCGATCCACGTGGTAGAACCTTCCGAGCATACGAAGATCGAGGGAGAAAAGTCCTACGAGAGTTGTGCGGTAAAACTCGTGGACGTACGGGACTGCATCGCCTTCGCCCCGCGACATGGTTCCATAATCGAAACCGAGTTCCTTAAGGGGACTGATAGAAATTAGCGTGCTTACCTTGAAGGGCGATACTCGCGTGAGCGTGACAAAGCTCTTTCCGTCCTTCTCCTGGCCCGTAAGTCCCTTTGCAGCCCATTCCTTCTCGATTTCCTTGGAGCTTCCGGGAGCACGCATGTACCCGAAGAGATCATCTTCGGCGTACTCAATAGGATTCGCGTCAGTGTAGGCGATCTTCTCCTCGCGAAAGATTGGAGCGGCGGTCCACCCGGGCACATCCTTGAGTGTGTCGCGCAACCAATACCGAAACGCCTGCGCGGAAACGTAGGGCAAGATTCCTTCGCGTGTGCGGACATACTTCACCGTGCTCCAGTTATCATATCGGCGTTCGGGTTTCGACATCTCACCCTGTGAGCCAAGGTTATTCAATGCAGACGCTGGACAATCAATCAAAAAGGCCCCGGAGAGATGCGCCATGTTATCGTTCCTCCTGTTTTTCTTCCGATTCCAATTCGGGTAGTTCCTTCAGCCGCTCTTGCGGCAATACCTCGATCAATCGAATGAGTATCAACTCCCGAACGAGACTTTCGTCGCGAGGCAAGGCGTCATCCTCATTGGTTAAATCGAACGCCTGGAGAATCGTCTCGGTTGCCAAGGGCGCCTCATCGGCGCGCTTCATTCGGTCACTGATCTCAGTGAGTGTGCGAATGTAATTGGCGAAGCCCCTTCTTCTAAAAAGGCGTTCAAGGTAGTTTTCCGCTTGCCGTGAACCGGCAATCTGGCCGGCAAGCTCCTTGATCGCATTGACTTGTTCCTGGGTCATCTCCAGCACCTTTCTGGCAAAGTGACAAGCGAGTTCAAAAACACCTGCTTCACGGCCGGCATGTGGCATGAAGTGGCGATGGATGATCGCACTTCGCCCAACCGTTGCTCGGCGCAACATATTACCGATGTCCTCAAAAAAGAAATTGCGTCTGTAGCCCGACGGGTTGCTCTTCGAGGACGTTGTCGCCGCCTTGCGTGGTTTGGTAGACACCGTTTCCCAAGCGCTGTCGCGGATTGCCCGATAAGCAGAATACTGCTTCGCAGCGCGAAGAAACTCTAGAATGCCGCGCTTCAATCTGATTTCTTCGAAATCCGGACCGCTGCCGTAATTCGTCATGTGACAGCCGATTAGATCGACCAACGGCAGATCTACGTCGCGTGCTTCCTGAAGAACCTCCTCCGCCGTCTCTAATAATCGCGTTGATGGCCAGTTCAGACTGGGCACCTGCTCCGGACTCGCCTCGATTATCTGTGAAACCCGCCTTGCGAAATTCGAAGTAAGGCAAAACATCCACTCGTGTTGGGGAGTCCACCAGAACAGTGGTCGTCCGATCACCTTAAGTGTGGCTAGAGGGTAGAACTGAATAGCGAACAAGCAAGCGGAACAAACCGGCAAGCCCGGCTCACCTCCTGGTCCAGTGGTCATAGTCGTTACGCCCGTCAACAGAGGAATCATGCTTCGATCGGCAATCTGCTGCGCGAGTCGGCGGCAGTAAACGCATTCCCGCCCAGCGAGGGCAGGCCAGTTGAACCCACGGAGCAAGGCATCTTGTTGCTGCTGCTTCTTGTCAGATCCCGTGGTCGCATTGCACCAACAACTGTTCGGAAAGTGGACCGTCAAATACCCAATCCACGCTCTTTGGCTATATAAGGCCGCCAATTCATTTGCCTGATACGCAAGATCGGACTCCGAAAAATCAGCACACGGTTTATCGAGCCGGAATTCAAGAACGGCCGCACCCGTGTCGACAAACGGATCACCGACGAATTGGATAACCGGTGACATGCAAGTCAGAAAGTCCCCTTCGCATCGGGGAAACTCATAACGGATGCTGTCAGCATGCCCTTCCCCCACACAGTCTGCCGACCAACGCCGATCCACTTGCCGAGATGAAGGTACGGCATAAACTCACTAAGCTTTCCTTGGTACTCGACTTCGCCGACGAACCCGCCTAAAGAATGCCGTTGACCCGTGCGCGAGGAAAGTCGATCCGCCGCGATCCGTTGCAATTCGCAGCGCAGAATTCTGACCGCCGCGGCGCGCTCTCCTATCGCTCGGAAATCGATATCGAGAGGGCCGTCACCATAAAGAGTGCGCAGCGTGCTGATTCTATCGCGCAAGCGTCCGAACAGGATTCCGAACTCCGGACGTTCTGCCACCCGATGCTCGCTCTTGAGTTCCGTGGGCGTTACAAACCGCACGCGCACGCGGTCCACCAGCGCGGCGGAGGGCTCAAGATCAACCTGCATCGCTTTCGTTGCGCATTCGAGCAGCGTGCTGCCGTTGAAGACTTGGCCGGCGGGCTCGCCCGCTTCATTCAATCGCCACACCGAAACCAGATCGGCCCGGCCGCGCCGCGGTCCCAGGCCTTCCCGAGCCAGTTGCGCGAACGCCAACACCAAATAAGCGATGGCCGGGTTACGCATGTCGAACAAATTGAGATCGAACGAGAACGCAGTGCCGGGCTCCACAATCGAGCCGTCAAGGTGTGATGCGCGGAACACAAATGGCCGTGGCCAGTCAGTCAGGCCGCTCGGACCCTCACCGAGCGCAGAAGGCTCGAACATCAGCGCATATGGGCAGGAAGCGCGAAGTTCGCATGTGCGGGCACTCTCACACTGCGGCACGCACGCGATGCGGCGGAAGATCGTGCCGAAAGCGCCCCGCAAAATATTGGCGGACTTTCCAGGCGGAAAGTGGATCGATTCCCGCGCGAGGAACGAGAATCGCAACGGATACAACCGGAAATGCAAGACACATTGTACGTCCGATTGGCGCCAACATGGTGTGGCTTCTCGTGCTCACTCGCATACAGGCTTCCTCGCCGCCAGCAGATTAGACTAGCGGGAATCGAAACCGTTGCGCGGTATCTGATCACACCCGATTTTCCCTTATCTATTTAATTCTATTTGGAGGGGCACCGATCGTTTCGCGATCATACCCCACATGAATTCGCTGCGTGTGATCAATGTGTGAGCAAAGCGGCGGACATGGCTCCGACGTCAGTTCGTCTCGCACGCAGCAGGAGTGGTCTGACCTAACGACATTTCCCCGACTGTTTCTGCGATCATGCACAGTTACTCGGTGCTGAGTCCTTAATCGGACTTCTGCCAGTAGACTCCGGTCCAGTCGATCTTTTGCAGCGGTGTTGTGATGCCCTTCTTTTGGCGGAATTCGTTCACTGCCATCTGACAGCTCTTCGTGTACCCATAGTCGTCGATGATGACGTATCCGCTGGGCGACACCTTTGAGTACAGCGATTCCAGCGCTTGGATTGTTCCCTCGTACATATCCGCGTCGACGCGAAGGACCGCCAGCCGTTCGATCGGCGCGTGCGGAAGAGTATTCTTGAACCAGCCGACGAGGAACTTCACGCGGTCATCCAGGAGCCCGTACCGCGCAAAGTTCAAACGCACCGTATCAACTCCAACCGCCAATTGATCCCCCTGTTTGAAGTGTTCGTCGTGCAGGTCGGCGGGATACGTTGCCGGATCCGGCGCCGGTAGCCCTTCGAACGAATCGGCCACCCAGACACGGCGGTCTGGATCGTTGTAGGCGAACAGCGCCGCCCGCATGAAGATCGTCGCACCACCCCGCCAGGCACCACATTCGATGAGATCGCCTGGGACTTTTCGCGCCAGTACATCCCGGACACAGTACTGGATATTGTCCAGACGCTTGATGCCGATCATCGTCTCAGCCGTCTCGGGCCAGGCCGTGCCTTCGTCCTGTGAGTTTGGTGCCAGTTGCGAGAGCCTGAGGCCGCGGGCATTCAAGAAGCGCCGAACTGGTACAGGGATACTCGACTCGTCCGAGGCGTCGTAGTCGGACCGGGTAAGATGCCGTTTCATGACGTCGAGGTAGTGGTCTGCAAGAGACGTTTGGGCCGGGAGAACATGCGCCGGCTTCGCGGCGGCTACAGTAGGAATTGACAGCTTGGCGAGCACGACCATGGTGAGCAGGCCCACAGTAGCGAGCACAGCGATTGCAATCTTGAGCGTGCCTGAGAGGATTTGCTTCATAGGGGTTCTTTACACAATCAAGCCACGGAACCGAGTCGGATCCAAGATTATCCATGTTTAGGTCTCCCGCCGCTGCCAAAAGTTAACCACTAAGTTGTAAATGTGGGACAGTTACGTTGCACCGTGGCAACGCAGTCGGTTACCGATTCACCGATTCCGCTCGCGTGGACATATAGTAGTCTTGCCTGCCCGAAGCTCTGGCCTGCGGGGCCGCGCGGCTTACGCCTTAACCGAAACTGAATCCATAAATCACGGGGTGCGTCAGTAAGCGTCCGAAGGCTGCCAGACCGAACGGTTACGACACAGTGACACAGTCGGGTGAGCTTTCGGTCGATAAACCGACACTGCCGGAACCTGGTCGAGCACGCCTATTCGCACCGCGCTTTGCAAAGAGTCCGTAACGGCCAGCGTGTGAAACCCAAGTCGAGCCTTGGAGGCCTTATTGCCCTCCACCAAAGAATAACCCACTCACAACCGCGTTATATCCTGCCAAATGCGTGAAGCGTACTCTGACTCGACCGGAAACGTTCCAGACCAAGTAGACACCGCCATGGAAACTAGTCAATGTCCGTGTATCCAGGACCGTGTTTGTAGCAACATCGATGACGTCGATCTGCTGCTGCCTGGACGTTGAGTCCCAATCAACGCAATACATGGCGAACCGATGGGTCGCGCCATCGCTGAAGTCCAGATCAATCGTAAATGTTGGTGTTGAATTCGAATACCAGATATCGGCTATCCGGTCGTTAGGATTGGATGCTTTCTGAAGCCCTCGAATATCAGTGGTAGAACCAATCCAACTGGTGATGCTTTCATCGGTTACGATCGGAGTCAAATACGCCGGGTAGGCCACCGTATCGCCGATCACATTGTATCCATCTGACCCATAGACGCCCTTCCAATTACCTTGCGTCGTTGTGTCGGTGCCCATGAAGGTGGCGCTACCAGGTGGTATTGGCACAGGAGAGCCGAAGAACACACCCGATACGACCGAATTGGGCCCCGCCACTCGTGTGATATTGACTTTGACATGGCCCGATAGCTGCCAGACGACGTACACGCCGCCCACAAAGCTGCTTATGTTTCGAGTGTCGAGAACATTACCGGTGGAAGCATCCACAACCTGGAGTTGCTGTTGTCGACCTTGCACATCGAAGTCCACACAATAGAGAGCAAGGGTGTGGGCGGCGCTGTCCTTAAAATTCGCGTCGATAGAAAACGTGGAGCCTGAGTACCACACATTCGCAATGCGGCTAGCCGGATTCGAAGCTTTCTGAAGGGCCGAAGCCGTCACTGTTGACCCCGTCCAGGACCACGAACTCTGCCCAGAAATCGTAAGGTTTACGTACGAAGGGTAGGAGACGGTGTCGCCTATTACATTGTATCCATCAGTCCCGTACACACCTATCCAACTGCCCTGTAACACAGAATCCGTGGCTAGGAATGTGGCGGTATTGGTACCCGCAGGGGGCGGTGACAACGTAACTGTCGCGCTCGCGGTGGCTGTCGGGTGGGCCACACTTGACGCCGTGACGGTCACGGTTTGCGTGGTAGCGATCATGGACGGTGCTGTGTACAGGCCAGTGTTATCGATTGTGCCAACGCCCGTGGGGCTAATCGACCATGTGACAGCTGTGTTGGATGTATTGGTTACCGTGGCTGTGAACTGCTGCGCCTGGGAAACCGACAAGGCGGCTGTTGTGGGAGCGACGCCCACCGAAATGGCTCCGCCGGTGACAGTCAAGGTCAACGTTGCTGTTCTTGTCGTGCTGCCACTAGCCCCATTTACGGTCAACTGGTAGCTTCCGTTGAGTATCGCTGCTAAGGTAGAAACTGTCATCAGAGTTGATCCGCCACCCGTTATCGAAGTGGGCGAAAAGGTCGCTGTGGCGCCTTGAGGGAGGCCGGTCACAGAGAAAGTTATTGGGCTATCGAAGCCCCCGGTCGAAACTGATGTGATCGTGAAGATCGCATTTGACCCCGCCGTAACACCCGCTGTTGTCGGTGATGCTGCGATTGAATAGCCTTCTGTCCCGGCGCCGGAAATCGAAATAGGAAGTTGTGAATCCAGCTGACTCATTTCAGTAGGTGTTAGGATCCGGCCCTTATAGATAGCCAAGTAGGCCAACTTGCCGTTCAATGAGCCCGCTACCGGGCCGAAGCTTGCATTCCCAATCCGAAACGATCGGCTAGTCGCATTCGTATACCCGATCGATCCACTGCCGTCCGCCGAAGTAGCCTTGCCTTGTTCTGTTCCGTTAACGAACACGTGTGCCGCGCCCGCCATTCCGAGCGTGCCGTCCCACGTGAATGCCAACTGAACCCACTGCCTGGGCGGCACTGCCCCTCCCGTCGTCGCGACGGTCATGTCACCACTACTCTTTTCCACATTTAGCTGAAGCGCCCCGGCGTTGTCCCATCCGAACAGAAAACCGGAACCGCAACAATCGCCGTCGTTCTTTTCCACAATTCCCGCAGCTGACACTACATTGGCGTATACTTTGGCTACAATCGTCATTTGCTGCGGTGTTAGCTGGTCGAATGTCGGGTCCGGTCCCGCGTCGAGATAGCTATTCAACGAAGTTCCGCCGTTGAACACAATCGAAGGATCACTTGTGTTCCACGTTGGTGCATTCGAGCCCGACAAATTCGCCACTTGGTTGTCCAGAAGGTTCAGATCTGCGATGCCGTTTCCTTCATTCATGAGGAACAAACCCGCTAGGTTCGCTGACAGGGGATTGTTGGTATCTAGTGTGGATCCTGTCGGGCGAGATGGCGAGGGATTCGAACTCCCTGGGAGCAGAGTGACGATCCCACTTGCAGAAACCTCAGGCTGAGCCACGCTGGTCGCAGTCACAGCAACGCTCGTCGCGGAACCGACAGAGTTTGGCGCACTGAACAATCCATTGCCGTCTATGCTGCCAACACCACTCGGGTAAAGGGACCAGGTAACGGCTGTGTTGGTCGAGTTGTTAACGGTTGCGCTGAACTGCTGGGTCTGTGATGAATAGAGTGTAACAGACATCGGACTGATGCCGACAGAGATTGGCCCAACCGGCCCTGGCACACTCGAAACACTGACCGTCACGTTACCCGTGAAATTCGAGTTGCTAGAATCGCCTGACACTACTATCGTATAGATTCCCTCTACCGGGAGGGTAACGGTGCGTAGGTCGAACTTTCCAACCCAATCTGACGAGGTCAGAGTATTCCCGCCGGGATCCAGGAGGCTCACTGATGCGAAGCCCAGATCGTTATACAAAAGGTGGATCGTTGTGAGCCAGCCTGCGAGTCCGACGAAGGTGAATTGAGCCGCTTGCCCAGGGGCCGAAATGTGCCCTCCGTATGGCTGATCATACATCGGCAGGTAAAGTGCCGTGTTCGGAGGGACCAGCCACAGCTTGAGAGTCATATAACCTGTGAACGCTCCCCAAGGGTCCCAAATGATCTTATATGTGCCGGTAGTGGAGAGTTTCAAAACCCCGACCGGCGAGGGCTCGTCAATCGCGCTGTAGAGCGTCGAGCCGTCGGGATTCAGGACTGAAAAGTTGCGATCGCCACCCCCGCCGAAGAGCGTGGTAATGTTGATGAGCTGTCCGGCTGTTCCTGAGAACGTCCAGTTTCCATTTTGGCCGGGAGTAGTGATGTACGCGGTTACCGGTTGTCCTCCCTCTACAATCTCGCTGCTGTAATCCTGCGGTACGTTATATATCGTGAACGTAGCGGTGCCCGTGAAGTTGCCCCAGGGTGTAAACGTGAGGGTATACGTTCCAGTTTGAGTCAATGCGGTCGCGTCTATGAAAGAAGGATCGACAAGATTGAACAATGCCGTTCCATCCGGCCGATATACATTTACTGAACGATCCACACCCGGGTTCACGCTCGTTAAGATGCTGATTTTTTGACCTACGGTGCCATTAAACGTGAGTGTGGTTGTGGTTTGGGAACCGGTATAATTGATTGTCATCGGTTGCCCGAACGTAATCGGACCAGCGAACGAGGCATTACCGATAACCAGGCTCACCACAGTGATACGCGTCAGGCTGCCGCTGACTCCTGTAGCCGTCAGTTGGTACGCCCCGCTCGGAGTCGCCCCCGTCGTCGTCACCGTGAGCGTCGTTGATCCTGATCCAGTGATAGAACTCGGGCTGAAACTCGCGCTTGCACCCGCCGGCAGCCCAGTCACCGAAAGCGCGATCGCTCCGTTGAAACCACCCGTTGCGGTTGAGCTGATCGTGAAGGTCGTGCTCGTTCCCGGCGTCACGCTCTGTGTCGTCGGCGAAGCCGCTAGCGAAAAGCTTCCAGCGCTCAGGTTTGCAAGCGGAAGTTGGCTGTCCAACTGCCCCATCTCCGATGGCGACAGAATGCGCCCTTTGTACACTGCCAGGTATGCGATCTTGCCGTTCAGCGACCCGGCCATCGCGTCAATGCTCGCGTTCCCGATTCGGAACGATTGATTCGTCGCATTGGCGTACCCAATCGTGCCGCTTCCATCCGTGGATATTCCTTGAGCTTGTTCGGTCCCGTTGATGAACAGGTGTGCCGATGCCGCTACGCCCACTGTGCCATCCCAGGTGAACGCCATTTGCACCCATTGTCCGGCGGATACCGCGCCGGCAACAGTGCCCGCCTGCATATTCGTGGTGCTTTTCTCGACGGTGAGCCGCAACGCGCCGGTACTGTCCCACCCGAATGCGAAGCCAGAGCCCCCGGCGTTTCCATCGTTCTTCTCGCAGATCCCAGCGGCAGCCAACGTGCTGACGTACACCTTGGCCACGACTGTCATCTGATTCGGGGTGAGCTGATCGAATGTCAAATCTGGTCCCGCATCCAGGTAGCTGCTTAGGGAACGGCCGCCTCCGAAGACGACAGACGGATTGGTCGTATTCCACGTTGGAACAGTCGAGCCAGAGAACGCTGCAGCCTGGTTATCCACCAGGTTCTGGTCCGTCGTGCCACTTCCTTCGTTCATCACGTACAGACCGGCAAGACCACTCGCCAGCGGATTCCCGGAATCCAAAGCATACCCAACTGGACGAGCAGGGCTGACAGGCCCTCCGCCAGATCCTGAGGGCGATAAGGTTACCGCCGCGCTCGCCGAAGTAGTGCCGTCCGCGACACTAGTTGCCGTTACCGTGACCGTTTGCGTGGCCGAGATCGAGGCTGGCGCTGTGTAAAGGCCTGTATTGTCAATACTGCCTATACCAGACGGGCTGATTGACCAGGTCACTGCCGTATTGCTCGCGTTCACGACTGTTGCCGTGAACTGCTGTGTCTGCGAGGTGGACAGCGTAGCGGTTGTCGGAGCGACGCTGACCGATATTGAGCCCCCTGAAGGTGGCACCAGGTTAACCGTTGCGCTGGCCGATGCCGTCCCGTCCGCACTTGTAGCCATCACCGTAACCGTCTGAGTGGATACGATGGAAGCAGGCGCGGTATATAGACCACTGCCGCTGACGGTGCCCACTCCGGTCGGATTGACCGTCCAGGCTACTGTGGAACTGCTGGCATTCGTTACCGTGGCAGTAAACTGCTGGGTCTGGGATGCGGACAGTGTCGCCGACGTAGGTGCAACAGTCACCGATTCTGGCGATCCACCAGTGCCGCCCGTCACTGTGAGAGCAAAAGCCGCCGTCTGCGCGATTGCTCCACTTGTCGCAACTATATTGATGTTGTATGTGCCATTTGCCGCGCTACTCAGAGCGCCCAATGTGAACATCGACTGTCCGGCGCCTATCATGGCATTCGGAAACGCAGTGCCTGTTACCCCAGCCGGCAGCCCTGTAATCGACAGCGTGACGAGCCCACTGAATGGGCCCACACTATTAACGTTTGCCATTACGTAAGATGGTAATCCGCCGGCAAATAAGCCTCCCGACGTGGCCGGCAACGACAGGGTGAAGGTCGGCTGCACGAAGCGAAATTGTGAGGCGGTAAACGGTCCCGTCTGGAACTTCGTATTGGCCGTTGCACCCGTCGCATCGCACTCCACGCTGGCGGCTACGGTGTAAGGTCCATCTACACCCATCTGCGCAATTTTCGTTCCGTCGAAGTCGAATGTCGCCGTATTGTTGCCCGCCGACAACGTTCCGGTGCCGAATGTAGTGTCGATTCTAGTACCGCCCTGACTCGAAAGGTAGGCACTCCATGTACAAGAGTCCGCGGGTGTAAAGATGCCACTCTGCACTTCCAGCTTGTCAAATGTTCCGGATCCTGTTGAATCGACTCCCGAGGCAGTATTCTGACCCGTAAAATATGCATCGCCCAAATCAAAGGATGAGAGCGAGTAACTCGCGGTCGGGCCTGCATCACTTAGAACATCGACCACCTTCTCTCCGGCAGGATCCTCCAAAAGCAAAACCGCGTTCGTTCGTTCGTACGGACCATCGACGCCCAAATTATATAGGTCTGACCCGGCAAATTGGACTGATAGCTGCTGGGGTCCTGTTCCAAGGTTTCCTCCGGCGGTCCCCTGTAGCCGCTGCCCATTACTGGCTTGGAGCATCATGCTGAAGAGATAGGTGCCGGCCTGCTGGATGTTCACGTTGACAGTCGTAACAACACTGCTAATCAGGCCGTTTCCGCCAACGACTCCGTGATCCGAGAACGAACCAAGAACCGATCCGGCCGGTAGAACAGTGAACGTCGTGGTTGCGGTCCGAGAAATTGAAACGCCCGACGGCAGTGTGGCAGTTAACTTGACCGCTGCCGTGTAATCTCCAGGTCTGGTTGGCACAAATCCACCCGAGTAAACACCATCTCCGCTCGCAGCGTCGAATTGGCCGGAATCCAATAGTGGTACCTGCGCAACCGGACCAGGAATCTGCGAAGTCCACCGAAGCTGCGTCGGGTCTAAAGTTTGGGAGGGATCATACTGAATCGTGAACGTGTTTTGTCCTACAGCATTGCCACCCGCAGCAATATCGCCAAAATAAACTCTTCCGGTGGTTACCGTAATTGAAGGGCTCAGGCTAACGAGTTGAGCACTCATCGTTTGTAGCGCTGGACCTGAGTTCGTCGCTGTAACGGAGTAGGTGAAGTTGCTGGTATGCGCATCGATCGCCTGCTGGCTAATAATTTGATAATTCCCAATCGTCATCTGCGCCGACACGTCGCTTGGCGCAGCAATCATGGCGTTCACCGTGGCATTCTGTATAGGCGTTTGTCCATTGAAGGCATCAGCAGCCAGAACCACAGTATCCCCCACCCTATAAAGTGGTGCACTAGGGGAGGCTCCCATCGTTGCACTCGAAGATGAATAATACGAAACGATTAAAGACGCCGGGGCGGATAGGGAACTTTGGTCCACGCTTATCGTGTATGTGCCAGACGGCTGCGAGGGGGGTAAGGTAATTACGATGTGATTGCCAGGAACGGCAAAGGGATTGGGTAAGCCAGATAATCCAAAGCTCCCATCAGTCACGTACTGATACCCCAATGCTGCCGCTGTCGCGGCGTTAATCTCTGTACCATCCGGCAAGATCAAAGAGACTGGGAGTGGAGCGCCATCGAAAATTGCATCGAATACATCTCCGCCCGCAGAGCTTGGATCAGCGACGAAGGCAAGGACCGCAGGCGTGGTGCTTGGCTGCAGTGTCACTGCCTGTGTGTCCCATGCTTTCAGTTGATCGACAGCGGATGCAAATGGAAATACTTGGCCTTTGAGAGCAGAAATCGAGAGTAAGAATCCAGCAACAACGATCTTTCGCATGAGTCATTCCTTGGTTTTAAGCGCCGGCAGTTCACAGAACCAGAAGTTTCGGAACATTACGTCGGTTCCAAACACGTAATAGCGATCCGCTAAGAACGAAGCTTCGAGTCGCCACAAATCCGGGTTACCCCGAAATGGGCCAGTAAAGCCTCCCACTTTCTTCCCGGAAGCGACATCGTACAAATCGACGTGGAAAATACCTTTAGATGGGTCTGGCCCCTTGCCGGGCCAAGCGAGACTCCCGCCATACTGTTCTGATTTTGGTGTCTGGCGGCCATCATAACTATACACGGCAATCCATCGGCCATGCTCCGATACGTCGCTGCCATAAGCAAATTGGCCCGTTCGGCGGAAGCTTTTGCCCTGATACGTGGCATCAGTTCGATAGAATGAATCGGACCAAACGGGTCCTCGTTTTTCACCTCGCGCCAGTTCTTTCGCGTCCGTCCAGAGACGCTCGCTCGCGGGCCAGACCGTAGGATGATCCATCCTGAATGTGTACTTATCGGTGCTGAAAACGGAACCCACTTCGAGGTACGAGCCAGGGTGTACTTGCATCGAAACGGTAATTTCGGCCGGTTGCCTGGGCGAAAGGCGAAATTCAGCCTGATCTGGCCAACGTCCCATGACGATCACCCGATTTGCCTGCTTTTCCACTTCGGGGTCGGTATGCCAGGAGTCTGACGGGAGTTCAACTGCAACACAGTGCATTGGGCCCGACGGCGTGAGAACGAGCGATTGCCGACCGAACAAAGAGCAGCCCATGGCGACGAAGCACATGGCTGCAATACCGCCCGCGACGGCGAGCGCGAGAGCCTTCAAGGTCGTATTCATTGAACAGGCTGAGCATGCTGGATCGCGCCAACTACAACTTGACCCAAACTATAATTCGCCTCAGACCAGTGATTTTCCCCCTGCCTGAAAGAGATCTCGTTGAACTGCACTGAACTCTTGTAATTGGCGCTCGTTCGGGTAACGGCGAAGTCATTAACCTGGAAACTATTGGTTGAGTTCTCAGTTACAACCTTGACTGATGATGGGATTAGGCCGTTACCGCTCTCCCATGTCACCTTCGTAGATTTGACCGTCCCTAAGAGGTTGTAGATATTGCTCCAGACTGCAGAGGCGTCAATTAGGTTACCACCCGGAGTTCCAGTTAGCGCCTCTGGGCCGATGCTGGTGTATCCAGGCACCATGGCGTCGGCAGACACAGCCTGGTAACTCACATTGTTGGTCTTGCCGCTCACATTGAGTGTGGTTGGAAGTGGCAAAACTGTTTCCGTTTGGTTATAGCTCGCAACTGCACTGGTTGTAAGATCATCAACGCTTGCATCGGGGAAAGCGGCGTAGATTCGAATGAGCGCCGCACGAATAACTGAGTTGGTGGATAGGATATTAGCCAGTCGAGCATCACGAACGTAATCGGCCAGCACGCTACCGTAGTGCGGTGTGGAAATAGTCGTCAAGGAGTATACTCCAAAATTATTCAAGTTAGAATTGTTCAGGTTAGTCGGAATATGGGTCATAAAATATCTGGCATTCAATCCGCCTTTGCTGTGCGCCACGAGATTCGCATAATTGGCGCCGAACTGACTGGCAGCTAATGGAACTTGCTTTAGTAGCTTTTCTCCACCCGCCTGAATACTGGTCTCAGCATTGAGATTTACGGTGCTATCATCAAAAGGCATCTTCGCGTCTCGAAATGCCTGGGCAAACGGTGTCAGCGGAGTACGTCGAGTTGGCCCTATCATGTTCGCGTTGTCAAACCAGCTGCCTGTTTCTCCGCAACACCCGTGAATCATCACGACTGGCGCCATAGCCTGAAAAGTCAACCTACTGGCGCCATTAACAACATTGACCCCGGCGGGAAGGGTGACGAAACCGCCGAACGACGTAAATGTAAAATAAGTGATCGTCTCCGCCTCTATGTCATTAATGCCAGGACAGGTCGTGTCATTCGTGTCGGGCGTCGTGTTAGGACAGGGAATAGTTGAGGTTGGATTCGCAGGATCGCTAAGTCGACGTGCGAAATGAAGAAGGCTTGTCGGTACCCGTACAACACCGGCCCATGACTGCTTGATTTCGCCTGTAGTAGGTCCGACCATAGTATGATACGAAATCGATGTGATTCCGACACCATTCAAACTGAATCTGACGTCGAAAGCGATGGGAACCGGGTCTGTACCGGGCACAAACCTTTCAAAAAAGTTGGCCGGTATTTCCAGTTTAGAATAGAGTGCAACACAGGCGTTGGGCGACACAATACCATTTTGGATATAAGTATCGTAGCTACTTCCAGTTATGGCACCATCGCTGTCGAACTCGGCCGTCACTCCTGGGCCTACAACTCGAGTGACGCGGAAATAGGTCGGCATGTAGGCCTCCGAAAACCCATTGGAGAAGTGGCCGACTTCGTAGTCAGACGAAAGACTATATCTGTGGGTCGTATCTGGCGCATAGGCGATATCGTCTGCTGTCGCGGGACACTGCGCACGAATTCCGCCAGCGCTCATGAAAAGGATTGAGACGACCAGCAGGACCTGGCGCAGAAACCAAACCCGCGCATCACGAAGAGATTTGCAGTGAAGGCGCGTTCCTTCGCGCCTCCACTCCGAGCTGCCATCCAGATCCCGTTTTCCTGTTCTCTGTTCTCCTAGACTCATCAAGCTCCTCCCACTGCCCTCAAATTTTCGTTCACGGTTCGCACGCTCATGGTCCGCAGCGGGCACTTCACCACACTTCGCCGCAGTGTCGGCGTTTGGTCCCGGAAGCGCATGCTGCACGGGCTCAAACCCACATGTAGGTCCGATATGTGCCAAACGAGCCTCGGTTCATAAATCGTCACCTCTGCCGGATCTCCCGATTCGCGTCGAAATCGTGCAGTCCTGCATTTGTTGATCATTAAAGCGTCAATATCGGTTGAAGGCCAATATTGGCGAAGTGAGACCGGAAAGTCAATAATCTTTTTGGACGAGTTCAACTGTTAATAGCGTGTTACAGATCAGCCGAAGGGCCAATTCTTGATTTCTTGGCAATAAATATGAATGTTTTTGCTCGGATATCTCGGTGGCCATGTCTCAGACGATCCGCGGCCCGCTCCCGAGTCCTCAGGCGAGGTGTTCCCATAGTTCCGCGCGACTGCCATAACGACGGGCAGCCTTCGGTACCGTTAGTGGAGATACGCGGCCGCCCGCGTCGCCGCCTCTTTGGCCAAGAAGAGGGATCCGGCGCTGGAAGCCCCTCAAACGAATCCACCCAGACGCGGCGGTCCGGATCGTTGTGGGCGAACAGCGCCGCGCGCATGAAGATCGTTGCACCACCCCGCCAGGCACCGCATTCGATGAGATCGCCTGGGACTTTTCGCGCCAGCATGTCCCGGACACAGTACTGGATATTGTCCAGACGCTTGATGCCGATCATCGTCTCGGCCGTCTCGGGCCAAGCCGTCCCTTCGTCCTGTGAGTTTGGCGCCTGTTGCGAGAGCTAGAGGCCGCGGGCATTTAAGAAGCGCCGGACGGAGGCGGGGATACTCGACTCGTCGGAGGCGTCGTAGTCCGACCGAGTAAGATGCCGTTTCATGATGTCGAGGTAGTGGTCTGCGAGAGACGTTTGGGCCGGGAGAACGTGCGCCCGCTTCGCAGCAGTCAGAGTAGGAATGGACTGCTTGGCGAGCAGGATCGTTGTGAGCAACCCCACGTAGCGAGCATAGCGATTGCGGTCTTCAGCGTCCCAGAGAGGATCTGCTTCATCGGCTTCATAGGGCTCCTCCGCACAACGTATCCGTGGAACCCAGTCGGTTCAATATTCTCCATGTTTAGGTCTCTCCCTGTTGCCAAAGGCTAACGACCGACTCGTGATTGGATTAGTCGCCGGTCATTCCCAGGTGCTGCACGGCGGGTGAGTGAGCCCTTTATGCAGAGTGCAAATTCGAGCTGGCGACGGCCTAATTATTTAAAACAGACCGTTCACGACCGCGTTTGTGGCCGGCCGTACAACATAACCTTGATCTGAACACGGCCGGCCAATTGCCACAAGAGCCACACTCCTGTCACTGAGTGGCTCAGACTTCCGCTGATTCCTGTCACTGTCAAGAAATATGTGCGGCCGGGAGCTGTGTGGCTCTGGTATCCACCGTCATTGTGGAAGAGGCAGAACCGCTAATAGACATGCGCCTGAAGGCGGCCGTTGCTCCGGCAGGCAGGCCACTCGCACTCAAATTCGCGGCTCCACCAAAACACTCCGTCCGCCTGATTTATGCTCTCGAAGAATCATCAAACTCCTCCCACAGCCATCAAATTTCGTCACGGCCGTCTGCTTCGTGGCTTTTGTTAGCACCGCCAAAAATGACACGGTCGAGTAAAGCCAAATGTGCGACAAGACAGGACGCGGCTTACGAACTAAAGAACGGCTATTCAACACCTTCCCGGCGCTGCTTGAACCGTAGGGGTTCCTCTGGGTTGTAGCGGAACTTGTCGGTGGCCGCTTTCGGTACCCGCCGCTTCTTGAGTGCGGCAATGCGTTGGCGAACAAGTTCAGAGCTTGGGTCGACCTGCTCTTTGGGCTTTTGCACTACCCGATTCACTGAAGATGAGTTGGGTGTCGCGGGACGTTCGAGAGTGGCCAGTCGTTTTCGATTGCGCTTCATCTTTTGGTGGACTCGCACAAAATGGTGAACTGTGCTTGCAGCGGCTGGGACATGGCACTTTTCAGTGAGCACGGTTGCGATCTCGCGATAAGTTCGCCCCTGCCGCAGCATTTCGGAAATCAGTTCGCTATACGGCTGAAGGCGTGATCGCGGAACCTTCGGCGGAAGGCTGTCCAGTATCTTCTGTAGATCGTCGTTAATGCCGCCCTCCCTCTGAGGGGATGAAATGCATATAGACCCGCTTAGGCTTTGAACAAGTATAGAATAATGTTAGAACAAATATCGAATGATCTTCGAACAAATATCGAACGAATGGCCGTTATCGGCGGGGCCGCAACTCTAAGCCGAAGGCTTAGGGATGGTGTCTTTTTTATAATTTTATACCGGCCCCTCCGAATTCGATGCCGGCTAGCTCGTAAACCAGACATATTCGATACGCTACAAATCAGCCCTCTTGGGCCACCGCGCCGATTGCGTTATTCTCAGCTTGTGGCGCAGGTAACGCTCGAAATTCCGGATGACCTTCTTGCGGCTTTGGAGACGCCTGGCCAGGAACTTTCACGCAGCATTTTTGAGGCAGCCGTACTGGAAGCCTATCGGGAGCGCAAGCTTTCGACGGCTCAAGTTCGGCGGCTGCTGGGCTTCGAGACGGGCTACGAACTGGACGGCTTCCTAAAGACCCACCAAGTCTGGTTGGAATACAGCTTTGAGGTCCTCAAGCGGGACCGCGAAGCGCACCGCAAGCTGGCCTTCTGACAGGTGCGTAGTTCTCTAAGGAAGCCACTGAACCTGGTTGTGAAGGTCGTCAGGCTCCCAATTCAGCCAAACGAAAAGCAGCCCTTCGATCGCCGCTCCGATTGATCTCGCAGACGGGATCAACAAAACTCCTGGCGATTCGCGGCTGGCAACGAAGTTCTTGAAATGGATGCTCATGGTTCGTATGTCGCCCGAGACCAGAACCCGACCGTCCTCCGCCGCAATGCGCAAAACCTCCGGATCGGGCATGCCTTCCGGAATCGTCCCCGCCGCCGACCGGAAGTCTATCGATGGCTCCCTTCGGAGCACACCTTTTCGAATGTCGGGATCGATATCAGCGTCAGCCTGAAATCTGATCTTCAAGCGAGCTTTGCCGCCGCATCTTTCCTGGCGCGCTCAAAACGGTCGATTCTATCCTGAGGCATTGGATATTGTGCCTTGATCTCCTCAAAGAGGCGATCTTGATCCTTCAGATAGGCCTCGACTTCTGCTGGGTGTTCAAGAATGAACGTGATGACGCCGTAAACCTTGGCCAGAGACCCGAGCGATGGGTAGGCCTCGAAGATCGCTTCCGCCGAGCGCCCGCGCCGAAAATCGTACACTACAACGTCCAGCCCAATACGCGTGCCAGCTACGTAGTAGCCGCCATTCCGGACCTCGACGTATTCGTTGGTCGGCATCATCGACTCCGTTCCCTTCTTTAGTCTAACCCGAGCGCGACCGGTTGCTGGATCAGCTCGCGATTCAATGCCGCCACTCGAAAGCGCGTTGGCCCCGCACAGAGCAGCCTCTTACGATATGTCATGGCCTGCTTCGATCCTGACAACCGAAACCTCGCGGATTAATCGGCCACCTTTGCTCGCCAACCGGTCCGCTCTGACAGGCTGTTCCAAGCGGGCGAGCCGTTGAGCTGCCAACTCAACGAGAAGAGAGTTGAGACCGCTACCCTTTATCAGAACGTCGTGCGTCGTGAAAGCGGCGCGGATTTCGTCATCGCCGCCCTCGGCATAAAGGAATTGATTCCAGGGCAGCACGAATGTTCGCTTCAGAAGGACAACTTCCAATCCTGCCGGCCGTTCTGGCCCTCCCGTTTCCCAAGGCTGCCGATTATCGGTCAATGCTGTGTTCATACCTATGTTCCACTCTTGGTTGATGTTTCACGTTCAACTGCCACACCCGTCCCTGTACCACTGGCGATCGGTACCGACTCGCATACCTTGCGAGATCTCGGGCCGCAGCAACGCCTCGATAAAGTCCCTGGTGCAATCCTGGCCTGACTTTTCGTGCCAACTCGGATGCTGACTGGCGCGCTGCCGATCGCCCGACAGAATCGCGAAGCAGCTCCTTGTCGCTTGTGATCACCTGGACGGTCTCTCGACCGCGAGACGCCGCGACGTAGAACAGTTCCTTTTGCATGCCGTCTGCGGAGATGATCACCGAATCGACGGATTTGCCCTGGCTCCGGTGCGCCGTTACAGCATAACCGTAGGCGAACTGCCCGAAACCGGAAGGCAACTCGCGGCCATCCTCAATGCAGATGCGCCCTCTTTCGTCGACAGCAGAGACCGTGACGATCTCTCCGTTCGTTGCATGAAATCCAGGTTCATGGCGATTGGCGGTAAGAAGCAGCTTGTCGCCTACGGCAACCTCAATTTTGCGCCTTTCGTACACGTCGAAGGACTTCGCCTGCTTGGCGGTAAGTATCCGCTCCCTGCCGCGTCTGTTGCGAGCAACAACGCTTTGCGCATTTAACTGCACCACGTCCAGTGTTTCGTTTTTCGCAGTCCCTTTAACCGCGCGGTGAAATACCAATCGATGGCCCACCTGAAAGTTACGCGTGTCGCTCTTCTGGGCGGTTGTCCAATTCAGAGCTACGTCGCGGGCCACTTGAACGCCTTCCGCAAGGTCTCCTGCCTCCTTGCGCAGTGAGCGGATCGCGTCTGTAACGCGATTAATTTCATCGTGAGTGGAGCAGACGGCCAACGTATCTCGGCCTTGCGCCTGGGACTTCGCCCATGTTCGTGCGACGGTGGAAGCACGATCCGCCCACACGATCTCGTGCACGGCCCCAATTTCCACTAGCTTTTCGAAGCCACATTTGGGATCTCGTCGCAGCTCTTTGATTGCCTCCCGATAATCCGCAATCGTCTGCCGCTGTACCTGCATCAACGCGGTACCCTTAAGCCGGGATTCAGTCTCCAGGATTCGCAATGCATCACCAGCCTCGACGCTCTGGATCTGTTTCGTGTCACCGCTAAACACAATCCGAGCACCTTTTTGCTCGGCCAACCGCAACAGCTCAAACATCTGGCGCCCGGACACCATTCCTGCCTCATCGACGATTACAACTTTGCCGCGCAGTTCGGCGCGCGCACGCTCATCCTGGAGCAACCGCTCAACCGTGATCGCCGCGCCAAAGCCCACCTTCTGAAGCTCTTCGACCGCACTCATCGTCGGTGCTGTAGCGAGCACTTGCCGGCCAGCTTCGATGAGTCCTCGGCGTAGCTCTTGAAGAGTCGCCGTTTTACCGGTCCCCGCCGCTCCGCGAACGTTCACCGCCAAATCGCGCGAATCGAGTACGAACTCTACTGCGTGCCTTTGTTCTGGCCGCAGGCGATCCGATGCGATGAATCGGTTGAATCCACCAAATGGCTCGAAGCGACCAATGCCACGATTCACGCAGGCAATCATCTCTCGCTCCCGCTGCAAACTGGCAGCAGTAGCGATCTCACCACCGTCTCGAAAGATCGCACCGGACGATTCCTGGAGACTTATTGCTGCCCTAAGCTGACTGAGGTCTATGCGGCCGCGGCCGTGCCGTAGAGCTTCGGTGAGCACCTCATGAACGTCGGCAACTGAAACACGTTCAAAAATATGATCCTGAGCGTATTGAAGTGACGGCTCGGGCGAGTCCATAGTGAGCTCATACAAACCGTTCTCATTGCGCAATCCGGACAGGAGGGTCAGGTCCTCCGGAGTCAGTCGAGCGCGGTGGCGCGCGCGTACCTGCTCGGTTCTAAGACCGACCAACTTGTCGGCGCGGGACTCGCGCACCAAGACGGCAACCTCGTTATCAGTCGGACGTCGCCTGTGTGTGGCAACGAAGTCCGCGATGGCTTCATCGCGTTGGCGGCTGCGCTGACTGAATTTGGTTAGCAGGTCGGCGGAAACGCCGCGAATCTCAAACCCGCAGTCTCGGCCTTTGATATCGCGAGCATTCTCGATCTCGTATCCGAGGGATCTCACTTCGCGGGCGAGCGAATTTCGATACACCTCCGTCAGGTACGCCCGACGAGCGTAGATGCCTGAAGCCTGCAACGCTTTCCAGCGGCCCTCAGCGCCATCATAGGTTAAGTTCGCCGCGACGGCGTGTGTATGAAGTTGGGGGTCCATTTCGCGGCTGGCATCGTGTAGGTAGACGGCAATGGCTAGATTGCCGGTCGTGCGGTCGCCATTTGCGCCGTCCAGCCGTACTCGGGACGCGGCGTGAGCCTCTAATTCTTGGAGAGCCTCAGTAACGGCTTTCTCGTGAGCGCTAACCAGCCTGCCGTCGCCACCAACAAGCGCCATGATCGAGACGGACTTGGGTGCGGAGAATGTGAAATCGTACAGATGCCGGCCGTGCGACTGGGCTGTCCCGTCGGCATAAATGCGATCCGCACTTTGTCGTTGACGGAGAAATTTCCCGGTCGTAGGATCAAGCCCCTGGCGCAACGCCTCAAAATCCTGGGACTGTACCGCCCCCTTCAATCCGAGGAGTTCCGCTGCTCGCCCTCTCCAATGGCCAGTGACGCGTTCG
>Ga0335069_10002692_pt1 | contig 27101 bp, 22 predicted proteins | sample Lox_Sample_11_FD_206714 | JGI IMG/M metagenome (GOLD analysis project Ga0335069, IMG submission 206714) | Soil microbial communities from Loxahatchee National Wildlife Refuge, Florida, United States - Lox_Sample_1.1 | ecosystem: Environmental > Terrestrial > Soil > Wetlands | place: USA...
ATGCTGCGCCGCGCCGCCGCGGAAGCCTCGCGCCCCGAGGGCCTGGCGCCGGAGTTCGGGCTGTCCAGCCGCGGTTACTACCTCTCCGATGCCCAGGCCCAGGCCATCCTGGAACTGCGCCTGCAGCGCCTGACCGGCCTCGAGCAGGACAAGATACTGGCCGAGTACAAGGAGGTCATGGAGCAGATCGCGGATCTGCTCGACATCCTCGCGCGACCTGAACGCATCATCAGGATCATCGGCGAGGAACTGACGGCGATCCGCACGCAGTACAACGACCCGCGTCGTTCCGAGATCGTCCTGCAGACGGCCGACATCAACCTCGAGGACCTGATCGCCCGCGAGGACATGGTGGTGACGCTCTCGCATGGCGGCTACGCCAAGCGCCAGCGCCTCGACGACTACCGGACGCAGCGGCGCGGCGGCCGCGGCAAGCAGGCGGCGGCGGTGAAGGCGGATGACTTCGTCGACCACCTGTTCATCGCCAATACCCACGATTACATCCTCTGCTTCTCGAACCGCGGTCGCGTCTATTGGCTCAAGGTGTACGAAGTACCGGAGGGTACGCGTACCTCGCGCGGCAAGCCGCTGGTGAACCTGTTCCCGCTCGAGGAGAACGAGAAGATTACGGCCGTGCTGCCGACGCCGGCTTTCGACGAGAACCACTTCGTGTTCATGGCCACCGCGCAGGGCACCGTGAAGAAGACGCCGCTGACCGAATTCGCCAACCCGCGCAAGGCCGGCATCATTGCCGTCGGGCTCGACGATGGCGACTACCTGATTGGTGTGGCCATCACCGACGGCAGTTGCGACGTCATGCTGTTCTCCGATGCCGGCAAGGCCGTGCGCTTCGAGGAAGGCGACGTGCGGCCGATGGGCCGCAATGCGCGTGGCGTGCGTGGCATGATGCTCGAGGACGGGCAGGCGGTGATCTCGATGCTGGTGGCGCAAGGCGAGGATTACCAGGTGTTGACCGCAACCGAGAACGGTTTCGGCAAGCGCACAGGAATCGCCGAGTACACGCGCCACGGGCGCGGCACGAAGGGCATGATTGCGATCAGCACCTCGGAACGCAACGGCAAGGTCATCGGCGCCGTGTTGGTGACGCCCGAGGACGAGGTGATGCTGATTTCCACCGGCGGCGTGATGATTCGTACCCTGGTCGACCAGGTGCGCGAAACCAGCCGTTCGGCGCAGGGCGTGACGCTGATTAATCTCGATGACGGCACGAAGCTCGCCGGCATCGACAAGGTCATCGAAACAGAAGAGGAGTAGTCACCATGGCACGTGTATTCAACTTCAGCGCCGGTCCTGCCGCGCTGCCCGAAGAAGTCTTGAAGCAGGCCGCCGACGAAATGCTCGACTGGCACGGCGCTGGTTGCTCGGTGATGGAGATGAGCCACCGCGGCAAGGAATTCATGGGCATCGCCGCCCAGGCCGAAGCGGACCTGCGCGAGTTGATGGGCATTCCGACGAACTTCAAGGTGCTGTTCCTTCAGGGCGGCGCCTCGGCGCAGTTCGAGATGATCCCGATCAACCTGCTGCGCGGCAAGGCGTCGGCCGACTACGTGCACACGGGCGAGTGGGCCAAGAAGGCGATCAAGGCGGCCAAGACCTTCTGCAACGTCAACGTCGCCGCCAGCGCCGAGGACAAGAGCTTCACGTACGCGCCGGTACAGGCTGATTGGAAGCTGTCCAAGGACGCCGCCTACGTCCATTACACGGCGAACGAGACCATCGGCGGTGTCGAGTTCAACTGGGTGCCGGACACCGGCGACGTGCCGCTGGTGTGCGACATGTCGTCCAACATCCTGTCGCGCCCGGTCGACGTTTCGAAATACGGCCTGATCTACGCCGGTGCGCAGAAGAACATCGGGCCGGCGGGCCTGTGCATTGTCGTCGTGCGTGAGGACCTGGTGGGCAAGGCGGTGCCGACGCCGCCGGCGATGCTCAACTACCAGACGCACGTCGAGGCGGAGTCGATGTACAACACGCCCCCGACCTACTCGATCTACATCGCCGGCCTGGTCTTCCAGTGGCTGAAGCGGAATGGCGGCATCGCGGCGATGGAGAAGAGGAACATCGAGAAGGCCAACCTGCTCTACGATTACCTCGAAACCACCGACTTCTATCGCAACCCCGTTGCCAAGTCCGACCGCTCACGCATGAACGTGCCGTTCACGCTCAAGGATGCGGGCCTCGACGAGGAATTCCTCAAGGGCGCCAAGGCGCGTGGCATGGTTCAGCTGAAGGGCCACCGCTCGGTCGGCGGCATGCGTGCTTCGATCTACAACGCGATGCCGATCGCGGGCGTGCAGGCGCTGGTCGAGTACATGAAGGAATTCGCGGCGAGCAAGGGATAAGGTGATGAGCGAAAAATATCAGGTCCTGATTCTCAATAACATTTCCGCGCACGGCCTCAAGCGCCTGCCCGCGGAGCGTTTCGACCATGGCAAGGAAGTCGCCAAGCCCGATGCGGTTCTCGTCCGGTCCGCCGACATGCACAGCATGGACATCCCGAAGTCCGTGCTGGCCATCGGCCGCGCGGGTTCCGGCACCAACAACATCCCTGTGAAGGAGATGAGCAAGCGCGGCGTGCCGGTGTTCAACGCGCCCGGCGCCAACGCCAACGCAGTGAAGGAACTGGTGCTGGCGGGCATGCTGATGGCGGCGCGCAACATCGGCGGCGCCATCAAGTTCGTTTCCGCGCTCGATCCCAAAGATGCGGAGATGGAGAAGAAGGTCGAAGGCGGCAAGAAGACCTACGCCGGCTACGAACTCGCCGGACACACGCTGGGCGTCGTCGGCCTGGGCAAGATCGGCTGCCTGGTCGCTGACGCGGCGATCAAGCTCGGCATGCACGTGATCGGCTACGACCCGGAAATTACCGTCGACGCCGCGTGGAGTCTGCCTTCGCAGGTCAAGAAGGCACACAGCCTCTCGGACGTGCTGAAGAACGCCAATTTCATCACCATGCACGTGCCGCTGGTCGAGGCGACGAAGAAGATGATCAACGCCGCAGCGCTCGATCAGATGAAACCGGGCGCGGTGCTGCTCAATTTCTCGCGCGAAGGCGTTGTCGACGAAGGGGCCATGCTCGCAGCGCTGGAAGCCAAAAAGATTGGCGCCTACGTATGCGATTTCCCGAGCGCGCACGTGAACAACCATCCGCATGTCATCGCGCTGCCTCACCTGGGCGCATCGACGCGCGAGGCCGAGGAGAACTGCGCGCTGATGGTGGCCGACCAGGTGCGCGATTACCTGCTCGACGGCAACATCGTCAATTCGGTGAATTTCCCGAATGTGGTGATGCCACGCGAGTCGGGCCACCGGATCGCCATCGCCAACGCCAACGTGCCGAACATGGTCGGCCAGATCTCGACCGCCATGGCGGAGGCGAAGCTCAATATCAGCAACATGATGAACAAGTCCAAGGGCGACGTGGCCTACACGCTGGTCGATGTCGACAGCAAGGTGCCGAAGAAGGTGATCGATGCCATTGCGAAGATCGACGGCGTGCTCGCGGTGCGTTACCTGCCGCTGGAAGGCTGATGAGCAAGGCCGAGGAGGAGAAGGAACTCGCCGGCCTGCGTCAGAAGATCGACGCGGTCGACGACGAGGTGCTGCGCCTGCTGTCGCAGCGGGCGCGGCATGCGCATCGCATCGGCGAGATCAAGCACGGCAATCTCTACCGGCCCGAACGCGAAGCGCAGGTGCTGCGGCGGATCGCCGAGGCCAACCCGGGTCCGCTGCCCGAGGGTGCGGTGCGAACGATCTTCCGCGAGATCATGTCGGCCTGCCTCGCGCTCGAGCAGCCGCTGAAGATCGCCTACTTCGGCCCGGCGGGCACCTTCACCGAAAGTGCCGCCAAGAAGCATTTCGGCTCGGCGCCGTCCTTCACGCCCTTCATCACGATTGATGACGTCTTTCGCGCGGTCGAGTCCGACAACGCCGACTACGGCGTCGTGCCGGTCGAGAACTCCACCGAAGGTGCGGTCGGGCGCACGCTCGACCTGCTGGTGACGTCGCCCCTGATGATCTGCGGCGAGGTCAACTTGCGCATCGAGCAGAACCTGATGTCGAAGTCGGGCGCCATGGAGAGCGTGACGAAGCTCTACTCGCACGCCCAGTCGCTGGCGCAGTGCCACGAATGGCTGAACCGCAACCTGCCTAACCTGCCGCGCGTGCCGGTGGCGAGCAACGCCGAGGCGGCACGCCTGGCGGCGCTCGAACCGGAATCTTGCGCCATCGCCGGCGAGGCTGCGGCGCGGCTGTATGAATTGAACGTCCTGGCGGCCAATATCGAGGACGATCCCAACAATACGACGAGGTTCCTCGTCCTCGCGAAGCACGACTCCGGTCCGTCGGGACAGGACAAGACTTCGTTCGTCTGCTCGGCGCAGAACAAGCCCGGAGCGGTGCACGACCTGCTGACGCCGCTCAAGGCGCATCGCGTGTCGATGAGCAAGTTCGAGTCGCGTCCCGCGCGCGGCTTCGGCGCGTCGCAGTGGGCTTACGTGTTTTTCATCGACATCGACGGCCATCGACAGGATCCCTTGATCGCGCGCGCCCTCGAGGACCTGCGCGGCGAAGTCGGCTTCCTCAAGGAACTCGGCTCCTACCCCAAAGCGTCCATCTGAGAGCGCTTCATGAGCATCGCCCAGCAGTCCCCCGAGTACATCCGCGCAATTTCGCCCTACTTGCCGGGCAAGCCGATCACGGAACTCGCCCGCGAGATGGGCATACCGGTCGACAAGATCGTCAAGCTCGCCTCGAACGAGAATCCCCTCGGCATGAGCACGAGGGCGCGTGCGGCGGTGGAAAAGGCGCTGGCCGGAGTCGAGCGCTACCCGGACCAGTTCGAACTGATCGCCGCGCTGGCGGAACGCACGGGGCTCACGCGGGAGCAGATCGTGCTCGGCAACGGTTCCAACGACGTACTCGATCTAGCCGCACGCGTCTTCCTGGCGCCGGGGCGATCGGCGGTGTTCGCGCAGCACGCGTTCGCGGTCTATCCGCTGGCGACGATGAGCGCCGGTGCGAATTGCATCGGGGTCCCTGCCAGGCACTTCGGTCACGACCTTCCGGCGATGCGTGCCGCGATCCGGCCCGACACGCGCGTGGTGTGGATTGCCAACCCGAACAACCCGACCGGCACCTTCCTGCCGGCCGACGAGGTCAAGGCTTTCGTGGCCTCGGTGCCGGACGTCACTGTCGTGCTCGACGAGGCCTATAACGAATACCTGGCGCCGGCCGATCGCGTCGATACGCTGGCATGGATACGCGAGTTCCCGAACCTGATCGTCACGCGCACCTTCTCGAAGATCTACGGTCTTGCCGGCCTGCGGGTCGGCTACGCCGCGGCTTCGCCCGAAGTCGCCGACCTGCTGAACCGCGTGCGCCAGCCATTCAACGTGAACAACCTGGCACTGGCTGCCGCGGTTGCGGCGCTCGACGACCACGCCTTCATCGCTGAAAGTTTCGATCTCAATCGGCGCGGCATGGAGCAGGTGGTCGCCGGTGTGAAGCGGCTCGGCCTGGAGCACATTCCGTCGCACGGCAATTTCGTCACCGTGCATGTCGGCGATGCCGCGGCAGTCAATGGAAAACTGCTGCGCCAGGGCGTGATCGTGCGCCCGATCGGCGGCTACGGCCTGCCCAACCATCTGCGCGTGACGATCGGCCTCGAACGCGAGAACGCGCGCTTCCTCGAGGCGCTGGAGTCGGCACTCAAATGACGGGCAAGGTCGTCGTCTGCGGTGTCGGCCTGATCGGCGGCTCGTTTGCGTTGGCCGTAAAGTCAGCCCTCGCGGCACGCCGTGCGCCGCGCATCGTCGGCGTGGGACGCACCCGCGCGCCGCTCGAAGAGGCGCTGCGCCTGGGCGTCATCGACGGGATCGCCACCGACTGGCCAACCGCCCTGCGAGGCGCCGACCTGGTGCTCCTGGGCATGCCGGTCGGCCAGATGGCGCCGGTGATGCAGGCGCTGGTGCCGCACCTCGAGGCGCAAACGGTGGTCACGGACGGCGGCAGCACCAAGTCGGACGTGGTCGCCGCCGCGCGTGCCGCCTTCGGCAGCAAGATCGGCCAGTTCGTGCCAGGCCACCCGATTGCCGGTGCCGAGAAGAGCGGCGTCGCCGCCGCCAGGGCGGATCTCTACGTCGACAAGCGCATCGTGCTGACGCCGCTGCCGGAGAACGCGCCCGATTCCGTCGCCGCTGTGCGCAAGGTGTGGGAACTCTGCGGCGCGCGCGTTTCGCAACTGCCGCCGGACGAGCATGATCGCGTCTTCGCGGCGGTGAGCCACCTGCCGCATTTGTTGGCCTTCGCGCTCGTGCACGACCTCGCCACGCGCGGGAACTCCGACCAATTGTTCGGCTTCGCCGCCGGCGGGTTCCGCGATTTCACGCGCATCGCCAGCAGCCATCCCGAGATGTGGCGCGACATCTGCCTCGCCAACCGGCGCGCACTTATCGACGAAGTCGACGCGTACATGACTGAACTCCTGAAGACGCGCGTACTTCTGGCAGCGGGCGATGCCGCCGGCCTGGAGTCGATGTTCACGATTGCGCGAACGCGGCGCGATGCCTGGCTCGATTCGCTGCGCGTGGTCGGCGAGTGACTGCGTTTCTCGATCTGCCGCCGCTGATGCGCGCGGCCGGTACCGTCAGGCTGCCGGGTTCGAAGAGCATCTCCAATCGCATGCTGCTGCTCGCCGCGCTGGCCGAGGGTGCGACGGATATCCATGGTTTGCTGGATTCGGACGACACGCGCGTCATGATCGACTCGCTGGCGGCGCTCGGCGTCCGGCTGGAGAAGATCGGAGCCGACGCCTGGCGCGTGTGCGGCGTCGGCGGCCCGTTCCCTGTCAAGCAGGGTGACCTGTTCCTCGGCAATGCCGGCACGGCCTTCCGGCCGCTGACCGCGGCGTTGGCGCTCTCCGGTGGCGCCTACCAGCTGTCCGGCGTGCCGCGCATGCACGAGCGGCCGATCGGCGACCTCGTCGACGGCCTGCGCCAGATCGGCGCCGATGTGCGCTACCTGGGCACCGAGGGCTTCCCGCCGCTCGGAATGCATCCCGCGGAGATTCGCCTGGACGTACCCATACGTGTGCGCGGCGATGTGTCCTCGCAATTCCTGACCGCGCTGCTGATGGCGCTGCCGCTGGCCGGCCGGGCCGCCACGATCGAGGTCACGACCGAACTTATCTCCAAGCCCTATATCGAGATCACGCTGAATCTGATGGCACGTTTCGGCGTGCGTGTCGAGCGCGAAGGCTGGCAGCGCTTCACCATAGCCGGCGGGCAGCGGTATCGCAGCCCGGGCGCAGTACATGTGGAGGGCGATGCGTCCGGTGCATCGTATTTCCTGGCGGCGGGCGCCATCGCGGGCGGGCCGGTGCGCGTCGAGGGTGTCGGTCGCGACAGTATCCAGGGCGACGTGAAGTTCGCCGACGCGTTGGCCGCGATGGGCGCACGAATCGAGATGGGCGACAACTGGATCGAAGCGCGGGCGCCCGGGGAAGGAAGACTCAAAGCATTCGATCTTGATCTCAACCACATCCCGGATGCGGCGATGACGCTGGCCGTGGCCGCGCTATTTGCCGACGGGCCGTGCAAGCTCCGCAACATCGGCTCCTGGCGCGTGAAGGAAACGGACCGTATCGCGGCCATGGCGACCGAATTGCGCAAGCTGGGAGCGACCGTGGAAGAGGGTGCCGACTGGCTTGGCGTATCACCGGGGCTGACTTTCAATCGGAACGCCGCGATCGACACCTACGACGACCATCGCATGGCGATGTGTTTTTCGCTGGCCGCGTTTGGAGGCGTGCCGCTGCGCATCAACGACCCGGAGTGCGTGGCCAAGACCTTCCCCGATTACTTCGAGCGCTTCGGCCGCATTGCGGCATCGGTGATCGCCATCGACGGTCCGTCCGCGTCCGGCAAGGGCACCGTGGCACAGCGCGTGGCGCAGATGCTTGGCTACCACTTCCTCGACAGCGGCGCGCTCTATCGGCTGACGGCGCTGGCGGCGATGCGCGCGGTTGTGACGCTGGACGAGGAAGCCGCTGTCGCGGAAGTTGCGACCGCGCTGCCAGCCGAGTTCACGGGCGATCGCATCCTGCTGGCCGGCGACGACGTTACCGAGGCGATTCGAGCCGAAGATGTCGGCGTCGGTGCCTCGAAAATCGCGGCCATGCCGGCGGTGCGCACGGCGCTGCTGGAGCGCCAGCGCGCCTATCGGCGGCTGCCCGGGCTCGTGGCCGATGGCCGCGACATGGGCTCGGTGGTCTTTCCCGAAGCTCCCGTCAAAGTGTTCCTGACAGCCTCAGCCGAGGCTAGGGCCGAGCGGCGGTATAAACAGTTGATCGAAAAGGGAATGCCTGCTAATATGCGCACCCTTTTGCAGGACCTGCAGGAGCGGGACGCCCGTGACGCCGCGCGCGCGGTGGCGCCCCTCAGGCAGTGCGCCGATGCCGAGTTGGTGGACACCACGAACTTGGGCATCGACGAGGCGGTGGCCGTCGTACTGAACCAAGTGCGCCGGAAATTGCCGCAGTAGTAAAGGTGCCGCTGGGCCGCCAGGCTTCGCGGTGTTCGTTCAACCAACCCGCCGGTTCGCGCCGGTTGTACAAGAGAATGCATATGTCCGCAGCCAGTATTGCCACTACCAACCCCAACGAATCGTTTGCCGCCCTGTTCGCCGAAAGCCTTGAGCGCCAGGAAATGCGCGCGGGGGAAGTCATCACTGCCGAAGTCGTTCGCGTCGACCAGAATTTCGTCGTCGTCAACGCCGGCCTCAAGTCCGAGTCCTTCATCTCGGCAGAAGAATTCAAGAACGATCGCGGTGAACTCGAAGTTCAACCCGGCGAATTCGTCCAGGTCGCCATCGAGATGCTCGAGGACGGCTACGGCGAGACCCGCCTGTCCCGCGACAAGGCGAAGCGCATCGCCGCCTGGAACGACCTCGACAAGGCCCTCAATGACCAGGTGTTGGTCAAGGGCGTCATTACCGGCAAGGTCAAGGGTGGCCTCACGGTCATGACCAACGGCATCCGCGCCTTCCTGCCCGGCTCGCTGGTCGATACGCGTCCGGTCAAGGACACCACGCCGTACGAAGGCAAGGAATTCGAATTCAAGGTCATCAAGCTCGACCGCAAGCGCAATAACGTCGTCCTTTCGCGCCGTGCCGTGCTCGAAGCCAGCATGGGCGAAGAGCGCCAGAAGCTGCTCGAGAACCTGCAGGAAGGTACGGTGGTCAAGGGCATCGTCAAAAACATCACCGACTACGGTGCGTTCGTCGACCTTGGCGGCATCGACGGTCTGCTCCACATCACCGATCTGGCCTGGCGTCGTGTGCGTCATCCGTCGGAAGTGCTCAACGTCGGCGACGAAGTCACCGCCAAGGTGCTCAAGTTCGACCAGGAGAAGAACCGCGTTTCGCTGGGCATGAAGCAGCTCGGCGAAGATCCGTGGGTGGGCATCGCCCGCCGCTACCCGGCCGGTACGCGCCTGTTCGGCAAGGTCACCAACCTGACCGACTACGGTGCCTTCGTCGAGATCGAGCAGGGCATCGAAGGCTTGGTGCACGTCTCGGAAATGGACTGGACCAACAAGAACATCCACCCGTCGAAGGTCGTCCAGCTCGGCGACGAGGTCGAAGTCATGATCCTCGAAATCGACGAGGAACGCCGCCGCATTTCGCTGGGCATGAAGCAGTGCATGGCGAACCCGTGGGACGAGTTCGCGATGAACCACAAGAAGGGTGACAAGGTGATGGGCGCCATCAAGTCGATCACCGACTTCGGAATCTTCATCGGCCTGCCCGGCGGCATCGATGGCCTGGTTCACCTGTCCGACCTGTCGTGGTCGGTAGCCGGCGAAGAGGCCAAGCAGAACTACAAGAAGGGTGACGAGGTCGAGGCCATCGTGCTGTCGATCGATGTCGAGAAGGAGCGCATCTCGTTGGGCATCAAGCAGATGGATGGCGATCCATTCACGAACTTCGTCGCGACCCACGACAAGAACAGCATCGTCAAGGGCACGGTCAAGAGCGTGGACCCGCGCGGCGCGGTGATCGACCTTGGCGGTGACGTCGAGGGCTACCTGCGCGCTTCGGAGTACTCGCGCGAGCGCATCGAGGACCTGCGCACGATGTTGAAGGAAGGCGATGCAGTCGAGGCCCTGATCGTCAACGTGGATCGCAAGACGCGTTCGCTCAGCCTGTCGATCAAGGCCAAGGACCAGGTGGAGCAGAACGAGGCGATGCAGAAACTGGCGGCGAGCAGCAATGCCAGCAGCGGCACGACGAACCTCGGCGCGCTCCTGAAGGCCAAGCTCAACCAGCAATAATCGGCGCAGGCTCGTTTACGAACCTTATGACCAAATCCGAGCTCATTGCCCGGCTTGCGGAACGTTTTCCGCAACTCGTGGCCAAGGATGCCGATTTCGCGGTCAACGTCATTCTCGATGCGATGACGGCAGCGCTTTCGCGCAGCGATCGCATCGAGATCCGCGGCTTCGGCAGCTTCGCGCTCAACTACCGGCCGCCGCGTGTCGGGCGCAATCCCAAGTCCGGCGACAAGGTGCACGTGCCCGCCAAGTACGTGCCGCATTTCAAGGCCGGCAAGGAATTGCGCGAAAGGGTGGACGGCCGGAACGGCTGATGCTTGTCTGGCGCCGTTGGCCGGACGGGCGGGAGGATCGGCGCCGCTTGCGCGTGCGCCGCGTTTTCTTGTCGAGGCGTAATGAAAGTCGTCTTGTGGCTACTGCGGGGAATCGTGTTCATCGCATTGTTCGGCCTCGCGGTCAAGAACAGCGGCCTGGTCGAACTGCGTTTCTATCTGGGCGAGTCCTGGCAGGCGCCGCTTTCCATGGTCATCCTGATTGCGTTTGCCGCGGGTGCGGCCGTCGGCCTCACGGCGACGGTGGCCACGCTCATGCGCCAGGGACGCGAGTTGCGCCGGCTGCGCAGCCAACCGACTCCTGACAAGACGGCGCCCAAGTCATGATGTCGATCGAACTGTGGTGGCTACTGGCACTCCCGGCCTTCTTCACGCTCGGGTGGGTCGCGGCGCGAATCGACATCCGCCAGGTGATGCGCGAGTCGCGCGCCCTGCCGCGCTCCTACTTCAAGGGACTCAACTTCCTGCTCAACGAGCAACCGGACAAGGCGATCGAAGCCTTTCTGGAAGCTGCCCGGGTCGATCCGGAGACGGTCGAACTACACTTTGCCCTGGGCAGCCTGTTCCGCCGCCGCGGCGAGACCGATCGCGCCATTCGTGTGCACCAGAACTTGGTTGAACGCGATGGCCTGCGCGAAGACCAGCGCCTGAGTGCGCTCGCCGAACTCGGCCACGACTATCTGAAGGCGGGTTTGCTCGACCGCGCCGAGGACATCTTCGTGAAGTTGCGCGGCACGGCGCTCGACGAAGACGCGCTGCGCGGCTTGCTGGAGATCTACCAGCAGGAAAAGGAGTGGCAGAAGGCCATCGAAATTGCCGAGACGATGCCCAACCACGCCGACCACATCTGGCAAAAGGACATTGCCGAGTTCCACTGCGAACTCGCCTCGAACGGCATCCTCCATGGCCGCCACGACGAGGCGCATCGGCATCTCGATGCCGCGCTGGCGGCCAACCGCCGCTGCGTGCGGGCGACGATCCTGCTGGGCGACCTGGCGCTTGCCGAGGGACGCAGGGAGGATGCGATCGAGGCCTGGACGCGGGTCGAGCAGCAGAATCCGACTTACCTTTCGCTTGTTGCCGACAAACTGATGAACGCGCTGCGGGAAGCTGGTCGGAGCGACCACGGCAGCCACTTGTTGCGCGGCTATCTGGACCGCCATTCCTCGCTCGACCTGCTGGATGGGGCGTTCCAGGCGGAACTGGAAAGCGCCGGCTCCCAGGCAGCATACAAGCTCGTGCGCGGCGAACTGCAGCGCAACCCGACGCTTCTTGGCCTGGATAAACTCCTGGAAGCCCGCGTCCTGATTGCCCCACCGGAGCAGCGTTCCGATCTCGAACTGGTCAAGAACCTGATCCATGGCCACACGCGCCGGGTCGCTCGCTATCGGTGCGACAACTGCGGCTTCAAGGCGCGGCAGTTCCACTGGCGCTGCCCCGCCTGCGGCGGCTGGGAAACGTTCCCGCCGCGCCGCACCGAGGAATTCGACTTAACCCCTTGAGGAAACCACAATGAAGATATCTGTGGTCGGTACTGGCTATGTCGGCCTTGTTTCCGGCACCTGCCTGGCCGAGGTGGGTAATGACGTGCTCTGCCTGGACGTCGACGCCAACAAGATCCGCATCCTCAACGAAGGCGGCATCCCGATCTACGAACCCGGGCTGGAGGCCATGGTCGCGCGAAACAAGGCGGCCGGCCGGCTTCGCTTCACGACTTCGGTCGAAGAGGCCGTGGCGTTTGGCACGATCCAGTTCATCGCGGTCGGCACGCCTCCCGACGAAGACGGGTCGGCCGATCTCCAGTACGTGCTCGCTGCCGCGCGCAATATTGGCCGCCACATGAAGGACTACAAGGTCGTGGTGGACAAGTCCACGGTGCCGGTCGGCACCGCAGACAAGGTGCGTGCCGCGATCGCCGACGAGTTGCAGCGGCGCGGCGCCGAGATTCCCTATAGCGTCGTCTCCAATCCGGAGTTTTTGAAGGAAGGCGCGGCCGTCGAGGACTTCATGAAGCCGGATCGCATTGTCGTCGGTACTGCCGACGGTCGGGCTACCGACCTCATGCGCCAGCTTTATGCGCCTTTCCAGCGGAACCATGAGCGCTTGATCGTCATGGACGTCCGCTCGGCCGAATTGACCAAGTACGCCGCCAACGCGATGCTGGCGACGCGGATCAGCTTCATGAACGAACTGGCGAACCTGGCCGAGAAGCTGGGTGCCGACATCGAGCTGGTGCGGCAAGGCATCGGCTCCGACCCGCGCATCGGCTTCCATTTCCTCTACCCGGGTTGCGGCTACGGCGGATCGTGCTTTCCCAAGGACGTGCAGGCGCTGGAGCGGACTGCGCGCGAAGCGGGCCAGAACCTCAAGGTGTTGCAGGCCGTCGAAGACGCAAACGAGGCGCAGAAGGCTGTTCTCACCGAGAAGATCGTCAAGCGCTTTGGCGCGAAGCTCGACGGCAAGACATTTGCGGTCTGGGGCCTGGCGTTCAAGCCGAACACCGACGACATGCGCGAGGCCCCCAGCCGCGTCCTCATCAACGATCTGTTGGCGCGCGGCGCGACCGTGCGCGCCTACGACCCGGTGGCCATGCACGAGGCGACGCGGGTCTTCGGCGACGAGCCGCGGATCGTCTATGCCGACTCGCCCATGAGCGCCCTCGACGGCGCCGAGGCACTGGCCATCGTTACCGAATGGAAGGAGTTCCGCGCGCCGGACTTCGATGCCATGAAGGCGAAGCTGAAGGCGGGTGTGGTCTTCGACGGCCGTAACCTCTACGACCCGGCGCACCCGCGCGCTGCCGGTCTGGAGTATCACGCGATCGGCAGGAAATGATACGCATACCCGATACCGCCAAGGCACGCATCCTCGTCGTCGGCGACGTGATGCTGGACCGCTACTGGTTCGGCGACGTCAGCCGCATCTCCCCCGAAGCGCCGGTGCCGGTTGTGAAGATCGAACGCTCGGAGGAACGTCCCGGCGGTGCCGCCAACGTTGCGCGCAACTGCGCCGCGCTGGGGGCGCAAGTGGCGCTGCTGTCGGTGGTCGGTGCCGACGAGGCGGGACGAGCGCTGACACGGCTCATGGCCGACGCTGATATCGACGCCAGCCTGCACGAGGATCGCCAACTCAATACCACCGTCAAGTTGCGCGTCATCGGGCGGCAGCAGCAACTCCTGCGCGTGGATTTCGAGAATGCGCCCGCGCACGAGGTGCTCGAAGCGAAGCTCGCCGAATTTGGCCAGCGTCTGGCAACTTGCAATGCGGTGATTCTGTCCGACTACGGCAAGGGCGGGCTCACCCACATACGAGAAATGATCCGGATGGCGCGCGCTGCAGGCAAGACCATCCTGGTCGACCCGAAGGGCGACGATTACGAGCGCTATGCCGGCGTCACCGTCATCACGCCCAATCGCGCCGAACTGCGCGAAGTGGTGGGACGTTGGCGCGACGATGCGGACCTGGCGCAGCGCGCCGAGAAGCTGCGGCGCGAGCTCGATGTCGGAGCCCTGCTGCTGACACGTTCGGAAGAGGGCATGACGCTCTTCACGGCAGATGGCGCCGTGAACGAACCGGCGCTTGCCCGGGAAGTCTATGATGTGAGCGGCGCCGGCGACACCGTCATCGCCGCGCAGGCGGTCATGATGGCAAGCGGCGTCGGCATGGCTGATGCCATGCGTCTGGCCAACCGTGCGGCCGGAGTCGTCGTCGGCAAGCTGGGCACGGCGGTCTGCACCCTGGATGAACTGAGAGCGAGCTGATCCATGTACACCATCGTCACCGGCGCGGCCGGATTCATTGGCGCGAACCTCGTCAAGGCGCTCAACGATCGCGGTATCACCGACGTGATTGCGGTGGACAACCTGAAGAAGGCGGACAAGTTCCGCAACCTGATCGACTGCGAGATTGCGGACTACATCGACAAGGACGAGTTCCTGGAACTCATCGAGGCCGGCCAGTTCGACGGTGCGATCGACGCCATCTTCCATGAGGGCGCCTGTTCGGACACCATGGAGACGGATGGCCGCTACATGATGGCCAACAACTACCGCTATTCGTCGAGCCTGCTCGATTTCTGCCTCGACCAGGATGTACCTTGTCTGTATGCATCGAGCGCCTCGGTCTACGGCGGCGGCCGTGTCTTCGAGGAATCGCGTGCGCACGAGGGGCCGTTGAACGTCTACGGCTATTCGAAGTTCCTGTTCGACCAGTTGGTGCGGCGACACCTGCCGGACGCCAACACCCAGGTCGTGGGGTTTCGCTACTTCAACGTCTACGGGCCGCGCGAACAGCACAAGGCACGCATGGCCTCGGTCGCGTACCACCACTTCAACCAGTACCGCGAAAACGGCAAGGTCAAGCTGTTCGAGGGTTGCGACGGCTATGGCAACGGCGAGCAGAGCCGGGACTTCGTGTTCATCGAGGACGTGGTCAAGGTCAATCTGTACTTCTACGACCACCCGGAAAAGTCAGGCATCTTCAATCTAGGCACCGGGCGCGCGCAGCCGTTCAACGACGTGGCCAGTTCGACGGTCAATGCCTGCCGTGCGCTCGAAGGCAAGGCGCCCCTGTCGCTGGCGGACATGGTGGCGCAGGGGATCGTCGAGTACGTGGATTTTCCCGAGGCGCTGAAGGGAAAATATCAGAGTTTCACGCAGGCCGACATCGGCCGGCTGCGCGCGGCAGGTTACCTGGATGCGTTCGCCAGCGTCGAGCAAGGCATCGCCAAGTACGTCGACTACCTTGCCAAAGGCTGATCAGATCAGAATGTAGCGGTTGGGTTGCGGGTACTGGCCCATTGCCGCAAGCGCTTCCTGCAGCGGAAATTCGGTCAGACACACCAGCCAGTGCCGCCGGTCGGTGCTCGACATGAGCGGCAGCGACAGCGCGCCGTTGCCCGATACGCCCGGAAGAGACGGTGACTGACCATCCGCCGTGCTGACGCGCAATTGCCCCTCGGGCGCGCGCAACCAGTCGATCAGCGCCGCCAGCGTGTCCTCCGCCGTCAACTCGGGCGCGGCCGGATCGAGATGGCGCGCAAAGACTTCCTGCTGCTGCGGCGATGGCCCATTGGCCGGCGTTGCCAGCGCCGTCGACCGCGTTTCGCCTTGCCCGTGTTCAGAGTGCATGATGCGCCACTCGCGCTGACGCTCCTTCAGCCGGGTAACGAAAGCGTTAAGGAGGCTCGTGAATGCCGCTTCGCAAAGGCATTCGCGGGCGTCGGCGGCGCTTGCCGCGAGGCTCCGGAAGGTATGGTCGGTGAGCGCGTGGGCGGGACTGCCCGGGCGCACGCGCGTACCCATGACCGCAAATACCCGTTCGTGTCCGTTCTCGACGAACCAGTTGATGGAGTTCCGCACGGCGATGCTGCGCCCGAGTCCGATGGCAATGTCATCGGCAGACGGGAAGAGCTTCGCCAGTGCCGGCTCCTGGCCATGACGGCTTGTGGTGACTGCGATGGGGCCCGGAATCGCGGCAATCGCCTGTTCATAGTTGGCGATGGCATGGCTGATGGCCGGCAGCAGACGATCACGGCTGCCGGGAAGCGCCAGGATCTTTTCGTCGATGGTCTTGGCAACGGTCGCAATGGCATGGCTCACGACCAGTTGCGACTGAGGTACAGCCGCAGTGTTGTTCAGTCCCACGAAGGCATCTCCTCGATAACAACAAATATGACATGGGAACTGCTGCAGTATAGCGGAAGCCGCGCGATTGGTTCGGGCGTCATTTGCAAGGCGCCGAGGAGTAACATGGAAGCCGGATCCTGACCCCGGCATCGCATGAACTACCGGACCCTCGAAGAATTCGTCGGCAACACGCCGCTAGTGCGCCTGAAACGTCTTCCCGGCGAGGAGAACGCACGGCGCAACAACGTCATCCTGGCCAAGCTCGAAGGCAACAATCCGGCCGGATCGGTGAAAGATCGTCCGGCATTGTCGATGATCGCGCACGCCGAGGCGCGTGGCACCATCAAGCCCGGCGACACGCTGATCGAGGCGACGTCCGGCAATACCGGGATTGCGCTGGCCATGGCCGCCGCCATGCGCGGCTACCGGATGGTGCTCGTGATGCCGGAGAACCAGAGCGTCGAGCGCCGCCAGACGATGCGGGCCTTCGGCGCGGAACTCGTGCTGACGCCAAAAGCCGGCAGCATGGAAGGCGCGCGCGATGTCGCGGAGCGCATGGCGCGCGAAGGGCGCGGCGTCATGCTCGACCAGTTCGCCAACCCCGACAATCCGCAGGCGCACTACGACGGTACCGGGCCGGAAATCTGGCGCGACACTGCCGGAACCGTCACGCATTTCGTCTCCAGCATGGGTACCACGGGGACGATCATGGGCTGCTCGCGCTTCTTCAAGGAGAAGAATCCGGCGATCCAGATCGTGGGTTGCCAGCCTTCCGAGGGTTCGCAGATTCCCGGCATCCGCAAATGGGCGCCCGAGTACCTGCCGAAGATTTGTGACTTCTCGCGCGTCGATCGCCTCGAGTACGTGAGCCAGGCCGACGCCGAAGAAATGACGCGGCGGCTCGCGCGCGAGGAGGGCATTTTCGCCGGCATCTCCTCCGGCGGCGCGTTGCAGGTGGCGCTGCGCATCGCCACCGAAGTCCGCGATGCCGTTATCGTCACCATCGTCTGCGATCGGGGCGACCGCTATCTTTCGACCGGCGTGTTCCCTGCCTGAGCCATGACACCCGTGCTCGTCTTCGACATCGAGACCGTTCCCGATGTTGCGGGCCTGCGCCGCCTGCACGCGTTGCCGGCAGAGCTGTCCGACAACGAAGTCGCCGAACTTGCTTTCCAGAAGCAGCGCGCCCGGAACGGCAGCGATTTCCTGCCGCACTACCTGCACCGCGTCATCGTCATTTCCTGCGCCTTGCGCGGCGATGATGGCTTCAAGGTCTGGTCGCTGGCTGAGTCGAAGCTCGACGAGGGCGAGATCGTCCAGCGCTTCTTCACGGGCATCGAGAAGTACACGCCGCAACTGGTATCGTGGAACGGCGGCGGCTTCGACCTGCCCGTACTGCATTACCGCGGGCTCGTCCATGGTGTCGACGCCGCGCGTTACTGGGATCTGGGCGAGGGCGACTACCGCGACAGCCGCGACTTCAAGTGGAACAACTACATCAGCCGCTACCACCAGCGGCATCTCGATCTGATGGACTTGCTGGCGCTTTACCAACCGCGCGCCAACGCGCCGCTCGACGAACTTGCGAAGCTGATGGGCCTGCCGGGAAAGCTCGGCATGGATGGCTCCGCGGTGTGGTCGGCATGGTGCGCGGGCAAGGTCGACGACATCCGCGACTATTGCGAGACCGATGTCGTCAACACCTATCTCGTGTATCTGCGCTTCCAGCAGATGCGCGGCGCCATGACCAGGGACGAGCGTGCGGCCGAGGAAGCGCTCGTGCGCCGGCAACTTTCAGCTATCGATGCGAGGCACTGGCGCGAGTTCGCCGCCGCGTGGCAATCGCCCTGAAAGTCAGTCCTCGCGGTGCGCCAAGCCGTGCAGCGTCCCGCTAGGGACTTGCCGGCCCGACGTCGGTGACGCGGCCGGCGAGCGCTGCTAACCCGAGGGCGGGCAGCGCGGCGGCAAGCCGCTCTGGGCGCGCGGTCGCTCGCAGGTGCAGGTGCGCGTGCCCGTTCGCCTCGCCGGAAACGCGCCGCACCTGGCGGGCCACGGCGTCTGCGACGTCGACCAGCTCGGCATGCCCGCGAGCGAGCCTTTCGATGGCTGGTGCCAGGAACGCGTAGTGCGTGCAGCCGAGAACGATGCGATCGACGCCGGCATCGAGCAGCGGCAGGATTCTCGCCCGGATATCGGCGGCGAGTTCTTCACCGTCGAGCCTTAAGGCCTCGACGCGCGTCGCCCACCCCGGACAGGGCTGGATGCGGACGTCGATTCCGGCAGCGTGCTCGCGAATCAGGTGCCGCAGGCGCTCGCTGCGCGCGGTCGATTCCGTCGCTAGGACGGCGATGCATCCAGTGCGCGTGCCCTGCGCGGCCGGCTTGACGCCGGGTTCGACGCCGACCACGGGAATACCCGGGTGCTGATGGCGCAGTTCCGCAACGGCATGTGCCGTCGCCGTGTTGCAGGCGACGACCAGGATCCTGCATCCTTGTTCCGCGAGATGCCGGCCGATTGCCAGGACTCGGCCGCGGATGAAGTCGTCATGTTTGTCGCCGTAAGGCACATGCGCCGTGTCGGCGAGGTAAGTGAGATCGGCATGCGGCAACGCGCGTGCGATGGCGGCCAGCACCGACAGACCGCCGAAGCCGGAATCGAACACGCCGATCATTTCCTTGACCAGCGAAAGTCGGTGGCCGGGGCGTGTGAGACCAGCAGCACGATGGCGATGCGCAAGGGCTTGAACATGGTGACGTCTGTGGAGAGGCGTCGTCATTGTACCGGTGCGGGATTCCTGCACAGCCGCTGACGTTTTCGGCAAAGTGCCTTATCCTGCACAGTGAGGGGAAACACCACAACAACGCCGGAGGCGGGCATTGAAGCGGGTAGTTGGACGTTGGCGGTTGCGGGCGCTTGCGGCATGGATGTTGGCGCTGCTGGCGCAGGGCGCGACAGGCGCAGACGAGAACAAGGCCGGATCGCGCGATACGATCGTGTGGGCAGTGCTCGATTTCCCGCCGTTCCAGATACTCGATGGCGAGTACCGGGGCAGCGGAAGCTTCGATGGCCTGAATGATCTGCTGATCCGCGAGATGCCGGGCGTCGATCATGAGAAAATCCCCATGTCATTTTCGCGCCGCGAGGATGAAATGCGCCGCGGGCAGCCACTATGTACGCCCGGCATCTTCCGCACGCCGACACGGGAGGGTTACATGGTCTTTTCCGCGCCGGCGCTCGTGCACCTGGATAACCGGCTGGTGTATCTCGCCAACCGTGCAGGCCGGTTCCCCCCGGGTGCAGTCCTCGACCTCGAGGAACTGCTGAAGAAGCGGACGGACCTTGTCGGCGGTGTCGTCAGCGGCCGGTCGTTTGCGCCCAACATAGACGTCGTCCTGCGACGCCAGGCCAGCCAGCCCAACCTGAAGATGCGCGCGACCCAATCGGCGCAGATCGTCGACCAGCTGCTCAAAGGAGAAATCGACTACACGATCCTGTTCCCGCACGAAGCCGCGTTCATCGAACGGCAGCTCGGGCGCCCCGGTATCCTGGCCACGCGTCCCATCCTGGGCACGCCGCCCTACATCGTCACCCACGTTGCCTGCACGCGCGGGCCATGGGGAGATCGCATGATCGCCGGCGTGAACAACGTGCTGCGGCGCCACGCCGGCACTGCAGAGTATCGCGGCCTGTCGGAACGCTGGTTGACGGGGGCGGACCAGGCGCTGATCAGGACGTACTATCCGCAAGCCCTGAGGTGAGCGCGGCTGTCAGTGGTGGCTGGCGCCAAGGAACGCAGGCGAGATGCGGCCGATCTTGACCAGCCATTCGTGCGGGCCGGTCTTGTGCACCGATGTGCCTGAACTGTCGACAGCCACCGTGACCGGCATGTCCTTCACGTCGAACTCGTAAATCGCTTCCATGCCGAGGTCTTGGAACGCCACGACGCGCGCCGCCTTGATGGCTTTGGCGACCAGATAGGCGGCGCCGCCGACGGCCATCAGGTACGCCGACTTGTTGTCTCGGATAGCCTCGATCGCCGCGGGACCGCGTTCGGCCTTGCCGACCATGGCGATGAGGCCTGTCTTCTCAAGCATCATGCGTGTGAACTTGTCCATGCGGGTGGCCGTCGTGGGGCCGGCCGGTCCCATCACTTCGTCGCGTACCGGGTCGACCGGTCCGACGTAGTAGATCACGCGGTTAGTGAAATCGACCGGCAGCTTCTCGCCTTTGGCCAGCATGTCGGCGATGCGCTTGTGGGCTGCATCCCGGCCGGTGAGCATCTTGCCGTTGAGGAGCAGCGTCTGTCCGGGCTTCCAGGCCGCAACCTGGGCCGGCGTCAGTGTGTCAAGATCGACGCGCGTTGCCGTTTCCGTGTTGGCCTGCCAGGTCACATTCGGCCACTGGTCGAGCGGTGGCGGCTCCAGCTTCGCCGGGCCGGAGCCGTCGAGCTCGAAGTGCACATGCCGCGTGGCCGCGCAATTTGGAATCATCGCCACGGGCAGGTTGGCGGCGTGCGTCGGGTAATCGAGTACCTTGACGTCGAGCACGGTCGTAAGTCCCCCGAGCCCCTGGGCGCCGATGCCGAGCGCGTTGACCTTGTCGTAGAGCTCGAGACGAAGCTCTTCGGCGCGGTTCCTAGGACCGCGCGCCTTCAGTTCGTGAATATCCACGGGCGCCATGATGGCCTCCTTGGCCAGGAGCATCGCCTTCTCGGGCGTGCCGCCGATGCCGAGTCCGAGGATGCCCGGCGGGCACCAGCCGGCACCCATGAGCGGCACGGTCTTGAGCACCCATTCCACGAGATCGTCGGACGGGTTGAGCATTGCGAACTTGGTCTTGGCCTCCGAACCACCGCCCTTGGCCGCGCAGATCACCTCCACGTGATTGCCGGCGACAAGTTCGCAATGCACAACGGCGGGCGTGTTGTCGCGCGTGTTCCTGCGCGCGCCGGCGGGGTCCGCGAGGACCGAGGCGCGCAGCTTGTTGTCCGCATTCATGTAGGCGCGGCGCACACCTTCGTTGACCATCTGCTGGATGTCCATTGTGGCGTCCCATTTGACGCGCATGCCGATCTTCAGGAACACGACCGCGATACCGGTATCCTGGCAGATCGGACGCTTGCCCTCGGCACACATGCGCGAGTTGGTCAGTATCTGCGCGATGGCATCCTTCGCCGCGGGGTTTTCCTCGCGGTCATAGGCTGCGCCGAGTGCCGTGATGTAATCGAGCGGATGGTAGTAGCTGATGTACTGGAAGGCATCGGCGATGGAGGCGATGAAGTCGTCCTGGTTGATCGTTGGCATATCGATTCCTGATCGTGCGTGCATGGGTGCGTTGACCGAACAGCGGCCCGGTCGGGCCCGGCAACAAGTCTATCACCGGCCCCACCGGGCCCTGCGGGTGGCCGGGGAGCCGCCGTTGGTGCGGCAGTAAGAGCGCAGTAAGACTTATTGATTCTAATTGGACGTAGAATCATCCGCCGGCCCGCATCCGGCGTGTGGGCCGCTGTAGTTCAAATGACGCGAGAGGAGATAAGAGAAATGTCTGGGATCGAATCGGTACTCCACGAAAACCGGGTGTTCGCGCCGTCGGAGGAGACCGTCAAGCGGGCCACCGTGTCCGGCATGGCTGCATACGAGGCACTGTGCAAGGAAGCAGAGCGCGATTACGCCGGCTACTGGGGCCGGCTGGCCAAGGAGCACGTCGTCTGGAAGCAGCCGTTCACCAAGACGCTTGATGAATCGAAGGCGCCGTTCTTCCAGTGGTTTGCCGACGGCAAGCTCAATGTGTCGTACAACTGCCTCGACAAGAACGTCGAAGCAGGCCTTGGCAGCAAGGTCGCCATCATCTTCGAGGCCGACGACGGCAAGGTCACGCGAGTCACCTATCAGGAGCTGCTGAAGCGCACTGCCCAGTTTGCGAATGCCTTGAAGGCTCACGGCATCAAGAAGGGCGACCGGGTCATCATCTACCTGCCCATGTCGGTCGAGGGCGTCGTCGCGATGCAGGCCTGCGCACGGATCGGCGCCACGCATTCGGTCGTCTTCGGCGGCTTCTCCGCGAAGTCGCTCGAGGAACGCATCATGGATGCCGGCGCCGTGGCGGTCATTACGGCCGACGAACAAATGCGCGGTGGCAAGGCCATTCCGCTCAAGCCCGCTGTCGACGAGGGCCTGACCCTGGCAACCAACCACAAGGTCAAGACGGTATTCGTGTACAAGCGTACCGGCGGCGCGTGCAACATGGTTGCGGGCCGGGATGTCTGGTGGCACGACGCGGTTGCCGGCCAGAGCGACGTCTGCGAACCGGAATGGGTCGAAGCCGAGCATCCCTTGTTCCTGCTCTACACCTCCGGTTCAACCGGCAAGCCGAAAGGCGTGCAGCACAGTTCGGGCGGCTACCTTCTGCACGCGGTCCTGACCATGAAGTGGACCTTCGACGTCAAGCCCGAGGACGTGTTCTGGTGCACGGCCGACATCGGCTGGGTCACCGGCCACACCTACATCACCTATGGACCGCTTGCCTGCGGCGGCACGGAGATCGTCTTCGAGGGCGTTCCCACCTATCCCGACGCGGGCAGGTTCTGGAAGACCATCCAGGATCACAAGGTCAACGTGTTCTATACAGCCCCGACCGCGATCCGCTCGCTGATCAAGGCCTCGGAGGCGACGCCGGCGACGCATCCGCGCAACTACGACCTAAAGTCGTTGCGTATCCTCGGGACGGTCGGCGAGCCGATCAATCCGGAAGCGTGGATGTGGTATTACAACAATGTCGGCGGCGGCCGCTGTCCGATCGTGGATACATGGTGGCAGACCGAAACTGGCGGGCATCTCATCACTCCGTTGCCGGGCGCCACGCCGCTGGTGCCTGGTTCCTGCACGCTGCCTTTCCCGGGCGTCCAGGCAGCCATCGTTGACGAGACGGGCCACGATGTCGAGTGGGGCAAGGGTGGCTTTCTGGTCATCAAGAAGCCCTGGCCGTCGATGATCCGCACCATCTGGGGCGATCCTGAGCGGTACAAGAAGTCCTACTATCCGGACGACTTTCAGGGCAAGCTCTACCTCGCCGGAGACGGTGCGGTGCGCGACGCCAAGACAGGGTACTTCACGATCATGGGCCGCATCGACGACGTGCTGAACGTCTCGGGGCACCGGCTTGGCACCATGGAAATCGAGTCGGCCCTGGTGTCGAACCCGATGGTGGCGGAAGCGGCTGTCGTAGGCCGTCCCGACGATCTGACCGGAGAGGCGGTATGCGCCTTTGTCGTGCTCAAGCAAACGAGACCGAACGGCGAAGAGGCGAAGAAGATTGCCAACGAGTTGCGCAACTGGGTCGGCAAGGAAATCGGCCCGATCGCTAAGCCCAAGGACATCCGCTTCGGCGAAAACCTGCCCAAGACCCGTTCCGGCAAGATCATGCGCCGGTTGCTGCGGTCTCTGGCGAAGGGCGAGGAAATCACGCAGGACGTTTCCACGCTGGAGAACCCGGCGATCCTCGACCAGCTCAAGCAGGCTTCCTGAGCGCGCTCCGCGAGTCGTCAAACAGGGCGCTTAGGCGCCCTGTTTTCATTTCTGGGGCGCGGTCTCGCATGGTCAAGCGGCGTCAATTTCCGACAGTCGATAACAATGACCACTTTACGGTTAAACTGCGCCCCGCTCTTGGCCTTTCGTGCTATGCGTTCCCGCCGGAAAAGGTAGAACCGATGACACTCGAAACGATGGTCTATGCCGCACTGGTCGTATGGTTCGCCTACTTGGTCTACGGCCTGACGGGTTTCGGGTCGGGACTCGTCGCGGTACCGATCCTCGCCCACTTCGTCCCGCTACAGTTCATTGTGCCTTACATCTTGGTACTGAACGTGAGCGCGTCCATGTCTATGCTCGGAAAGCAGGATCTTCGTCGCCAGGCGTGCTGGAGTGAACTGGTGCCACTGATTCCGTTCGGGCTCGTCGGTCTGGCCGCCGGAACGTTTCTCCTGCTTAATCTGCCCGCCAGGATCTTGCTGCCGAGCCTCGGCATCTTCATCATGATCTTCGGTTTCAGGAGCCTCGTCGGCGCGGGCGGCAATCGGGAAATTTCCCGTCTCTGGGCAGCGCCGGCAGGCCTTCTCGGCGGATTGGCCGGTGCGCTGTTCAATACTGCTGGTCCGCCCTACGTGATCTATCTCGCGCACCGGCTCAAGGATAACTTGCGACTGCGGGCCACCTTGCTGGCGCTCATTCTCGTCGAAAGCACGCTGAGACTGATCGTGTTTGCGTTTGCGGGGCTGGTGTTGCAAAAGGACATTTTTCTTGCCCTGCTGCTAGCTTTTCCGCTAATGTGGTTCGGGTTGTATGTTGGTAACCGTATTCACCTCGGCATTTCGCGTGAACAGATGGGCAAGCTTCTGGGCACGCTCCTGATGGTGAGCGGCATGTCGCTGGTTGTGAGAGCGCTGTAACGGGACGGTTCGGGAAGAATTCCGGGCCAGTGCAAGGGAGAATAATGGCTGGTGCAGGACGTTTGCGGCGAACGGCGCAATTGGGGTTGGCGCTGCTCGTCATCACGGTCGCCCCAATGGTCCGGGGCGAGGAGGTTTACTCGTTCGGTCCCGCCACTCAACGAAGCCCCATGTTGCAGGCGCAGCACTGGAATCCGATTCTTGACTATGTGTCGCGACGCGCAGGCGTCAAACTGGTACTGAAGGTGGCAGCCACAGGGGACCAGTCCAGCGACGCGACCGTGCGCGGCGATTATGACTTCGTCTATAACAACCACCAGTTCAAACCGTCGGCTGCCGCGCAGGGATACTACGTGATACTGCGGCCGCGTACGCCCGACATCGCGGGCCAGATCGTTACGCTCGAAGACTCGCCGATCCGGAACATCAGCGACTTGCAGGGGCACACGGTTGGTTTTGCCAACCCGCAGGGATTCACCGGCTACACCGTACAGATGGACCAACTGATGCGGGAGAAGATTACCGTTCAACCGGTATTTGGCGGCAGCCAGGAAGGCATCATGGGGCAACTGAAGGCGGGAAGCGTGATAGCCGCTGGAGTCAACAGTTCCGTGATGCGGGAGTACGCGGCGAGAGAGAATCTGCGTTACCGCGTTCTCTGGCAATCTCCAGCCTATCACGACCTGGCGATCTCCGTGCACCCGCGCGTGCCGAAAGCCGCGGTGATGGCAATTCGACGCGTATTTGCCGAGATGGCCGATGATCCCGAGGGCGCGCGCGTCCTTGAGGCGAGCGCGAAAGCGATCAACCAGAAACCACCTTTTGGTTTCCTGACCGCCGAACAACGCGACTATCAGAGCTATCTGGATTTCTATCGTCACAGCGTCTTCAAGGGAGCTCAATAGGGCCATGCGGCGCAGGCTGTTCGCTCTTTGGGACAAGCTGCCGTTCGTCGGCCGTGTCTTTGTCACCGCCAGCCTGGCGCTGCTGGTTGCTGCCGCCGTGATGCTGTACACGGTGGCGCGCGAAGATGCCGAGCAGGCCAGGCGCGACATGAACCTGGACATGCGCAGCGACCTTGCCGTGCTCCCTGCCACGCTCGGCGACTGGATCGTGGTCGGTGACTTTTCGGTCCTCAAGCAGTCCATGGACCGTTTCGCAAAGCAGGAGGGCATCGTCTCGGTCACGTACCGGACGTCGGGCGGAGCGACCATCGTCAGCCGTGACGAGGTGGCCAAGACAGTTGCGCCGCAGTGGTTCTCGCGCTGGTTTGGTGTCGAGGATGCGGCGGGCAGCGTTGTCGTGACTATCGGGGAGCGTAACTACGGCACGATCGAAGTCAGTATGACCGCGCAACCGGCCGTGGATCGCGCCTGGACCCGGTCCGGCCGCCATCTGGCGATCCTGGCATTCGCCATTACGCTCGATTTCCTCGGCATCTGGCTCGTGCTGCGCGGCGGCCTGCGCCCGCTGCGCGATCTTGCCCGTGGCACCCGGCGGCTCAAGGCGGGCGATCTATCGACGCGTCTCGTTCCGAGTGGCAGCCCTGAATTGCGCGGTGTCATCGACACGTTCAACGACATGGCCGCGACGCTGGAGTCCGATCGTGCGCTGCTGGCACGCGACAAGGAATACCTGCAGGTCACCCTGCATTCGATCGGCGACGGTGTCATTACCACGGATGCCGACGGCCTGATCGAATTCATGAATCCGGCCGCGGAGGCGCTGACCGGATGGCGGGCTGGCGACGCCGAGAGCGTGCTGCTGTCCAAGGTGCTGCAGCTCGTCGATACGAATACGGGCAGGGCCATCGAATGCCCCGTGAGCCAGGTGCTGCGCAAGAGCGACAGGATTCAGATGACGGACAACGTGGCGCTGGTTCGTCGCGGCAGCAACGCACGCCAGTTCGTGGATGCCGTTGCGGCCCCGATCCGCGATGACAGCGAAGGCTCGGTCCTCGGGATCGTGCTGGTATTCCGCGATCAGACCGAGAAGAAGGCGCAGGAGTACCGGCTTAATCTGCTGGCGAGCGTCGTGGAAAATGCGGCCGAGAGCGTCGTCATCACCAACCCGGACACGACGATCATCGACGTGAACCACGCATTTACCACCGTGACCGGTTACTCGCGCGATGAAGTTCTGGGGAAGAAGATCTCCCTGCTGAAGTCTGGCCGCCATGACAACGCCTTCTACCAGCACCTCTGGGAATCTCTCAACCAGGAGGGGCGCTGGCACGGAGAAATTGTCAACCGGCGCAGGAACGGGGACGCGTTCGTCGAAATGACGTCAATCTCCGCGGTGCGCGATTCGCGCGACGAGGTTACGCACTATTTCGCGCTGTTTACCG
>Ga0335069_10002693_pt1 | contig 27100 bp, 24 predicted proteins | sample Lox_Sample_11_FD_206714 | JGI IMG/M metagenome (GOLD analysis project Ga0335069, IMG submission 206714) | Soil microbial communities from Loxahatchee National Wildlife Refuge, Florida, United States - Lox_Sample_1.1 | ecosystem: Environmental > Terrestrial > Soil > Wetlands | place: USA...
CCTCAACCTTCGCTCTCCGCTTCCCGCAACACCGCAATCACTTCTTGCGGGCTCCGGGCTGCCAGCAGGCCCTGCCGCAGCTTGGGATCCTGCAGCAGCCGGCCCAGCCGGGCCAGGATTCCCAGGTGCTGTGTGACCGTCGGCGCCAGCAGCAGGAAGAACAGCCGCGCCGGCACACCGTCAATGGAATCGTAAGGGATGCCACTGGCATGGCGGCCAAAGACGATGATCGGGCGGTCCACCAGTCCCACGAGGGCATTGCGGGAATGAGGCAGCGCGACGCCGTCGCCGATGCCGGTGCTGTGCAGGCTCTCGCGCTCGTGCAGCGCCCTGAGGAGCGTTCGGCGCCCGGACGGGTCGTCCGCGAGCTGCGGAACCTCGTTGACCAGCTCGGCCAGCACGGCGTCCCGGTCCGCGCTCTGCAAATCCAGCTTGATGGTTTCCGGCGACAGCAAATCACTCAGCACCACGGAATGCGAGTTCGTCATAGCGCCGCGGATGCTACGGCCAAGTCCTTACCGGCGGAAGCAAATCCTGCCGTTTTACCTGACGGTCGCCCCCTCGGGTTTCCGGCAGAGGACCTGATATTGAGCGCCGAGGGGGAGCCTGGAAAGGATCGGCTCGAACCCGCGCAGGCATTTCAGCACGCGCGGGAAGATGAACTGGAAGTCGGTCCGGAGTATCTGGAAGCCGCCAGCGCGCAACAGGCGAGCCGCATTGAGCGGCGACAGCGGGATGGCATCACGATCAAAGGGTATCCGTTTCATGACCAACCGGGCGCCCGGGTTCCAGGGATTGTTCTCCCAAAAGGCGAACAGGCCACCCAGGCGCAGGCAGCGGAAAACGTAGTTAACGGCGCCTGCGCGGTCCGGCAGGGAGATGTGGTGGAAGACGCCATTGCAGAATGCCAACGCGAATCGCTCCTCGGGCTGATACTCGGTCAGGGAGGCGAACCCGATTTGCCGGCTGCCGTGAAGCTCCCGGGCAATCTCCAGAGACTTCGCCGATACGTCCACGCCAAGGATTTCAGCGCGCGGAAAGCGGTCGCGGAACAGGCGGGCGCTGGTCCCGGTGCCGCAGCCGAAATCCAGCACTGACTGGGGCTCTTCCCGCAGCCCGGCCAGCAGCTTGGTTAGCCAGTTGATCCGCCCCTGGGCGAAGTACTCCTTTCCTTCGCCCGAAACGGCCAGGCCCTGCTGCAACGCCGCATCATATTGGGCGGCGTAGGCGTCGAAAGTACGGGGATCGAACTCCGGCTGATTCATCTCGGCTTCTTCATCCCGAGGATGCTGACAAAGAAGCTCGACAGGATAGTCTGGAAGCCCAGGGCCGTGAGCGTCACGCCCGGGACCACCCAGCGCATCGTGTGGGCGTAATCAAGATGGCCGAAGTGCACGGCCCACCATTGCTCGACGGCCATAGCCAGCAAAACCAGGCCCACCAGCAACGCGCCGGCCCCGATGAGCAGGCCGCGTTCGAGATCCATCACGTCATAGAAGCGCGTCAGGAAAGGGTCCTCGGGCAGGATGCCTTCGTTGATGGCGAAGGTCTTGGCGAAAATGGCGAAGAGGAGGGACTGGTAGCCCAGCAGGATGAACAGGCTGGAGAACAGGAGTGTGTGGGCGTCGAAGGTGGCCCGGCCAAGCTTCACGGCGGGGAGGGCCAGCCCGTAGCCGGCCAGGCCCAGAAACATCAGGAGCAGGCCCGGAATCATGAACAGCCAACGCGGACTCAGAACGAGAAAGAACCGCAGCGTGCGCCAGCCGTCACGCACCGTTTTGAGGTGGGGCGCGTGCGCCAGCCGGCCATCCCGGTGCAGCGTGATGGGCACCTCGGTAATCTTCGCCCGGTTGAGGCTGGCCTTGATGATCATCTCGGTGGCAAACTCCATGCCTTGGCAGCGCAAGTCCAGGTGCTCGTACAGGTCCTTGGAAAAGCCGCGCAGCCCGCAGTAAATGTCGTGGATCGGGGAAGAGAACATGCGCTGGGCCATCAGCGTGAACATAGGGTTTCCCAGGTGCCGATGGGAGAAGGGCATGGCGCCTGGCATGATCCTGCCGCCGCCCCCGGGAAGCCGGCAGCCCATCACCATCTGATAGCCTTCGCGCAGCTTCTGCACGAACGGGGCGATTTCCGAGAAGTCATAGCTGTCGTCCGCGTCGCCCATGATGATCCACTTGCCTCGGGCTGCTCGAATGCCGCCCTTCAGCGCGTTGCCGTAGCCCTTTTCTGTGACGGTCACCACGCGCGCGCCCATTTGCTTGGCGATCTGGACCGAACTGTCCGTGCTGCCGTTGTCCGCGACCACAATCTCGCCGATCACCCCGGCAGCTTTCAGGCCAGTTTGGGCCTTGCGGATACACGTTGCGAGGGTGTCGGCCTCGTTCAGGCAAGGCATGACAACGCTCAGTTCGCAGTGATCGCTCACGGACGGGCGCAGGTTAAGCAGGCAGAGCGGGGCAGACCAGTGCGAAAAGGAGGGCAGCCCCCAGCGGCAGAAACCCGAAATCCGAAGCCGCCGGCCAGCACCTCTTCCAACGCAGAGAGATTCGCAGAGAAGAAGCACTCCTTCCTTTCGCCTTCTGCGTACCTCTGCATCTCTGCGTTGAGAATAGTCCACTCTCCTGCGCCCAACGCCTTCGGCTTCGGGCTTCGGCCTTCTTTCGCCCTTCGGGTTTTCGATTTAGGTGCTCGGCGCCGGCCCTTACGTGCGAGCCTTGCCCTCATGCGCCGGATTTTCTGTTTGATCGCACCTAACGTGACCGCTAGCTTGCGCAGTGTGATTAGACAGCCGCCCGGCGTACAGGCGCTTCCGGTACTGTGGATTTGCGTCTGCGCGTTTTGTAGCTGCGCGGGCTGGGTGTTATCCGCCGTTCACCAGCTTAATGCGGCGGGTTACGCGGTGGCATTCGCGGCGGGCCTGGTAGCGGCCTGGCTGCTGCGGAAGCAACTCTTTGCAGGGAACTCCGGGCGCTGGAACCTGCGCAAACAGAACCGGCGATTCCGCCGCGCGTTCCCGCTGGCTTTCCTGATCCTGGCGACGCTGGCGATCCTGGGCGGCGCCCTCTATCCGCCGAGCAACTACGATGCAATGGCCTACCGCATCCCCCGCGTGCTACACTGGCTTGCTGCAGGGCGCTGGCACTGGCTCCACACCGATTTCGGGCGCGTGAACACACGAGCCTGCGGAATGGAGTGGCTTTCCGCACCGCTGATCGCCTTCACCCGGACCGACCGCACGCTGTTTCTCATTAACGCGGTGTCGTTCCTGTTGTTGCCGGGACTGATCTTCAGCGTATTCCGGCGCGTCGGGGTTGGGCCGCGAGTGGCCTGGCACTGGATGTGGCTGCTGCCGACCGGCTATTGCTTCCTGCTGCAAGCCGGCAGCATCTCGAACGACATGTTCAGCGCGGTGTACGCTCTGGCGGCGGTTGACTTTGCGCTGCGGGCGCAAGAATCGAAACGGATGTCGGAGGCGTGCCTCTCCGTTTTGTCGGCGGCGCTGCTGACGGGGACCAAGACCAGCAATCTGCCCCTGCTGCTGCCCTGGGCGGTGGCGCTGGCTCCGACGTGGCGGCTCTGGCTGGCGCATCCGCTGATCACGGGAGCCACCGTGCCGGTGGCGTTCGGCGCGTCCTTCCTGCCGATGGCCATCCTAAACGCGTTGTATGGCGGCGATTGGACCGGGGCGAAGGTCGAGCATTTCACGATGGGCGCCGGGCCCGTGTGGCTGAACCTCATGGCCAATGGCATCACCTGTGTCCTCGGAAACCTGGCGCCCCCGGTGTTTCCTCCAGCTTCGGCCTGGAACAGCCTGGCGGATGCCGTAACTCCTCACCGTATCGCCGCGATGGTAGCGAAATACGGCTTCGAGCCCGCGGCCGCCAACTGGCACCTGCCTGAGTTGCAGGTGGAGGAGCAAGCAGGATTGGGATTCGGCATCACGCTTCTGTTAGGCCTGAGCCTGCTGGCGGTCTTTTGTGGGCGGGGGAGCCGGGATAAAGGCGCCGCCGGTTCGGTTGCGCCCGCAACGCGGTGGGTCTGCTGGGCGCCCTGGATCAGCCTGCTGGTGCTTATGGCGAAGCTGAGTATCAGTTGCCTGCCCCGATACGTGGCTCCGTTCTACCCTCTGCTGGTTATGGGCCTGCTGCTGGGCCCGGCCCAAGGAGCATTGGTAAGGCGCGGCTGGTGGCGCGGCTGGGCGCTGTTCTCCTGCGTCATGGCAGCGGGCCTGCTGCTCATTTCGCCGGCGCGACCACTGTGGCCTGCCGGATGGTTCATTGAGCATTACGGCGCTCGCCTCCAGGCCAGCCGACTGGGCTCGATGGCGATGAACGCTTACCAGGCCAAGGCCCAGCGGGCGGACGTGTTTGCGGCTGTGATTGGGCGCTTGCCAGCCGATGCACGGGTGCTGGGCTTTTATGCGTATGACTTTCCCGAGACGGCGCTGTGGAAGCCGTTCGGCTCACGGCGCATCCTTCATGTCAGCGTGAACGACTCGGCTGAAGAAATCCGGCGGCAGGGGCTGAAGTATCTGCTGCTGGTAACCAATCGGGTCAAGGAGCCCTGGCCAGAGTGGTTGCACCGTATGGACGCACGAGACCTCGATGGGGTGAGCCTCAAGATGTGGGGGAGCCTCCCCCCCTTCGAGTGGCACCTGGTTGCGTTGGACCCCGGCCCCGCAACCCCCCACATTCAGAAGAAGGAACGGCCTCCCGGTCCGCGCTCTGCAAATCCACCATGATGGTCTCCGGCGACAGCAAATCGCTCAGCACCACCGAATGCGAGTTCGTCATAGAGCCGCGGATGCTGCGGCCAAGTCCTTCCCGGCGGAAGCAAATCCTGCCGGCCAGCGAGGCGTCCCCGGCTCGCAGCGGCTGTATGTCGGCTGTTGCTGCGAGCCGGGGACGGCTGGCGGTCCGATACCCAGAGCGGAACGCGTCTTCCCCGGCGCCATTCTAACTGTTGGCCAGAAACCCGGCCCCAAGCCCAACCGTTGCAATCCCATGCTCGGAACGGCAAGAACGCGCGTGAGGGCACTACCCGTGGTGGCTCTTCTCATGGCCTCTGTTCATGGCCTCCATACTATATATGGTATGGCTTTGGCCTGCCGGGATTTCCAATCCCTCGCTCGACCGCTCAACGGCACTCGACCGGACGCCTCGGCGAGGCTTCCCTGCCAAGGACTCGCGCCGAGAATTGATTTGCTTCTGCCTGCAGCGGGCGGTTTGCTTTCGCGCGAAATGGCCGTCTCGACCGCCTCGACCGCGCCCCCGCGCCACAACCTGGTGCTTGGGATGGCGTGGAACCTGCAAATCGGAGACCTGGATCTGTTCGCCAGGTCGCTGCGGCAGGTCGCGCCTGCGGCGGACGTGGTGCTACTCGCCAAGGACGTCAGCACTGAAACGCAACGACTTGCCCATGCTTGGCAGATTCAACTGCTGCCGCTCAACAACTGCTATTTCGGCCTGTGCAAGTCCGCCGACAAACGCAACCCCAAGGAAAGCCGCAAGCGCATCCGCAATTATCTCGGCATGAAGCTGGTCAACGGACTCTTGCGCGCGGCTTACCCTCTCGCCCGCCTGGGCTACACGCACCCCGAGTGTCGCGAACTGGGGCGCGAAATCCGGAAACTGATTGTCCACACCTACAGCAGCCGCTTTGTCCAGTATCTCGATTTCCTTCGGAACCAGTCCGCGCGTTATGACAAGGTGATGCTTTCCGACGTGCGCGATGTGTTCTTCCAGGCCGACCCCTTCGCGCGCATCCCCGATCACCAGCTCTGGATGTTCCAGGAGGAAGGCCCGCACACGTTAGGTTCTGACCGCCGCAACCGCCGCTGGGTGCTCGCGACTTTCGGCCGTAAAGTCCTGCGCCAGATCGAGCACCAGCGCATCCTTTGCGCCGGAATCACCATCGGCAGTTATGCCAACATTGTCGGCTACTTGCAGGCGATGGAGCCGGAGCTGCTGACGCGCAGCCCAGTCTATATCCCCGACCAGGGCATCCATAATGCCATGGCCTACACCGGCGTGTTCAAGCACCTGAACCCCGTTGTCGTCAAGAACGGCGACGGTCCGGTGCTGACCGTCGGGCTCATGACAGAGGCCCAATTCAAATGGGATGACGCGGGTCGGTTGGTGGACGCCGCGGGCGTCCCCTACGCGGTCATCCACCAGTTTGATCGCCATCCCAAGCTGGCGGCGCGACTTCAGAGGCTTGTCGGGTGATGCGCCTCATCAGGCGGCAGTTTTGCTTCGCGCCGCCGCCGATCCTCGTCTAGCCTTTCCCGAATGTCGTCTTGCACGAGTCAGGTCCGGCCCGGGGCCGCGCCCGCCCGCTTTTCCGCCTGGCTGCATGGCCAGCGCACCTCGACCCGGCTGGCGTTTTTCCTCCAGACGGGGTGCCGTCTGCTGACAGCCCTGTGCTCGCTGGTATGGGCGCGCTTGCTGCTCAAGACGATGGGAGCCGAGTTGAACGGCCTGTTCCTTAATTTCCAGGGCATCGCCAGCCTGGGCGGATTGGGCGACCTCGGGATGGGCGGCATGGTGAATATTCAAACCAGTCGCCTACTCGGGCAAGGAAAGGAAGGCGAGTTAAAGGGCTTCCTGGCCGCTGCGCGGGGGTTCTTCAGTGTGGTGCTGGTCGTCACGGTGGTCGCATTCCTGCTGATTGCGCCGGGACTGCTGCGCTCTCAGAAGTTCGCTTCCGTGCCGACCGCCGGTCCCCTTTCAGGTCTGTATATCGTAGGAGCCGTGGCGGTCGGCATGGTCATCCTGAACAGCTATATCGGGAGCCTGAACTATGGCTGCGGGAACATCCTGTGGCCGGTCGTCCCGGGGTTTGTGCTACTGCAACTGGGGTCCATGTCGCACTGGCTGCTGGCCCGGCAGGGGCTGGCACTCTGGGTGCAGTACCTGCCGTATGCTGGGGCCGCGGTACTGACGCACATCCTGAACTGGTGGTGGATTCGCCTTTCACATCCCGAGCTGGGAACGCTTCGCCCGGTCACGCTGGAATGGCGGCAGTTCCTGTCCCTGGCGGCCAAGAGTTTCTGGGTTTATCTCTACTCCGTAGCAGCCGGGATCATTACAACCACCAGCGGGTTGCTCATCGCTGCCGGTTTCGAGCCCGGTTTGGTCCCGACCTATCGCTACAATGGCAGGCTCTGCGAGTTGATTGCGTTCATGGCAGTTAGCGCGGGGTCGGTGAGCCTGCCCAAAATAACGCAATGGCTGGCTTCGCCTGATGCGGCCGCCCGGCAGCGCGCGGTGCGCGAAGCCGGCCGGCTTAGCCAGTTTCAAACCGTGCTGGGATGCGCCGGCGCCCTCGGCTACCTGGCCGTGAATGACTGGTTCGTCCGGTTGTGGCTGGGGAGAAATTTCCAAGCGCCGCTGTCGTGGCAGGTGGCATTTGCGGGATACCTGGCAATCACTTGCGCCGGCCAATTGGGATTTGACCTGGCTCCGCGGTGCTGCGAGGGAGGCTTGCGCGTTGGGGGCATCGCCGCCGCGCTCATGGCTTTGCTGAACTTGGGCCTGTCCCTGATCGCAATGAAGATGCATTGGGTTCTCGGCATCGCGCTGGCCGGAGTCGTTTCGCAGTCTATCGGACTTATCGGCATCGGGTGGTACACCTGCCGACAGATGCAGATTTCCTGGTGGCGGCTGTCCGTGAGGAATTGGCTGCTTGCAGTGGCGGTGACGGCTTTCGGTGTATTCCTGCACAGGTGGCTGCCAATCGGCTCTATATTGACCGCCGCCGCAACCGCGATCATCTGCGGTGGTGCTGTCTTCCTGGTCGCTTACATCCTGGGATTCAGGATCAAAGACCTTCGCGAGGAGGCTCTCGTACTCAAAAGCATCTTCGGCAGCAGGTGACCGCCGCCGGGAACTGGGCACAAAACCCTTTAGTTCCCGATTTGTGCGACTATACTGCGGCGGCGTGACAGAATCTGCTCACACATCAAGAAGACAGGGCAGCATCCCAACGCCTGAACGCGCCAAAACGGGACGGGCCGATCGGAACCGAACGGAACCCAAGGTGCTGCTGGCCACGTGCGGTTCATGGAGCTTGCCTCGGGCCGCGAAGGCGTTCGACAAGCATGGGGCTCTCGCTGGGCTTTGGATTAGCGACAAAAACCGCTTCGGAGTCCCGGCCGATAAGTATCGCCGCTGCTGGCCTTTTCACGCTGCGATGCTTCCGTTCTACCACTTGGCGCCCCTGACTTGGATTGAGCGGTGTTTCTACGCCTTCCTGCCCATCTGGAAAGCGTGGTTCAAGGCACAGCCGTTCCCATCCTGTAACGTTGTCCATGCCATAACCGGATACGGCACCGAGGCCTTTGATAGGGCGGAACAGGTTGGAGCGCTCAAGGTAGCGGATTGCCAGAACAGCCATCCCATGTCCCTGTACGGGATCTGGCAGCGGGAATGCGACCTCTGGTGCCCAGGCGAGAAGGTGCCCGTCCCACAGTGGCTCTTCGCGCGCATCAATCGCGAGCTCGATCGCGCCGACCTGGTGGTCGTGCAGTCCAAGTTCTGCAAGGAGTCCATGGCTTTCTTCGGCATCCCACCGGAGAAGGTCATGATCAATCCGATGGGCATAGACACGTCTGTATTCCAGCCTAGGACCACAGTTCCTGCCAAGCCGCGCTTCATCTCCGTTGGGACGATTTGCCTGCGCAAGGGACATCAGTACCTCTTCCGCGCCTTCCAGGTGGTGAAACAGACATTGCCAGAGGCGGAGTTGATCTGCGCTGGCATGTACAAGCACGATTTCCGGAAGGAACGGCCCAAGTGGGAGGGAACCTTCACTCATTACGAGTGCCTGCCACATCCCGAGTTGGCTAAGCTCCTTCGGAGCTGCACGGCATTCGTGTTCCCTTCGCAAGAGGAAGGTATTTCTAACGCTCAAATCGAGGCACTCGCTTCGGGCTTGCCGGTGATCGGCACGCACGAGGGCGGGTTGACCACGCTCGTACAGGACGGCGTGGAGGGCTTCATCGTGCGGGGCCGTGATCCCGGGCAGATCGCCGAAGCGATGCTGAAACTGGCTCAGGATTGTGAACTCAATCGTCGCATGGGCGAGGCCGCGCGCCAGAGAGGGACCTTGCGCAATACCTGGCAGGACTACGGTGACCGCTTGCTGGCAGAGTACAGCGCCCGCCTGAGCCGGCAATGCGACCACGAACCCGCCTAGCACGCCAGCTCGGAAGGTCTGGGCCTGCAAACACCTCATGACGGCCCAACCTGCCGAACAAATCGAGACCGAGCCCTGTGCGAGGTGCGTATTGTGCGGAGGCCCAGGTAAGGTGATGTACTCGGCCCTGAAAGACCGCTTGTTCGGAGCCAGCGGGACATGGACCCTAAAACGCTGCAGCCGTCGCGAGTGCGGGTTGGTGTGGCTGGACCCGATGCCGTTGACTGCAGAGCTGCCCAAAGCCTATCGGAACTACTATACGCATGAGAGCATGGAACGGCTAGTCCCGGCGAGGCCTGAGAAGGCGGGCTGGTTGCGGCAAGGCTATCGCTTGCTCAAGGAGAGCTATCTCGCAGAGCGCTACAAATACGGCGCAGGTGCGCCGAGCGGCGCAGGCAAGCTGCTGTATTTGGTCCCTTGGCGGCGAGTGCAGGTAGATCTGGAGGTGAGGGGCCTGAGCGCCGTCCCAGGGGGGCGATTGCTCGACCTGGGCTGCGGGTCCGGGTTGTGGCTTCAAACCATGCGCGCGCTGGGCTGGAAGGTGGAAGGAGTTGACTTCGACCCAGGGGCGGCGAAGGCCGCGGCGGCTGGGGGCTTGTCGGTCCGCTGCGGCTCTCTGGAGGAGCAGCGCTTCCCTGCAGGGGCTTTTGACGCGATCACCATGAGCCATGTGGTGGAACATCTTCCTGACCCCCTCCAGACGCTGGCCGAATGCGCCCGTCTCCTGAAGCCCGGCGGCAGGCTCATCCTGTGGACGCCTAATGCTGCCAGTTTCGGGCATCGCCTGTTCGGGCAACACTGGCGGGGCCTGGAGCCGCCCCGACATCTGCATCTCTTCTCACCTCGATCCATGCGGGCAATGCTCGCGAAGGCAGGCTTCACCTGCATTTCGATTCGTACCCGCAGTTCCCGGTTCATCTTGCAACAAAGCTACCTCCTTTGGCGGGGAGCGAATCAGCCCCGGTCAGTCGCCTCGGCAGGGACAAGCTCATTGCTGGTATCCGCGGCGCTAGCCCTGATGGAGGTGGCGTGTCTGCCATTCTTCAGGCAGGCCGGCGAATGGTTGGACGTGCAGGCCCTGAGCCTGCGTGCGTAACGCTCCGACGGAGTTGGGAACCGTGCGCCGCGTGAGGGCACGCGGTTTGCATTCGCAAACCCCTGCCCCTGCAGGCCTCGTGCCCTCACGCCCTGGTGAGTGGACGACTCGACCAGACGTCCCTACCTGACAAACCGGCCGCAGAGGCGGGAGGCTGTCCTGACGAACGGCAGGCCCAATCCCCGGGTGAACGTCTGAAAAACGGCATAGGGCACGCTGGGCGGCGGTGATCTCAGCATGAGCCCCACGTTGTAGCGCAGTATCCGTTCCGGCAGCCGCGCCCCGTGTTGCAGGAGGTAGCTCACCGACATGGGAGCTTCCTTTAGAAACCTCGCTCTTTCAAAACGGGTCGCGACCCCTGCCTCCCGCAGCATCCGCAGGACCCGCTTCTGTTGCACGAACACCAGCGGACGCAGTCTTCCGTTCCGATCAATCCCCGTGCAACCGCGCTCGGGGCTCGTATGCGAGCGGTTATAGGCGACCGTGGTCCTGGTCTGGGCAGCCCCGTGCCGCGCGATCAGGTTCGACCACATTTCCCAGTCCCCGCAGAACTGGGAGCCTTCCCGGAAGCCCCCCAGAGCCCGGGCGTAGTCCACCCTGAATAGGTGACCGGGAAAGGGAAACGGCGTCGTCCTGAGCGTCTCCCCGAGCTCGACCTTGCGCCACGGCATCTGCAGCGGCGGGTAAACTTGCAAGTCCACGGGCTGACCTTCCGCATCCATAAACTCGGTCGTGCCGTAATAAAGGCCGCACTCCGGCAAATGCCCGCTCAAATCAATCATGGCCTCAACGAACACCGGCGCGAGTGCGTCGTCGTCGTGCAGGATGGACATCCACGGGGTGCGGCAGTATTCGAGGCATGCGTTCCAGTTGCCGAAGAGCCCCCGGCGTCTCGGGTTGCGGATGTAATCAATGCGAGACCCGAACTCCGTGCGGACGAAGGCCTCGAGGCCCTGGTCAGGGCCACAGTCCTCGACCACCATGACGTGAACGGGTACCGTCTGGTTTAGCGCACTCGCGACGGCCTGCCCGATGTACCTGCGTCGGTTGAAGACCGTGACGGCGATCGTGATTTGGCGAGCTAACAGGTTCACGGCAACGCATTCCCTTTACAGCTATTGCGAGCAGCGAGCAACCCCGACCGGAATTCCCGGCGGACTTCACGAGCCACCTCTCTTGGCTTACAGCCTCTCATATAACGTCTTGAGTTGTTGCCCCACATCCAGCCACGACAAGGGCCTTGGCGGCAGCGGCAGGTCAGGCGCCGCATCATAGAAACGCCGCAACCGGACCGCCGCGGCGGGGATTGACTCGTTTACCGGACAGTACCAGGCCTTGTCCTTGAACGCTTCTCGCGCCCACGGCAGGTCGCTCAGGAAGAGCGGGCAACCGCAAGCGGCGGACTCCAGGGCCGAAATGCTCAGGCTCTCGTACTCGCTCAAGAGCACAAATCCTCGGGCCTCTCGATAAATCTGCGCCAAGCGCTCCCGCTCGGCAATTCCCCCTTCGTAGCGCACCAGCGCAGAGTTCTGCCGGGCGTAATCCGTGAACCGCTTAAAATAGTCCGCTGCCGCCGAATGGGGCCTCCCGATGATCCAGACCGGGGTTTGGGCGCGCACCGCCATCTGCGCCAGCTCCAGCACCCGCTTCATCCCGATAATGTTGGCGGTGCAAACCAGCCACTTGCCCCGGGTTCCAGGTATGCTTCTCAGGAACACCTCCTCGACGCCGTTAGGAAGGACGTGCACGCGCTCTTTGGGCGCGCCGTGGATTTGCACGAGCAGCGACGCCTCGTACGGGGTCTGCGCCAGAAGCGCATCCACGATGCGGTAGGAATCCCAGCCGAACAGGTCCCGCAGGGTCAAGGGCGCGACCGGGCGGGCAATCTTGAAGGCGAGCCGCTGCATCCGCCGCATCCAGGCCGGGCGCGCTCCCAGGCCGCCCAGGTAGGCCGACATGACCACCTTCATGCCTTTGTGCTGCGCCACGCGCTGCAAGTAGGCGGGAAATTTGCCAAAATGGTGTAGCACGTCTCCGGTTTGCGAGGCATCCCACCAGCGCAGCGGCTCGACGGCGACCCCGAGCTGCGTCAGCGCCGCCCTGGTTTGCTCGATCTGCACTTGGGCCCCACCAGGGGCCAGCATGAACGGCGCGCCGTGTTCCAGAACGACCTTCATGTGCAAACCGGCAGCCCGTCGGACGGGGTGGAATCCAGCCCGGCGGCCCGCAATTCGTGTCTGCCCGGAATCAGCAAGACCCCGAGGTTAACCAGACGCGCACGGCCCGGCAAGAAGAAGGGACTTGGTTTTGACATTGGCTCGAAGCACTGATACTGATGGCGCCGGCCTGTATGACAGAATTTGAAGGCAAGACCGTCCTGGTCACTGGCGCCGGAGGGTTCATCGGGAGCCACCTCACCGAGAGCCTGGCCGGGCACGGCGCCCGGGTCCGGGCGCTGGTGCATTACAACGCGCTGGGATCGGCCGGATGGCTGGATCGTTCCCCCTGCCGGGACAAGGTCGAGGTCATGCCTGGCGATATCTGCGACCGGGACAGCGTCGGGGCCGCCATGCAGGACGCGGAAGTGGTCTTTCACCTGGCCGCCTTGATCGCGATTCCCTATTCCTACCGCGCCCCGGAATCGTACGTGCGGACCAACATTATGGGGACGCTGAACGTGCTTCAATGCGCGCGTGAAGCGGGCGTCTCGCGCGTTGTTCATACCTCGACCAGCGAAGTGTACGGTACGGCGCGCCGGGTGCCCATTGACGAGACGCATCCCCTCCAGGGCCAGTCCCCCTACTCCGCCAGCAAGATCGGCGCGGACAAGATGGCCGAGGCCTTCCACCTCTCGTTCGGTTTGCCGGTGGTCACCGTCCGGCCCTTCAACACCTTCGGCCCTCGCCAGTCAGCCCGGGCCGTCATCCCCACCATCATCAGCCAGGCCCTGGACGGGGGGGTGGTCCGCCTGGGGAGCCTGCATCCGCGGCGGGACTTGAACTTCGTGTCCAACACGGTGGACGGCTTCCTGCGGGCTGCCGTCGAGCCCGCCGCGATCGGGCACACGATCAACCTGGGATCGGGCCGCGAGATCAGCGTAGGCGATCTGGCCGCCTTGATCGGGCAGCTCATGGAATGTCCCCTCAAGGTCGTCAGCGAGGACCAGCGCGTGCGCCCCGAAAAGAGCGAGGTCGAGCGGTTGCTCGCCAGCAACGAATTGGCGTGTTCATTGTTGAAATGGCGGCCCGCGGTGACACTTGAAGATGGGCTGGGGCGCACCATCGAATGGGTAAAGGCCAACCGGGCAACTTATCGGCCGGACACCTACACAATTTGAGCCAACCCTCATTTCCCTTATGAAAGCAATCATTCTGGCGGGCGGGCTCGGGACCCGTCTAAAGCCCTTCACCGAAGTCATTCCCAAGCCGCTCCTGCCCATTGGCGAAAGCTCGGTCCTTGAAATCCAGATTCTGAGCCTCAAGAAACACGGGATCAGGGACATCATCATCGCCACCAACCACATGGCGGATTATGTCGAGGCGTTCCTGGGCAACGGCGACAAATACGGAGTCCGCCTCCAGTTCAGCAAGGAGCGCGAGCCGCTGGGCACTTGTGGCCCCGTCTCGTTGGTGCGCGAACAAATGACCGAGCCGTTCCTCCTGATGAATGGCGACATTCTCACGACGCTGGACTTCTCGAAGGCCACGGCTTTCGGCCGCACGGTGGGCGCGAACCTGGTCGTCATGACCAAGGAGATTACAGTGCCGTTCCAATTCGGGAAGATCATCTCTAAGGGGGACTTCATCATCGGCGTTGAAGAAAAGCCCGATTTGACGCTGGAAATCCTTACCGGGATTTACCTCCTCAAACCGCCGGTGCTCAGCCTAATCCCGGACGGCATGTATTACGGCATGGATTCGCTCATCAAGGATATGATCGCGCGGAATTTGAAGGTTGCCAGGTATCCAATTCGGGAATACTGGCTCGACATTGGGCGCATGAACGACTACGAGGTGGCACAGGAAGCCTATCACGAGCACTTCGCCGGGCTGAAGAAACCTGCCGAAGCATGAACTGCCTGATCGCGGGCGGCGCCGGCTTTATCGGCAGCGCCATCGCCGCCCGGTTTGTTCAAGCCGGGCACGACATAACAGTAGTTGACGGGCTGCTCCCACGCACGGGAGGGCGCCGCGAGAACCTGGCGGGCCTGCTCCCCCGAATCCGGTTCTTCGACTCGCCCGTCGAGCGGTTGCCGAATTTGCGCCAGCTCATTGCTGAAAGCGATTTGGTAGTGGATTGCATGGGCTGGACGTGCCATCTCCTGGCGCTCGAAGACCCGCTTTACGACATGCAGTTGAACGTCGGGTCGCACCTGGCGCTGATCAAAGCAATACCGGACGATTGGGCCAAGGCCGTCATTTTCCTCGGTTCCCGCGGCCAATATGGAAATCCCAAGGTCGAGCGAATTACCGAGGCGACGCCATCCAACCCGCAGGATATCCAGTCCTCGCACAAGCAGGCTGCGGAAACCAATTGGCAGGTCTTTTCAAGAATCAGGGGCTTTGCCGTGCTCAGCCTGCGCCTGGCCAACTGCTTTGGACCGCGTCAGCCCATGCGGGGCGAGGATATCGGGCTAATTGGCGGGTTCATCCGCGACCTGCTGCAAGGGCGCGATATCGAGCTGTTTGGCACAGGCCGAACGCGCCCGGTCATCTTCGTGGAGGACGTGGCCGAAGCGGTGCTGCTATGCGCACAAGCCCGGCTGCAGGGATTCCAATTCTTCAATCTCACCGGGCAGGACATCACGCTCGAGCAATTGGCGGACCTGCTGATCAGCGAAGTCGGACAGGGCGGCTGCCAGCTTCGAGAATTCCCGGCAGAGATCAGGTCCATTGACGTGGGCAATGCGGCGTTCTCCGGCGAACGCCTTGCGGCCTTCACGGGCGCTCGGCCCGTGGCGCCATTGGGAGATTGCATAAAGCGCACGGTCGAGTATTTTCGCACCGCATTGTGAGCTCACGTTCGGGCCTTATCGTGAATAGACAACCGGCGCAACGTGGAGCCGAGCTTTGCGCCCATCTTGCCCATGAACGACTGGAATACCAGAACCATCGGGAAAGATATTGACCTCGAGAGCTTGGAACAGGTTTTCCAGGAAGCGAAACGATGCGCATACGAGTTCATCGGCTATGAAGAGGCGGCGGACTTTCAGCGGTTCATCATCATGCGGCATGATGTGGATATAGATCCGCATTACGCGCGAGAACTTGCTGCCGTGGAAACACGCCATGGAGTGAAATCAACGTATTTCCTAATGCTTCGCAACCCGCTGTACAACCTGCTTTCGCCCGGAGCGAGAAGCTGCTTGCGCAGCATATTGGATGGCGGGCATCGCGTGGGGGTTCATTTCGATGTGTCCGCATACGCGGAGATGGATTCTGGGGAGTTGCTCAAAGCCATCGGGGAAGAGTTCGCGCTGCTCAAACGACTGGCTGGCCCACGCCACGTGAGCCGATGCGTTACGTTTCACAAACCGAGCCCATATATCCTGAGCACCGAAATCTCGACGGATGAGTTCTTCAGCGGCTACAACCGCTCGTTCTTCTCGGATATCCGCTACATCGCGGATTCCGGAGGTAACTGGCGCGAGGAATCCATGCTCGAACTGATTCGCGGGAGGCGGCCCCCCAAAATTCAGTTTAACTCTCACCCCGTCTGGTGGGTCGCCCCCGGCCGAACTCAAATGGAAAAGCTCTCCGCAGCGTTGAGATGCCGTGCCGCCCGAGCGGAAGAAGATTTGGCGTTCACGATCAACGATCCCAACCGGAGGATATTTCTTTATCGGCCTTCGCCCCAGCCGGCGCCAGCATGAGAACTACAGTGCAAGAGGTGCTGGGTTTTCTCGGGCTGAACCAGGCTGCCGCGCGCGATTTCCCGCTGTCGCGCGTCGCCCCTCCCACCGACGTGAGTGCCGGCACGCTGACCCTCGTAACCCGAAAAGGTGAGTCTCTCCCAAAGCTTTTTCAGAATGCGCCCGCCGAGGTTCTGGTCTTTACCGATGCTTCGCACCGAGAGGAGTCAAAGTTCCTCCCCCAGTGTTTCGTGCTGTCTGATAACCCGCGTCTTCAATTCTGCCGCGTGCTCAATCATTTGCTCGCGGAGGCATTTGTGCCGCATATCGCCGACTCGGCTGCCATCCGAACATCCATTCCCCTGAATCACTGCGTGCGCATCGGCGAGGGGTGCGTCATCTCCGGAGACGTAACGGTCGGCGACCGCACAGTGATCGAACCGCAGGTGATTATCTCGGGCAAGGTGACGATTGGCTGCGACGTTTACCTCAAGTCGGGAGCGGTCATTGGCCAAAGGGGGTTCGGTTTTGAACGGGATGAGGCGGGCACTCCGATCCTTTTCCCTCAACTGGGCGGTGTCAGGATCGGGGACCGTGTCGAAGTCGGCGCCCTCACGACAATCGCGCGGGGGACACTGGGCGACACCATTGTCGGCGATGACGTGAAGGTGGATGACCATGTGCACATCGCTCACAATGTAGTGATCGGGCCCAGATGCCTCATTGCCGCTGGGGCGGTCGTAACCGGCAGCGTCACAATTGGGAGTGATGTATGGATCGGGCCTAACGCCACAACGACCAACGCCATCAAGATCGGCACAGGCGCAACGGTGTCGCTCGGAGGCGTCGTAGTGCGGGACGTGACACCGGGAGAACGTGTGTCGGGGAATTTTGCCGAGCCCCATTATGACTTTTTGCGGCGGCTCAACATCGAACTGCCGCGCGCCCGCAGGCCCAGATGAAGAAAGGGATTTCCTGGTTTTCCCTGCCTCCTGAGCTTTCGGCGGAGCAGAAACTTAGCCTGGCAAAGCGTGCCGGATACGACGGGGTGGAACTGCAAGCGGTCAGGTCTGAGACCGAACTGCTCGATCTCAAAGACCAAGCCCGCAAGGCAGCGCTGGAAACGCCCTCCATCATAGAGACGATTCACTGGAAATGCCCCTTGTCCAGCAGCAATGGCGAAATCCGCGCGAAGACGAGGCAGGCTTTTGAACAGAACCTGGAGCATGCCTCCCGAATCGGTGCCAACACGGTGCTCTGCGTGCCGGGGGTCATGACCCCGGACAGCTCCTACGTGGAGGTCTATGAAACAGCGTTACAGGAAATTCGGAACCTGGCCCGAGTGGCCGAGAGCTTTAAGGTGACGCTGGCCATTGAGAACGTATGGAACCGGTTCCTTCTCTCCCCCCTGGAGTTCGCCCGCTTCCTCGAGGAGGTGAATTCGCCGTACGTGCGGGCTTATTTCGACTGCGGCAATGCCTGTTTGTACGGCTACCCACAAGATTGGATCAAGACGCTTGGCAGGGACAAGATTGCGAAGGTCCATGTCAAGGGCTTCCTCGATTATCCACACACCATCGGGTTCTCCAAGTCGCTCATCAGTGATGTTCCCTGGGAACCAATCATGAAAGCTCTTAGCCAAATCGGCTACGATGACTACCTCACCGTAGAAATCAAAGCCGAGGGGCAAGAGGCCGGCGCGAAGGTGTTTCAATATTCGGAAGAGCTAAGCGGTCTTATCCATGGCGAATTCAAAACCGTTTCCCCCTGACCCCACCCCTATGAACACCGAAACCACCAACCCGGAGTACGTCATGCGGTGCCCCCTGGTACCGCAATACGCCGCGTACAAGCGCGAGATCCTCGAGGCGATAGAGGCCGTGCTGAGCTCGGGGCGCTATATCAACGGCCCCAACGTGAGCGCCTTCGAGGACGAGTTCTCGCGGTACATCGGGTCCCGGCATGGGATCGGGGTGAACAGCGGCACCGACGCGCTCATCCTGGCCTTGTGGGCGCTGGATCTTAAGAAAGGGGACGAGGTCATCACCACCCCGTTCACGTTCTTCGCCACCTACACGGCCATCCGGCAACTGGAGCTCACACCCGTTTTTGCCGACATCAATCCGGATACCTTCCTGCTGGATGTCGAGAAAGTGGCCGATCTGATTTCGCCCAGAACCAGGGCGGTCTTGCCGGTTCACCTGTTCGGCAACGTGGTGGACATTCCTCGTCTGAGGGAAATCGTCGGGAAGGGGATTTACATTGTCGAGGATTGCGCCCAGTCGCATGGCGCCAGCATAAACGGCCGGCGCGCCGGGACCCTGGGAGACATCAGCGCCTTCAGCTTCTTCCCTTCGAAAAATCTCGGCGGATACGGGGACGGGGGCATGGTGCTGACGGACGACGAGGCGCTGGCCGCAAAAGTCAGGAGCCGCCGCACGTTTGGCATGAAGAATAAGGACGTCTTTCTGGAGCACGGGATCAATTCACGGCTGGACGAGCTCCACGCCGCCATTTTGCGCGCGAAACTGCCCCATCTTGAGGAGATGAACAGCCGGAGAAAAGCGCTGGCCTCTCGTTATGCCCAGTTGCTCGACCCGGATAACGTGAAGCCGCAGAAGATAAACCCCGGGGTGGATGCGGTCTATCATGTCTATTCGTGCCTTTGCCCGAAACGGAGGGATGAGCTGGTAAATTATCTCGAAGGCAAGGGCGTCCAAACTAATGTTTACTATGCCAGTTCCATTACCGACCAGGAGGCCTACCGGAAGTACTACTCGAAACGCTTCGACCTGCCCCGCACGGATGAGGTAGCGAAGACCATCATTGCGATCCCGTTCTACGCGGAAATGGAGCTTTCAACTCTGGAATTCGTGGCCCGCAGCATCAACGGGTTCTTCCAGAACAGGTGGTAATGGTGCGTACTCGAGAGATTCAGGTTTCGGAGATAAGCAGCGTCCTGGGCCTGCCCTATACCGGGACGGATGAGAGGATCAACGGCCTCATCAAGCTCGTTCGTTCGGCCACGCAGGCCAACTCGCTGATTACGTTTTGCGGCAACGCGAGCGTTCTTCCTGAAATCCTGGCCAACCGCAGGATCAAGGCCCTGATTACCAGCGCCGCGATCCACAGAGCCAACGAAGCGGCTCTGAAGGCAATGCCGGTGATTATTTCGGAGTCTCCGATGGTGTCGTTTTACCTGCTGCATCAATACCTGTGCGAGAAGACCCCCTTCTACGCCGAATACGACTTCCCCAGGCAAACCGGCGCTAACTGTTCTATTCACCCCTCCTGCGCGATTGAGGACGGGGTCAGGATTGGGAACAACGTCCGAATTGGACCGTTCACCTATATCCGAAAGGGAACGAGTATCGGCGACGACTGCACGATTGACGCGAACACGGTCATCGGAGCGGACGGATTCGAGGTCAAGGCGATTAACGGAATCCCGAGAACCGTTCCTCATTGTGGCGGCGTGCGACTCGCAAGCAACGTGGAAATCGGGGCGGGCTGCGTGATTGACAAGGCCATGTTTGAAGGGGCGACGACCATCGGCGAGAATACGAAAGTAGATAACCTGGTGCAAATTGCCCACAATTGCTCCATCGGCAGGGACGTCCTCATTTGCGCCCAGGGACAGATCTCCGGCAACGTGACCATCGGGGATAGGTGCTATCTAGCACCAAGTGCGAGCGTTCGTGACCAGGTGAGTATCGTTCGGGACGCATTCATTGGGATCGGCGCTGTAGTGACGAAGCACATCTCGGAGGGCGGAACGTATGTTGGCATCCCGGCGAAGCGGATTCCAGCGCGTTGTCCGGGAGGTCGTCTATGAACAAGAACTTGATACTTATCCGCTTCGTGGGAGCTTTGTCGAAATGGAAGCGGCGCCTTCGACGCGGCCAGGCGCCTCTCTCTTTCCTGGAAAACATTGATCATTTCAAGACAGCGTCTCCTAAAACCAAGCGGGCCTTGATCTCGATTTGGCCCGTGGGCGCCTGGTTCACTGCTTTGCAGCAGTACCCCAATATCCGGCTCTTTAACTCAGACGGGCTCGTTTACAGCTTGGTGAAGGTTCTCAATGAGCACGGCTTTGTCGTTGACATCGTGGATCGTCTGGATGCTGCCTTCCGGCCAGCCAAGCACTATGATCTCTTCATAGGTCACGGAGGCAGGCAGAGCGCTTTGATTGATGTTCTGGAGAAGGAGCACACGCTCATTCTGCAGTACATCTCGCAGGCATACTGGAAGGAACTTCTGAGGCAGACGAATGAACGGTACGATGATCTCTGCCGACGCAAAGGCATTCCCCGGATGACATCCTCTCCGTTTGCTCGCGCGCACACAGAAGAAGAAAAGCTGGGAGAAGAGTACCTGGCGGAACATGCGAAGTACTTTATTACCGGAGACTATCCACGGACAATGCAGGGTTACGGCAAGTACTCGCCCAAAATGCGCCCCGTGGGGTGGGCCGCCTACGTGGAGGAGGACTTGATCATCAGAGATCGCGATTGCGATGCCGGACGGAAAGGGTTTATCTACGTGGCCGGGAACCTCGGCAACGTGCAAAAGGGCCTCGACTTGCTGCTGGACACCTTTGCCCGCACCCCGGATTTGAATCTCTATATCTATTGCAACGTGGAAAAAGAGGTGCGCAGGTTGTTTCGAAAAGAGCTGTCGTTGCCTAACATTCGATATATCTATCACTACAAATTCGGGTTCCTGCGGAACAGGCTGCGCGCAGTCTTGAGACGGGTGAACTTCACTATCACCGCTCCCATAAACTCGGGCATCGGCACCGCTTTTCTTGGGAGCACCGGCGTCGGCCTGATCCCGGTGGGCTATGTGGATATGCCCTGTTCCCCCTCGCATAGCCGACTTGCGGATTCCTGGCACGTGGAAAGCCTCGTAAAGAACGTTCGCGAAGCGAGCCAAATGCCCATTGAATGGTGCCAGAAGGCCTCAGCCTTAAACATGCGGAATTGCCGGGAGAATTGGAGCGCGCAGTCCTTTGAAAGAAGGTTTTCGGCTTTCATGCGGGAGTGCCAGGCATAAAGTGTGTGTGCTCCGGATTCGACATATCAGGCGCTGCGCCTTGTTCTGGCGGGCACGGTCCTTCACGCGGAGGTGGCATGACGCGGGGTTCAACCGGAGCCCGGGGTTGTCCGTGTTCAGTCGGCAATGCACAACCCGGAGCAAGGCACGTTCAATATGAGAGTGGCTATCACTACAACGGATAATCGCGAGCAGTTCAAGAAGTATGATCTTGAAGCGCCCTGGCTATCCTCCCCTATCGAAGTGTTGCTGCAGCCGTTTCAGGCGGCCGGAATCGAGGTTCACATCGTGTCTTGCGCGCGGCGGCGCATGCGCTCTCCGGAAAGACTCGGGCCGAAGATCTTCTTTCACAGCCTTTATGTGCCTAAGTGGGGGTGGTTGCGTACGGGTTACCAGGGCTGTATCCGCGCCACGCGAAAGAAGCTCAGAGAGATCCAGCCGGACGTTGTGCACGGCCAGGGAACGGAACACGATTGCGCCCTGAACGCCGTATTCTCGGGATTCCCGAACGTCGTAACGATCCACGGCAACATGGCGGAGCAGGCTCGCCTGTTCCGCCCGCCTGTGGGCAGCTATGGCTGGCTGACCGCGAGACTGGAGACCTTTGCGCTGAAGCGGACCCTGGGAGTGTTCTGCAACTCCCTGTACACGGAGCAACTGGTAAAGCCGCGAGCGCGGCGGGTATGGCGCGTGGCTAACGCTCTTCGGGAGCCGTTCTTCTCTCCGCCGTCCGCGCCCCAGCAGCCGGTCAGATGCACGCTGCTGAACGTCGGTTATCCCGGCCCTCGTAAGCGCCAACTCGAACTCCTGGATGTGGTGAACGAGCTTCGCCTGCAGGGACTGAGCTTTGAATTCCAGTTCGTGGGTGATATCCAGCCCACCCATCCTTACGGCGTCACCCTGCTCGAACGAGTCAAACCTCTCGAAAAGGAGGGCCTGGTCCGCTGCCTCGGAGTCAAGACGGCCAATGAACTGGTCAGAATGTTCGATGCCGCGGCGGCGATGGTTCATTTCCCTATGGAGGAGTCCTTTGGCCTTGTGGTTGCCGAAGCGCTGGCCCGTGATCTCAAGCTGTTCGGCTCGCATCTCGGGGGCATTGCCGACATCGCGGGCGGGGTGCCGGGGGTGGAACTCTTCGCCGTTAACGATTGGCGGGGGTTAACTTCGGCAATTGCCGCATGGATTCGTGTGGGTTTCCCCCGCGCACAAGGGGCGGCCCAGCTTATGCGCGCACGCTACCACCCGGAAGTCGTTGCTAAACGACACCTGGAGATCTACCAGGAAGTGCTGAGGGGCTCAGACAAGGCCAGGGGGCCTTCCCGGTCCCATTCGACTCAATCCAAGGCGTAGAAGCTGGGTGTGTCGAGCAGCCGGTTTGCCCCAACCACCGTCATTCCAGGCGGAACGTCTTTCGTGACAACGGCATTGGCCCCCACCGTTGCACCGCGCCCAATGCGCACGCCTCCGAGGACCTTGGCCCCGGCACCAACATAAACGCCATCCTCCAGGCACGGGGCGGCGCTGGTGAGGTCGCGCCCCCCAAGCGTGACTTGATGTCCAATCACAACATCCTCGCCTATGCAGGAGTTGCTATGGATGACGATGCCGAAGGGGTGCGGGAGAAAGATGCTGCGCGGGAGGGCGAGAAAAATGTCGCAGCCGAGCAGGTGCATGAACAACGAGCTGATGACCGGCACGCGGTGCCGCGTCAGAAAAATCAACGTTCGTGCCAGCCGCCCGTTGCTGATCCAGGGGTTCTTCGGGTGGCACCGCATTTTGATGCTGGACACAAAAGCAGGAGTAAGGCTCTAAAAGCAAGCCAAACTGTGCCACGCGGCGGATCTGCGATTCGACCCGCCACTGCTCCTGGCCAGCCTCTCCGGGACCCCTCCCATACCCCTCCATACCCACACCGGAGGTTCAACTTCAACCTCCGGTGTGCATCTGGAGGGGTATCGGAGGGGTACTGGAGAGACGCTGGGGTGGCTCCGGTACGGCACCGGGAGGGTGGTTATAGGGAAGTACCTCGAACTGAGGGGCTTGCAAATCTGAACCTAGCGAGGGTGGGGATGGGTTCCGGCCAGTGCTGTTTACTCCTGCGCTCGGGAATAGGGCCTAATGACAGGTACTCCAGCTACGACATTAAATGGCTGCAGCTCAAGTGCTTGAATCCAGTTCACGTGTGACGCCGCCAACGAGGTCAACGCGGTATCTTCGTTCTCGACAGGCCGGAGCGTGCCCGGGTACGATTTCACCGTAACGGCAACGTGAAGCTCTCAAGAGATTGCTTGCTCGGATTCGTGCGACCGGCCGATGGCGCTGCTCCCCCAGAGCGGCCAGCGCAGCCATGCGGCTTGGTTTCACAGCCTGGGCTCTCCAAGTGGGTGGGCCGGCTGCCGACGAGCTAATGCGCATCAAGAGAACCCCGGTTCATCCGATCAATCCGTATATACGAAATCCGTATTTGGCGGATCTGTACCTCGCTTTCGCGCGGTCAGGACGATACCGCCCGTTCCGGCGCTGCCTGGAGTATTTCCTGCACACTCAGGTTTGCGGCACCCTGCCTGAGAGGTTGTACCTGCCTCACCCCTTCGGCATCCTGACCGGCCCAACCTGTGTAATCGGCGAGGACGTCACCCTGATGCACTTCTGCAGCCTGGGGCCGAAGGACCCTTGGTACCAAGGGGATTGGAAAGAGCGAGTGTACCCTACACTCGAAGAAGGGGTCTATGTCTCGATGGGGGCGATGGTGCTGGGGCCGATAACGATCGGAGCCTGGAGCGTCATCGCGGCCAATGCGGTCGTGACGCAGGATGTGCCTCCGTTTTCGACGGTCTTCGGGAATAACCGCATTCTGCGGGCGACCGAAGGAGGGCCTCCGCCGGTGAGGAAATACCTGGAGGCCAGGAAGAAAGGGTTGGCGGGTTGAAGGGCGCGCCCTCTTCCGGTTGCTTATGGCAGGCGATTTGACTATCCGGATCATCCGCAACTACACGGCTGAACCGATGGCCGAGGTGATCAAGGAGGCGGCGCAGCGGATCGGACTTGCCGTCCAGGCGGAATTGGGCGCCTTCGATAACGTTGGCGCCGAAATCGCGGCCCTGGCATCGGACACGCAGCCTCCCCCATTGGCCATTGTCACCATTGACCTGGACTACTTTTCGGGCGGGCTGTTTTCTCCGAAATGGAGCCTGGCCCAGGCCGTAAACGCCTTCCGGGCCGTCTTGGCGGCCATCGAGACGGTGCCTGCTTCCTGTTTCGTGCTCATCTCGACGTTCCTGCCGGGCTTCAGGACTTCCCTGCCGTGGGCGCCGGCAAATGCATTGCTCGGCCGGGGCGCGGCGGCTTTCGAGCTGAATCACCTACTCAGGGCGTTTGTGGCCGAGCGGCCAAATCGCTGCGGACTGCTGGACTTCGAGCGCATCGCGGCGCGGCTGGGTGAAGCGGCCACTGTGGACCGCCGTTTCGGCCTGATGATGAAGGCGCCGTTCCGTCAGGAGTTCATTGCGGCAGCCGCGGCGGAAGTCGCGCGCATCCTGAGGTGCCGGTTCCTGCCGCCGCGCAAGGTGCTGGTGCTGGACTGCGACAACACGCTTTGGGGAGGCGTGGTGGGCGAGGCGGGAGCGGAAAATGTGCAGCTCGACCCTTACGAGTATCCAGGGATTGCATACTACCGGTTTCAGTCGGAGGTGCTGGCCGTCGCGGAGAAGGGCGTGCTGATTTGCCTTTGCAGCAAGAACGACGAGGCCCCGGTCTGGCAGGTGCTGGATAAACACCCGCACTGCCTGCTGCACCGGAACCATCTTGCGGGTTACCGGATCAACTGGGGCAGCAAGGTGGCCAACCTCAGGGAATTAGGCCTCGAATTGAACCTCGGGCTCGATTCGATGGTCTTCGTTGATGACGACCCTGCCGAGTGCCAGATGGTCCGCTCCCAGTTGCCGGAGGTGGCCGTGCTGCAGGTCCCGGCGAAGATTTACGAATACCCGGGGCTGGTGGAGCGCAGCGAGCTGTTCGACCGGCTCTCCGTGAGCAACGAGGACACGGAGCGCGTCCACTATTACCAGGCTGAGAAGGGCCGCCGGGAAGTGCAAAAACTTCACGTGGACGTGAAATCGTTCTTGCGGGACCTGGGGATGAAGGCCCTGGTCCGGCCCGTCCAGCCGGCGGACATCGCGCGGGCGTCGCAGCTTTGCCAGCGAACGAACCAGTTCAACGTCACCTCGAAGCGCTACACGGAATCCGACCTCGCCCGGTTCCTAAAGGACCCGCACGTCCGGATGTTCGTTCTGCAGGCGGAAGACCGCTTTGGAGCCCTCGGCCAATCCGGGCTGTTGATCCTCAGGAAGCTGCCCGACGCCGTCGAGGTGGACACCTTTCTCATGAGTTGCCGGATCATCGGGCGTCTATTCGACCAGGCGCTTTTCTGCGAGGGCCTCCGATTGGCCCGGGCCGACTGGCAGTTCGACCGCGTTCAGGCGAGCTTCGTGCCGACGGCGAAGAACCGCATCGTCGCGGGGCTATGGAAGGACTACGGCCTGGCAGCGGTAGAGGCGGACGGCTGCGAAACCTACGCGGGACTGCTTTCCGAGTTGAAGGTATCCTTTCCGGACGTTATCCAACGAGCAGACCATCTATGAGCAAAGACGAGATTCGGGAGCGCGCCCGCGCGGCTCTCGCCACCGCCCTGAAGACCGACCCGCAGGCGATTTCGGATTCCGCATCGCAGGCCGACCTCTCGGAGTGGGACTCCGTGCGCCACATGAACGTGGTGCTGGCGCTGGAGAACGAATTCGGCATCGAGTTCGCGGACACGGAATTACCGGGCCTGACCTCGCTCCCCCTTCTGGTCAGCGCCATCGAGCGGCATAGTGCTGCGTAGCCCCCAATGCCTTTCACAAATTCAAAGGATTGGCGTGGAGGCCTTGTCCCGGAGAGACACGCGAGCCTAGCCCAACGCTTCAGCGTTGGCCTACCTGTGTGGTTTGGCCTCAGTCCCGAAGGGACGGCTGAGCGACTTGTGCTGGGATTCGGATTCAGCCGTCCCTTCGGGACTCGGTGCCCGCTCGCGCTGCTCCCAACGCTGAAGCGTTGGGCTATGGTCATAAGTCCCTCCGGGACAGGGCGCCGCCCAATTTGCGAAAGGCATCATGTCTAGTCCAACCCCGCAGGCGGTGCCCAGGATTTCGGTCGTCACGCCGAGCTTCAACGCTATCCACACTATCCGGGCCACGCTCGAGAGTGTCGCCCGGCAGGACTATCCAAACTTTGAGCACATTGTGATGGATGGCGGGTCAACCGACGGCACGCTGGAGGTCCTCAAAAGCGCTCCCCGCATAATCTGGGTCTGCGAGAAAGACGAGGGCCATTATCACGCGATGGACAAGGGCACGCGCAGGGCTTCAGGCGAACTGGTCATCATCCTGAACGCGGACGACTGCCTGCGGCCCGGTGTCCTGGCCGAGGTGGGCGCCGCCTATGCCCGACATGCGGAATGGGACGGCGTCTTTGGCGACATTGTCTTTGTAGATGGCGAGGGTCGGGAGATCTTCCGGCGCGAGGAGGCGTGCTTTGATCCGCAAATCATCCGGTTTGGCCACAACGTCATCAATCACCAGACGTTGTTCCTGAAGAAGGACACCTTTTTGCGGCTCGGCGGCTATCGTTACAAGGATTTCAAGAACTGCTGCGATTATGAGCTGATCATGCACCTGGTTGCTGCCGGCTGCTACATCGGGCACATCCCGGTTTATATCGTGGATTACCGCTACCATGAGCACGGCCAGTCGGCCGATATACGGGTCCGCGCCAACATGGCCCGAGAGGCCAAACAGATCCAGGAGGAGTACGGCGTGCCGGGCGGCCTGGCTGGCCGGTTCCTGCACCAGTACGCCCGG
>Ga0335069_10002694_pt1 | contig 27094 bp, 21 predicted proteins | sample Lox_Sample_11_FD_206714 | JGI IMG/M metagenome (GOLD analysis project Ga0335069, IMG submission 206714) | Soil microbial communities from Loxahatchee National Wildlife Refuge, Florida, United States - Lox_Sample_1.1 | ecosystem: Environmental > Terrestrial > Soil > Wetlands | place: USA...
GGCGTCCTCGACGCTGTCGGTGACCGGGATTTCGACCAGCACATGCTTGCCGGCGCGCATCACCTGCTCGCCCTGGCGGAAATGCATCTTGGTCGGCGTGGTCAGGATCACCGCGTCGGCGCGCTTGATGCCTTCGGACAGATCGCCGGTGTAGTGCGGGATGCCGTATTTCTTGGCGACCTCGGCGGTGGAATCCTGATTGCCGCCGACCAGCGACGTCACCTCGACGCCTTGAATGCGCTTGAGCGCGTCGAGATGTTTCTGGCCGAAGGCGCCCTGCCCCGCTACGCAAATTTTCATCACTGACCTCTTTGAATTGTCCGAAGTGCCCTCAGCCGTCATGGCCGGGCTTGTCCCGGCCATCCACGTCTTTGCTACGCGAGTCTCAAGACGTGGATGCCCGGCACAAGGCCGGGCATGACGTGTTGCAAATGTTAGCTACGGATGCGATCGACCTTCGCCCGCGCCGCGGCGCGCTTGTGCTTCGCCGCCGGCTTGCGCTTGCCGACGCTCTTCTTCGCCTTGTTCTCCAGAATGATGTGACCGACCGCGGTGTTCGACGCCGGCACGGTATAGAAGCGATAGACTTCATCCACCTTGTCGTCGAGCGCCCCGCGCATAATCAGCCACATCACCATTTCGATGCCTTCGGCGCCGGCCTCGCGCATGTATTCGATGTGCGGAATCTTGACGAGCTTCTGCGGGTCCTTCGACAGGTTGTCGAGGAAGGCCTTGTCCCACTTGCTGTTGATCAATCCCGCGCGCGGGCCGGAAATCTGATGCGACAGGCCGCCGGTGCCGAAGATCACGACCTTGAGGTCGTCCGGATAGGACTCGACCGCCTTCTTGATCGCCTTGCCGAGCATGTAGCAGCGATGCCCGGTCGGCGGCGGATACATGACCACGTTCACCGCCAGCGGGATCACCGGGCACGGCCAGTGGCCGTTCTTGTCGATCTTGCCGAACAGAAGGTTCATCGGCACCGTCATGCCGTGGTCGATCTCCATCTTGTTGCAGATAGTGAGATCGAACTCGTCGAGGATGCAGGACTGCGCGATATGCGAGGCGAGCGCCGGATGGCCTTTGGCGACCGGCACCGGGCGCGGGCCCCAGCCTTCGTCGGCCGGCGGAAATTCCGCGGCGCAGCCGAGCGCGAAAGTCGGGATCATTTCGACCGAGAACGCCGAAGCGTGATCGTTATAAACCACGATCGCGACGTCAGGCTTGGTCTCCCGCATCCATTCCTGCGACTTTTCGAAGCCGGAGAACACCCGCTTCCAGTACGGCTCTTCGGTCTTGCCGTTGTCGAGCGCAGCCCCGATGGCGGGGACGTGCGACGAACCTATTCCTGCGATGATCTTGGCCACGGCATCACTTCCGTTTCTTCGATTTGGGTTTGGATTTGCCGACCTTGGCTTTCGCCTTGGTCTTAGCGGCTGATTTCGATTTGGCTTTAACTTTCGGCTTCGCGGCCGCCTTCTTGGCCGGCGCGGAGCTCATGTATTTTGACGGCGTGTTCTTGCCGGTGCGCGAGCGGTTGCCTTCGACGTTGCGGCCGCCCTTGAGCATCATCTCGGCATAGTCTTGCTGGGTCGAACCGGTCATCACCGCGGCGAGATGCTGGAACGAATGGCCGTCGGTGGCGCCGAGCTTGGCGGTGAAATAAATGTTGCCGCCGAGTTCGAGCATGCGGTTGTAGTCGCGCTTGAGCACGGCGTCGGTCTGTTCCGGCGTCAGCTTGAACTTCTTGAGATATTCCGCCTCGTTCGCCTTGAAGGCCTTGCGGTTCTCGTCCTTCATCAGCGACATGCAGAACATATTGATGCCGAACCCTTCCCGGGACCGTTCGGCGTCGAACACGAACGTCCCCGGAATGTCGTCGTAATCGTGCTGTTGTTCTCGGGCCATCGGCCTTCTCCTGATTGGTCTGACATATATAGCGCGGGAAAGCCTGGCAACGTAAGCCTTCCGGCGGCAGCGCGGCATGCGAAAGCAGCGGAACGGTGCAAGAAATAATTTAGAATTGTTGCAAGCTGGCTGGATTCCCGCTTTCGCGGGAATGAGCGGAACAGCGGCAGCTATGCCCAATAAAGCCGCATTGGATTGCCGACCAGAAGCTTCTGCTGCGCGCCGGCGCTGGTCGCGATCTTCGGAATATAGTCGACCAGGACGCCGTCGTCGGGCGCCTCCTTCTTCATGTTGGGATGCGGCCAATCGGTGCCCCAGATGACGCGGTCGGGGAAATGCTCGACCAGCGCCTTGCCGAACGGCACCACGTCGTCATAGGGCGGGCCGGCAAGCGTCATGCGTTCCGGGCACGTCGCCTTCACCCAGAAATTCTTGTGCTTGTCCATGAGATCATGGAAACGCATGTTCTCCGGGTCGTTGACGCCCTTCTTCACCGTGGGCGTGCCCATGTGGTCGACCACGACGGTGGTGGGCAGCGCGGTGAAGAAGCTTTCGAGCTCCGGCAGGTCCGGCATTTCGAAATAGACCACGATATGCCAGCCGAGCTTCTCGACCCGGTTAGCGATCCGCTGCAGCACGTCGCGCGGGGTGAAATCGACGAGGCGCTTGAGGAAATTGAAGCGCACGCCGCGGACGCCGGCCTGGTCCATCCATTTCAATTCGTCGTCGGTGACTTCCTCGCCGACAAAGGCGACACCCTTGGCGCGGCCGTTCGAGGCGTCGAGCGCGTCGACCATGGCGCGATTGTCCTTGGAATGGCACGAGGCCTGGACGATCACGTTCTTGTCGAAGCCGAGGAAGTCGCGCAGCGCGAACAGCTTCTCCTTCGGCGCGTCGCAGGGCGTGTATTTGCGCTCTGGCGCATAGGGAAATTTCGCTTCCGGCCCGAACACATGGCAATGCGCATCGACCGCGCCCGCCGGCGGCTTGTATTTCGGCTTCGACGGGTTGGGATGAAAGGGAATGTAACCAGGCGACATCGGCACGCGAAGGGTCTCCATATCCAAGTGAGATGCCCCACGACAGCGAGGCTTCGAGAAACGAGCAATAATGATTCAGACGAGTTCCAGCGCCATCGACACGCCCTGGCCGACGCCGACGCACATGGTGGCGAGCGCGCGCTTGCCGTGGCGCTTTTCCAGCCCGTGCACCGCGGTGAGTGCGAGCCTCGCGCCCGACATGCCGAGCGGATGGCCGAGCGCAATGGCGCCGCCATGCGGGTTGACGTGCTCGGCATCGTCGGCGACGCCGAGCTGACGCAGGCAGGCGAGCCCCTGCGCCGCGAAAGCCTCGTTGATCTCGATCAGATCGAAATCGCCGATCTTGAGCTTGAGCTTCTCCATCAGCTTCCTGGTCGAGGGCACCGGGCCGATGCCCATGATGCGCGGCGGTACGCCGGCCGACGCCATGCCGAGAATACGCGCGCGGGGCGTGAGCCCATGGGCCTTCGCCGCCTCTTCGCTCGCCAGAATGATCGCGGCGGCGCCGTCATTGATGCCGGACGCATTGCCCGCCGTGACGGTGCCGGGACTGCGCACGATCGGCTTGAGCTTCTGCAGATTCTCGATGGTCGTGTCGGGACGCGGATGCTCGTCCTCGCAGCAGGCCGTCGGCCCGGCTTTGCCGTTGGGCACCGGAACGGGAACGATCTCCTTGGCGAAGTAGCCAAGCGCAATGGCGTTCGCGGCGCGCTGCTGCGAGCGCAGCGCAAAGGCGTCCTGATCGGCGCGGGTGACCTGGAATTCCTCGGCGACGTTCTCGGCGGTCTCGGCCATCGAGTCGACGCCGTATTGCGCCTTCATCAGCGGATTGACGAAGCGCCAGCCGAGCGTGGTGTCGAAAATCTCCGCCGAGCGCGAGAAGGCTTCGCCGGATTTGCCCATCACGAAGGGCGCGCGCGTCATGGATTCGACGCCGCCGGCAATGGCGAACTCCATCTCGCCGCTGCGGATCGCGCGCGCGGCGTCGCCCACTGCGTTCAGCCCCGAAGCGCAGAGCCGGTTCACCGTGACGCCCGGGACCTTGTCCGGCAAGCCTGCGAGCAGGAGCGCCATGCGCGCCACATTGCGATTGTCCTCGCCGGACTGGTTGGCGCAGCCGAGAAACACTTCGTCGAGCCGCGACCAGTCGGCCTTGGCATTGCGGGCGATCAGCGCCTTGATCGGCACCGCGGCGAGATCGTCGGTGCGCACTTTGGCGAGCCTGCCGCCGTAGCGGCCGATCGGGGTCCGCGCGGCATCGCAAATGAATACGTCTCGCATCGGCCGCTCCTGTTGCTCCGTGGCTATTTAGGGGGCGCGGAAAGCAGCGTCAAACGCCTGGCGTCCGAAATTGACGCGACCGGCAGCCCTCAGCCGAACTCCCGCAACAGGTCGAGCAAAAGCAGCCGCCGGTCACGGCCGATCAGTTCCACCATCCGTTCCTCGTGACGCGCGGCAAGGCTCCTGATCCGCGCCAGCGCCTTGGTGCCGGTCTCGGTGAGAAATAATGAATGCGAACGGCGATCATCCGGCGCCGCCCGCCGCTCGATCCATTCGCGGCGTTCGAGCTCGTGCAGCATCCGGGCCAGCCGGGCGCGCTCGATATTGAGCGCCTGCCCGATGGCCGATTGCGAACGGCCCGGATTGGCGGAGATCAGGATCAGGACCGAATATTGCGCCGGCCGCACGTCGAGCGGCGCCAGAGTACGGATGAAATTACTGAACACCGCAACCTGCAGGCGACGCAGGAAATAGCCGATGTGACCGTTGAGCTCGTCGAAGTCGAGCGCCTGACCTTGACCGGCGTCGGGCAATTGCGACCCAGCCGACCGGCGCGGCTCGCCGCTACGTCTCTGATTATTGGCTGGTTTTGCGATTGCCACGTTCCGCCGCTCCACGGCCCTCTGTAGCAGATTCTTTCAGGTTCAAAGGACCCCTTGACGCACATTGTTGTCAATGACAACATATTTATGTGCGGTCAAAAACGGCCAATGCGCGCCCGGCCAGAGCCGATGGGCGCGCCAAAGGCGGCAACGCGCACCACGATCATCGGGAGGAACGCATGCACAAGCTCGCAACGCTTTCGGCCGCTCTCATCGCCGTTTTGTGCGGACCCGCAGCCGCCGAGAATAACGGCGTCATCCGCATCGGTGTGCTCAACGACATGTCGAGCGTCTATTCAGACTTTCAGGGCCCCGGCTCGGTGACCGCGGCGCAGCTTGCCGCCGAGGACTTCGCCAAGCAGTCCATGCGCAAGGTCGAGATCCTTTCCGCCGATCATCAGAACAAGCCGGATGTCGGCGCCGAGATCGCGCGGCGCTGGTTCGACGTCGAAGGCGTCGACATGATCATCGACGTGCCGAATTCTGCGGTCGCGCTCGCGGTCGCCGACATCGCCCGCGACAAGAACAAGGTGTTCATCGGCTCCGGCGCCGGCACCGCCGCGCTCACCGGCGCCAAGTGCTCGCCGAACACCGTGCACTGGACCTACGATACCTGGGCGATGGGGCACGGCGTCGCCCGCGGCCTGCTGCAGCAGGGCAACAAGAGCTGGTTCTTCGTCAGCGCCGATTACGCCTTCGGCGCCGATCTGCAGAAACAGGCCAATGACGAGATCGTTGCCGAAGGCGGCCAAGTGCTGGGCAATGTCCGCCATCCGCTCGGCACCAATGACTTCTCCTCGTTCCTGCTGCAGGCGCAAGCCTCCGGCGCGCAGGTGATCGCGCTCGCCAATGCCGGCGGCGACACCGTGAATGCCATCAAGCAGGCCGGCGAGTTCAATCTCGGCGCCAAGCAGAAGATCGTGGCGCTGATTTTCGACCTGCAGAGCGTCCCGGCCCTGGGATTGAAGACCGCCGAAGGCATCGTGGCGCTCAACGCCTTCTACTGGGACCTCAACGACCAGACCCGCGCCTGGTCGAAGCGCTATCAGGAGCGGCATCCCAAACATGAAATGCCAAACCACATGCAGGCCGGTGTCTATTCGGCGACGATGGATTATTTGAAGGCCGTCGACAAAGCCGGCTCGCCGGCCGACGGCCGTGCAGTGGTCGAGGCGATGAAGAAAACGCCCGTCGACGACGCGCTGTTCGGCCATGTCACCATCCGCCCTGACGGCCGTGCCGTGCATGAGATGTATCTTTTGCAGGTCAAGACACCCGAAGAATCCAAAGGCCCGTGGGACGTGTTCAAGCTGGTTGCTACCATTCCGGCCGACCAGGCGTTCCGGCCGCTTGCGGATGGCGGCTGTCCGCTGGTGAGCAAACAAAACTGAACGGAACCCGCTTCGCGGCGGGCCAACAGACAGCGAGACGAGATAACTTGACCAGGTCGGCAATGACCGGTTTGTTGCAGCTCCCGGAACCCGTAACCCGAGCGGGCCCTGACAGCCCGCTCGCTGAGGCCAAGATGTCTGCGCAGTGGTCCGATCTGCCTTCGTCATTGAAAACCGAGCAGCACGGCGCGGTCGCCGTGCTGAAACTCGCGCGCGCGCAAAAGCGCAACGCTCTCGACGATCCAACCGTGCTCGGCATCGAGGCGTTCTTCACGTCGCTGCCGGACGATATCCGCGCGGTCGTCATTGCCGGCGAAGGCGAGCATTTCTCCGCTGGCCTCGATCTGAGCGAATTGTCCGAGCGCAATACGTTCGAGGGCATTGATCACTCGCGATCCTGGCATCGCGCTTTCGAGCACATCGAATACGGCAAAGTGCCGGTGGTCGCGGTGCTGCACGGCGCCGTGGTCGGCGGCGGACTTGAGCTCGCGGCAGCCGCGCATATCCGCGTCGCCGAGCGCTCGGCATTCTATGCGCTGCCGGAAGCGAGCCGCGGCATCTATGTCGGCGGCGGCGGCTCGGTGCGGCTGCCGCCCCTGATCGGCACCGCGCGCGTCATGGACATGATGCTCACCGGCCGAACCCTGTCGGCCGAAGAGGGCCAGACCATCGGGCTCACGCAATATCTGGTCGATGAGGGCCAGGGCCTCGTCAAGGGCATGGAACTCGCGCACCGCATGGCCGGCAATGCGCCCTTCACCAATTTCGCCGTGATGCACATCCTGCCGCGCATTGCGAACAGCGATCCGGCGGCGGGCTTCATCGCGGAATCGCTTGCCGCCGCCATCGCCCAAGGCGACGAGGAAGCCAAAGCCCGGCTGAAGGCATTTCTGGAAAAGCGCGGGCCGAAAGTGGCGCGGAGCTAGGACTTGAAGATGAGGGCAGGATGCGTCCGCTTGCTGATGCGTGCTCCCTCTCCCCCTGCGGGAGAGGGGTGGGGTGAGGGGTACGCCGCCGCATGACTACGAGCACGTCCTTTCCTCACCCGGCCGCTATGCGGCCGACCTCTCCCGCAAGGGGTGAGGTGAAAGAAACTCTGCCGCCGCTGCGGCAGGTCAAGCTCGGTGCGCCGGACGTCGTGGTCGAACGGCGCGCCGACGGCGCGATCCTGCTGCGCTCGCCGCGGCCATTGCCGCCTTATCCGCAAAAGCTCACGGAACGCCTGGTCTATTGGGCAAAGGCCGCGCCCGAGCGCATCTTTATCGCGCAGCGCGATGCAAGCGGTGGCTGGCGCTCGCTGACCTATGCACAGACGCTGACGGCGGTGCGATCCATCGCCACGGCTCTGTTGCAACGCGATCTGTCGCCGGAGCGGCCGATTGCGATCCTGTCCGGCAACGACATCGAGCACGCGCTCATGGCGCTCGCCGCGATGCATGTCGGCATCCCTTATGCGCCGGTTTCGGTGCCCTATTCGCTGCTGTCGCAGGACTTCGGCAAACTCAAAGCGATCATCAATACTCTGACGCCGGGCCTGATCTTTGCCACCAGCGGCACGCCCTTCGCTCGCGCCATTGCCGCAACCGTACCGGCGAATGCTGAAATCGTGGTCGCCGCCAATCCGCCCGCCGGCCGGCCGGCCACGCTGTTCGAGACGCTGCTGAAAACGCAGCCGACGTCCGAGGTCGAGGTCGCGCATACGCGGGTCTCCGAAAACACCATCGCCAAATTTCTTTTCACCTCCGGCTCGACCGGCCAGCCCAAAGGCGTGATCAACACGCAGCTGATGCTGTGCGCCAACCAGTCGATGATCCGCTGCGGCTTTCCCTTTCTGGTCGACGAGCCGCCGGTCCTGGTCGATTGGCCGCCGTGGAGCCACACTTTCGGCGGCAACCACGATTTCGGCATGGTGCTCGACAATGGCGGCTCGTTCTACATTGACGAGGGCAAGCCGCTCCCTGGCGCCATCGAGGCCACCGTGCGCAATCTGCGCGACATCGCGCCGACGATCTATCTCAACGTGCCCAAGGGCTACGAGATGCTGCTGCCCTATTTGCGCAGTGACGCGCAATTGCGGGCTCGGTTCTTCAGCCGCCTGAAGGTGCTGTTCTATGCCGGCGCCAGCCTTGCCCAGCATGTGCGTAACGAACTCGAACAACTCGCCATCGCCACGACCGGCGAGCGCATCATTTTTTTGGCGAGCCTCGGCTCGACCGAAACCGCGCCGCTCGCCATCGCGTTGACTCGCGAATGCCCGCATGCCGGCAATATCGGCCTGCCGGCGCCCGGCGTAGAGCTGAAACTGGTACCGAGCGGCGGCAAGCTCGAAGCGCGGCTGAAAGGGCCGAACATTACGCCCGGCTACTGGCGCGCGCCTGAGCTCACTGCCGCGGCGTTCGACGAGGAAGGCTTCTACAAGATCGGCGACGCGCTGAAATTCCAGGATGCCGATGACCCTTCGCAGGGCCTGCTGTTCGACGGCCGCATTGCCGAGGACTTCAAGCTCGCCACCGGCACCTGGGTCAGCGTCGGCCCGCTGCGCGCGGCTTTCATCGCGCATTTCGCGCCGCTCATTCGCGATGTGGTCTTTGCCGGCGCCGATCGCGACGACGTCACGGCGCTGATCTTTCCCGATCTCGATGCCTGCAAAAAGCTCGTGCCGGCGCTTGCAGCGGATGCAACGCCGCAAGCGGTCGTGGCTGATGCAGATGTCGTGAGCGCATTCGCGCGTTTGCTCGACAGCTTTGTCGCCGCCAGCACCGGCACGTCGAACCGCGTGCCGCGCATGATCCTGCTCGCCGATCCGCCCTCGCTCGATCTCGGCGAGATGACCGACAAAGGCTCGATCAATCAGCGCGCCGTGCTCAGCAACCGCGCGGCTTTGGTCGAAGAGCTTTATGCGGAAGCGCCTTCGCCTCGCATCATCGCCGCGAAGACGGTGCGTGCGAAATGACAGCCGGGATCGGATCGACATTCAAGGACGCCGTGCTGCTCGATGGCGTCCGCACGCCCTTCGCCGACTATAATGGCGCGCTCGCGTCGGTTTCCCCGATCGATCTCGGCATCAAAGTGGCGCGCGACGTGCTCGCTAAAGCTGACGTGCCGGCGCAAGATGTCGGCACCGTCATCGCCGGCTCCATGGCGCAGGCGAGCTTCGACGCCTACATGCTGCCGCGCCATGTCGGCCTCTATGCCGGGGTTCCGATCGAGACGCCGGCCCATTTGGTGCAGCGTGTTTGCGGCACCGGCATTGAAATCCTGAGCCAAGCCGCCGACGCGATTTCGCTCGGCCGCGCCGAGCTGGCGCTCTGCGTCGGCACCGAATCGATGAGCCGCAATCCGGTCGCCGCCTATACCCATCGCGGCGGGTTCCGCATGGGGCAGGTCGAGTTCAAGGATTTTCTCTGGGAGGCGCTGCTCGATCCCGCGCCCAACGCCACGATGGGCGACACCGCAGAAAATCTGGCGCGGCAATATCAGATCACGCGGCCGCAAGTCGACGCATTCGCCGCGCGCAGCTTTGCGCGTGCTGTAGCCGCGCAGCAGGCGGGCTTTTTCGCCGGCGAAATCACGCCGGTGAAATCGGAAAGCTTTGTCCGCGACGAGCTCAAGCCGCGCGGCATCAAGATCAAAGGCGAGCTTGCGGCCGACACCCATGTGCGCCCCTCGCCCGTCGATGCTTTGGCCGCGATCCGCCCGGCCTTCGGCGGCGTGCAGACCGGCGGCAATTCCTCCGCCATTGTCGACGGCGCCGCGGGTGCGCTCGTCGCATCCTCGAATTATGCCAAGAAGCACGGACGCAAACCGCTGGCGCGGCTCCTTGCAACAGCCGCTATCGGCGTGCCGCCGGAGATCATGGGCATCGGCCCGGTGCCGGCGATCAAGGCCGTGCTCGATCGCGCCGGGCTGAAGCTCGCCGATATCGACCGCTTCGAGATCAACGAGGCCTTCGGCGCGCAAGTGATGGCCTGCACCCGCGAGCTCGGCCTCGACGAGGACAGGCTCAACGTCAACGGCGGCGCGATCGCCATCGGCCATCCGCTCGGCGCCACCGGAGTGCGGCTCGCAGTCACGCTGGCACGCGAGTTGCGCCAAAGCGGCGGACGCTACGGAATTGCGTCGGCCTGCATCGGAGGCGGTCAGGGTATTGCGCTCCTGATCGAGAACGGGAACAAGTAGAGCATGGATATCAAAGGTCATGCCGCAATCGTCACCGGCGGCGCCTCCGGCTTGGGCGCGGCCACCGCGCGCATGCTGGCGGAAGCCGGCGCCAAGGTCGCGGTACTCGACGTCAACCAGAAAGCCGCCGCCGAGGTCGCAATCGATATCAACGGCATCGCCGTCGCATGCGACGTGACCAATGCCGACACCACGGAAAAGGCGATCGCCAAGGCCGCGGCCGATCACGGTACAGCGCGCATCGTCGTCAATTGCGCCGGCGTTGGGCCGGCCAAGCGCATTGTCGGCCGCGACGGACCGATGCCGCTCGACGAATTCTCGCGCGTTATCTCCATCAATCTGATCGGCACATTCAATGTGATGCGGCTCGCCGCCGCCAAGATGCAGCACCTCGAGCCGATGCAAGACGGCGAGCGCGGCATCATTGTCTGCACCGCGTCAGTTGCCGCCTATGACGGCCAGATCGGCCAGGCCGCTTATGCAGCGTCCAAAGGCGGCGTGGTCAGTCTTGTCCTGCCGGCGGCGCGGGAGTTCGCGCAGTTCGGTATCCGCGTCACCGGCGTGGCGCCCGGTATTTTCACAACGCCGATGCTGCACGCGCTGCCGGAAGCCGCCCAACAAAGCCTCGCCGCCGCCGTCCCATTTCCAAAGCTTCTTGGGCAGCCGCCCCAATATGCCGCTTTGGTGCGGCACATGATCGAGAACCGCTATCTCAACGGCGAAGTCGTCCGGCTTGACGGCGCGCTGCGCATGGCGCCGAAGTAAGTTTTTGTTTTCCCCTCCCCCCTTGTGGGGGAGGGAATTTTGCGTAGGACCAAACAAATAATGTTCAGCAATACCCGGCATCTGCGCATCGAATGGGGCGATTGCGACCCCGCGGGCATCGTCTTCTATCCGCGCTATTTCGCGATGTTCGACACCTCGACGACGGAGATGATGGAAGCCGCCATCGGCATGAGCAAATTCGAATATCTCAAGGCCTTCAAATTCATCGGCCATCCGATCGTCGAGACCCGCGCTATTTTTCGCATTCCCAACCGCTTCGGCGACAAAGTGTCGATCACCACATCGATCGCGGGATTGGGCAAATCCAGCATCAAGATCGAGCACCGGCTGATGAAGGGCGACGACCTCTCGGTCGAAGGTTTCGAGACGCGTGTTTTTGTCGCTCCCGATCCGGCCGACCCCGAGCGCATCAAGGGCCAGCCCATTCCGGCCGAATTTGTCGCGCGGCTGACGCATAGCAAATAGCGCAAGAGCCGCGCCTGCGGCGTAGCTCCACGTTACTCCCCCTGCCGTCCCGCGCGGCACTTATGCTAGAAGCGGGCCACCAAAAGGGAGATGAACGCCGATGCGAGTTGACGCGTATACCCACTATTTTCCCGAGCGTTTCTTCACCAAGCTCAATGAGATGGCGGGTGACTACAAGGACATCGGCAAGCGCATCCGCTCGCTGCCGGCTCTGTTCGATCTCAATGTGCGCAAGAAGATCGTCGACAACCACAAGGACTATCAGCAGATCCTGTCCTATGCGCAGCCGCCGATCGAGAAATTCGCCAAGTCGCCGGCCGATATCGACGAGTTCTGCAAGATCATCAATGACGGCTTCGCCGAACTGATCGCGAAGGAAAAGGATCATTTTCCCGGCTGGGTGGCGCAGGTCTCGCTCGCGGCAAAGGATTGCGGCGTCGCCGAAGCCGAACGCGCGCTGAAGAACGGCGCGCTCGGCGTGCAGATCTACACCAACGTCGCCGGTAAGCCGCTCGACCGGCCGGAATATCAGCCGTTCTTCAAGAAGATGAACGAGCTCGGCTGCCCGATCTGGCTGCATCCGGCGCGCGGCGCCGAAATGCCGGATTATATCGACGAGAAGAAGTCGCTCTACGAGATCTGGTGGACCTTCGGCTGGTCCTACGAAACCGCCGCCGCGATGATGCGCCTGGTCTATTCAAAGATCATGGACAACAACCCGAACTTGAAAATCATCACTCATCATTTCGGCGGCATCGTGCCGATGCTGGAAGGCCGCATCGGCCCCGGCAATGACGTGATGGGCTCGCGCACCAGCGACGAAGATTATGTCTCGGTGCGCAAGAGCCTGAAGAAGCGGCCGCTCGATTATTTCAAGCAGGATTTCTGGGCCGATACCGCGGCCTTCACTGCGGTGCCGGCGACCAAGGCCGGCATGGAGTTCTTCCCGGTCGACAAGATCGTTTTCGCGTCGGACTGTCCATTCGACCCGGAAGGCGGCAGCATGTATCCGCGGGTGACCTTGGAAATCCTCGAATCGCTGAAAATGGACAAGACCACCCACGACAAGGTGTTCTATAAGAATCTCGAAGCGGTCACCGGCAAGAAGCTCGTAAAGTAAAGCTGGTGACGTAGGAGCCGGCGGGCGCCACAGGCGCCCAGACAAAACTCAACGGAGGTCGCCCGCGATGGACGTGAAAGTGACCGACGTGAAGGAACGACCGGAAGCGGCGACAGGCACGGCTGAGTGCCCGGTCCGCCGCTTTCCGCTCAATCAGCCGGAAGGCCACAAGGCGCCGGTGCCGCGCTATTCGGCCGCGGTCAAAGCCAAGGTCGCGGTGCTGTTTCTCGGCCTGCAAAGCAAGGCCGAGACGCTGCCCGACGCGGGCCTCGGCGAATTTCTCGCGCGCATCGCCACGGAAAATGGCGCGCCGGTCTATGTCGACCAAGCGACCTACACCGATTTGCAGGGCTATCTCAATCGCGTCGCCGCGCTCTATTGGCTCGACACCGCGCAATTCCAGGCCTGGCTCGAATCTCCCGCCGTCAAGGAATGGCGCGCGCGCATGCGCGGCGAGACCTCCGTCGGCCTGTGGTGGGAGCCGGTGGTCGTCGATGCGCAGCGCATGGAGACGATCACCTTCAAGGAATTCCGGCGCGGCTTTTCCGGCTGCCCGGCGATGGGCCTGAACTCGACCGATCACACCGGCTATTGGGGCGCGGCGCGCGATCGCATCTCGGGCGCCGGCAACGATCTGTTCGAAGCAACCGTCGCGACCAGCGAACGCTGTCCGATCACCGGCGCCAGCTATCGCAAGATTCAGCCGCCGAAGAACATGTGTGTGATCCGCTCCGGCGTGTCCTGGGAGAAATGCGACGGCGAGCAGCTCAAGGACTGGCGCGAGCGCATCAAGCCGAAGCTCGACGCCGGCATGAAATATCTGCGCGAGAATCCGGGCGCCACCGGCTGCTTCTCGCTGCGCCAGGTCGAATCGATTTCACCCGAGGGCCGAAAGCTCGCGGAGGCCTATTCGCTCGGCGCCTTCGCCTCGATGCAGCATCTGGAAACCTGGAGCAAAGATCATCCGAGCCACCTGGCGATCTACACCAGCGCCTTGGCGGCCCGGAAGAAATTTCAAGAAAAGCTGCAACTCCACACCTACAACGAGATCTTCATTCTCGAGGCCGACAACCCGCCGTTCGAATATTTCAACTGCCATCCGCAAACCGGGCTGTTGCCGTTCGCGGATAAGCTCGGAACGGCGGCATAATTCGGCCTTTCCCAGTGCGAATCTTAGTCGTGGATGTCCGGGCGCGAGACCGGACAGAGCGGGCTGACTTTTGCTAGCGTGTCGCCGCATGGAAGCAGTTCGCACCATCATGACGGACCCAAACGACGCGGCCGCGAAACCGGACGACGCGCCACTTACACCTCCACCGGCAGCGAACGACGCCGCGCGCGTCAGTCCCATGATGGAGCAATATATCGAGATCAAAGCCGCCAATCCGGATTGCCTGTTGTTCTACCGGATGGGCGACTTCTACGAATTGTTCTTTGGCGATGCCGAAATCGCCTCGCGCGCGCTCAATATCGTCCTGACCAAGCGCGGCAAGCATCTCGGGGCGGACATTCCGATGTGCGGCGTGCCGGTCGAGCGCGCCGACGAATATCTGCACCGCCTGATCGCGCAGGGTCACCGCGTCGCCGTCTGCGAGCAGATCGAAGACCCGGCCGAAGCGCGCAAGCGCGGCAGCAAGAGCGTGGTGCGCCGCGCCGTGGTGCGGCTGGTGACGTCCGGCACGCTCACCGAGGACTCGCTGCTCGATGCCTCGCGCAATAATTATCTGCTAGCGCTCGCGCGCAGCCGCGCCTCGTCGGGCGACGACCGTTTCGCGCTAGCCTGGATCGACATTTCGACCGGCGAATTCCGTGTCGCCGAATGCGACCGCGCGAGCGTCGGCGCCGAGATCGCGCGCGTGGAGCCCGGCGAGATCATCATCTCCGATGCGCTCTATGCCGATGCCGAACTGGCGCCGCTCTTACGCACGTTCCCCGCGGTGATGCCGCTCACGCGCGACGTGTTCGACGGCGCCACCGCCGAACGCCGGCTCGCCGCGTTCTTTGGCGTCGCCACCACCGCCGCCTTCGGTGCTTTCTCCCGCCTCGAACTCGCCGCCGCCGCGGCCGCGGTGACCTATATCGAACGCACCCAGCTCGGCAAACGGCCGCCACTGTCGCCGCCCGCCCGCGAAGACGCCGGGGCGACGCTGGCGATCGACCAGGCGACGCGCGGCAATCTCGAGCTCATCCGCACCATTGCCGGCGACCGGCGCGGCTCGCTGCTCGCGGCCATCGACCGCACGCTGACTTCCGCTGGTGCGCGCTTACTGGCGCAACGGCTCGCCGCACCGCTGACCGATCCGGCCGAAATCGCCCACCGTCTCGACAGCGTCGGCGCTTTTGTCGCCGATAGCGCCGCGCGCGCCGATCTACGCGCGCTTTTGAAAGCCGTGCCCGATCTCGCCCGCGCGCTGGCCCGCATCGTCGTCACCCGCGGCGGCCCGCGCGACCTCGCCGCGATCCGCGACGGAATTTTCGCGGCATCGGAATTTGTCGTACGGCTTACGGCGTTGACCGATATTCCGCACGAACTGGCGCAAGCGATGAAAGCGTTGCGCCGCCCCGACGCGGCGCTTGCCGCGGAACTCGCGCAAGCGCTCGGCGACGAATTGCCGGCGTTCCGCCGCGACGGCGGCTTCGTGCGCGCGGGCTACCTGGCGGCGCTCGATGAGGCGCGGGCGCTGCGCGACGAATCCCGCCGCGTCATTGCGGCGCTGCAGATGCAATATGCCGAGACCACCGGCATCCGCTCGCTCAAGATCAAGCACAACAATGTGCTCGGATATTTCGTCGACGTCTCCGCTCAGCACGGCGACAAGCTGATGTCGGCGCCGCTCAACGCGACCTTCATCCATCGCCAGACCACCGCCGGCCAGGTGCGCTTTACCACCACCGAGCTCGGCGAGCTTGAATCCAAGATCGCGAGCGCGGCCGACCGCGCGCTGGCGCTCGAGCTCGAGGTATTCGACCGCCTTGCCGCCTCGGTCACCACGGCGAGCGCCGCGATCAAGGAAGCTGCCGGCGCGCTGGCGCTGCTCGACGTTGCGACCGCGCTGGCCGCGCTGGCCGTCGAGCGCGATTATGTGCGGCCGCAAGTCGACGACAGTCTCGCCTTCGCCGTCAGCGGCGGCCGGCATCCGGTGGTGGAACAGGCGCTGACCGGCGACGGCGGGCCTTTCGTCGCCAATGATTGCGACCTGTCGCCGCCGCCTGAGCCGGCCCGGACGGCGACTAAGACCGCCGGCCGCATCTGGCTCATTACCGGCCCGAACATGGCCGGGAAATCGACGTTTCTGCGCCAGAACGCGCTGATTGCGGTACTCGCGCAGATGGGAAGCTTCGTGCCGGCGAAGGCTGCGCATATCGGTGTTGTCGACCGCCTGTTCTCGCGTGTCGGCGCCGCCGACGATCTCGCCCGCGGCCATTCGACCTTCATGGTGGAAATGGTCGAGACCGCGGCCATCCTCAATCAGGCCGGTGAACGCGCGCTGGTGATCCTGGATGAAATCGGCCGCGGCACCGCGACCTTCGACGGCCTGTCCATCGCCTGGGCCACTATCGAGCATCTGCACCAGAACAATCGCTGCCGCGCTTTGTTCGCGACGCATTTCCACGAAATGACCGCGCTCGCGGCAAAACTGCCGCGGCTGCACAATGCCACGATGCGGGTCAAGGAATGGCAGGGCGACGTCGTATTTCTGCACGAAGTCGTCGCCGGCGCCGCCGACCGCTCCTATGGCATCCAGGTGGCAAAGCTCGCCGGCCTGCCGCCGAGCGTGATCGAGCGCGCCAAGGTGGTTCTCGCCCAGATCGAAGCCGAGGACCGCGCTTCTCCGACACGGGCGCTGATCGACGATCTGCCGCTGTTCGCCGCCGCGCGCCAGGAAACCAAATCCGCATCGGGTGCGGAGCCGGATGCCGCGCTTGCCGCCGTAGCCGAAGGCCTCAAAGCGCTCAATCCCGACGAAATGTCGCCGCGTGATGCGCTTGATGCGCTTTATGCGCTCAAGGCAAAGCTTGCGGCGAAGCCATAGCCTTCAGCGCCTCGCGCTTCATCTTCTGTAACCGCAGTGCCATCAGCATGCCGCTCCAGGCGACGCAGACCGAAAGGCCGACGACGAAGGCCCACCACGAGCCGAGCGGCACGGCGGTGTAATGCACGGCGACAAAGCCGAGCGAGAGTCCGACAAAGGCGATCTGCGCATGCGCCAGCATGCTGGCGGTCGCCTTGCCGCCGACGCGCGGATGCAAGATGACGATCGAGCTGCACAGAATGATCGGGAACAGCGCGAACATGCCCGAGGCGAAGGAGCCGATTCGGTAACTCGCCGTGGTGACGATGGCGACGACGATTGCGGCTGCGATCGCGCGCAACGGGATGTCGTAGCGCGTGCGCAGAAATTTCTTCGGCGGGCCGGTCTCGCGATAGCGCCAGCTCAGCGGGACGGTGACGCCGAACACGACGACATTGAGCAGCACCGCCGTCAGCGGCGTCCACTCGACCAGACGGAACACCGCGGTGGCCGCGAACCAGACCAGAAGCGAGACGCTCAGACTCAGCAAGAGACCATGGCGCTGCGCCAGCAGAATATACACGGCCGAAAAGATCGAAACCGCGGCGCTGACGGCGACACTGCCAATGGCGCTCGCGGCGATGAAGCTCGGCGGATGCTCGATCGCAAGGATCACATAGGCGGCACCGGCCGCTGTCGGCAGCGCCGCGATCAGCGCGCCGATGAAGGCGCCGGCGCGCTCGACCGCAACCGAGGTGACGACGACGACAATCGCCGTCATCGCCATCTTCAAGAGCAGGCCGTACCAGAAGACGAGTTCGGGGGACATGCGTGTTACCGTCGTTCCGGGCGCGCCGGAGACGCGAAGCCGGAATGACGAATTACGTCCTTTTCAGACTGACCTCGACCGGCGGCCCGCTCTTGATGGTCTGGTAGACGACGCAATAACGTTCGGTGAGCTTTAAAAGCTGATCGAGTTTTTCCTGCGGCGCATCGGTGTCGACGTCGAAGCGCAGGCGGATTTGTGCGAAGCCGACCGGCGCTTCCTTGGCAACGCCGAGCGTGCCGCGAAAATCGAGATCGCCTTCGGCCGACACCGTACCGGATTTCAGCGGAATTTCGATTGCAGTTGCAACCGCTTTCAGCGTCACGCCGGCGCAGGCCACCAAAGCCTCGAGCAGCATGTCGCCGGAGCACAATTCCATGCCGGAACCGCCGGTCGCCGGATGCAGGCCGGCGACGGCAAGGGCGCGGCCGGTCTCGACCTTGCAGGCGATATTCTGGTCGTCGAGCGTGCCCTTGGCCTGCAGCGTAATCATCCCGGCATTGGGATCGGCCTTGTAGCGCTCCTTGATCGGCGCTTGCAGCGCCCGCAGCCCGGCGGCGTCCATGCTTTGCTCCCTGTAAACGTCATGGCCGGGCTTGTCCCGGCCATCCCGATGAATTGAGTACGTGCCTAGTCAATCGAGATCGCCTGGACAAGCCCGGCGATGTCGGGGTAGCCCTACCACCACATCGCGGCGCCGGCTTCGGCTTTGGGCTCCGGCGTGGCGTCCCCGGCGGCCCGGTCCAGCGAGCGATCGAGCGCGGTGAGCACCCGCCGCTTGACGAAATCGAAGGCGGCGGATTGGCGGTCGCGCGGCCGCGGCAGATCAACGGCGATCTCCTCGAACAGGCGGCCGGGGCGCGGACACATGACCATGACGCGATTGGCGAGCACGATGGCCTCGTCGACATCATGGGTGACCAGGATCAAGGTCGGCGTGGCGTCGGCCCACAGATCGAGCAGATGATCCTGCAGGTCGGTGCGGGTGAAAGCATCGAGCGCGGAGAACGGCTCGTCGAGCAGCAAAACCTCCGGGCGCGGCACCAGCGCCCGCGCGATGGACACGCGCTGCGCCTGGCCGCCGGACAATTCACGCGGCCACATCGCGGCCTTGTCGGAGAGGCCGACACGCGCCAGTGCCGCCGTGACGCGTTGCGTCCGCTCCGGTCGCGGCCGCTTGCGCAGGCCGAAACCGACATTGTCGGCGACCTTCAGCCACGGCAGCAGCCGCGGCTCCTGAAAGATGATACCGATCTTCTCGTGCGGCGCGGTGATGCGCTCGCCGTCGAGCATGACGGCGCCTTCCGATGCCGGATCGAGCCCGGCGATGGCGCGCAGCAGCGTCGACTTTCCGCAGCCCGAGCCGCCGATCACGGCGACGATTTCGCCCGGATCGACCTTGAGCGTGACGCCGCCGAGCGCATGCACGCCGTTAGGATAGGTTTTGCCGACGCGTTCGAGAGCGAGCATGGAGATTAATCCCGTCTCACCACATCTTCCCAGCGCAGGAACGGCGCGGCGGCGAGCGCGATCATCCAATCGGTGACCTTGCCGATAATGGCGAAGGCGACAATGGCGGCGACGATCTCGGCCGGCTTGCCGAGCTGCTGGCCGTCGATCAACAAATAGCCGAGCCCTTCCGATGCGCCCATGAATTCGGCGGCGACGACGAACATCCAGCCGAGCCCGAGCCCCGAGCGCAACGAGATCACATAGGCCGGCAGCACCGCGGGCAATAGGATCCGATAGACCATCTCGACACCGGTGAGCCGGAAGGCATGACCGACCTCGACCAGCTTGCGGTCGACCGATTGGATCGCACCCATCAGGCCGAGATAGACCGGAAAAAATACGCCGACCGCGATCAGCGTGATTTTCGAGGTCTCGAAAATGCCGAGCCACAGGATGAACAGCGGGATCCACGCGATCGAGGGAATGGCGCGCAACGCCTGCAAGGTCGGATCGAGCAGCCGCCGGATCAGCGGCGAATAGCCGGCCGCCGCGCCGACAATGGTGGCGGCGGCGACGCCGAAGCCGAAGCCCGCGGCGACGCGGCCGAGCGTCACGATCGTGTCGCGCTGCAGATCGCCGGTTCGCCAGAGATCGGCGAAGGTCTGGAACACGACAGAGGGCGGCGGCACCAGCCGCCCGCTCGACCAGCCCATGCGGACAATGAATTCCCAGGCCACCGCCGCAGTCACCGGCAAAAGCAGCCCCAGAACCGGCCGCGCAAATCGAGCCCGGTTGCGCGACCAAGTTGCTCCGGCCGCCTGTTCAGACGCGGCTGAGCTCTGGGGACTTTCGGCAACGACGGTCATGGCCCCAACAGACATGGCGGCACCGGTTTTTGCAATGTGCCTTTTTGTTGCCCTGGCTCTGGTCGGCTACCAAAGGCGTCATTGCGAGGAGCCTAGCGACGAAGCAATCCAGCTCTCTCGCTCCGAGCTGGATTGCTTTGCTTCGCTCGCAATGACGACGAGGGCCTACGCCGCCGTAACGAAGCGATCGTCGATCAGATCGTCGAGCGTCTTCTTCACGTCGACATTCGCCGGAATGACGCCGGCCTGCTGCAGAGCAAGGCCCGCCTGCAGGATGGTGTCGCGCTGCTCGGGACCGATGCGGTTAAAGGTGAGTTCGGTGCGTTCCTTGAGCTGGATGTCGACCACCGCGTCCGGAAGCTTGGTCACGTCCATGAACACCTTCTTCTCTTCGTCGTAGTGCGACAGGCAATATTTGCGCGCGTCTTCATAGACGCCGAGCACGCGCTTGGTCAGATCGGGGTATTTGCCGAGGAAATCCTGGCTGGCGTTGAGGATGCCGTAAGTGTTAGCCGCCTTGTTGCGGTAGAACAGCCGCGCGCCGTCCTCGACTTGCGCCTGCGCCATCATCGGATCGAGGCCGGCCCAGGCATCGACGTCGCCACGAACGAGCGCGATCTTGCCGTCGGGATGCTGCAGCAGCACCGGCTGGATGTCCTTCTCGCTCAAGCCGACCGATTGCAGCGCGCGCACCAGGAAAATGTGCGGATCGGTGCCGCGCGTCACCGCGACGCGCTTGCCTTTGAGGTCCTCGATCTTGGCGATCGGCGTGTCCTTGCGCGTCACCAGCGCGGTCCATTCCGGTCGCGAATAGACGTAGATTGACTTGATCGGGTTGCCGTTGATCTTGCTGAGCAGCGCCGCGGAGCCCGCCGTCGAACCGAAATCGATCGAGCCCGCGTTCAAGAATTCCAGCGCCTTGTTGGAGCCGAGCGACTGCACCCAGCGCACGCCGATGCCGTCCTTGGCGAATTCTTTCTCCAGAAGCCCATTCTGCCTGAGCACCATGGAGACCGGATTGTAGGTCGCCCAGTCGATGCGGATTTCCGAGGGCTTGTCGGCGGCGCGGGCCAGCCGCGGCAGGCCGAGCGGCGCAACACTCAAGCCAATGGCGGTGCCGAGAAATCCACGACGAGACAACATGAGAACCTCCTTACGATAGGTTTTTTCTTTAGAAAACGGCACAAAGGCCGTCAATTAGAAATAATTACCTCATTTACGCCGTCTCATAGAACAATCTATTCTGAAATGTCGATATCGTTCCGAGCCCTTCTGTCTGCGGCATTTTCGCAAGGACCGGGTGGCGCCCACGATGACAGTTTGCCCCTCCTCCGCTATCTCGTAACCGATGATGCTCGATACCCAGAAAGCCACGCCGCAACTCGTGTCCGACGCCGGCACGCTGATCGATCCGGCGGCGATCGCCGCGGACCTTCGGGCGCTGGCGGCGACCCATGAGGGCCGCGACCGCGAATTGCGCACCGCCGTCGCGCAGCGGCTGAAGGCGACGCTGAACGAAGGCCGGGCCCGCGCCGAAGCCTTGCTGCTCAAGGACCGTCACGGCCGCCGCTGCGCCGAGCGGCTCTGCCAGATGCAGGACGACATCATCCGGCTGCTGTTCGAGTTCACCACGACGGTACTCTATCCGCCGCAGGTGCGCTCGGAAGCCGAGCGTGTGGCCGTGGTCGCGACCGGCGGCTATGGCCGCGGTCTCCTGGCGCCGGGCTCCGACATCGATCTCTTGTTTCTGTTGCCCTACAAGCAGACCGCCTGGAGCGAGTCGATCGCCGAGGCGCTGCTCTATTGCCTGTGGGATATGGGGCTCAAGGTCGGGCATGCCTCGCGCTCGGTCAACGAGTGCATCCGCCAGGCCAAGGCGGATATGACCATCCGCACCAGCCTTCTGGAGTCGCGTTTTCTGCTCGGCGACAAGAAACTCTACGAGGAATTGACGTCGCGCTTCGACAAGGAAGTCGTGCAGGGCACCGCGCCCGAATTCGTCGCCGCCAAGCTTGCCGAACGCGAGGAGCGCCACCGCCGCGCCGGCCAGTCGCGCTATCTGGTCGAGCCCAATGTGAAAGACGGCAAGGGCGGCTTGCGCGACCTGCACACGCTGTTCTGGATCGCCAAATATGTCTACCGCGTGCGCGAGCCGGAAGGCCTGGTGGCGCGCGGCGTGTTCGACCGCGACGAGTTCCGGCTGTTCCGCCGCTGCGAGGACTTCCTGTGGTCGGTCCGCTGCAACATGCATTTCGTCGCCGGCCGCGCCGAGGAGCGGCTGTCGTTCGACATCCAGCGCGATGTCGCGGTGCGGCTCGGCTACACCAGCCATCCCGGCCTGCGCGACGTCGAGCGCTTCATGAAACACTATTTCCTCATCGCCAAGGATGTCGGTGACCTCACCGCCATTCTCTGCGCCGGCCTCGAGGACCGGCAGGCCAAGCCAGCCCCTATGTTGAGCCGGCTGACACCATGGCGGTCGGGATGGCGCTCGGCGCCGGCGCGCAGGAAGATCCCGGAATCCGACGACTTCGTCATCGACAACAATCGCATCAATGTGGCCCGCGCCGACGTGTTCCGCCGCGATCCGGTCAATCTGGTCCGCATCTTCCATCTGGCGCAGAAGCACAATCTTGCCTTCCATCCGGAAGCCATGCGCATCGCCACGCATTCGCTGAAGCTCATCGACAAGGATGTGCGCGAGGACGAGGAGGCCAACCGGCTGTTTCTCGAAATCCTGACTTCGAAGAACGCCACCGAAATCGTGCTGCGGCGGATGAACGAAGTCGGCGTGCTCGGCGCCTTCGTTCACTCCTTCGGCCGCATCGTGGCGATGATGCAGTTCAACATGTATCACCACTATACGGTGGATGAGCATCTGCTCCGCTGCATCGGCGTGCTCAATGAGATCGCGCGCGGCGAAAACCCGGAATTCCCGCTCGCCAACGAGCTGATCAAGACCATCCAGCCGCAGCATTATACCGTGCTCGCCGTCGCGCTGTTCCTGCACGACATCGCCAAGGGCCGCATCGAGGACCACTCGATCGCGGGCTCGCGGCTGGCGCGGCGATTGGCGCCGCGGTTCGGGCTCAATGCCGCCGATACCGAGCTCGTCGCCTGGCTGGTCGAAGTGCATCTGGTGATGTCGACCGTGGCGCAGTCGCGCGACCTTTCCGACCGCAAGACCATCGAGAATTTCGCCGCGGTGGTGCAGTCCTTGGAGCGTTTGAAGCTTCTGACCATTCTCACCACCGCCGATATCCGCGCCGTCGGCCCCGGTGTCTGGAACGGCTGGAAGGCGCAGCTGTTGCGCTCGCTCTATTACGAAACCGAGCCGGTGCTCACGGGTGGGTTTTCAGAGGTCAATCGCGCCCAGCGCGTCGCCATGGCGCAGGCCGAATTCCGCGCCGAGCTTGCGGCGAAGTTCAAGGATTTGCCCGAACGCGCGCTCGATGCCTATATCGAGCGGCTTTACCCGGCCTATTGGCTCAAGGTCGATCTGCCGCACAAGCTCGCGCACGCGCGCTTCGTACGCGACACCGAGGCGGCGGGAAAATCGCTCGCCACGTCGGTGGGCTTCGACGCGGCACGCGGCGTCACCGAACTCACGGTGTTCGCGCCGGACCATCCTTGGCTGCTGTCGATCATTGCCGGCGCCTGCGCGCTCGCCGGCGCCAACATCGTCGACGCCCAGATCTACACCACGACCGACGGGCTCGCCCTCGACACCATCGCGGTGTCGCGCGAATTCGAGCACGACGAGGACGAAGCCCGCCGCGCCGCACGCATCGGCGACGCCATCGAGAAGGCGCTGCGCGGCGAAATCAAGCTGCCCGACGTGGTGGCCAAGCGCGCCCCGCCCAAGGGCCGGCTCAAGGCTTTCGCCATCGAGCCCGAAGTCACCATCAATAACCAGTGGTCGAGCCGCTATACCGTGGTGGAAGTCACCGGCCTCGACCGGCCCGGCCTGCTCTATGAGCTGACTACGACGCTATCAAAGCTCAATCTGAATATCGCCTCGGCGCATGTCGCGACTTTCGGCGAGCGCGTGGTCGACGTGTTCTATGTCACCGATCTGCTCGGCGCGCAGATCACCGCGGCGACGCGGCAGGCCGCTATCAAGCGGCCGCTGCTGGCGCTGTTCACCGCACCGGAAGAGGGCAAGCCGGCGTAGCGCGTTTCCCCTCCCCCTCGTGGGAAGGGAGTCATTTTTCCGTCGCAGTCGTTACACGCCTGCTCGCCAGCAGGATGCCCGCCCCGATCAGCACGATGCCGACCACGTGATAGAGGTGAAAGCGCTCGCCGAGAAACATCACGGCGAGGAGCGCGCCGAGCACCGGCATCAGGTGCGCGGACTGTCCGGCGCGCGCAGGGCCGATCAATTCGACGCCGCGATTAAAGAACAAGTAGGCGATGAAGGACGGCAGCACTGCCGTATAGGCGATCGCCGCATAGGACGGCAACCCGCCCTCGATGCGCGCGCCGCTGGCGTGCTCGGCGACATAGAACGGCAGGATCATGAACGAGCCGATGCCCATCATCGTCACCAACAGGCTCAGCGGATGCACCGGCGGCCGCCGGCGCAACAGCGGCGTATAGAGCGCATAGACCACGACCGCACCGAGGATCCAGATATCGCCGATGTCGAGCGAAGTTTGCGCAAGCGCGGCAAGTGAAAGCTTGCTGATAATGGCGACGACGCCAAAGAGTGACAGCGCCACGCCGAGAATCTGCCACCGGCTCGGCCGTACGCCGAACAGGCCGAAGTCCCAGATCAGGACGATCAGCGGCAGCGCCGATTGCAGCAACAGCGCATTCAGCGCGCTGGTATATTGCAGGCCGACATAGGTCATCGTGTTGTAGGTGGCGATGCCGGTGGCGGCGAGCAGAAGCATCATCGGCCAGTCTCGCAGCAGCACCGGCCAGTCGCGCTTCAGTTGCGGGGCGGCGACGCCCAAAGCAACGATAAATGCCCCGGTCCAGCGCCAATAGGCGAGCGCGACCGGCGGCACATGGCCGGCGATCGCGCGCGCGATCACGATATTGCCGGCCCAGAACAGATTGGTGAGGAACAACAGCGTCCAGGCCGACGACCAGGCGCGGTGCGCGAGCCAGCGCAGCGGCGATGAATCTTTAGGGGCGGCAACGGCGCGTTCGGAAGGCAATGTCATGTTTCGGGTCCTCGGCACCCATGAGACGCACATGACATGAGAGGCACATAGTATGGCGTCGGTTGCTATATCGCCCACATCTACCGGCACGCGCCAGCCATGCGCGCGAGCACCGCTACCGGAGCACCAGCGCCGAATCGCGCCTTTTCCTCACCCGATTAGCGCCGATTCTCGGCCGAATCCAAGTCCGCTCTCGGCCAAGGACTGGACAAGCACTGACCAAGAACTGGTCCAGTAACCGCCCCTTAAACGCCGCGCTTTACCGTGATTTCCAGCGCTTGCGGGCGCCGGGAGCGGGTTCCAAAACTGATGGCGGGGCGAGAGGGACGCAAGCGGGCAGGTCATGCCGGCTTTGATCTGCGGCTGACGCCGGCCGACCGCGCCGGCGGCCCGGCAAAAGCGCGCGCCGATACCAGCCGTCGCCGCCCCGAATCGCCGCCGCCGCGCGAATCAAAACCGCGTAAGGCCAAGGGCCGCGGCAAGGCCCGCTCCGGCCTCGGCCGTCTCTTCTATTGGGGCTTCGTGCTGGCGCTCTGGGGCGTGATCGCCGGTATCGGCGGATTGGTCTGGATCGGCATGCATCTGCCCCCGATCGAATCGCTGGAAATCCCCAAGCGCCCGCCCTCGGTGCTCATTCTCGGCGCCAACGGCGCGACGCTGGCGACCCGCGGCGACATGGGCGGCGCCGCGGTGCCGCTTTCCGAACTGCCGGCTTATGTGCCGAACGCCTTCGTCGCCATCGAGGACCGCCGCTTCTACTCGCATTACGGCATCGATCCGCTCGGCATTTTCCGCGCCATCGTCCGCGACGTGTTGCGCCGCGGCGCCTCGCAAGGCGGCTCGACGCTCACCCAGCAGCTCGCCAAGAACCTGTTCCTGACGCAGGAGCGCACGATTTCGCGCAAGGCCCAGGAAGCCGTGCTCGCGCTCTGGCTCGAGCACAAATATTCCAAGAAGCAGATCCTCGATCTCTATCTCAACCGCGTCTATTTCGGCGCCGGCGCCTATGGCGTCGAAGGCGCGGCGCAGCGCTATTTCGGCAAATCGGCGCGCAAGCTGACGCTCGCCGAAGCGGCGATGCTGGCGGGCCTGGTGCAGTCGCCGTCGCGGCTTGCGCCCAACCACAATCTCGAAGGCGCGCAGCGCCGCGCCGCCATCGTGCTCGCCGACATGCTCGAGCAGAAGATGATCGCGCCGGACGCTTATAAGATCGCGATCGACCATCCGGCGCGCACGGTGCAGCCCGCCGGCGGCGGCTCGGCCAATTATGTCGCTGACTGGGTGATGGACGCGGTCGACGATCTCATCGGCAAATTCGACCAGGACATCGTGGTGCAGACCACGATCGATCCGGCCTTGCAGAGCGCGGCCGAACAGGCGCTCGACGACGTGCTGGCGCAGAAGGGCGAGAAGCTCGGCATTTCGCAGGGCGCGGTGGTGGCGATGACGCCCAGCGGCGTGGTGCGCGCCTTGGTCGGCGGTCGCAATTACAGCGAAAGCCAGTTCAACCGCGCCATCGACGCTAAGCGCCAGCCCGGCTCCTCGTTCAAGCCCTTTGTCTATCTCACCGCGCTCGAACGCGGGCTCACCCCCGACAGCATGCGCGACGACGCGCCGATTCAGGTCAAAGGCTGGCGGCCGGAGAATTTCGAGCGGCAATATGCCGGGCCGGTGACGCTGACCCAGGCGCTCGCCAATTCGCTGAACACGGTTTCGGTGCGGCTGACGCTCGAAGTCACGCCGGAGGCCGTGGTGCGCACCGCCTACCGGCTCGGCATCACCTCGATGCTGGAGCCCAATGCCTCGATCGCGCTCGGCACATCCGAAGTGGCGCCGATCGAAATGGTGACGGCGTATTCGACTTTTGCCAATGGCGGCCTCGCGGTGACGCCGCATGTCGTCACCCGCATTCGCACGTCAGACGGCAAGGCGCTCTACGACCGCGCCGACCAGCCGCTCGGCCGCATCGTCGATGCGCGCTATGTCGGCATGAT
>Ga0335069_10002695_pt1 | contig 27094 bp, 13 predicted proteins | sample Lox_Sample_11_FD_206714 | JGI IMG/M metagenome (GOLD analysis project Ga0335069, IMG submission 206714) | Soil microbial communities from Loxahatchee National Wildlife Refuge, Florida, United States - Lox_Sample_1.1 | ecosystem: Environmental > Terrestrial > Soil > Wetlands | place: USA...
ACCGCCCGGTTCGCGCTTCTACCCGGCCGGCCTGCGCTACGTGAACCGGATGCTGCTCGCCGAGTTCACGAAGCGCGGCATCGGCGGCGTGCTGATCACCTTGCCCGAGCTCGACGAGTCGAAGGGCGCCGACCACCGCAAGCCGGGCGACACGTCGCTGCTCGTCCGTATCTGGACCGGACGCGTCGAGGAGGTCTCGACAGTGGCCGACGGCTCGCGCTACGGCGACGAGTCGATCGCGGAGCGCACGAACCGCGAGGATCAGGCCTGGATCCGCGACGGCTCGCCGGTGACCGCGGGCGGCGATCGCGCGCTGCTCCGCCCCGAGGACATCGAGGACTACGCGGCGCAGCTATCGCGCCAGCCCGGTCGTCTCGTCAGCCCCGTGTTGCGGCCCGGCGCGATGGAGGGCGCGACGCGCCTCGAGTATCACGTCGCGGAGCAGAAGCCCTGGCTGGTGTATGCCGAGGCCTCGAACACGGGCACGCCGGCGACGAGCGACTGGCGCGAGCGCTTCGGCTTCAGCGACACGCAGCTCACCGGTCACGACGACGTGGCGCGCTTCGAGTACACGACCGACTTCCAGAGCGTGCACGCGATCTGGGGCGAGTACGGGGGACCGGTGTGGCACGTGCCGCGCCTGCGCTGGCGCGTCGACGGCACGTGGAGCAAGTACGACTCGTCGGAGGTCGGCATCTCCGACATCGATTTCAACGGCGACGAATGGTCGACGAGCGGGCGACTCGACCTCAACGTGTTCCAGCACCACGACATCTTCGTGGATCTCTTCGCAGACGCGCGCTGGGAGCGGATCGGGGTCGACAACGGCGCATCGGACCCGAGCCACGTGGAAAGCGACTTCTTCCTGCCGGGCGCCGGTATCAGCGCGTCGCGCGTCGGCGAGGCCTGGTCCTTCGACGCCGAGGCCGGCGTCTCGCACAACCTCGCCGACTTCGCCGACACGAAGAGCGGAGCGTCCCTCGCGGCGCTCGGCCGCGAGGATGCCGACCGGAATTTCACGCTCTTCACCTGGCACGCCGAGACCGCCTTCTATCCGCTGACCTTGCTGCGGCGCGCGAGCTGGCGGCAGGAGTCGGAGCTCGGCGCCTACGACTTCGTGCAGGAGCTCGGCTTCGAGTTCTTCGGCCAGCACTCGTTCGGCGACCGCCTCGTGCCGCAGCTCCAGCAGGTCGCGGGCGGGCTCTACACCGTGCGGGGATACCAGCAGTCGGTCACGGCCGGCGACACCGTCGCGATCGTGCGCGCCGAGTACCGCCTGCACCTGCCGCGATTGCTCGAGCCGTCGGCGGACGCTCCCGCCGTGCCGCTGCTTGGCACGTTCCGCGTGCGCCCCGAGAGCGCATTCGGTCTCCCCGACTGGGACCTGATCGCGCGCGCCTTCGTCGACACCGCGCAGGTCGTTCAATACAAGAGCCCCCACAACACCTGCAGTCCTCCGACGGCGCTGCAGCCGGGTCGATGCAATCAGCTGAACGAGCCCAACGAGACGCTCCACTCGTTCGGCTTCGGTGGTGAGCTGCGCATCCTCCGGTACTTCTCGGCGCGCCTCGATCTCGCCTGGCCGCAGCGGCGTCTGGAGAACAACAACCCCGAGCTCGAGAAGCCCATGCTCCAAGGCTCCATCAGCGTGCTCTACTAGAAGGACGTGGAGGACCCGATGTCGCAACGCACCCGGATGCTCCGCTCGTCCGCCGCGCGCGGGCTCGCCGCCTGGCTGCTCGCCGGGCTCGTCGTCGCGCCGCCGGGGCTGCCCGCGGCTCTCGCCGCGCCGAAAGGCGAGAAGGTCGTGCGCGGCAAGGCGACCTTCGTCCGCGACGGCGATCTCACGGTCATCCGTCCGAGCAACGGCGCGATCATCGAGTACACCGGCTTCGACATCCTGCAGAACGAGGCGGTGCGCTTCGAGCAGCCGAGCGCGAAGTCGCGCGTGCTGAACCGCGTGTCGGGTCCCGTGAGCCTGATCGAGGGCAAGCTCTCCTCCAACGGCATCGTCTACATCCTGAACCCCGCCGGTGTCTTCTTCGGCCGCACCGCAGTGGTCGACGTGAAGGGCCTGATGGCCGCGGGCGGCGATCTCACCAACCGCGACTTCGCGCGCGGCGTCGATCGCTTCGATCTCACGGGCCCGGTCGAGAACCAGGGAACCTTGCGCGCCGCCGCCGTGGAGCTCCTCGGCAGGAGCGTGACGAATGGCGGCGAGATCGTGACGCCGAACGGCGTCATCGCGCTCGTGGCCGGCGATCACGTCTTGCTGACGAAGCTCGAGGGCGGCATCTCGATCGAGGTCGAGGGTCCGCCCGAGGGCGCGCAGACCGGCATCGAGCAGAGCGGCGTCGTCGACGCGGGCGCGGGCAGCGCGAATTTCGCGGTCGGCGACCACTACTCGCTCGCGATCAACCACTCCGGCATGACCCGCGCGCGCGACATCGAGCTGACGGGCGGCGACGGCGGGCTCGTGCGCGTGGCGGGCACGCTCGACGCCTCGGACGCGACGGCCGGCGCGAAGGGCGGCAGGGTCCGCGCGACCGGCGATCTCGTCTCGCTCGAGGGCGCGACGCTCGACGCCTCGGGCGCGGCCGGCGGCGGCGAGATCCGCGTCGGCGGAGACGTCCACGGCGCGGGCCCGATGCCGAACGCGCGGCGCACCTTCGTCGACGCGCAGAGCACGCTCCGCGCCGACGCGCTCGACTCGGGCGACGGCGGCAGCGCGGTCGTGTACGGCACCGAGGCGACGGGCTTCCTCGGGACGATCTCCGCGCGCGGCGGCGCCGCCGGCGGCAACGGCGGCTTCGCCGAGCTCTCGAGCGGCGGGCGCCTCGTCGATCAGGGCCACGCCGATCTCGGCGCGCCGCACGGGTCCGCCGGCACGCTCCTCTACGACCCGCAGGACATCGTGATCGTCGGCGGCACGCAGGACGGCAGCGACCAACCCAACACCGCGTCGGATCAGCTCGCGCAGACGACCGCCGGCCAGATCCTCTACGCCGACGTCGGCAGCAGCGGCGAGCCCTTCCAGATCTTCGAGTCGGAGATAGAGGGCACGAACGCGAACATCGTGCTCCAGGCTCGCAACAGCATCACGGCGAGCGGGACCTTCGATCACGACGCGGGCGGCGAGGGCGCCGGCGTCGTGGTGCTGAAGTCGGGCAACGATCTGACGCTCAGCACGCGCAACAACGGCGCCACGTCGACGGATCCGGGAGACGCGGCCGGCTCCACGATGGCGCCGGGCATCGATCTCACCGGCTCGACGCACGGCGCGAACCTCGAGTTCCGCACGACGGGCGACGGCGTCATCACGATGAATACCGGCAACGGCACGGTCGCCGGCCCCGAGGCGCCGATCGTCGTCGGCGTGCTGACGACCGACGGACGCGGCGTGGGACTCATCACCAGGGATGGCGGCATCACCGTCAACCACGTCAGCACCGCGGGCGCGAGCGGCGCGACCGGCGCCAATGGCGGGAACATCGTGCTCGACGCGAGCGACAAGGACGGCAGCGGCGACTCCAACATTCTCGTGACCGGCGACCTCGTGACGCGCGGCGGTGACGGCACGACCGGCTCGGGAGGGCGCGGCGGCGTGATCAGCCTGGCGGTGCGCGCGAATCCACCGCCCGATGCGATGACGCCACCCGTCGGCGGCGGCACGATCACGGTGAACGGAAACATCGATACGCGCGGTGGCAGCACGACCGGCACGAGCGACACGAGCTTCGGCGGGAACGGCGGCGGCGTCAGCATCCAGGCCACCAACGGCGACATCGTCCTCCACGACATCGATGCGTCCGGCGGCACGACCGCGGGCGGGAAGGAGGCGTCCGGCGGTGGCTCCGGGGGCTTCGTGGGCATGGAGGCCCAGAACCAGGGCGGGATCACCGTCGGCAAGATCACGAGCCGTGGCGGCGATGCGATCTCGACGAACGCCAGCGACGGCGGCGTCGGCGGCAGCGTCAGCCTGGTGACACAACACGGCGACGTCGATGTGGGCGCCGTCGACACGAGCGGCGGCGCGACCGACGGCAATCAGCTGGATCCGACGGATCCGACCCAGCCGGGCGAGTTCGGCGGCACCGGGGGCGACATCCAGGTCCTCGCGGGCTCGCAGTTCGATCAATCGGGCAGCATCCATCTGAACGGAAACCTCGTGCTGCTCGGCGGCAGCAAGGGCGCCGCTCCGAATGGCGCCGAAGGCCTCGGCGGCGTCGCCGAGCTGCGCGCGCACGACTCGATCGAGACCGCCGGACAGGCGGGGCCAAACATCACGACGCAGGCCAACGTGGTCCTGAACGCGGCCAACGTCGGCGCGGTGTCGCCGATCCTCGTGAGCGGGCAGCGCCCCGGCGGCGAAGCCTCGCCGAAGGGTCTGCTCGGCCTCGGCGCCGACGAGGTCGCGCGCGTGGTGATCGACGAGGGCACGTTCGACGACATCGAGGTCGTCACGTTCAGCGGGACCGCAGACATGCAGGTCGTCGAGGGCGCCTCGCCGATCGTGCAGATCCAGAACGCGCAGCTCGTGCTGGCCGACTCGACAGCGCATCACGCGGATCTCGTGGTCGGCAGGCAGGACCGGCTCGACGGCGCCGCCAACACCCCGAATGCCGACATCAAGAACGACGGCCCGCTGCTCCCCTTCACGATCCAGACGGGCAGCATCAACGCGGGCGGCAACGTGCGCGTCACCTCCGAGGGCGACATCATCGTCGGGACCACTCCGGGGACGGTGGCGACGATGCACGCGCTGCCGCCCGATCCGGCGCATCCGTCCGACCCCAGCGTCTCGGGCGTCCTGATCCTCGACGCCGATTCCGACCGCGATGGGATCGATAAGAACCCGGACGGGTCGTTCAAGAATCCGCTTGGCGGCGCGATCATCATGGCCCCCGGTGCATCGCTCGATCTCTTCGGCGGCGCCAGCAAGGCCGGCGGACTCGGCGGTTTCGCCTCGAGCGGCATCGGCACACCGGCCAATCCGGTCGTGACGGTGGGCGGCGGCCCCGTCGGACTCACGAACCTGGCGGAGAACGGCGTCTATCTCCGCAACGACGGCAGCGGCGACCTGCACGTCGCGGACGTCGCAATCCTCGGCGACCCGAACAATCCCAACGACGACATCCGCGTGGTCGGCGTCAGCACGCAGGGTGGCGACGGCGAGATCGTGGTCGAGAACACCGCCGGCAATCTCGTGCTCGAGCGGAGCGTGCAGACCTCCGGCGCGAAGCAGATCACTGGACCGAACACGGGCGGAGACATCACGCTGCGCGTGCCGTCGGGCTCTCGCATCGTGTTGAACTCGCCGCCGGCCATCTTCGACGCGGACGCCAACGGCAACCTGACGATCGACGGCGATGTCACCTTGATGCAAGACGCGCGCGTGCGCAGTCAGCAGGGGAACGTCGTCTTCAACGGCACCATCGACACCGACAGCGACCCGACGCTCGAGAACCGCGTGCGCTCGCTCGGCGTGGTCGCGTGCGACACCGCCGAGAAGTGCACGCGGACTCCGGGCACGGCGGGCGACATCGACGTGACCGGCGACATCGGCGCGACCAAGGATCTGCGCGGTCTGATCTTCGACGGCAACGTCGTGCTCTCGGGCGGCGCGCGCCTCGTGAAGACGACGAACCTGCTGAGCTTCCTCGGCGACGTCACCGCCGACGCGCAGGACAGCGCGTCGCTCGACATCGTGGCCGGGCCGAGCGTCTCGTTCATGGGCAACGTCGGAGGCGCCGATCCGACCGATCCCAGCCATCGCCTCGCCGGATTCTCGATCGCGCACAACGACGATCCACCCTTCGATCCGTCGCTGAACGTGACCCTGCCGCAGCCGGTCGTCATCTTCGGCGGCGACACCGCGCAGACGGTGCAGACCGGAGCGGGCGGCATCGCCTTCACACCGGATGGCCTGCCGGAAATTCCCAACCGCGCGCAGGTCTCGAAGCGCGGCGGCGACCTGACCCTCTCGAGCGCAGGCGGCACGATCGACTTCGGGCAGAACCAGAAGCTCTCGGTGCAGGGCCAGGCGGCGATCACGGCCGACCAGGTTCTGCTCGGCGACGTCAATGCGCTCGGTCTGAACGTCACGTCACCGGACGCGCGCATCCGCGCGCGCGACCCGGGACAGGTGCTCCTCAAGTCGGGCGCGACGGTCGAGGACCACGGCGCCGACATCATTGCCAACACCGTCACGTTCTCGTCGGACGTCACCGTCGAGGGCACGGGACCCGCGCCGCGCATCGCGACGCAGAGCGGGAGCGCGGCGGGCGCGGGCGCGCTCGATGTGCAGACCCTGCCGAATCCCGTGCAGAACAGCGATCTCGAGCGCGGCCGCGGCACCTTGCTCGACCTGACCTTCCTGCCGACCGAGCTGCCGAACGAGACGCCGCAGCGCGGCCAGATCGTCGAGGAGATCGTGCCGCTGCGCCGCGCCGATCAGACCGCAGCGGGCAGCGCGCTCGCCCCGGGCGCCGAGGCGACGCTCGCCTATCTCCGCTGCACGGCCGAGCAGCGCAGCGACTGCGCGGTGGCGCCGGGCTCGCCGCTCGATTCGCCGCGCGGCAAGCAGCTGGCCGCGGACTCGGCGCGCCTGCTCGGCGACTCGCCCGAGGCGCACAACCTGCGCGCCGCGCTCGCGCGGCTCGATCCGGCCGCGCTGCGCGAGCTCGCCGTCTTTCTGACCGAGATGCGGCTGCTCGGACTGAGCGACTCCGAGTACCAGTCGGTACGCGACTCGCTCTATCGCGAGATCCTCGCCGACCGCGGTCCGGACGCCCCCGACGCGCGCGCCTTCGCGCAGGCGGTGGAGAGCCAGGCTCGTGGAGTGCCGCTCTGAGCTTCGCGCGAGGCGCAGCCGAGCGGAGTCGATGAGACTAGAATGCCGGCCACCGACGCCCCCGCCTCGGTGCCGTTCCAATGCGCCAGACGAACGAGCCTTCGCACTCGGTGCGCCGCGCGCGGCGCAGCGCGGTGCACTTGGCGATCGCGTGCATCGCGTTCGCCGCAGCGTCCGCGCGCGCGATCGTGACGCCGCAGGGCCCTGCCTACCCGGTGTCGCAGTTCGTGGTCGAGTACGCGATCGGCCACCCGCATCACATCCCGGAGTACGAGATCCTGAACCTCGAGGTCGGGCTCGCCGGTCAGCCGGGGCTGCTCACCGCGCCGCGCCCGGTCGACCGCACCATGCGCATGCGCCTCGACGCGCCGCCGCAGGGCATGCTCTTCACGGCCGAGGCGATCCAGCACATCAACCGCTACATCGTCTCGACCTTCAACCGCCGCGGCTACAACGGCGTGATCGTGTCCGTGCCCGACATCGAGGAGGGCACCGGCCGCGACCTGCGCCCGCCGGGTGACACGACGCTCCGGCTCCGCATCTGGACCGGCCGCATCACGCGCCTCACCACCTTCGCGGACGACGAGCGCTTCGGCGGGCTCAGCGTCGACGAGCGCACGAACCTGCCGGCGCACGAGTGGATCCGCGACCGCGCGCCGGTCCAGCCGGGCGGCGTGCGCGCGATCCTCGACGTGGTGGCGCTCGAGGACTACGCGGACTGGCTCTCGCGCCATCCGGGACGCCGCGTCGACGTCGAGGTCAGCCCCGGCCCGCATCCGGGCAGCTCGGACGTGAATCTGCGGATCGCCGAGCAGAAGCCCTGGCGCGTCTTCGCGGAGTACTCGAACACCGGCACTGCCGCCACCACGAAGAACCGCGAGCGCTTCGGCTTCGTCGACACGCAGCTCACCTCGCGCGACGACACCCTCGACCTCACCTACTCGACCGGCGACTTCGACACCGTGCAGGCGGTCTACGGCGGCTACGAGGCTCCCTTCAGCTTGAACTACCCGACCTTGCGCGGCCGCGTGCGCGGGCTCTGGGACAAGTACGACTCGAGCGACGTCGGCTTCGACACGCTCGGCTTCAAGGGCGAGGAGTGGCTCACCGAGGGCTCGCTCGTCTGGCAGGCCTATCAGGACCACAAGCTCTTCGTCGATCTCGTGGGCGGCGTCCGCTACCACGACATCTCCTCCGACGGCGGCCAGTTCAACCAAGGCGCGGCCGGCTGCAAGTCGAACGGCAACGGCCATGCCGACTTCGTCGTGCCTCATTTCGGTGTCGAGAGCGAGCGCGACACGGGCTGGACCAGCATGCGCAGCAGCATGGGGTTCGACGTCGGCGTGACCGGCGCGGACTCCTGCGATCTCGACAACCTCGGCAACCTCGACGCCTCGGATCACTTCGTCGTGTTCAACTGGAGCAGCGCGCTCTCGTTCTTCCTCGAACCGCTGCTGAATCCGCAGGGCTGGGAGGATCCGACCAACCACGCGGACTCGACGCTCGCGCACGAGATCCAGCTCGACTTCTCGGGCCAGTACGCGTTCGAGCGGCTGGTGCCGCAGTACCAGGCGATCGCCGGCGGACTCGACACCGTGCGCGGCGCCAAGCAGGCCCAGGTCGCGGGCGACGACCTGGTGCTCGGCCGCGCCGAGTACCGCCTGCACGTGCCGCGCCTCTTCAAGCCCGACGCGACGCCGACCACCTTGCCGGTCTTCGGCGATTTCCGCACGCGGCCCGCGCACGTCTTCGGCCTGCCGGACTGGGACTTCGTCGTCAGCCTCTTCAGCGACGTCGGCTGGGTCGGCTACCACGACCAGAACCCGACCGAGCACGAGGCGACGCTCTGGAGCATCGGCACCGGCTTCGAGCTGCAGGTGCTGCGCAACTTCGTGATCGGCGTGGACGTCGGATACATGATCCAGGGCGCGGAAGAGAGTCGGGACGGCACCACCGAGACCAACGTCCTGGCCACGATCCTCTACTAGGAGCGCGCATGCGAAAGGCATGGGAGCGGAGCGAAGCGCGGACGTCGCGGGCGCGGCGCGCGACCGCCTGGAGCGTGCTCGGCGCCTTCCTCGGCACCTTGCCCGGCGCGCCCGCCGCGATCGCCGCGCCGCAGGGCGAGCGCGTCGTGAAGGGCAAGGCGACCTTCGAGCGCGACGGCGCGGACACGCACATCACGACGCAGACGAAGGAGACGATCGTCGACTACGACCGCTTCGACGTCGGCTCCGGCGAGAGCGTGCGCATCGACCAGCCGACCTCGCGCTCGCGCATCCTGAACCGCGTCCCGCGCGGCGACGAGAGCCGCATCGACGGCTCGCTCTCCTCGAACGGCATCGTCTACATCCTGAACCCGGCCGGCGTGTTCCTCGGCGACCACGCGGTGGTGAGCGTCGGCGGGCTCGTGGCGGGCGCGGGCTCGCTCTCGAACAAGGACTTCTCGCGCGGCGTCGACCGCATCACCGACGTGCAGGGCGATGTCGGCGTGGCCGAGGGCGCGCGCGTGCAGTCCACCGGCGACGTGCTGCTCGCCGGGCGCCACGTCGAGAACCTCGGCGAGATCGCGAGCGAGCGCGGCATGATCGCGCTCGTCGCCGGCCAGAACGTGATGCTGACGCGCCACGGCAGCCACCTGCTCCTCGATGTCGACGCGCCGGCGGAGTCCGCCGGCGATCCGAACTTTGCGCTCACCCAGGCCGGCACGCTCGAGGCCAAGAGCGTCACCTTGTCCGCGGGCGACAGCTACTCGCTCGCGATGAACCACACCGGCATCACGCGCGCCGGCGAGATCGACGTCCAGGCCGGGCGCGAGGCCGAGGTCGAGCTCGCGGGCACGCTCGACGCCTCGAACGCGGCGGTCGGCAAGACCGGCGGGAGCATCCACGTCGAGGGCGGGAAGATCGACGTGCAGGACGCGACGCTCGACGCCTCGGGCGCCGCGGGCGGCGGCGAGATCCTCGTCGGCGGCGATCTGCACGGCGGCGGGACCATGCCGGTCGCGCACGACGTGGAGGTCGGCGCGGACGCGACACTCCGCGCGGACGCCACGGCCGCCGGCAACGGCGGGAAGATCATCGTCTACGCGGACGAGCAGACGCGCTTCTACGGGGCCGTCTCCGCGCGCGGCGGTCCGCAGGGCGGCGACGGCGGCTTCGCCGAGATCTCGGGGATGGTGCTCACGGCCGCGGGCCACGTCGATCTCGGCGCCGCGCAGGGCCAGAGCGGAACGGTGCTCTACGACCCGGACAAGATCGTGATCGTCGGCGGCAGCGGCACCGACACGAACGATCCGACGGTGAGCCAGATGTACGAGTCGAGCCTCGAGAGCACGAATGCGGACGTCGTGATCTCGGCGACGAACCGGATCGAGACCGCGGGCACTTTCACGAACCAGGCCGCCGGCGAGGGCCCGGGCATCGTCGTGATCATGCCGGGCCACAGCCTGACCTTGCGGACCACGGCCACCTCGGCGCCGCTGAGCGCCGGCCCCGACGACTTCGGCATCGATCTCACGAAGAGCTCGGAGGGCGACACGCTCACCTGGCGCGTAAGCCAGGGCGGGAACATCACGATCCAGACCGCGTTCGACACCGTGGACCCGGCGCCCTCGTTTCAGCCGCCCATCAAGGTCGGCAAGCTCGAGTCGAACAGCGCGGCCTTCCAGACCACTACGACGGCGAGCGTCGACACGCCCGTGTCGGCGGACCGGACCATCACGATCTCCGCCAAGCGCGGCGACATTTCCGTGCGTCAGATCACCGCGAACGGCGACGACGCGACGCCGGCGCAGCCCGCCGAGGGGAACAATCCGGCGAGAGCGGCCCGTAGCGCCAGCGGAGCCGCGAGCATCACGGTCACGAGCTCGGAGGGCAACGTCACGATCGGCAACGGATCGGACGCCTTCGCGATCCAGGCGCATGGCGGCAGCGGCACGCCGAGCGCCCACTCACTCGGTGCGAAGGGCGCCTCGGTCACGATCGGCACCGAGGGCGGGAATCTGGACGTGCTCGGCGCGATCGACGCCCACGGCGGCGACGGCGTCGGCTCCTTCACGATCACGAATCCAACCACGGGGCAGTCGGGCCAGGCCTCGGGCGGCGGCGCCGGCGGCGCGATCGCGCTCGCCGCGACCACGAGCTCGACCGATCCCGCCGTCGACCAGGGTCACCTCCGAGTGATGGCGGACCTCGATGCTCGCGGCGGCAACGGCCACGCGGTGCGCAACGACGACGGAACAGTGGAGGACGCGACCGGCAACTTCGGCGGCGCGATCGCGCTCTCCGCGACGCGGACCATCGATGTCGGGGCAGCGGGCGCGCGCGTCACCTTCGACGCGTCGGGCGGCGACGGCACTTCGTCGGGCGGCAGCGCGCGCGGCAGCAACGCCAGTCTGACCCCCGATGTGCCGGGGGCCGCCCTGACCGAGGCCTTCCGCATCTCGGGTCCGGTCGCCGACAACGGATCGGTCGGGGTCACCGAGGACGACGTCACGATCCACGCGGACCTGATCGCACGAGGCGGCAACGCGCGAAGCGGGGCTCTCGCCGAGGACGGCATCGCGTTCTCGGAGCTTGCGGGCGGGGACGGCGGCCACGGCGGCGACGCCAGCGTGCAGGCGCACAGTTTCCTCGCGAGCGACATGCTGCTCGACATGAGCGGGGGCGCAGGGAGCGCCGCCCCGGTGCGAGGCGGCGTCGATCCGCCGCGCGGCGCGGATGGCAAGGCGCTCCTGCTCGGCGGAAACGGCGGCACGCTCTCGATCGGCGCCGAGGCGACGATCGAGCTCGGCGGCACCGCATCCGATCCGGAGGCCTGCTGCGGCGTGATCTCGCGGGGCGGCGACGCCACGAACGGCGGCGCCGGAGACGGCGGCATCGTCACGGCCACGGGCGGCGACGTTGCGCCGACCGGAGCGCCCGATCCGACGCATTGGATCATCGCCGGCGACATGGACGTGTCGGGCGGCAACGCGTCGCTCGAGAACCCGACCAGCAAGGTGCCGCTCGACGGCGGTGCCGGCGGCAGCATCACGCTCACCTCGAACGAGGAGGACGTCGGCCGCGTGCTGCTGCGCGGGCGGCTCGGCGGCGAGGGCGGCACGGGCATCGACACGGATGGCAACACCACGCACGGACAGGGTGCCACCGTGACCCTGACCGCGGTGTCGGCCATTCAGGTCGATGGCTCGGTGCTGAACCCCGATGGCAGCGTCCCGGCAGGTGTCGTCGTCGGGGGAGGCAACCTGACGCTCGGCGCGAAGTACATCGGAACCGGAACGAACGACGACGGCACGCCGACGGGCGTGGACGCGCCGATCCCGATCGCCGGCACGGCCGTCACGGGCGCCGAGGGCTCCGACCTCGCGACGATCACGGGCAACGCCCCGGACACCACCGCCAATGCCGGGCGGATCGCCGTGGAGCTCCGACGCGAGAACGGGCTCCCGACGAACGGGACCGACGCCGCGGGCCAGGAGGGCCTCGAGACCCTCGTGGTCGTGATGCACGACCCGGCGAGCACGGCGCTGGTGACGCGCGACGACTCGGGTGGCGACACCATGGTGCTCCAATCGGTCGGGGCTACCGCCACGACGCCCCACACGCTCGAGAGTCTCCAGACGAACGACGGGGATCCGTTCGTCGAATATCGCCTCGACGTCAGCGTCGACACCACCACCGGTGCGACGCAGCCCGACCTCGCGATCGCGCGCGATGCGATCGACGTGGGCATCGTGGGGGCGCGGGTCGCGAACGGCGGCACCAACCCCGACGCGACCACCGGCGTCGCGCCGAATCGCGGCGCGATCGTGGCGGTCGGCGCCGGCACGGATCCGCACGCCACCACCGCCGGCACCCTGAACTTCGAGGGCTCGTCGATCGGGACGGCGACGGATCCGATCGAAGTGGCCGGTGTCACGCACGACCAGCCCGGCGCGACGAACCCGATCCGACCGATCCTGCGCTTCGACGCGCAGGGCGAGATCCAGGCGAAGGTCGCTCAGAGCACGCCCGTCTCCGACCTCGAGATCGTGCAGTTCGACGCGGGATCCGGCGCGCACGTCGACCTCGGCGGAGGCGACGGTATCCAGATCGACTCGGCCAGCGCCGACTCGAGGGTTCCGATCAGCCGCATCACGAGCGCGGTCACGACCGCGTCGGGCACCGGCTTCAGCTATCGGCTCGAGGCGAAGGCTCCCGACAAGTCGGTGAATGAGGCAGCCCTCCAGGTGGACCACGTCGACCTCGGCGGCACCGGCCTGCTGAGCGCCCCGGGCGACGTGCTGCTGCGCGACACCGGCAGCGGCTCGCCCGCGATCCAGACGAACGGCCACGCGCTTTCGATCTCGAGCACGAGCGGCGGCATCCAGCAGGAAGGCACCGGGATCTCGATCGACATGAGCGGCGGCACGGGCACGGAGCGCGATCTCGTGCTGACCACCAACGGCGACATCGGCACCGTCGGCACCAACGGCGCCCCCGATCAGCCGATCCGCACGCGCGGGGTCCATCGCCTCGCGGGCCAGGCGGCGCTCGGCGACCTCGTGCTCGTGAACGACTCCGCGGGCACCGACGGGCTCCGGATCGAGCAGCTCACGCCGCAGGATCCCGCGCTCCAGGATTCCGGCTCGAGCGGCTCTTCCGTCAACGGGCTCCTCGCGAGCGGATCGAACGGGAGCGGCAACGTCCGCATCGAGAACGACGACTCGCGCATCGTGCTCGGCAACGTGGGCGCCGGTGGCGAGTTCAGCGTCGCGCAGATCACCGCGGCCGCGGGCGTGATGTTGAAGGCGCAGTCGATCGAGATCGAGAACGCGCGTTACCTGAAGGTCGCGACGCCGCTCGGCCCGGTGTTCGTACCGCTGAACGACGCGCGCATCGCGGCGGGCAAGGACGTGGTGCTCGACGGGCCGGTGCAGACCTCGCTCGGCTCGGTCGCCTCGAGCACGGACCCGGCCGCGCCGGCCCCCCAGTTCGTGAACGGCAAGCTGAAGATCGAGTCGAAGGGCACGACGCACTTCACCGGCGACGTCGGCGGCGACGGCAGCGACGACCAGAACGAGCTCGCGCTGCTCGACACGACCGATGCGGCCGCCGAGGGCGCCGGCACGCGCACCTTCCGCGTCGGCGACGCGCACTTCCGCGGCACGCTCGACGGCCCGGCGGGCGTGCAGGTGATCGCGCACGACCTCAGCACGTCGGCGCCGGACCACGTGGCCGGCGCGACCTTCGACGGAAACATCGGCGGTCACACGCCGCTCGCAAGCTTCGACGTGCAGGCCGAGCAGCTCCGCTTCACGACAGCGAACCAGATCGTCGCGACGGGCGACATCACCCTCGACGGCAATCCGACGAACACCCCGCAGACGGTCGCGACGATCGCCGACACCACCGGCGGTCTCAGCATCCGCTCGCAGAACGGCACGTTCCGCACCGGCGAGCAGCCCGTTCCGGGTGCCGTCACGAACGAGAAGCTCTCGGTGCAGGGGCCGCTCGAGATCTCCGCTCAGCACGTCTCGGTCGAGGACGTCAACGCCGCGCAGCACCTCCAGATCAACTCGCCCGACATCCAGATCCGCGCGCGCGATCCCGGTACGCTGCTGCTCAAGAACGGCCAGACGACGACCGACGGCGGCACCGACCTCGTCGCCGACTCGATCTCCTTCTCGACGCTCCCGACGATCGATCACGGCGCGAGCACCGCGCCCGTGCTCCTCGGCGTGGGCGGCGGCGGCGTCTCCGCGCCGGGCAACTTGAGCGACTTCGAGGTTAGGCGCTTCACGCCGAGCGTGGACCGCGTCGTGCCGGGCGACATGACGGGTCCGAGCGGCGTGGTGCTCGACCTGACCGCGACCGGCAACAGCATCGTCGGCGATCCGAGCGAGGACGTGCCGCGGCAGCGCCCGCTGACCGACCCGTACCTGCCGCCGCGCTTCAGCAAGCAGCAGCCGGGGCCCGCTCCGGTCGTCGACGCGGAGCAGGTGCTCGCATATCTGCGCTGCGGCGACGCAGGCGGCGTCGGCGCGGGCTGCGACGTGGCGGACAGCGAGGAGCTCGCCGGCGTGCACGACTGGCAGAACTCCGCGCTTGCGACACCGCGCGCGGATCAGCTCGCGCAGAGCTACCGCGCGATGCGCGCGCACAAGCTCTCCGCGGTCTTCGACCGGGCCGGCACGGGCTTCCGCCAGGCGCAGGGCTTCGGCGAGTTCGATTCGGCGGCCTTCGCCCGCTACCTCGAGAGCGGCGCGCAGCCCGAGGCGCGCACGGCGATCCACCAGCTCGCGTACCTGCTGGTCGAGGTCGATCTCCTCGGCCTCGCGCCCGCCGACGAGATGCACGTGCGCCGCGAGCTCGCCTCGCAGCTCGCGACCGAGGCCGACCTCGAGGGCTTCGACACGGACGCCGCGCTGCAAGCCGTCGCGGCGACGTCGATCGAGCTGCCGCAGCGGGCCGCGAACGAGACGCGGCGCTAGTGCACCGCGCCGCGCTTCGCGCGCAGCGCGTCGCGCTTCGCGCGGAGCGCCGCGGCGTCGGGGTGGCCGGGCAGGAGCTCCAGCGCGCGGTCGAGATCCGCGGCGGCCGCCGAGTGCAGCGACATGCCCTCGTACACGAGCGCGCGGTCGCGTAGCTCGGTCGGCGAATCGGGAAGCAGCATCAGGATGCGATCGCAGCAGCCGAGTGTGCGCTCGAGGTCGCCGCGGTCCGCGTAGATGCGCTTCAGGTTGCCGAGCAGGCGCCCCAGGATCTCGCGCGGCGGCGCGGCGCGCAGGTGCACGGCCGGCTCGAGCAGCGCGGGCATCGGCAACGCCGCGTCGAGGCGACGCTGACACGCGTCGCGGTCGAGGATCGCGCGCTCGAAGGCGTCAACCACCAGGAGCCCGTCCGGCACCGCGCAGCGGAGCAGGAAGTGACCGGGGAACGACACGCCCTCGAAGCCCAGTCCGAGGCGGTGGCCGACGGCCTGCATCACGAGCGCGAGCGTGATCGGGATGCCGAGCCGGCGCTCCAGCACCTCGTTCAGGAAGCTGTTGCGCGGGTCGTAGTAGTCCTGCGTGTTGCCGCGGAAGCCCTGCGCGCGGAAGAAGTCGACCAGGGTCGCGATCCGCTCGACCGCGTCGCCGCCCTGCGCGATCTCCGGCGCGGCCGCGTCGGCGAGTGAATCGAGGCGCGCGAGGTAGCGCGCGACGTCGAGATCCGCGTACTCCTCGGCCGCGATCCAGAGCGCCGCCTCGGCGAGGTCGATCGCCGCGTCGGACCCCGTGGCGATCTCGCCGAAACGCTCCCGCGGATTCGCGCCCGCTACGCCCAGAAGGCGTCCACCGCGTACTGGTCGAGCGCCGTCGACCACACCTCGGCGAGTCGTCCGTTCTCGAGCCGGACCAGGATGAGGTAGGTCGCCTCGAGCGTGCGGCCCTCGCGACGACCGCTCGCTCGCATCAGGAACGCGAGCCGATCGTCGCCGACGAGCACGTCCTCGAGCGAGGCCTCGAAGCGCTCGGCCGCCTCGCCGACGCTCGCGAGGTAGGCGAGCACCGCCTCGCGGCCGCGGTGGTCGCCGGCGCGCGGCCCGCGGCCCGACACGTGCCAGACGATGTCGTCGTTGTAGATCCTCTCGAGCGCCGAGACGTCGCCGCTCGACACCGCCTGCCAGGCGCGCGTCGCGAGCGCGCGCGCCCGCTTCGGGTCGAGCTTCGTCATGCCGCAGCATCATAATCGGCGGCCGCCGCGCCGTGCGCACGAAAACTCGCGGGTCTTCGCGGTCGCGAGCGCCGCTAAGCTGGCCCCATGTCCGAGCGGCCGCTGTGGCAGCCCTCGCCCGAGCAGATCGCGGCCGCGAGCCTGACCGCCTTCATACGGCGCGCAGCGGCCCGGTCGGGTGCGCCGCTGCGCGACTACGCGTCGCTGCACCGCTGGTCGATCGAGTCGCCGGAAGAGTTCTGGTCGCTCGTGTGGAGCTTCTGCGACGTCGTCGGCGACGGCCCGGGACCAGCGCGCGGGGAGCGTTGGGGGGAGATGCCGGGGACTCGTTGGTTTCCCGAGGCGCGGCTCAACTTCGCCGAGAACCTGCTGCGACGGCGCGACGCGACCCCCGCGCTGCTCTTCCGCGGCGAGCACGGCGCCGAGCGCAGCCTCTCGTGGTCCGCGCTCGGCGATGCGGTCGCGCGCTTCGCGGCTTCGCTGCGCGCGGCCGGCGTCGCGCCCGGCGACCGCGTGGCCGCCGTGCTGCCGAACGCGCCCGAGACGGTCGTCGCGGCGCTCGGCGCGGCGAGCGTCGGCGCGATCTGGTCGTCCTGCTCGCCGGATTTTGGCGCGGCCGGCGTGCTCGACCGCTTCGGACAGATCGCGCCGAAGTGGCTGCTCGTGACCGACGGCTACGTCTACGGCGGCAAGCGGTTCGACGTGCGCGAGAAGGCGGAGGAGGTGCTGGCGGGGCTTCCCTCGGTGGAGCGCTGCGTGGCGGTGCCGTATCTCGAGGAGCGGCCCGCGCTGCCCGTGCGCATGCAGCCGTGGCAGGATCTCCACGAGCGACACGCGGGAGCGACGCCGCAGTTCGCGCGCCTCCCGTTCGATCATCCTCTGTACATCCTGTTCTCCTCCGGCACGACGGGCGCGCCGAAGTGCATCGTCCACGGCGCCGGCGGGACCTTGCTCCAGCACCTGAAGGAGCACCGCCTGCACGTCGATCTCCGCCCGGGCGACCGTTTCTTCTACTTCACCACCTGCGGCTGGATGATGTGGAACTGGCTGGTGTCGGGGCTCGCGAGCGACGCGACCCTCTGCCTCTACGACGGCTCGCCGATGCACCCGGACGCGATGGCGCTCTTCCAGTGGGCCGCGCGCTCCCGCGTCGCGATCTTCGGCGCGTCCGCGAAGCTCTACGACGGCGTCGCGAAGGCCGGTGCGGAGCCCGCGCGCGACGCGGATCTCGGCGCCGTCCGCACCGTGCTCTCCACTGGCTCTCCGCTCGCGCCCGAGAGCTTCGACTTCGTGTACCGGAAGGTCGCGCCGCACGCGCAGCTCGCCTCGATCTCCGGCGGCACCGACATCGTGTCGTGCTTCGTGCTCGGCTGTCCGCTGCTGCCGGTCTGGCGCGGCGAGATCCAGGCGCGCGGTCTCGGCATGGCGGTCGACGTCTTCGACGAGGATGGGCGTTCCGTACGCGGAGAGAAGGGCGAGCTCGTCTGCACGGCGCCGTTTCCCTCGATGCCGCTCGGATTCTGGAACGACGAGGGCGGCGCGCGCTACCGGGCGGCCTACTTCGAGCGCTTCCCTCGTGTCTGGTGCCACGGCGACTTCGCGGAGATCACGCCGCACGACGGAATCGTCATCCACGGCCGCAGCGACGCGGTGCTGAATCCGGGCGGCGTGCGGATCGGCACCGCCGAGATCTACCGCCAGGTCGAGCGGGAAGAGTCCGTGATCGAGAGCCTCGCGATCGCGCAGGAGTGGCAGGGCGACGTGCGCGTCGTGCTCTTCGTGCGCCTGCGCGAGGGCGCGGCGCTCGACGATGCGCTGCGCGCGCGCATCGCGCAGCGCATCCGCGCGAACGCGACACCGCGGCACGTTCCCGCGCGCATCGTGCAGGTAGCCGACATCCCGCGCACGCGCAGCGGGAAGATCGTCGAGCTCGCCGTGCGCGAGGTCGTGCACGGGCGTCCCGTGAAGAATCGCGAGGCGCTCGCCAACCCCGAGGCGCTCGCGCACTTCGCCGGCCTCGAGGAGCTCGCGCGCTGACGCGCTACGCGCTCGCGGTGCACGGCGGCGCCGGCGGTCTCGCGGGCGTGCGCGAGCGCGCGACCGCCGAGGCGCTGCGCGCGAGCCTCGCCGAGGCGCTCGCGGCGGGCGCCGCGCTGCTCGCGCGCGGAGGGTCGGCGCAGGATGCCGTCGTCGCCGCCGTCGACGTGCTCGAGGACTGTCCGCACTTCAACGCGGGCACGGGCTCCGTGCTGAACGCGGCCGGCGAGGTCGAGATGGATGCGGCGCTGATGGAAGGCGCGAAGCGGCGCGCCGGTGCGGTGGCCGGCGTGCGGCGACTCGCGCACCCGATCGAGGCCGCGCGCGCCGTGCTGCGCGACGGCCGCCACGTGCTGCTCTTCGGCTCGGAGGCCGAGCGCCTCGGCCGCGCGGCGGGCGTCGCGGAGATCGCGCCCGAGGCGCTGATCGTGCCCGCGCGCCGCGCCCAACACGTCCGTGTCAGGGGCGGCGAAGGCGGCTGGCCGCGCGGCACCGTCGGCGCGGTCGCGCGCGACGCGTCCGGTCATCTCGCCGCCGCGACCTCGACCGGCGGCCTCAGCGGCAAGCTGCCGGGCCGCATCTCCGACAGCGCGCAGATCGGAGCCGGCACCTGGGCCGACGACGCGACCTGCGCCGTCTCGGCCACCGGCAACGGCGAGCTCTTCATCCGCACCGCCTTCGCGCGCAACGTCGACGCGCTGCTCCGCCACGCGCGGCTCCCGCTCGAGGATGCCTGCCGCCGCGCGCTCGACGAGGTCGCCGCCATTGGCGGTCACGGCGGCTGCATCGCGATCGACCGCGAGGGCCGCATCGCGATGCCCTTCGACACGCCGGCGATGCCGCGGGGTTTCGTGCGGGAGGACGAGTCGCCGCGGATCTCGCTCACTCAGAACGACGAAAAGTAGAGGGGGGCGGCGGCTCGTCGGAGTCCGGTGCGAGTCGCACGGCGAGCAGGGTCGCGTAGGGCTCGAACCCCAGGCGTAGCGCGATCGCGATCGCGGGCGCGTTCGACAGGAGCGTCTGGTAGAGGACGAGCTGACGTGCCGAGAGAGCCTGCTTCGCCAGTGCGCTCACGACGCGCGATGCGTGCCCTCGCCCTCGATGCTGCGGGTGTGTGATGACACAGGGATCCACCGCGCCATCGAAGTGGACCCGGAGTTGTCCGAGAGCGACGACTCGAGCTCCCTCGAACGCGGCCCAGATCTCGGCGCCTGCGGACTCGATGCCGCCGTGCTCCCATTCCTCCTGTGAGCACGAAGACTGGACGGCTCGGATGGAATCCGCGCCGGAGTCCGAAAGAGGTCGAACATCGTCGGCAGAGAGCGGCTGGAAGCGATCGTGCGGGAGCCAGCCCTGGAAGGAAGGTCCGACGATCGTTCCTGCGGAAGGCTCCAGCGCGCGAGTCACGTAGGAACGCGACAGCAGCTCTTCTGCGGCGGCCGAGGCGCAATGCCGGGAGAGACGCGCGACCCATCCGGCCGGGGCCGAAACGACCGCAGAGCGACCGCGAACGAAGAACCAGACGCCACGATAATCGCCGAGTCGCTCGTGCGCGGTGACCCGCACGCCGGCATCCCGCAGCGCCGAAGGAGGAACGCCGAGAAACTGCGACCAGTGCGCGTCGATTCGTTCCGTGGTGGTAGTCGGCTGCATCGCGCCTGTGAGACGCTACTTCGCGAACCCCCGCTCGCGCAGCAGCGCGCGGATCTCGTCGAGGATCGCGGGGTCGTCGATCGTGGCGGGAACCTTGTACGGATCCGAGTCGGCCATGCGGCGGAGCGTCCCGCGCAGCACCTTGCCCGAGCGCGTCTTCGGCAGCCGCGGCACGACGAGTGCCTGCTTGAAGGCGGCGACCGGGCCGATGCGCTCGCGCACGAGCGCGACGAGCTCGGCCTCGATCTCGGCGTGCGCGCGCGCGACGCCGGCGTTCAGCACCGCGAAGCCGAGCGGCACCTGACCCTTCAGCGCGTCTGCGATGCCGGTGACCGCGCACTCTGCGACGTCGGGGTGCGACGCGAGCACCTCCTCCATCGCACCCGTCGAGAGCCGGTGGCCCGCGACGTTGATCACGTCGTCGGTGCGCGACATCACGTAGACGTAGCCGTCCTCGTCGATCCAGCCGGCGTCGGCGGTCTGGTAGAAGCCAGGGAAGCGCGAGAGGTAGGCGTCGCGGTAGCCGGCGTCGTTCTGCCAGAGCGTCGTGAGGCAGCCGGGCGGGAGCGGCAGCTTCAGCGCCAGGTGCCCCGACTCGCCCGGCGGGAGCTCCGCGCCGCGGTCGTCGAGCACGCGCAGGTCGAAGCCCGGCACGGCGCAGGTCGGCGAGCCGCGCTTCACCGGCAGCGGCTCGATCCCCATGCAGTTGGCCGCGACCGGCCAGCCCGTCTCGGTCTGCCACCAGTGGTCGATCACCGGCACGCCGAGCGCGCGCTCGCACCACGCAATGGTGTCGGGATCGGCGCGCTCGCCGGCGAGGAAGAGAGTGCGCAGGCTCGCCAGGTCGTGCCGCGCCGGCCGCTTCGCCTCGGGATCCTCGCGCTTGATCGCGCGTAGCGCCGTCGGCGCCGCGAAGAGCGCGTTCACGCGATGTCGCTCCACCACGCGCCAGAAGGCCGACGCGTCCGGCGTGCCGACCGGCTTGCCCTCGTAGAGCAAGGTCGTGCAGCCCGAGAGCAGCGGCGCGTACACGATGTAGGAATGACCGACGACCCAGCCGATGTCCGAAGCGGCCCAGAAGACCTCGCCCGGCTGCATGCCGTAGACGTGGCGGAGGCTCCATGCGAGCGCGACCGCGTGGCCGCCATGGTCGCGCACGACGCCTTTCGGTACGCCGGTCGTGCCCGATGTGTAGAGGATGTAGAGCGGGTGCTCCGCCGCGACGGGCACGCAGTCCGCGGGCCCCGCATGCGCGCGCCACGTCTCCCAGTCGACGTCGCGCGGCCCGAGCGACGCGCGCGCCTGCTCGCGCTGCAGCACGACACAGCGCTCGGGCGGATTCGCGACGCGCGCGATCGCGTCGTCGAGCAGCGGCTTGTACGGGACCACGCGGCCGGGCTCGATCCCGCACGACGCCGTCAGCACCACCTTCGGCTGCGCGTGCTCGATCCGCTGCGCGAGCTCGGCGGGGGCGAAGCCGCCGAACACCACCGAGTGGATCGCGCCGAGGCGCGCGCAGGCGAGCATCGCGAAGACTGCTTCGGGCACCATCGGCATGTAGAGGAGCACGCGGTCGCCCATCGCGACGCCGGACCCGGCGAGCGCGCCCGCGGTGCGCGCGACCTCGCGCTGGAGCTCCGCATAGCTGACGCGGCGCGACGTCGCCGTCACGGGGCTCTCGTAGACGAGCGCCGTGCGCTCGCCGTGTCCCGCCGCGACGTGGCGGTCGACCGCGTTGTGGCAGGTGTTGAGCACGCCGCCCTCGAACCAGGTCGGGCGCAGCGGAGCGCCCGCGAGCGCGCGGCGCGGCGGCGTCACCCACTCGATTGCCTCGGCTGCGCGCAGCCAGAAGTCGTCGGGACCTTCGAGCGCGGCGCGCTGGAGATCGGCGAGACGGCTCGTCACGACGGAGGAGTAGCGCGGCTGAGGGCGGCGGTGCAGCGCGCCACGCCCTCGGCGAAGCGCTGCGCGTCCGCGCCGCGGCTGCCGCGCGCGAGCGTCGCGTAGATCGGCAGCGCGTCCTCGCAGCGCGACATCCGCTCGAGCGCCGCGGCGTAGCAGGCGTGGAAGCCGGGCTCGCTCCATACCTCGGCGCGCCCGAGCGCGTGTGGCGGATAGCGCCGCAAGGTGTCGGCGTCGGCGCCGGCCTGCTCGTTCACGATGCACACGAGCTCGCGTAGATTCGACTCGAGCAGGTAGCTGTGCCAGCCCTCCGCGTCGGGGCGCTGCGAGGCGAGCACGTCGACCTGCTGCTTCGCCTCGGCGATCCGGCCGCTCTCGGCCAGCGCGACGATCCAGTTGACGCGGCCCTCGCGGTGGCGCGGGTCGTCCGTCACGTCGCGCGAGAAGAGCGCCTCGGTCGAGCGCCAGTCCGGCGAGCGCGCCCATGTGCGCTGCGAGAGCGCGAGCACGGCGAGGAGACCGAGCGCCACGACCGCGGCGCGCGGCGCGCGCGTGCGCGCGAGCGCGATCGCGACGAGGAGCGCCGCACCGAAGATCGAGAGGAAGAGATTGCGCTCGGCTCGCGCCTGGAGGAGCGGCGTCAGCCCCGAGGTCGGCAGGAAGCCGATCCAGATCCAGGCGATCGCGGCGGCCGCGAGCGCATGGCCGCGCCACGCGAGAAGGACGCAGGCGGCGGCCGATCCGAGCGCGATCGCGAGACCCGCGAGCACGGCCGGATCGCCCCACGAGGTCACCACGCGCACCGCGTCGCTCGTGTTCGAGTGGAGCGGCGCGAAGAGCCAGAGCAGCTGCGACGGCCACTGCGCGATGCTCGTCTGCCACTGCGTGACGAGGCTGCCGCCGATCGGCGGGGCGCCCGTCAGCGTGTGGCCGAGCACGGCGGGGCGCAGCACGAAGAGATGGATCGCGACGAGGGCGAGCTGCGCCGCGACGAGGAACGCGAGCGCCGGCAGGCGCGGTCCCGGCTCGTCCCCTGCGCGCGCCCTCAGCCAGGACGCGAGGCCGAGCGCGGCGAGCAGCGCGGGCGTCACCGCGGCGTTCTCCTTCGAGAGGAGCGCGAGGGCGAGGGCCGCGAGCGACGCCCCTGCGAAGTTCCAGCGGGCGCGCGCGGGGCCCGCGCGCAGCGAACGCAATCCGGTGTCGAGACTCGCGAGCAGGAAGAGTCCCATCAGCGCGGCGGAGAGTCCCGCGACCCAGACGTAGATCTCGAGCAGGCCCGGATGCGCCGCGAAGAGCAGGCCGGCCAGCAGCGCCGCGGCCGGCTCGCGAAGCCACGCGAGCGCGAGCAGGCCGAACAGCGCGGCCGTCGCCGCGCCGAGCGCCAGCGAGAGCGCGTGGAAGGCCCGCGCCGATCTCCCGACCTCGGCGGCGAGCGCACTCGCGGTGGCGACCTGCAGCGGGCGGTAGTAGGGCTGCGAGAGCACGGCGGTCGCGAAGCCCTCGGCGCGCTGGAGCGGCTCGCCGAAGGCCGCGAGGATGTGGCCCGGAGGCCGCAGGATCGTGCCGGCGACGATCTCGGCCCGATCGACCCACACGAAGTCGTAGCCGAGCGCGCGGCCGTGCAGCGCCAGGAAGAGGAGGGCAGGCAGGCACCACACGGCGACACGGGCGCGCATCGGGGCCGGAGGATAGGCGGCGACGCAGGTAGAATGCCGCGTCGCGCGCTCGCGCCGAGGGAACGGGTTGGATGCCACGATCGGACTGACGGCGCTGTGGCTCGCCTTCGCGGCCACGCACATGGGCATGTCGAGCCTGCGAGCGCGACCACGGCTCGTCGGCGCGCTCGGCGAACGCGCCTTCCAGGGCGTGTACTCGCTCGTCGCGCTCGCGGTCTTCGTGCCGCTGGTCGCGCTCTACTTCCACCACAAGCACCAGGGCGCGCCGCTCTGGTACCTCGGCGCACTGCCGGGACTCCGATACGCGATGTACGCGGGCATGGCCGTCGTCTTCGTCCTGCTGGTGGGCGGAATCGCGCGGCCGAGCCCGACCTCGATGCAGGCGGGCCGCACCGACGTGCGTGGCATGCTGCGCGTGACGCGCCATCCGGTCTTCATGGCCACGGGCCTCTTCGGGCTGCTCCACCTCTTCGTGGTGTCGGTCTGGAGCAGCGACCTCGCATTCTTCGGCGGCTTCCCGCTCTTCGCGTTGATCGGCTCGCGCCATCAGGACGCCCGCAAGCTGGCGACGGGCACGGAGGACTTCCGGCGCTTCCACGCCGCGACCTCGCTGCTCCCCGACCCGCGCGGCCTCGCCGCAGCGGTGCGCGACGACCCGGTGCCCGCCGCGATCGGCGTCGCCGCGACGATCGCGCTCCGGATGTTCCATCCGACATTATTCGGACCTTGAGCCTCCGCTACCCTCGCTCGATCGAAATGGAGTCCCCATGCGTGTCAAGCAGATCAATCACGTGTCCTTCACCGTGCGCGATCTCGCGCGCTCACGCGAGTTCTACGAGGGCGTCCTCGGCCTCCCCACGGTCGAGCGACCCAACATCGGGATCGCGGGAGTGTGGTACGGCGCCGGCGACGGCCAGATCCACCTGATCCAGATTCCGCCCGGCGCGGCGGTTGGCGCGGCGCAAGGTCGGCTGACCCCGCTCGCGAACCACTGCGCCTTCGAGATCGACGACTACGAGAAGTTCGTCGCGCACCTGAAGCAGCGCGGGCTGCCGGTGATGGAGACGAACCGCGAGCTCGGACAGTTGTTCGTTCAGGATCCGGATGGCAACGTGATCGAGTTGATCCGGCCGCGCTGAGCGAGGCGCGGCTGGCGAGAAGGGGGTGAGCGATGGTTTCGACGCCGAAGACTCGCGCGCTGCGGCGGCTCGCGGGCGCGCTGCTGTTCGCCGCGGGCGGGCTCGCGCTCGCGTGCGGACCGAGTGAAGAGAAGAAGAGCGCGCAGGGCACAGCGCCGACCGCAGCCGCCGAGAGCAAGACGGCCGCGCCGGCGCTCGACGTCGCGGCGCTGCGCTCGAAGGCGAAGGGCATCTTCGGCGTGCTCCCGGCCGAGGCGCCGAATCCCGCCAATCCAATCACACCGGAGAAGGTCACGCTCGGGCGCATGCTCTTCTACGAGCCGCGCATCACCTTGTCGCGAAAGCTCTCGTGCAGCTCGTGCCACGGGCTCGACACCTACGGCGTCGACAATCAGCCGACCTCGGTCGGCCACGAAGGTCAGCGCGGCGAGCGCAACTCGCCCACGGTCTACAACGCCGCCCTCGAGTTCGCGCAGTTCTGGGACGGGCGCGCCCCCGACGTCGAGGAGCAGGCGAAGGGTCCCGTGTTGAACCCGGTCGAGATGGCGATGCCGTCGGCGCCGGAGGTGGTGAGCCGGCTGAAGGCGATCCCGGGCTACGGGCCGCTCTTCGCGGCGGCCTTCCCGGGCGAGGCGGATCCGATCACGTTCGACAACGCGGCGAAGGCAGTCGCCGCCTTCGAGCGCAAGCTGATGACGCCGGGTCCGTTCGACGACTTCATGAACGGCAACGACCAGGCGATGACACCCGAGCAGCTCGCGGGGCTCCAGACGTTCATGGACACGGGCTGCATCACGTGTCACAACGGTGCGACGGTCGGCGGCCGCATGTTCCAGAAGCTCGGGCTCGTCGAGCCGTACCCGACGAAGGACGTCGGCCGCGAGAAGGTGACCGGCAACGAGGGCGACCGGTACTTCTTCAAGGTGCCGATGCTGCGGAACGTCGCGAAGACCGGCCCGTGGTTCCACGACGGCTCGATCCAGAACCTCGACGACGCGATCCGGCTGATGGCGCGCCACCAGCTCGGCAAGCAGCTCGGCACGAGCGAGATCGCGTCGATCCGCGCGTTCCTCGAGTCGCTGACGGGTCGCATCGACGCGGCGTTCGTCGCGCGTCCCGAGCTGCCGCCCGACGAGAACGCTCCGGCTCCGAAGGCCTAGGCGGGGCTGCTATAACTCGAGCCCCGCGCCTGCGCAGGAGACCCCCGATGCCCGTCAGCGAGGCCGCCGTCCTCGACGCGTTGCGGCCGATCGTCGATCCCGACTTCGGCAAGAGCATCGTCGACCTCGGCTTCGTGAAGGGCCTGCGGATCGAGGGCGGATGCGTCTCCTTCGCGATCGAGCTGACGACGCCGGCCTGCCCCGTGAAGAGCGAGTTCGAGAAGGCCGCGCGCGAGCGCGTGGCCGCGCTCGCCGGTGTGGACGAGGTCCATGTCGAGATGACGGCGAATACGCGCGGCCGCGCCGCCGCGGCGCCCGAGCCGGGCGCGGTGCTGCCCGGCGTGCGCAACGTGATCGCGGTCGCGTCGGGCAAGGGCGGCGTCGGCAAGAGCACGGTCGCGATCAATCTCGCGCTCGCGCTCCAGCAGTCGGGTGCCGCGGTCGGCGTGATGGACGCCGACGTCTACGGGCCGTCGCTGCCGCTGCTGACCGGCGTGCACGGCCGCCCGCGCGCCGAGGACCGCCGCATCGTGCCGCACGAGGCCGCAGGGCTGAAGCTCATGTCGATGGGCTTCTTCGTGACCGAGAACTCGCCGGTCATCTGGCGCGGGCCGATGGTGCACGGGCTGATCCGGCAGTTCCTCACCGACGTCGAGTGGGGCGCGCTCGACTACCTCGTCGTCGACATGCCGCCCGGCACCGGCGACGCCGCGCTGACGCTCACGCAGCAGGCGCCGCTCGCCGGCGCGGTGATCGTCACGACCGCGAACGACCTCTCGCTCGTCGACGCGCGCAAGGGCCTCGCGATGTTCGAGAAGGTGTCGGTGCCGGTGCTCGGCATCGTCGAGAACATGTCGTTCTTCGTCCCGCCCGACCTGCCGGATCGCAAGTACTGGATCTTCGGCAAGGGCGGCGGCGCGCGCGTCGCGCGCGAGCTCGGCGTCGACTTCCTCGGCGAGGTCCCGATCGACGC
>Ga0335069_10002696_pt1 | contig 27091 bp, 29 predicted proteins | sample Lox_Sample_11_FD_206714 | JGI IMG/M metagenome (GOLD analysis project Ga0335069, IMG submission 206714) | Soil microbial communities from Loxahatchee National Wildlife Refuge, Florida, United States - Lox_Sample_1.1 | ecosystem: Environmental > Terrestrial > Soil > Wetlands | place: USA...
CGGCTACGTGCCGCAGCAGCTGTCGATCGAGGCGTCGCTGACGGGCCGCGAGAACGTGATGTGGTTCGCACGGCTGTTCGACGTGCCGCGCGCCGAGCGGCGCGAGCGCGTCGACGCCGCGCTCGACTCGATGGGGCTCGCCGACGCGGCGGGCCGGCTCGCGAGCACCTACTCGGGCGGGATGATCCGCCGCCTCGAGCTCGCGCAGGCGCTCGTCAACCGGCCGGCGCTGCTCATCCTCGACGAGCCCACGATCGGGCTCGACCCGGTCGCGCGCGACAGCGTCTGGCAGCGCGTCGAGGAGCTCCGGAGCGCGACCGGCATGACCGTCCTCCTGACGACGCACTACATGGAGGAGGCGGACGCGCTCTGCGACCGCGTCGCGCTCATGCACCTCGGCCGCATCCGCACCGAGGGGACGCCCGACGAGCTGAAGGACGAGCTCGGGCCGGAGGCGACGCTCGAGGACGTGTTCCGCCACTACACCGGCGGGAGCCTCGACGAGGAGACGAGAGGAGGCCTGCGTGAGGTACGAAGCACTCGTCGCACCGCCCGGCGCCTCGGCTGAGGGGCCGGCGGCGCCGCAGCTCTGGCGCCGCTACCCGCGCCGCGTCGCGACGTTCTGCATCGTCGAGCTGCAGAAGCTCTCGCACGACCGCAGCGAGCTCGTCACGCGCGCGGTGCAGCCGGTGCTGTGGCTCGTCATCTTCGGCGAGACGTTCAACCGCATCCACGCGATCCCGACCGGGAACATCCCGTACATCGACTTCCTCGCGCCGGGGATCATCGCCCAGTCCGGGCTCTTCATCGCGATCTTCTACGGGATCATGATCATCTGGGAGCGCGACGCCGGCGTGCTCACGAAGCTGCTCGTGACGCCGACGCCGCGCTCGGCGCTGATCCTCGGCAAGGCGTTCTCGGCGGGCATCCGCGCGGTCGCCCAGGTGATCGTCGTGCTGATCGTGTCCGCGCTGCTCGGCGTCGCGCTGACGTGGAACCCGATCAACATCCTCGGGGCGATGCTCGTGGTGCTGCTCGGGTCCGCGTTCTTCGCATGCCTCTCGATGACGATCGCGGGCATCGTCCTCAAGCGCGACCGGCTGATGGGCTTCGGGCAGATGATCACGATGCCGCTCTTCTTCGCGTCGAACGCGCTCTACCCGGTCGCGATCATGCCCTTCTGGGTGCAGCAGCTCAGCAAGGTGAACCCGCTGACCTACGAGGTCGACGCGCTGCGCGGGCTGCTGCTCGGGACGCACGCGTTCCTGCTGCTCGATTTCGGCGTGCTGCTCGCGGCGGTCGCGATCGGCGTCACCGCCGCCTCGACGCTCGTCAACCGGCTGGCGCGGTAGCGAGCGCGACCGGGTTTCCGTCCGGATCGCTCACGTACGCGACGCGCTCGCCCCACGGCATCGTCTCCGGCTCGCGCAGGATCTCGGTCCCTCCGGCGCGCAGCACCTCGACGAGATCGTCGACGGCGTCCACGTAGACGAACAGCTCGAAGCGGACGCCGCCGCCGACGGTCGCGCCGTAGTGCTGCGGCGGCCACGCCGCGACGACGACCGCCACCTCGTACACGCCGCGCCGAAGCCCGGCATAGCCGGGCTCGCCCTCCTCCGGCAGCTGGAAGAACCGCTCGAACCCGAGCTGCTCGTAGAACGCTGCCGTCTTCGGCACCGAGGTCGCGACGACGACCGGGAAGGCCCGCTCCGCCATGCCGGCGAGCGTACCCCTCGAGCGGCGGCAGAGCTGTATCGGAGCCGTTTCCGGTCGATGACCACGGTATGCGTCTTGTCGGGGTCACGCGGGTCGCGCCGGGGACGGTGCTCGCCCGCGACGTGCACACGGGCCGGAACGGCTGGGCGCCGCTGCTGCGGCGCGGCGTCGTCCTCGACCGCAAGCGCCTGTCCGCGCTCGAGCGCGCGGGCATCCACGCGGTCTACATCGACGACGACCTGGGCGCCGGGATCGAGGTCCCGCAGGCGCTCTCCGACGAGGTGCGCGAGGCGGCGACCGAGGCGCTCGGGATCGCGTTCGACCGGATCCTCGAGGGCGGCGCCGACGACACGCGCGGCGTGCCGCCCGAGAGCGCGTGCGAGCTGAGCGAGATCGCCCAGCGGATCGCCGACGAGATCGCGGGCTGCGGCGACGCCGTGCTCGCGCTGCAGGACCTGGCCGCCGCCGACTCGTACGCGCTCCAGCACTCGATCGACGTCACCGCCGTCGGCCTGCTCGTCGGCCGGAGGTACCTGTGGGACTACGGCTGGATCGACCACCACGGCGAGCGCCGCTACGACAAGATCGACCGCCGCCTGGTGCAGCTCGGGCTCGGGCTGATGCTGCACGACGTCGGCAAGCTGACCATCCCGACCGAGGTGCTGACGAAGGAGGGCGAGCTCGACGAGGTCGAGCTGGAGCTGATGCGCCGTCATCCACTTGCGGGCCTCGACCTGCTGACGTCCGCCGCGATCAGCCCGCTCGCGCGGGTCGCGGTCCGCTCGCACCACGAGCGCTGGGACGGCAAGGGCTATCCGGACGGGAAGGCGGGCGAGGAGATCCACCAGTTCGCACGCATCGCGGCAGTCGCCGACACCTACGACGCGGTGACGAGCGAGCGCTCGCATCGCCGCGCCGGCCCGCCGCACGAGGGCTGGCACCTGGTCGTCGAGGGCGCCGGGACGGCGTTCGACCCGGACGTGGTCGAGTCGTTCAAGCGCGTCGTCGCGCCGTACCCGCCGGGCAGCGAGATCGTGCTCGACGACGGCCGCCGAGCCGTCGTCGTGACGATGGAGAATCGCCGCTTCGACCAGCCGCGCGTGCGCGTCGGCTGGGACGAGCACGGCAACGAGGTCACGCCGTACGAGCTCGACCTCGACGGGCTGCCGCAGTCGCGCGCCGCTTAGAGAATTCGAAGCGCCTCGCGCGCGGCGACGACGTCCTCGCGCGCGGCGACGACGTGCACGTCGAACGGCCGCAGGTGCTCGAGCCGGCTCACGACCAGGTCGCGCACGCGGGCCGAGTGCTCGCCGATCCCGCCGCTGAACGCGAGCGCCTCCAGCCCTCCGAGCGCGACCGCACACGACGCGACCTGCTGCGCGACGCGGTAGGCGAAGAGCTCGAGCGCGAACGCGCCGCGCGAGTCGGCCTCGAGCTCGCGCACGTCGCCGGAGAAGCCCGACAGCGCGAGCAGCCCGGACTCCTGCTCCAGCACCCGCCCCACCTCGTCGTCGCCGAGCCGCCGCGCCAGATAGAGGACGGCGCCCGGGTCGACCGACCCGGAGCGGGTCGTCATCGGGACGCCTTCGAGCGGCGTGAAGCCCATCGACGTCTCGACCGACCGCCCCTCGAGGACGGCGGTGACGGAGCTGCCGCCGCCGAGGTGGCAGACGACGAGCCGGTCGGCGCGCACCTGCTCGGCGACCGACTGCACCGCGAGCCCGTGGAAGCCGTAGCGGCGGACGCCGAGGTAGTCGGGAACGGCGATCGTCCAGGCGACCGCGGGCAGCGTGGCATGGAAGGCGGTGTCGAAGACGGCGACGTGCGGCACGCCCGGCAGCGCGGCGCGCGCCTCGGCGATCCCCTGCAGCGCGGGCGCGTTGTGGAGCGGCGCCAGCTCGACGAGCTGCTCGAGCTCGGCGACGACGCCGTCGTCGATCACGACCGGCTCCCGGAAGCGGTCGCCGCCGTGCACGACTCGGTGCGCGACCGCATCGGCGTCGACGTCGAACGAGTCGACCTGCCGCGTGTCCTCGCCGTCGACGAGGGAGAGCTTGAGACTCGTGGAGCCGGCGTTGACTACGAGGACGGCCACGACCAGCCGGCGATCGCGGGGTCGTCCTCGCCGTGCTCCCGCGTGTACGCACGCGCACGGAGCCTCGTGTCGACGAGCTCCTGCCGCAGCCCGGCGGCCTGCGTCGCCAGCCCCGGCACGCGGTCGATCACGTCGATCGCGAGGTGGAACCGGTCGAGGTCGTTCAGCATCACCATGTCGAACGGCGTCGTCGTCGTGCCCTCTTCCTTGTAGCCGCGCACGTGGAAGTTCGCGTGATTCGTGCGCCGGTAGGTGAGGCGGTGGACGAGCCACGGGTAGCCGTGGTAGGCGAACACGACCGGCCGGTCGGTGGTGAAGAGCGCGTCGAACTCGGAGTCGGGCAGGCCGTGCGGGTGCTCGCTCTCCGGCTGCAGGCGCATCAGGTCGACGACGTTGACGACGCGCACCTTCAGCTCGGGCAGCCGCTCGCGGAGGATCGCCGTCGCCGCGAGAGCCTCGAGCGTCGGCACGTCGCCGCAGCAGGCCATCACGACGTCGGGCTCCTCGCCGTCGTCGTTCGACGCCCACTCCCAGATCCCGATCCCGCGCGTGCAGTGCGCGACCGCGTCCTCCATCGCGAGGAACTGCAGGCCCGGCTGCTTGCCGGCGACGATGACGTTGACGTAGTGGCGGCTGCGCAGGCAGTGGTCGGCGACCGAGAGCAGGCAGTTCGCGTCGGGCGGGAGGTAGACGCGGATGATCTCCGCCTTCTTGTTCACGACGTGGTCGATGAAGCCGGGATCCTGGTGCGAGAAGCCGTTGTGGTCCTGGCGCCACACGTGCGAGCTGAGCAGGTAGTTCAGCGACGCGATCGGCCGCCGCCACGGGATGTCGCGCGTTGCCTTCAGCCACTTCGCGTGCTGGTTGAACATCGAGTCGACGATGTGGATGAAGGCCTCGTAGCAGTTGAACAGGCCGTGCCGGCCGGTGAGGAGGTAGCCCTCGAGCCAGCCCTGGCACTGGTGCTCCGACAGCACCTCGAGCACGCGGCCGTCGGGCGCGAGGTGGTCGTCGGTCGGCAACGTCTCCGCCATCCACGCCCGGTCGGTCGCCTCGAAGACGGCCGCGAGCCGGTTGGACGCGGTCTCGTCCGGGCCGAACAGGCGGAAGCTCGTCCCGTTCATCCGCACGACGTCGCGGAGATAGCCGCCGAGGACGCGCGTCGCCTCGGCGAACGTCGTCCCCGGCACGGCCACCTCGACCGCGTACTCGCGGAAGTCCGGAAGCGAGAGGCCCTGGAGCAGGAGCCCGCCGTTCGCGTGCGGGTTCGCGCTCATCCGCCTGTAGCTCTTCGGCGGGAGCGCGACGAGGTCGGCAACGAGCGCGCCGTGCTCGTCGAACAGCTCCTCCGGGCGGTAGCTCCGGAGCCACGTCTCGAGCTGCGCGAGATGCTCGGGATTCGTGCGCACCTCGGACAGCGGCACCTGGTGCGAGCGCCACGTGCCCTCGACCGGGAGGCCGTCCACCGTCTTCGGGCCGGTCCAGCCCTTCGGCGTGCGCAGCACGATCATCGGCCAGCGCGGGCGCTCGCGCTCGCCGTCGACGCGCGCGGCGCGCTGGATCGCGGCGATCTCCTCGATCACCGCGTCGAGCACCTCCGCCATCCGCCGGTGCATCGCGTCCGGCTCCTCGCCGTCGACCCAGTGGACGGTGTGGCCGTAGCCCTCGAGCAGCTTCGTCAGCTCGTCGTCGCCGATGCGCGCGAGCACCGTCGGGTTCGCGATCTTGTAGCCGTTCAGGTGGAGGATCGGCAGCACCGCGCCGTCCACGGCCGGGTCGAGGAACTTGTTCGAGTGCCAGCCGGTCGCGAGCGGGCCGGTCTCGGCCTCGCCGTCGCCGACGATGCAGCAGACGAGCAGGTCCGGGTTGTCGAAGGCGGCGCCGTACGCATGCGAGAGCGCGTAGCCGAGCTCGCCGCCCTCGTGGATCGAGCCCGGCGTCTCGGGCGCGACGTGCGACGGGATCCCGCCGGGGAACGAGAACTGCCGGAACAGCCGGCGCAGCCCGTCCTCGTCCCGCGTGATCTCGGGGTAGACCTCGGTGTACGTCCCCTCGAGATATGCGTTCGCCACCGCGGCCGGGCCTCCGTGGCCGGGACCCATCACGTAGATGGCGTCGAGGTCCCAGTTCCGGATCACGCGGTTCATGTGCGCGTAGACGAAGTTGAGCCCCGGGGTCGTGCCCCAGTGGCCGAGGGGGCGCGGCTTCACGTGCTCCGGCTGGAGCGGCTCGCGCACGAGCGGGTTCTCGAGCAGGTAGATCTGGCCGATCGAGACGTAGTTGGCGGCGCGCCAGTACGCGTCCATGAGCCGAAGCTCGGCGTCGCTCAGTGCGGTCATGTCGCTCCTCCGGAGTCGGGCTGGGTCAGGACGCGCCGCACCTCGCGGGCGATCTGGAGGTCCTCGCGCGCCTCGATCGCGAACGCGCGGGCGGGGGCGGCGGGGCGCCCGATCTCCGCGTCGGGCGCCGCCTCGGCGTTCGCGCGCTCGTCGAGCGCGACGCCGAGGAAGGAGAGCCCCGCCGCGGCGCGGGCGCGGATCTCGGGCGAGCGTTCGCCGACGCCGCCGGTGAAGGCGATCGCGTCGAGGCCGTCGAGCGCAGCGGCCATCCCGGCGATCTCGCGCCGCAGCCGGTGGACGTACACCTCGACCGCGAGCCGCGCGTCGGCGTCCCCCGCCGCCTCCGCGTCGAGCACGCCGCGCATGTCGGCGTTCCCGGTCAGCCCGAGCAGGCCGGAGCGGTGCTCGAGCGTCGACGCGAGCTCCGACGGCGGCATGCCGACGTGCTCCTCGAGCCAGAGGACGAGGCCCGGGTCGACGGAGCCGGAGCGCGTCGCCATCACGAGCCCTTCGAGCGGCGTGAAGCCCATCGTCGTGTCGACGGAGACGCCGCGGTCGATCGCCGCGAGCGAGGCGCCCGCGCCGAGGTGGCAGCTGATCGTTCGGAGCTCGCCGACGGGACGGCCCGCGAGCTCGGCGACGCGCTGCGCGATGTACGCGTGCGACAGCCCGTGGAAGCCGTAGCGGCGCAGGTTCCAGCGCTTCCGCCATTCCGCCGGCAGCGCGTACGTCGCGGCCGCGGGGGGAATAGTCGCGTGGAACGCCGTGTCGAAGCAGGCGACGGCCCGCACCGACGGCAGCACCCGTCCGACGAGCTCGAGCGCTCGCAGCGACTTCGGCTGGTGGAGCGGCGCGAGATCGGAGAGCGCGTCGAGCCGGCGCAGCACCCGGTCGTCGACCAGCACCGGCTCGACGAACACATCGCCGCCGTGGACGACGCGGTGCCCGACGGCGTCGACCACGCCGCACCGCTCGATCGCCTCGCGGACCGCGTCCTCCTCGGCGCGGCCGCGCGGCGTCGGCAGGCTCTCCGACGTCAGCACGGCGTCGTCGTCGAGGACGGAGAGCTTGAGACTGCTCGAGCCGGCGTTGACGACGAGAACGCGCACGTCGGGAGTCTGACCGAGCGGCGGGTGTCCGCGCGGTTACAGCCCGGGAACGTGGAACGGCTCGGGGCCGTCCTTGCGCCAGGCGAACGCCGTCTCCGCGACGCGCGGCTTCCCGGCGAGGCAGTCGCGCCACGCGGTCGCCGCCTGCCAGACCTCCGCGTCGCCGACGAGGCGCTCGACCGCGGAGCGCGCCTCCGGCCCTTCGAACACGAACACCGCCTCGTGCTCGGTGAGGTAGACGCAGTGGCCGTCGAGCGGCGTGTCCTCGAGCCGGAACGGCGGGCCGTGCTCGACGAGCGAGCGCGCCGCCTCGTACGCGCCCGGCTTGATCGGGACGACGACGGCGACGCGGCTCATATCGCGACACCCGCGGCTGTGATCGTGCTGAGACGCTCGAAGAGCTCCGTGAGCAGCCCGACGCCGGCGAAGCTGCCGATCCGCAGCGCACCGCCGGTGCGGAGGTCGAGGACGAGCGACGGCCGGCCGCCCAGGCGCTCCGGACTGCCGCGGCCGACGTGCACCGCCTCGATCTCCTCGTACGCGACGCGGTGGACGTGCGGGGCGCGGCGGGTGCCGCCGGAGCCCTCGAAGCGGAGCCCCTTCGGCTCCAGCTCGAGCTTCCCGGCCTCGACCGGCTCGCTCGGCTCGCTCCAGAGGACGGCATAGCTCTCCATGTGTCGATGCTCGTCGCAGCGCCGCCCGGGAGCATCGGTGGCCCTTCTGAACTCTCTCGGGGAAAACTACGCGCAGCTGGTCACGGGGGAAACGGGTTTCCCCATGGCCTCCTTCCTCGGCGCACGTGGCGCGTGGTTGTGTGCGCTCCGGCCGCAGCGCACGACCACAGCCGCCACGCGAGCCGAAGGAGGGAGCCACCGAGGGAACCACGGGTTCCCTCGGTCCTTACTCGCCCTCGCCCTCCTCGAGCAGGCCCTGCTGGAGGGCGTAGCGGACGAGCTCGGCGCGGGTGGAGAGGCGGAGCTTCTGCATGATGTGCGCCCGGTGCGTCTCGGCCGTGCGGACCGAGATGTAGAGCATCTTCGCGATCTCCTGGTTCGTGTGGCCGAGGGCTAGCAGCCGCAGCACCTCGCGCTCCCGCTCCGAGAGCGGGTCGGCGGCGGCGCGGGCCTCCGCCTCCGCCTCGGCCGCTGCGAGCCGCGCGCCGAGGGTCGGGTGGACGTAGCGCCGCCCGGCGGCGACCTCGCGTACCGCGGCGACGAGCTCGGCGTCGGCGGCCTCCTTCAACAGGTAGCCGCTCGCCCCGGACGCGAACGCTTCGCGGACGTAGCTCGGGTCGTCCTGCATCGAGAGGACGAGAATCTGCGCCTTCGGCGCCGCCTGCTTGATGTCGGGCGCCGCCTCGAGCCCGCTCCGTCCCGGCATGACGACGTCGAGGAGCACGACGTCGGGCTTGTGGAGCCGCGCCTTGCGGATCGCTTCCTCGGCGCTGCCCGCCTCGTCCTCGACGGTGACGTCCTCCTCGGCGTCGAGGAGCAGGCGAAGCCCCGAGCGCACGAGCGCGTGGTCGTCCACGATCAGAACCCGGATCACGTCAGCGGCACCTCCGCCACGAATGTCGTCCCTGCTCCCGGTCGCGACTCTATCGCCAGCCGCCCGCCGAGCAGCGCGACTCGCTCGCGCATTCCGGCGAGCCCGATGCCGCCGTCGCTCTCACGGCCAGGCTCGAAGCCCACTCCGTCGTCCTCGACCACCACCGACACGGAATCATCCTTGCGGGTCAGGACGACGCTCACGCTCGTCGCCCGCGCATGCTTGACGATGTTCGTCAGCGACTCCTGGACGATGCGGTAGAGGGCCGTCTCGACCTCCTGCGGCAGGCGCCCGGACGTCGGCAGGACGTGCTGGAATTGCACGGAGATCCCCGTCTGCTCGCCGAAGCTCTGCGTCAGCCGCTCGAGCGCGGCGACGAGGCCGAAGTCGTCGAGCACCTTCGGGCGGAGCTCGACGGCGAGCTGCCGGACGTCCTGGAGCGTCGAGCGGACGAGCTCGCGCACGTCGGCGATGGCGGCACGGAGCTCCCGCTCGTCATGTGCCTCCTCGAGCGCGCCGAGCGACAGGAGGATCGACGTCAGCGCCTGACCGGTCTCGTCGTGCAGCTCGCGCGCGAGCCGGCGCCGCTCGAGCTCCTGCGCCGTGACGACGCGCTGGAGCGCGTCCCGCGCCACGCGCTGCGACAGCTCGACCGCGACCGCGGCGCGGCCGGCGAAGATCTCCGCGATGCGCACGTCGTCGTCGGTGAACCGCGGGTCCGGTCGCTGCTTGTCGTGCGCGGCGACCACGCCCATCGCGGCGTCACGGACGACGAGCGGCACGTAGAGCGAGGTGGCGGCGCCGAGCCGGCGCGCGGACTCGTGGTCGACCTCGGGATCGTCGAGCACCGAGTCGACGCGCTCGCTGCGCCGCCGCTCGAGCACGCGCATCGTCTTCGAGCGGCGCGCGAGCTGCATGCCGACGTAGTCCTCCGCGTCCTCCCCCGCCGCCGCCTCGATCCGCGCGGCGGCGCCGTGCGGGAGCGCGATCGTCACCGTGCGCGCGCCGAGGAGGTCGCGCAGCCTCGTCGCGATCAGCTGCAGCAGCCGCGTCAGGTCGAACTCGGTGACGAGGACGTTCATCACCTCGTTCAGCGACTCGAGCTGCGCCGACCAGCGCGTCGCGGACTCGTAGAGGCGCGCGTTCTCGATCGCGACCGCCGCCTGCGAGCCGAGCATGACGACGGCTTCCTCGTCCTCCTCGGTGAAGTCCTCGCCACCCTCCTTCTCGGTCAGGTAGAGGTTGCCGTACGCGACGCCGCGCAGCGCGATGGGGACGCCGAGGAACGACGACATCACCGGGTGCCCGGGCGGGAAGCCGACGGAGCGCGGATCGGTGCTGAGATCGTGGAGGCGGAGCGGCGCCGCCTCGCGGATGAGCACGCCGAGGATGCCGCGGCCGGCGGGCGGGTCGCCGATCGCCGCGCGCGTCTCCTCGTCGACGCCGACGGTGAGGAACCGCTCCAGGTGCTGGCCGCTCGGGTCGAGCACGCCGAGGGCGCCGTAGCGCGCCCCCGTCAGCGTCACCGAGGTCTCGACGAGCTTCTGGAGGACGGCCTCGAGCGAGAGCTCCGAGCTGAGGGCGATTCCGGCCTCGACAAGCGCTCTCGTCCGATCCCGTGTCGACGCCACGAAGACATTATCCGGGGAACCCCGCACCGCCGTGCGGCGTACGCCCGATGGCTCGCGGGGGCTTCGTTCCTAGGCTGAGTCCATGAGCCGAAGGCGCCTCGCCCTCGTCGCCGTAGCCGCTGGTGCAATCGCCGGCGGAGCCCTCGCCGCGGCTCTCGCCCTCAGCACGGGCGGGACGCCGAAGCCCGCCGCCGCGGCGCCGGTCGGCGCGGCGCGCGTCGCTGCGATGCTCCGCGGCCTCGACCAGAACGGGACGGCGCTCGGCTCGCGGACGGCGCCCGTGACGCTCGTCGAGTTCGCCGACCCCCAGTGCCCCGCGTGCGGGATGTGGGCCCGGAACGCGCTGCCCGTCATCGTCCGCGACTACGTCCGGCCGGGGAAGGTGCAGATCGTCTTCAGCGGGATGCACTTCGTCGGGCCGGAGTCCGAGACGGCGCTGCGCGCGGCACTCGCGGCCGGAGCGCAGCATCGCTTCTGGAACGTCGTCGAGCTTCTCTACGAGAACCAGGGCGCGGAGAACACCGGCTGGGTCTCCGACACGCTGCTCCACTCGATCGGCGACGCGGTGCCCGGCCTGAGCACGAGCAGGATGCTCGCCGGCCTCCAGTCGTCGAACGTGACGAACCTCCTCGCCCAGGGCGACGCCCTCGCGCAGCAGGCGGGCATCAGCTCGACGCCGAGCTTCGCGGTCGGGAAGACCGGCGGGACGCTGCGGGTCGTGCCGATCACGTCGCTGTCGGCGGGTGGGATCACACCGCAACTCGACGCGGCGCTGAAGCAGTGACCGAGCGGCGTCTCCAGGAGGCGATCCTCGTCCTCACGATCCTCGGCGCCGGCATCGCCGCGTACCTCACCGTCGCACACCTCGCGCACACGCCCGTCGCGTGCGTCGCGAGCAGCGGCTGCGAGACGGTGCAGCACTCGGCGTACTCCGAGCTGTGGGGGATTCCCGTCGCGGCGATCGGCCTCGCGGGCTACGTGCTCATCGCCGCGTCCGCGCGACCGCGGACCGATCTCGCGCGCGTCACCGGCGCCGCCGCCGCGCTCGCGGGGCTCGTGTTCGCGGCGTACCTCGTCTACGTCCAGCTCGGCGTCATCGACGCCGTCTGCCAGTGGTGCATGGCGAGCGACGTCGTGCTCGTCGCGCTCGTCGCGGCGACGTTCCTGAGGATCAGCCGGTCGGCAGCTCCACGCTGACGCGCTCGACGTGGGCGCGGACGAGGAACGTCATCGCGGTGGCGAGCATCGCGATCTGCTCCGCCATCATCGCCAGCGCGGCCTTGCTCTGGTCCTGCCCGGCGCTCCAGCCGAACGGCCGGTCGCGGACGTGGACGTAGTACGGATAGAGCGGCGGCGTCGCAATCAGCACCTCCGCGAGCAGGCCGCTCGCGACGAGCATCGAGAACGCGAACATCGCGCGCTGGCCGACGGAGAGCCGCGCACGGCGGTGCGGGTCGATGATCTGCGTCCACGCGAGGAACCCCGCCAGCGCGAAGCAGACGTGCTCGAACGTGTGGAGCGCCGGATGCGCGATCGCCGAGTCGTACGCAGCAGGCACATGCCAGGCGCCGATCACGACGAGCCAGAACAAGAGCGAGACGGTCGGCCGTAGGAGGAACGACGCGAGCGTCCGCAGCGGGCTGTGCGCGACCACGCGCAGCACCTGCGGCGGGAGGAAGAACATGCCGAGCGGACCGCGCGTCCCGAGCACGATCAGCGCGGGGCCGAGGTCCCCGAGCATCAGGTGCTGGATCATGTGCGCGGTGAACAGCTGGTCCTCGCCGATCGCGTCGACCGGGGAGACGACCGCGAGCAGCGAGACGGCGACGCCGAGGACGAAGAGGAGCGCGCGCCAGACGTCGGCGTGCGTCGCGCCGGCCCGCCGCCTCAGCCGGACGAACGCCTGCGCGTAGAGCGCGAGCGCGATCGCGGCAAGGACGACCGGCGCCGGATCGAGCGTCCAGACGTTCTCCACGTCCCGATGATGCCCGTTACCGGGGCGCGGCGGCTGTCAGCCGCCGCTCGTCGACTGGACGACGAACGCGGCGACGTCCTTGATCTGCTTCGGCGTCAGCTGGCTCTTGAAGGAGGGCATCGCGCCCTTGCCGTTGGTGACGCGGGCGACCACGAGGGCGAGCGGCGGCTTCGCGTCGTCGAGGTTCGGGCCGACGGTGCCGGTCGCGCCGGCCGCCGAGAGCGTGTGGCAGCCGGAGCAGCCCGCCGACTCGAAGACGGTCTTGCCGGCGACCGGGTCGCCGCCGCCGAGATTCGTCGGGGTGGTCGTCGTCGACGGGGTGGTCGTCGTGGGCGTCGGCGTCGTCGGCTTCGCGGCCGTCGTCGTCGCCGGCGACTTCGACACGTTGTCGACGACGATCCAGATCGCCGCGCCGGCGGCGAACGCGAGCAGCCCGAGCAGGACGACCATCACGCCCTTCGCCACGAGCACGCCGAGCCCGCCGCGCTCGGACGCCGGCTTCGCCACCTTCCCGCGAATCGTCTGGAGGATGTTCCAGAAGAAGAGAATCTGCGTCGCGCCGAGGACGATCGCGATCCCGGCCCCGATCTGCGACATCGTCAGGAACCGGCCCGGCAGCACCGCGAAGCGCCGCGGCGCCCCGTCCAGCCCCTCGATCAGCCAGACGGCGGACTGAGCCGTGCCGAACAGGAACGTCAGCCAGACCTGCCACTTCGCCATCGACTCGCTGTACAGCCGGTGCCCGGTCCAGTCCGGCAGCCAGGCGTAGACGGCGGCGAACGCGACGAAGCCGATGTTCAACAGCGCCATCTGGTGGAAGTGGCCGACGATCCAGAGTGAGTTGTGGACGATCTGGTCGAACGCGATCGTCGCGTTGACGACGCCGGAGAGCCCGGCCGAGAGCCAGCTGACGAGGCCGAGGAAGAGGGCCGTGCCCGCCGCGTTCCACTGGTAGTCGGACTTGTAGATCGTGAAGAAGAGGCTGTAGAGCGAGAGCGCGGAGACGATCGTCAGCGAGAACGTCAGCGGCTGCATCGCGGTGTTGATCGCCGCCTGCGGCGAGTCCACCGGGTAGTCGAGGTAGACGTGGTGCGCCCAGACGACGACGTTGGCGATGATCGCGATCGTCCAGCCGACGGTGATGACGTTGCCGGACACGAGCTTCCGCCCGGCGAAGCGCGGGACGAGCACGTAGTAGACCGCGACCGCCGGGAACAGCAGCAGGTAGACGACCGGGTGGCCGAACCACCAGAGCACGTTCTTCGCGAGCAGCGAGTCGACGTGCGCGCTCGGAACGAACGTCTGCACGATCATCTCGACGAGCAGCACCGCGAGCGGCAGCGTCGCGATGATCATGTCGACGCTGATCACCGTGAGCGGGATCACGGGGTACGGCACGGACTTCGGGTTCGTCGCGAACCGCTTCGGCCAGAGGTACCCGAACCCGAGCGCGACGCCGAACCTGTTGTGCCACTTCTCCGACACGGCGTGCAGCGCGGGGCTGATCGCGGTGTGCAGGATCGAGAAGCACCACGTCACGATCGAGAGCCCGACGAGCAGCACCGACGTGAGGAAGATCGCGGTCGCCCACTTCCCCCACTCGCCGGCCGAGTGGAACGGCAGCGGATAGAGGAACACCCAGGACCCGGCGAAGTGGAGCGCGAGCGTCGAGACGACGATGCCGCCGACGCCGGCGACCATCAGCCAGTACGTCGCCTCGGCCATGACGCGGCCGAACTTGCGCACGGGGAAGCCGACCTGCGCGAACACCCAGTAGGCGAGGCCCATCACCGAGAAGCCGGCCCAGCCGACGAACGCGCCGAGACCGTGCGCCGTCATCAGGGCGTAGAACCAGTTCGGGTCGAGCCGGCCGAGGTTCGCCTGGCTGTCGCGCATGAGCACGCCGAGCACGCCGGCGACCGCGAGGATCACCTGCGCGGTGATCACGTACTGGAGCGTCAGCCGCTTCGCCAAGCGGAGCTCGGCCGGGTCGGTGAGCGGCTCGTCGATTGGCTCGACGTGCGTCGTCGGCGCGTCGGCGCTCATCGGACCGTGAACTCGCCCTTCATCTGGTCGTGCCCGACGCCGCAGTACTCGAAGCAGACGATGTGGTAGATGCCGGGCTGCTTGAACGTGTAGACGTAGTTCTGCGTGTGGTCCGGGATCACCTGGACCTGGAACAGCAGCACGTTCTTCGAGTTGAACACCGCGAAGCCGTGGTTGACGTCGGCCGAGGTGAGCGAGAACTTCACCGGCACGCCCGCGTGCAGCACCCTGCCGGGCACGATGAACGCGAACTGCTCTGCCTTCACCGGAAACGCCTGGCCGTTGTCCTGGCTGCGGCTGTACGGGGTGAACCAGATCGTCGTGAACAGCAGCGCGACGAGCATGACGACGACGATCCCGAACCACGTCTTCTCGCGCTCGGCGAGCTTGTGGAGGTTCGTCTGCCGGTTGCGGCCGCGGGTCGAGCTCCATACGAGCGTCGCGATCACGAGGACGGCGACGACGCCGAGGATCCCGTACGAGACGGCGATGATGATCGCGATGCGCCCCACCGAGGTGGGTTTCTAACAGGCCCGGCGGCCGATGCAAGTCGGTAGTTACTACGGAGTGAGATGTGCCCGCAGGTCGGCCGGGCGGAGAACCCTCGCGCCGAGCTCGTCGCCGGCCGGAACCGCATCGCGCACGATCCGCAGCACGACCTCCGCGTCGTCGCTGAGCGGGCTGAGGATCCGGTTGCCCTTCAGCAGCGCCTTCCCGCGCGGGGCGGGATGCACGGCGAGGTCGCGCTCGGTGTAGCCCTTCTCGCGCAGCAGCCCGTTTGCCGTCTCGATTGCATCCACGCTCACCCTTCGAGCGTAACGGACGGGGACCGAGTGCCTTCGGGCCGCGTGCACGACGTGCGGCGAAGGCCGGAGGCCAACGGGGCTGCAGGCGCGTCAGCCGCAGGGCTCCCCTGGCTCCTACCGGAAGAGGTCCTGGTCCTCGGGGATGACGAGCTCGAGCGCGGAGCCGTCGCCAAGCACGTCGAGCCCGCGGATGACCGCCACCGGGACGCGGTCGAGCTTGCCCATGACGAGCTGCGCGGCGCCGGCGATCTCGTCGGCGATCGCGATCACGGTCGCGTGCAGCTCGTAGCCGCTCGGGTCGCGCTCGCCGATGTGGTCGCGGACGACGTCGACGCCCGCCGCGCCGAGGGCGACGTCCGTCGTCCCGCGCCGCCAGGGACGGCCGAACGAGTCGGCGACGATGACGCCGACGTCGCGGCCGGTGCGGGCGCGCAGTGCCTCGCGCAGCCGCGCGGCGGACGCGTCGGGGTCGAGCGGGAGCAGGACGAGCGTCCCCGGCTCCGGGGTGTTCGACGCGTCGACGCCGGCCGAGGCGCAGACGAAGCCGTGCTGCGTCTCGCAGATGACGAGCGGCGGGCGGACGCGGACGACGCGCCGCGCCTCGCGGAGGATCCACTCGATGCGCCGCGGGTCGCCGTCGTCGCCGGCGATCTCGCGCGCCCGCTCGGAGGGCTCGAGGGCGTCGAGGCGGACGACGCGCCCCTCGATCTTCGAGATCGCCTTCTGCGCGACGACGACGACGTCGCCGTCCTCGAGCTCGATCCGCGCGGCCACGAGCGCGGCGAGGTCGTCGCCCTCGTGCAGCTCCGGAAGCCCGGTGACGGGGACCGCGCTGAAGCCGCTCACGGCAGCCCGACGATGCGCACGCCCGCATGGCCCTTGTAGCGCCGGTTGAGGTTGACGATCACCGCCGTCATCCCCTCGAGCGCGCGGGCGCTCGCGAGCGGGCCTGCGTCGAGCGCGCTTCCCGTGACGAGCTTCGCGGCGAGGCCGAGGGCGAGCTCCTTCGCGGCGGGATCGTCGCCGCAGACGAGCGCGTCGCCGTCGGAGCGGCCGCCGGCGAGCGACGCGGCGGCGAGCGAGTGCAGCCCGGCGACGACCGGGGCGCGCACGAGCTCGGCGACGCGCTCGGCGATCGAGCGCTCGTCCTCGGTCGGATAGACGCCCTGCTTCGTGAAGTGCAGCTCGCTCGCGACGCTGAGGACCGGCGTCTCGCCGATCGCGTCCGCGAGGCTCTCGGCCGTCGGGATCGCCGCGTCCGCCTTCGTCGCGAGCACGACGAGGTCGACCCCGCGGACGGCGTCCTCGTTCACGGCTCCCGAAGCGCCCACCTCGGCCGCCTTCTCGCGGGCGCGCTCCGCGTCGCGCGAGCCGACGACGACGTCCTCGCCGGCCTCGACGAGCTGCCGCGCGAGCGCGAGCCCGAAGTCACCGGTGCCTCCCACGACCGCGACCCTCACGCCGGCACCCCTCCGAGCGCCGCCTCGGCGAGCCGTCGCCGCGCGTCGGCGTCGACCATGAGCGTCCGCGTGACGATCGGCTGGACGCCGGCGAGTCCGGCGAGGTCGTCGGCGTCCGCCTCGTCGACGACGATCGCGTCGATCAATCCCATGTAACAACTTGTCACATGGCGGGGGGAGGTTCCGCCTGCGAGGCGGGCGAGCATCCGGTCGGCCGGACCCTTGACCGCGCGCCCGCCGATCAGCGGGCTGACGGCGACGCAGGGGACGCGGCGGCGCTCGAGCGCCTGGCGCACTGCGGCGACCGCGAGGATCGGCGCGACCGAGACGTACGGGTTGCTCGGCGCGATCAGCAGCACGTCCGCGGCGCCAATCGCCTCGAGCACGCCGGGCGCCGGAGCCGCCGCCGCCCCGCCCTCGAAGCGGACGCCGTCGACCTCGTCCCGGTGCCCGCGCGCGACGAACCATTCCTGGAACGGGAACGAGCCGGCGGACGTGTCGATCCACGTGCGCAGCCGGTCGTCCGTCGCCGGCAGGAGACGGGCGTCGACGCCGAGCGCCTCGGCGATCCGCGCCGTCACCGTCGAGAGCGGCTCGCCGGCGCGCAGCGCCGCCGTCCGCGCGAGGTGCAGTCCGAGGTCGCGGTCGCCGAGCGCGAACCACGCCTCGCCGCCGAGGGCGCGCACGACGTCGAGCGCCTGCCAGCTCTCGCCGGCGCGTCCCCAGCCGCGCTCCTCGTCGTTCAGCCCGGCGAGCGCGTACAGGACGGAGTCGAGGTCGGGCGAGACATGGAGCCCGAGCACCTCGACGTCGTCGCCGACGTTCCCGACGATGGTGAGGTCGGCCGCGTCGACCGCGTCGGCCACGCCGAGGACGAAGCGCGCGCCCCCGACGCCGCCGGAGAGGACGACGACCCTCACGCTCCCGGCCGCCTTTCGCTTCCGCCCGGCGGAGCCGGGCTCCGCGAAAGGCCGACGACGCCGACGCCACGCTCCGAGGTCCAGCGGGCCGAGTCCGTACGCCGATGTACTGTCCTCGGCCCGCCGAACGATGGATCGCGGCGCCGGCGCCGCCCCAGGAACGTGAGGAACCTCACGCGGGGATCTCCTTCAGCTCGCGGGCGACGCAGGCGCGCGTGCGCGGACCGCAGCGCGGCGCGAGCCGGCGGAGGTCGTCGAGCGTGTCGACGTCGTCGGCGAGGTTCGGCAGGTCGACGGAGACCGCGCCGAGCCGCGCCCGGAACCGCCCGGCGCTGCCGGGGCCGTAGAGCGGAGCGAACGCCCGCCGGCCGGGGAGCGCGAGCGCGTTCGTCGTGCCGTCCGCCGCCTCGACGAGCGCGGCGCCGGCGCCGGCGGCGAGCGCGAGGGCGACGAGGTCTTCCACCCCGACGCAGGGCACGTCGGCGTTGACGACGAGAACCGGACCGTCGACCGGGGCGAGCGCGGTCGCGACCGCCGCGCCCTGCCCTCCACCCGGGTCGTGACAGGTCTCCGCGCCGAGCTGCCGTGCCAGGTGCGCGCCGGCGGCGTCCGAGGTGACGACGACGGTGGCGCCGGCGCCGACGCACGCGTCGAGCACGTCGCCGAGCATCGCGAGCCCGATCTCGCGCCGGGCCTGCTCGGACGCGAGAAGTCGCGTCTTCCCGGACGCGCCTGCGAACGGAACGATCACGGTCGGCATGCGTAGAGACTAGTAACTGATGCCGGGGCGACCGGCCGCGAGCCATTCCCTGACTTCGAACCAGTGGCTCTCGCGCAGGGCGGCGGCCACACGCTCGTCGGTGTGCGCGGCGTAGAAGACGTTGTGGTCGAGGTCGCAGCAGATGGCGACGTCCGCGAGCTGCACCTCCGGGATCAGCATCAGCGCGTCGGCCGGGAGCTTCGCCTCGGCGACGGTGTAGTGCTTGAACTGGAGCTCGGGTGCGATCTCCATCAGCTCCGGCCAGTCGGGGCACGTGCGCGAGCTCACGCGGTCTCCAGCTCCTTCGCAGGCGCCGCCGGGACGTCCTCGCGTGACCAGCGCCCATCGAGGCGGACGAGCCCGCGCTCGTCGCCGGCCGGGTAGACGACGAAGACGAGCGCGTCGTCGAGCGAGTGGTAGGTCTCGCCGCGCTCGTCCGCGAGGTCGACGCGGAGATGGAGCCGCCCGTCCGAGAACGGCGGCCGCTCGGCGTCGAACCGGAGCGCGAGCCTGCGCGTGTCCTCGTCCCAGCCGACCTCACCGGTCGGAAGCCCGCCCGAGGCGACGAGGATCCCCGCGTCGTCGCGCAGCTCCCAGACGAGCCGCGGCGCCGGCAGCGCCGAGTCTGCGGACACGTCGACGGAGATCGCGAACGGCTCGCCGGCGAGCAGCCCCTGCGTCCGCTCGCCGCCGTCGGGCCCGAGCAGCCGCGCCGACTCGACCCGGGCGACGTCGCCGCCCCACTCCTTCAGCCCCGCCGCGCGCTCCTCCGGGTCGCGCTCGCCGGCGAGCAGGCGCCGGTACTCGACGATCGCCTGGTGCGTCGGCCCGTCGAACGCGACCGTCCCGCCCTTCAGCAGCACCGAGCGGTCGCACAGCCGCTCTACCGCCGACGCGTCGTGCGAGACGAAGACGATCGTGCCGCCGCGCTGCTTGAACTCGAAGATCTTCCCGAAGCACTTGCGCTGGAACGCCTCGTCGCCGACCGCGAACACCTCGTCGAGCAGGAGCACGTCGGCCTCGATGTGCGACGCGACCGCGAAGCCGAGCCGCATGTACATCCCCGACGAGTAGGTGCGCACCGGAAGGTCGATGAAGTCCTCGAGCCCGGCGAAGGCGACGATCTCGTCGAGCTTCTCGCGGATCGTCGCGCGCGGCAGGCCGTGGATCGAGCCGTTGAGGTAGACGTTCTCGCGCCCCGTCATGTCGGGGTGGAAACCGGCGCCGAGCTCGAGCAGCGAGCCGATGCGCCCGCCGACCGCGACCGTGCCCGCGCTCGGCTTGATGATCCCGGAGAGAAGCCGCAGCAGCGTCGTCTTGCCCGAGCCGTTGCGGCCGACGAGCCCGACCGCGCTCCCCGGCTCGACCGAGAACGAGACGTCGCGCAGCGCCCACACGTCGCTGCCCTGCAGGCGGCCGCGCTGGAAGAGCACGTCCTTGACCGTGCGCTGCTCGCGCGGGTAGACGCGGAAGCGGCGCGCGGCGTGCTCGACGGTGATCTCGCCGCGTCTCACACCCGAGACGGTACAGCGAGCGCGCGCCGGACGATCCCCGCGAGCGTCCGCACGAATGCCGGATCGGCGTTCGGCATCTCGATCCGCTCGAGGTGCATGCCCAGCTCCGCCGCCCGCTCCTGCGCCTCGACGTCGATGTCCCAGCGGATCTCGAGGTGGTCGGAGACGAAGCCGACCGGGCAGACGAGGACGCGGTCGACACCGGCCCCGCACAGCTCGCCGAGGTGGTCGAGGATGTCCGGGCCGAGCCACGGCTCGCCGGTCGGCGACTCGCTCTGGAACGAGAAGCTCCAGTCCCCGAGGCCCGCGGCCTCGGCGACCAGGTGAGCCGTTTCCAGCAATTGCTCCTTGTAGGGGTCGCCTTCGGCGACGATCCGCGCCGGAAGCGAGTGTGCGGTGAAGACGACGTGCGCGTCGGTTCCGCGGACACGGTCGGCGAGCAGCGCGACGAAGCCCGGCTCGTCGTGCCAGCTGTCGACGAACGCGAGCTCGGCGCGGCCGCCGATCGCCCGCTCGAGCTGGTCGCGGTAGCCCTTGATCGACAGCGCCGACCAGTGCGGGGCGAGCACGAGCCCGGCGACGACGCCGGCACCGTCGGCGAGCGCCGCCTCCGCGGCGTCGGCGATCCGCGGCGTCCAGTGCTTCATCCCGGTGAAGACGGGCAGCGCCAGCTCCCGCTCGAGGGCGGCGCGCGTCTCCTCCGTGATCGCGTTGAGCGGCGAGGAGTCCTCGATGCCGAGCCGCCGGTAGCGCTCGACGAGGTCGTCGAGCTGCTCGGGCGCGATCGGCCGGCCGCCGCGGATGTCGGCGTAGTACGCCGGCACGTCGGCGAGCCGCTCGGGCGAGCCGTAGGCCATGAGGACGACCGCGGCCTTCACGGGGCTCACGGTAGCTCACCCGCCGCCGGCCGCCGGACGGGAGCCGTCAGCCCTTCGGCGGCGCCTGGGTCGGCGGCTGCGCGGACGGCGCGGCCGCCGGGAGCGCCGTCGTCAGCGTGTCCTGCGCCCAGCGCTCGCTGAAGCCGGCGAGGAAGCCGACGACGAACACCGCGAGCTTGTGGTTCGCCTCCGCGTCCTGCGAGCCGACTGGGAGATGGAGGATCCCGCTCGTGAACGCGAACGTGAGCGCGAGCGCGAACGCGCCGCCGATGAGCGGGCGGAGGCCGCCGAGGAAGAACGCGTACGGCCGCCCGACGTCGTAGTCGAGCTCGAACGCGCCGGCGTTGATCCGCTGGACGACGCTCACGACGGCGCCGATCGCACCCGCGATCAGCGCCGCGACGCCGCTCATCCAGCCGAACGCGAGCGCGACGCCGGCCACCGCCGAGATGAGCGCGGCGACCGTCGCCATCCCCGCGAAGTAGACGATCTGCGCCTGCCCGTTGGCGGCCTGCTTGTAATACGTCTCGGTCTTGTCGAGCGCCTCGCTCTCGCTCTTCAGGAACTCGGCCGTCTGCGCCTCGGCGTGCGACGTGCTCGAGTCGACGAGGCTGAGCAGGTGCGCCGCCGAGGCCGTGACGAGCTGGAGGCAGATGCGCTGGCGCACGCCGGTGAGGACGGTGCGCGCGCGCACGGCGAGCTCGTCGCAGCGGTGAAGCTGGGTCGCGATCTCCGGGCAGCCCTTCGTCGCCCAGTCGCTCTCGCGGTGGAAGACCCAGCGCGAGCGCTGCCACCGGAACCGCGCTTTGAGCTCCGTCAGCGCGACGGCGCTCTCGAGATGCGTACACCAGAAGGAGTGCACGATCTTCCCGTGCGTGCGCTCGAAGCGCGCCAGCATGTCGTGATACGCGTCCGAGGCGGCGGCCGGAGCGTCGTTCCGCAGGTCGTGCCACCAGGCGTAGTGCGCGTAGACGAGCTCGGTGAAGCTCGGCTCGTGCCCGTGCGCGCGCGTGTGCGCGTGTACGTGCCCCGGCGACTGCGGTTGCGTTTGCGTCTGCGGCGACGCGGCCAGCGGCGGCTGCAGCACCTCGGTCAAGTCGATCTCCCCCTCTGCACTGCCGCAGCCTTCCCGGGCAGGGTACGCGCTCGTACGCCGGGGCACAAGGGCGTCAGAGGTGCACGACGCGGCCGAGCCTCTGCAGCCAGGTGTCAGCAGGGACGAGCAGGCCGCGGCCCGCGAAGCCGACCATCCGGTCGAGCGTCTCGAGATACGACTGCGACAGGCCCGCGTCGTCGCGGATCGCCCAGAGCGCCTCGCCGTTCGTCCACGCCGCGTCGCGGGCGCGGCCGACGTCCCACATCGCGACGACGTCGTCGATGCGGTCGAACCGGTGCACGAGCCGGTCGAGCCGCCGCAGCCAGCCGCTCAGGTACTGCTGCTTCACCGTCGCCTCGGTCGCCGCGAGCAGCCGGTTCACCGTCTCGAAGTCGCGGTGCTGCGGCGATGCCTCCTCGAGCCCGAGCCCGAGCTCGCGGCAGGTGGAGACGAGCGCGACGGGGAGGTCGCGGTTGATGTGCGCGTTCATCCCGGCGAGCGCGAACTGGAGCGGCGCGATCCCGCGCTGCGACCGCGCCCGGAACAGCGGGAGCCACGCGTGCGGCGTCGTCTCCGGCGCGGTCGCGAACGCGTCGACCGCGTCGAAGAACAGATCGGCGAAGACGACGTCGAGCCGCCCGATGAAGCGCGGGTCCTGGAACACCGAGCCTGCGAGGCGTGCCTCGACGCCCCGCGTGACGGCGAGGTAGAGGCGCGTGAAGCACGCGACGCCGTCGCCACGGGGCAACGGCGACGCGATCGACTCCATGCGCGCGATCACCTCGGGCACGGTCGACGGTCGGGCCATCGCGTGACGATACGTCCTTGTCGCGGCACGGTGGGAGCGGTACGGTCCGCTCCTGCGGCGGCCCGAGTCCGACAACCTGGGGGGCTGCACGATGGAATGGATCGAAGAAGCCGACGGCGTCTTCCGTGGAGGGGGCGTCAAGGGCCTGGGTCTCGCGGGCGCACTGCTCGGCTTCGCCCAGCATCCGAAGAAGCCGATCAAGAAGTGGGTGAACGTCGCCGGCGCGAGCGCGGGCGCGATCATCGCCTGCTACCTCGCGACCGACCACGACGCGCAGGACATGGTCGACCTGATGAAGAAGACGAAGTTCGGCTCGTTCCAGGACTTCCCGCCGGGCGGCGAGTATCTCGGCGGCTTCTTCAACCTCATCCGCAAGCACGGCCTCGCGCACGGCGAGGCGTTCCGGATCTGGTTCGACGGCGAGCTCGACCACGCGACGTTCGCGTCGACGAAGACGAAGGACGGGAAGGGCTCGAGGCTGAAGCTGATCGCAGTCGACGCGACCAACAAGGCGCTGCTCGTCCTGCCCGACGATCTCGCCCGCTACCGGCTCCCGGGTGCGTCGGCCGCGATCGTTCCGGACGAGTTCCCGATCGCGAGCGCCGCGCGGATGAGCATGTCGATCCCGTACTTCTTCGAGCCGGTCACGCTCGTTCGCGACCGCGTCTTCGTCGTCGACGCCGGCGACACCGACGGGCTCGTTGCGGGCGCGCCGAACGACCTGCTGGACGTGAAGAAGGCGAACGACGCCCTGCCCGCCGGCAGCAAGGCCGCGACCACCCGTGAGCTCACCGCGCAGGAGTGGAAGCTGCAGGTCTCGACGATCATCGACGGCGGCACGCTGTCGAACTTCCCCGTCTGGCTCTTCGACGTCGACACCGCGGGCGGGGCGTTGACCCGGCCGACGTTCGGCTTCACGCTCACGGGCGGGAGAGGCGTCGGCGCGGGGCTGAACAGGGTCGTCGCCCACCTGCCGTGGGCGGCACGATTCGGCTACCAGATCTTCCAGACCGCGCAGGAGGCCTGGGACGCGCGCTTCGTCTCGAACTCGACGCGGGTGCGCACGATCGCGGTCGACGCCGGCACGATCGGGACGACGCAGTTCAACCTGACGGAAGCCGACCAGAAGCTGCTGATCGACAACGGGATCGCGGCCGTCAACCGGTTCCTCGAACGGTTCACGCTCGCCGACTACACGAACACGTACGGCCGCCACTTCGGCGACCGGCCGGCGGGCGACGGCAAGGCAGCCGAGAAGGAGCTCGCGGGAACGACCTAGCGCACGAGACGCTCGACGGGCCCACGAGGCGCGGCCGCGAACGCGGCCGGCTTCAGAGGTCTTGGCGCGTGCCGGAGTCCGCGCGAGCGGATTCGGTCACTTGCGCCGACTGGACGAGCTCGACGAGCCGGCCGAGCGCGTCAGGGTCGGTCTGCGGCAGGACGCCGTGGCCGAGGTTGAAGATGTGCCCGGGGCGCCCGCCCGCGCGGGCGAGCACGTCACGCGCGCCCGCCGCGACGCGCTCCCACGGGCCGAGCAGGACCGCCGGGTCGAGGTTGCCCTGGACGCCGCGGCCCGCGCCCGCCGCCTCCCAGCCGGCGTCGAGCGGCACGCGCCAGTCGAGCCCGAGCACGTCCCCGCCCGCGTCCGCCATCGCCGCGAGCAGCGGCGTCGATGCGCCCGTGCCGAAGTGGATCGTCGGGACGTCGACCGCCGCGAGGATCCGGCCCGAGTACGGCGCCACGAACTCGGCGTAGTCGGCCGGCGAGAGCACGCCGACCCACGAGTCGAACAGCTGGATCACGTCGGCGCCGGCCGCCGCCTTCGCCGCGACGTAGCGGGCGAACTGCTCGGTCAGCCGCTCCATCAGCGCGTGCCAGACCTCGGGCTCGCCGTACATGAGCGATTTCGTCCGCACGAAGTCGCGGCTCGGCCTGCCCTCGACGAGGTAGCCGGCGACGGTGAACGGCCCGCCGCAGAAGCCGACGACGGCGCGCTCCGGCTCGAGCTCGCCGCGGACGATGCGGACCGCCTCGAGGATCGGCGCCGCCCACTCCTCCGGCTCGGTCACGCGCAGCCGCTCGACGTCGGCCACCGACGCGAGCGGCCGGTCGACGACGGGACCGACGCCCTCGACGAGCTCGACCGCAGCGCCCATCCCGAGCACCGGCGACATGATGTCCGCGAACATCACCGCCGCGTCCACGCCGTGGCGCCGCACCGGCTGCAGCGTCACCTCGGCGCAGAGCTCCGGCGTCCCGGCCACCTCGAAGAAGCCGTGCTCCGCGCGGATCGCGCGATATTCGGGCAGCGATCGCCCCGCCTGTCGCATGAACCAGACGGGCGTCCGGTCGACCGGCTCGCGCCGCGCCGCACGCACGAGGAGTGGCTCCATCGCGGCCTACACTAGCCCGGCCATGAGCTCCGCCGGCCCTCTCGTCGTGCGCTGGCACGCGCTGGTGCTCGAGCGCGCGCCGGTCGAGGCGGGCGCGCTCCGGCGCGCGACGGTCGAGGTCGAGAACGCCGGCTCGGCGGCATGGCGGACGCGCGGGCCGGCGGACGGGCTCTTCATCGCGTACCACTGGCTCGACGGGCGCGGCAACCCGATCGTCTGGGACGGGCGGCGCACCCCGTTGGTCCGGACGGTCGAGCCGGGCGAGACGCTGCGCCAGGAGTTCGACCTGCGCGGGCCGATCCCGCCGGGCCGGTACCGGCTCGCCGTCGACCTCCTCGAGGAGCACCGCTTCTGGCTCGCGGAGCTCGGCAACGCGCCGCTGGAGGAGGAGGTCGAGGTCGGGCCGCGCGACGCGTCGGCCGCCCGCGCCTTCGTCCCGGACGACGCCGAGCCGGCCGCGGACTGGCACGAGCTCGCCCGCGCGCTCCACGCGGAGGGCTACGGCGCCGTCGGCGGCGCGGTCCAGCCGGAGCGGAGCCTGTTCCGCCGAGGCGGCGACGAGCTGGCGCCGTATGCGCCGGGCGGCGGGCGCCATCCGCGCTTCTCGCACCCGCTCGTCTGCCCGTCGCTGCTGCCGCCGCTCGAGCCGAACGCGGAGGTCGCAGGACTGCCGGCGTACGTCCCCGAGGGCCGAGGCGGCGAGCCGGCGATGTTCGACGGCAGGCTCGTGATCAGACTTCGATCGCGATCTGGTCGTCGACGCGCCTGAACACCCACGCGCCGATCGCGAGCGACGCGAGGCACGCGAGCACCGCATAGACGACGTCCGCGAGCGGCGGTAGGACACCGAGGAAGAGCGGCGCGCGGATCGACTGGATGATCGGCGACAGCGGGTTGAGCCAGTGGATCACCCAGACGACGTGCTGGTGCGCCGCGAGCTGGGAGAGCGGGTAGATCACCGGCGTCAGGAAGAACCAGGGCACCATGATCGCGGCGACGATGAACTCGACGTCGCGGAAGACCGCGTTCAGCGACGCCGCGGTGAGGGCGAGCCCCGCGACGAAGGCGACGGGGAGGAGCGCGAGCGGGATCGCCAGCCATTCGGTCGCACGCACGCGCGGCAGCGCGATGAAGTTGAGGACGAGCAGCAGCACGAGCATCGCCGCGAAGCTGACGAGGTGCGCGCCGACGACGGAGAGCGGGACGAGCTGCCGCGGGAACCGCGTCTTGCGGATCAGGTTCGCGTTGTCGAGCATCGAGCGGGTCGACGACTGCAGCGCCGCCGCGACGAACGTCCAGACCGCGAGCCCGGAGAGCAGGAACAACGGGTAGTGCCCGCCGCTCGAGAACCGCGTCTTCCAGACGACGCCGAAGACGAGGAGGTACACCGCCATCAGCAAGAGCGGGTTCGCGATTGTCCAGACGACGCCGAGCGCGGAGCCGCGGTACTTCGCCTGGAGATCGCGGCGGAACAGGTTCGCGAACAGCTCGCGATACCGGTAGACGTCGGCGTAGGTGCTCACGACGAGCGAGGGTAGACGACGTCGCGGAGGAGCGGGGCCAGCTCGGCCGCGAACCCGCTCGACGTGTGGGCGCGCTCGACGCGCGCGCGCCCGGCCGCTCCGAGCGAGCGCGCCAGCTCCGGGTCGCCGAGGACGCGCTCGAGCGCGGCGCGCATCGCCGGCGGATCCTCGGCCGGCACGACGAGTCCTTCCACCCCGTCGTCGACGTAGTCGCGGAAGATCGCGCGCTCGGTCGCGACCACCGGCCGCGTCGTCGCCATCCCCTCGAGCAAGGTCGTCAGCCCGCCGCCTTCGGAGCCGTACGCGAACTCGTCGCGTCGCTGCGCGACGACGACGACGTCGGCGCCGGCGTAGAGGTCGCGCAGCTCGACCGACGGGATGCTCGTGCGGACGCGGACGTTCGGCGGCAGCCGGATCCCCTCGACGTTTCGCGGCAGGGTGACGAGGTCGACGTCGGCGTCGAGCCCGTCGACC
>Ga0335069_10002697_pt1 | contig 27088 bp, 23 predicted proteins | sample Lox_Sample_11_FD_206714 | JGI IMG/M metagenome (GOLD analysis project Ga0335069, IMG submission 206714) | Soil microbial communities from Loxahatchee National Wildlife Refuge, Florida, United States - Lox_Sample_1.1 | ecosystem: Environmental > Terrestrial > Soil > Wetlands | place: USA...
GCCGGCCATTGATGATTTTAGCGCGGCTATCCGTCTTAAACCGGATTTCGTTTTAGCCTATAATAATCGCGGGACCATTTACGGCAACATGGATCAGTTCAAGCAGGCCATTGATGATTTTAGTGCGGCCATTCGTTTAAAACCGGATTTTGCCGAGGCATACAACAACAGGGGCATTAATTACAACAAAATGAAGAACTATCCGATGGCTATAGAAGACTTTAACAAGGCCATCAAGCTGGCGCCCAATAGCGCTAACGCCTATAACAATCGGGGGCTTGCTTATTTCATGCAAGGCAACGATAAGAAAGGCTGCAGCGACGTGCAAAAAGCCTGCTCACTGGGATTCTGCAAAGCACTGGAATTAACGAAAAGTCGCGGAGCATGCCACTGATGTTTTTATATTTTATATTACTTTCTTTCAAATAGTCATCAACTTTGAAAACTGTGAGTAAGCATTTGGTTCTGACCATTGTGCGGACACAAGAGTGGACACAAAACGTAGTGCTTATAATGCTTTTTATGACTCCCATGTTATGTAAATAGCTAATAAATTCAATCATAACGGGGTGGCATGGAGGTTCTTTCACGGCTGTAACCGGGGTTCGACTCCCCGTGGGGACGCCAATATCTTACTCAATGATCTGAGGTAGTTACACTACCTCAGATTTTTGTTTTTGCCGGCGTGATGGCAAGGCATTTTCATGCGTCGACATTTATAGTTTTTTATTAATTAAGGATGCAATTAAGTTTTAAAACTGAATTCAACAGACGTGTCATACCGGTCATATAAATAAAAAAGGGCAATATAAGAAATATTTGCCCTTTTTATCGATCCGAACCTGAATATTATTCTTCTTTTTTCTTGCTTGCTTTTTTCTTGGGTGCGGCTTCATCCGCGTCAGCGGGTTGTTTTTTTGCTTTTTTCGGCGTAGTTTCATCAGCTGCTGCTGGTTGTTGTTTTGATTCTTTATCAGCCAGTGCTGCCTTCTTTTTGGATTTCGGCTCCGCCTGTTTTGCATCATGCGCTGGTTCCGATTTTTCCTCTTTATTCGCTGATTCGGCAAGCTTCTGCGCTTTAGCCTGCGCTAATTCCTGAGTGCGCGTAACAAATTTATCGAACACCGCAATTCTCATATTAGTCTGCCTGATTTTTGATTTTAGGCTCTTAACAAGAGGATCATTTTTAGCTTTTTCTTTGCTGACCCCTTTTTGATCTAATTGTTCCAATCGCAAGGCCAGTTTTTTTTCAAATACGCGGAGCTGTTCAATCCTTACATTCTTACTCTTTGATGCCATCTTTCTCTCTCCTTATGTTTTAAATATTTGGCACTTTCAGATAGCAATATTTTAAATTTAAAGCTATCAAAATTATCATCTCATATTAGATTAATTTTCTCCCTGATCTTACCGCTATTTTTTCATTTTAGCTCCATCAATCCAATGACTTCCACATGACTTGTTTGCGGAAACATATCCACGGGCAAAAGGCTCTTCAATTCATAACCGCATTCATTTAAATATTTCACGTCTCGAGCCTGTGTAGCCGGGTTGCAGGATATATATACAACCCTGTTGGGTTGCAAATCTACAATTGCTTTTAACACTGCCTTTTCACAACCTGTACGGGGAGGATCAAGAACAATCAAATCTACTTTATCTCCCTGTTGCAGAAATCTTCCCCTCAATACTTTCTCAATATCTCCATGAAGAAATTTTGCGTTTTTAACACCCAGATTTTCCGCATTTATTTGCGCGTACTTTACTGATTTCTCATTTAATTCTATGCCTATAACATTTTTAGCATAAGATGAAAGAAAAATAGAAAAGAGCCCGCTCCCGCAATAGGCATCAACGATGGTATTTATTTCATCGTTTTGGGTCAAACGGCAAACCTCGTCAACCAATTTATCCGTCAGATATAAATTGGCCTGAAAAAATCCATCGCGGGGCGCCAAAAAATTATTTCCTTTCACCGTTCTGACAACTGATTCTTTTTTGCCGGACTGACCGGCCGGACATTCAGACCAGATTATCAGTTGCGGGTCATTATCATGAGGCAGCCGTTTATTCCCCCGAAGAATCCGCAGTTGTTCATTAATTGTTTCATCCATGATCTCGCAATTTTCAATATCGACCACTTTGCCGCCGGATGTATCTAAAAAACCAATCTCCCGTCTATTCGATGCAGCACCGGCATGATATTGAGCTTTACCCCGATAATGATAAATTTGGGGCGAAGCTATTGGCTCTGAAACGAGAGGATTTACGATTTTACCGATTTTCCAAAAGGCTTCTTCTACCTGCCTTTTTTTTATGACCAGCTGATATTCATAATTCAGGTGCTGATAGCAACAACCGCCGCATTTTTCATAATAACGGCACAAAGGTTTTGTACGCAATGGAGATTGTTTGATTATTCTCAATATTCTGCCGCGTACAAATTTCTTTTTCAGTTGAATTATTTCAATTTCCAATTCATCGCCCGCGGCGGAAAATGGAACAAAAACAACAAAATTATCAATACGGCCAACGCCTTCCCCGCCGAAGGCCACTGAATCAATTTTTATGATGATGCGATCTTTGAGTTGCAAAACAATTCTCCTTTTATATAAATAACATATAGACCGCACGGCAGTCAATTTAAGATAGTATTTTTCTTTACAACTCGGCATAATATTGTTAATTATGCCTTTAATCAAAAAAAGGTATAAACAATTTTATGTGCTCGCAAGATGTTGTCATAATAATTCGCTGCAAACGGTCAGGGAGAAAGTTCTGCAAGCTCGAAGAACAAGGTATGGAGCAATACATGAAATTGTTAAAAGGTATTTAAATGTCTTCAGGAAGAAAATCAATTCTTTGCCCTAATTGCCGCAAATTAATCAGTATGGATGAACCTGTCTGTCCTTATTGCGGACTTGTACGTCCCGGTTTGCATAATACCGCCGGTATTATTCGAAAAATATTTTTGGGTTCCGATCCGGTCAGAACAATTATTTATGTTAACATCGCTTTTTACGTTCTGTCGCTAATATTGGGAGGAGTTTCAACGGGAGGCGCTTTCAACTTCCTGTCGCCGTCGACCCAAAGTCTTTTTTTATTAGGAGCAACCGGCACCATCCCTGTTATAGGAGCTCATCGCTACTGGACTTTAATTTCCGCTTCGTTTCTGCACGGGGGGATACTGCATATTGCTTTCAACATGATGGCTTTATATCAACTGGGTCCCTTCGTTCTGAGAGAATTCGGCTTTCATCGTTTTATTAACCTGTATGTAATTACGGGAGTTTGTGGCTTCGCGCTTTCCGTATTATTTGGAGTGCCTTTTACAATAGGCGCTTCCGCCAGTATCTGCGGTTTGATCGGCGCGATTATTTATTTCGGCAAAAGCCGCGGCGACCGCTATGGAGATATCATATATAAAGAGGCCATCGGATGGGTGATAGGATTGGTAGTTTTTGGATTGATATTCAGCGGCATAAATAACTGGGCGCACGGCGGCGGAATATTATCAGGAATAGGACTTGCCTATCTCATGGGCTATAACGACAACAAACAGGAAAGCGCGTGGATCAAGCTTTTGGCCTATGCCTGTATTTTGCTTACGGTTTTGGTTTTAATCTGGGCGGTGGCAAATTCAATGTTGGGCGCTAAAGAAATATCAATCTGATAAAATTATAAATATAACGGGAGCATTATTGAATGTCTGATCAATCAAATCCTCCGCAACCGGCACTGCAAACCGGTGAGGAGTTATACGGATTTAAAGTTTTACGCGTGAAAGCATTTCCCGAAATCCGGGTTACCGCTTATGAAATTGAACATAAAAAGACCGGCGCCAAAATTTTGCACCTGCATTCATTCGACCGTGAAAATTTATACGCGATCGGGTTTCGCACTCCGCCGTCTGATTCCACAGGATTGCCGCATATTCTGGAACATTCCGTGCTGGCAGGTTCCGAAAAATATCCGCTAAGAGACGTCTTTAAAGAATTAATGCGTTCAACACTGCAAACTTTCATCAACGCCTTTACCTATCCGGATAAAACGATTTACCCGGTAGCCAGCCAGATAAAAACGGATTTTTTCAACCTTGCCCGTGTTTATACCGATCTGGTGCTTCATCCGCGAATGCTCAAGGAAACTTTCCTTCAGGAAGGTCATCATCTTGAATTTTCCTCACAGGATGATTTATCAAGCAACCTGATTATTTCAGGCATCGTTTACAATGAAATGAAAGGGGCATATTCATCTTCTGATTCTCTGATCTATAAAGTCCTGCAGGAAAATGTATATCCCGACAGCGTTTACGCATTTGATTCCGGCGGAGATCCCGATGTGATTCCCACACTCACGTACGAACAGTTTCGGGAATTTCATCGCACTTATTATTCACCGACAAACGCGCGGTTTTTTATTTATGGCGATATCACAACATCCGAGCATCTCGCCTTTCTTTCTGAAATGCTTGCGGGCTTTGAGCGCGTTGAAATAGACTCATCAATAAAAAGCCAGGAGCGCTTAAATGCGCCCCGTGTAGTCCGAGGCACCTATCCCATAGGAAAAGATGAATCTCTCCGGAACAAAACGATGGCAAACATTGCCTGGATGATGTCCGATAATACGGATTATGAAACTTCTCTGGTTCTGGAGATTATATCCGCCCTGCTCGTGGGAAGCGCCGCCAGTCCCCTGCGCAAAGCGTTGATCGATTCCGGTCTGGGGGAAGACCTGACGCCGGTAAGCGGCATTGAAGCCGATCTGAAGCAGTTGATGTTTTGCGTTGGTTTAAGGAATATGCAAAGTTCTGACGCGAAAAAGATTGAAAAACTGATTTTTGACACATTGCAGAATATTATCATCAAAGGTTTTGACAGTGAACTGATTGAAGGCGTATTGCATCAGGTCGAGCTTCACGGCAAAGAAATAGTTCGCGGTTCTTATCCTTACGGCATTGCGCTGATGGGCAACGTGTTTCAGACATGGCTCTATGACGGCGATCCATTAATCGGATTGGATTTTTCCAAGGCGATTGAAAATATTCGTAAGCGCTGGAGTGCCGATCCTCAAATCTTCCAGAAGATGACAAAACAATGGTTTGTGGATAATCCCCATCGCGTCCTGGCAATTATGGAACCGGATGCCGATTTTAACGATAAAAAAGAAAAAACTTATCAGAAAAAAATGGCGGAATTTAAATCGTCGCTGCCGGAAAGTGAACTGGCACGAATAAACTCTCAGGCCAAAGCGTTGAAAAAGTTTCAAACGGAACAGGATTCGCCCGGGGCCGCGGCAACCCTACCGAAGCTAAAACTGGAAGATATACCGAAATCAATAGATACGATTCCCTCAAAAATTTCTTTAATCGGCGATGTACCGGCCCTCGAACACGATATTTTCACCAATGGTATCGCTTATGTGGATTTAGCTTTTGATATAGCGCATGTGCCTGAAGAGCTTCAGCCTTATTTGCCTCTTTTGGGTAAAATAATTATCGGAATGGGGGCCGCCGGTTTTACCTATGAAGAAATGGCCAAGCGTATCGCCCTGAAAATGGGCGGTTTAGGCTTTGATCTTGCCGCGGGCTTTTCCGCGGACGCGGGCTCTGCATGGCAAAAGGTGATCATCTCCTTTAACGCGCTTTATCGCAATTTACCGGACGCGATAAATATCTTAAGCGATATTATTTTCGCGGGTGATTTAAGCGCGGATGCGCGAATGAAGGATTTAATATCCGAAAGGAAGAATAATCTGCAATCAGCGATTGTCCCTTCCGGCCATATTTTTGCCAAAATGGCTGCGGGCGCCGCGCTTACCCTGCCTGCATACCGGGATGAACAGTGGCATGGACGCACACAACTGAAGTTTGTTCAGAATACAGCTAATAATTTTAGCAGCTCAAAACAAAATTTGCATGAAAAGTTGGAATTGTTACAAAAAATTATATTTAACCGAAAAAATCTGGTCATCAACTTAACCGCGGAAGCCTCGGGATTAAATATCGTAAAAGATAATATTTCTGGGCTTCTGGATAGACTGCCTGCCCGGGATTCAGCAAAAGCCCAGGCAACGCCGTCGTTGTTACCCGTATCTTCGGGAATTTCCATTCCGGCACAAGTATCCTATGTTGCCTATGTTTTAAAAACGCCTGCTTATACTGACCAGGCTTCCGCTCTTTTGATGATTTCAGCAAAAGAGCTATCCAACAATTATCTTTACAAACATATCCGTGTACAGGGTGGGGCTTACGGAGGCATGTCCTCTTTTGATCAATCGCTGGGTTTATTTTCTTTTCTTTCTTATCGCGACCCGCACCTTACGGAAACACTGCAAATATTCAAAGACGCGCAAGCGTTCTATTCCCAAAACGAAATTTCCGCAAGCGATATGGAAAAGGCAATCATCAGCACCATTGGAATGATTGACAAGCCGTCAGATCCGGCAGGTCGCGGCTATACCGCGCTTGTGCGCAGTTTTGCCGGAATAAATGACGATATGCGTCAGAAATACAGAAATGATATTTTGTCGGCAACTCCGCAAAAATTAAAAAACGCTTTGGTTGATTATTTTTCTGGGGCGGCAAAATCAGCCTCGGTAGCCGTGTATTCCTCGCCGGAAAAGTTAAATGAAGCCAATAAGATTTTGAAAGAAAAGCTTGTCCTGGAAAGTCTATCCGATGAACAGCCGGTATGAACTTCCTTCATAAAAAAACGGCGGTTAAAAAATTTCTAACCGCCGTTACAAGTAAGTCTTTTTTAATCAGAATTAATTAAAATATAATCAATTTATTGTTTTTCAGCCACATTGATACGAGCTATTGCCCGCGCTAACGCGGCGCGCATTATTTCGTATTCGACATCTTCCTTGGTCAGCTGTCCAAGACGAGATTCTGCATTGTCCTTCGCCTTCAGGGCTCTTTCTTTATCGATATGGTCGGATCTTTCGGCTGTTTCAATCAATATTGTAACTTTACTTGAAGTAACTTCCGCATAACCGGTGTTCACCGAATAATAGGTTTTTTTGCCGTCTTTGATATAATTCAACTCACCGATATCGACGGCGCTTAAAAACGCCTCATGACCGCGCAACACACCGAATTCACCTTCCGCCCCCGGGATGGTAACTTCCTCTATCTTATCCGAAAAAACCATCTTTTCCGGGGTTACAATTTCAAGCATTAATTCGTCTGCCATTTACCTTCTCCAACTAGGTTTTATGAAGCAATCTTCTTGGCTTTTTCCACTGCTTCTTCAATACCGCCAACCATGTAAAAAGCCTGCTCAGGCAGATCATCATGTTTGCCTTCCAGAATTTCCTTAAATCCTCTCACGGTATCGGGGACGGATACAAATTTTCCTTCCGTTCCTGTAAACTGAGCGGCAACAAAGAAGGGCTGAGACAAGAATCTCTGAATCTTTCTGGCTCTGCTAACGGTAAGCTTGTCAGCTTCGGAAAGTTCATCCATACCCAGAATGGCAATAATGTCCTGCAAATCTTTATATTTCTGAAGCGTTACCTGAACATGGCGGGCAACGGCATAATGTTCTTCACCAATAACGTTCGGATCCAGAATACGCGATGTGGAATCCAGAGGATCCACCGCCGGATAAATACCGAGTTCCGCGATCGGACGGGACAAAACGACCGTTCCGTCAAGATGCGCAAATGTAGTTGCCGGCGCGGGGTCAGTCAAGTCGTCAGCGGGAACGTATACGCATTGAACGGCTGTAATTGAGCCTTTGTTTGTTGAGGTAATGCGTTCCTGCAATTCACCAAGGTCCTGTGCCAGTGTCGGCTGGTAACCGACAGCGGAAGGCATGCGTCCCAAGAGAGCCGAAACTTCAGAACCTGCCTGCGTAAAACGGAAAATGTTATCGACAAACAAAAGCACGTCCTGGCCTTCGACATCGCGGAAATATTCCGCGTTGGCCAATGCTGTCAAAGAAATTCTTGCTCTGGCTCCGGGCGGTTCAGTCATCTGTCCGTAAATTAGAGCGGCCTGTTTGATAACGCCTGATTCCAGCATTTCACGATAAAGATCGTTCCCTTCACGTGTTCTCTCACCGACGCCCGCGAACACGGAAATTCCGCCGTGGTGCATAGCGATGTTATGAATCATTTCCATCATAACGACTGTCTTGCCGACGCCTGCTCCGCCGAACATGCCCATCTTGCCGCCGCGGGGAAATGGCACCAAAAGATCAATAACTTTAACGCCTGTTTCCAGAACGTGCACGGATGTATCCTGCTCCAGGAAAGTCGGTGAAAGTCTATGAATGGGCATTTTACTATCGGCGTCAATGGGGCCCAGACCATCCACGGGACGACCGACAACGTTCTGAATTCTGCCAAGGCATGATTTGCCGACGGGAACGGTAATCGGCGCTGCCGTGTCTTTGCAGTTCATACCGCGAACCAAACCGTCAGTAACATCCATTGCGATGCAGCGGACAACGTTGTCGCCCAAGTGCTGCGCTACTTCGACAACCAGGTTATCCTCATTGTCGTTAATCGCCGGGTTGGTAATTAAAATAGCGTTTAAAATGCTGGGAAGCTTTCCCTCTTCAAAAGCCACGTCAACAACGGGTCCAATAACCTGAACAATCTTTCCGATATTCATAACTATCTCCTTACAAATAGTCGCATTAATATATTTTACATGCGGCAGATTGCCGCAGAAAAATTAACCTTTTGCCAGAGCTTCTGTACCGCCTACGATATCCATCAACTCCGCTGTAATCGCCGCCTGTCTTGCTTTGTTCATCTTCAGGGTCAAACTGCTGATCAATTCTTCACAATTGCTGGTTGCATTATCCATAGCCGCCATCCGCGCTCCGTTCTCGCCAGCCGATGTTTCCAAGAGAGCTCGATAAACCAGAACGTGAACATACATCGGCAAAAGCTTTTGCAATAAAATTTCTTCTGATGGTTCATAGGAATAATCGAGACGTTTGTCAGGATCAACATCTACGTCCTGCCCGATAGAGGGCAAAGGAAATAATCTGACAACTGTCGGCTTTTGCACGGACACATTAACGAATTGATTGTAAATCAGATAAAGCTCATCATATTCTTCTTTGATAAAAGGAGCAATGACTTCATCAGCGACAGAAACAGCAAGTGTCATATCAAATTTACTTAAGAGATCAACTTTTTGCGCAATAATATTTGCCTTTTTCCGGTAATAATCTCTGCCTTTGCGGCCAACGCAGATGAGCGAAACATCTTTTCCTTCAGCCGCTTTATCCTTTAAAAATTTATCCGTAGCCTTGATCAGGTTCGTATTGAAACCGCCGCAAAGACCACGATCGGAAGTCAGGCAAATGACGCGAATGCTTTTAGGATCCCGAACGGCCAGAAGAGGATGCGTCGTGGTATCCACGCGCAATGCCAGGCTATTGAGCACATCCATAAACTTTCCGGCATATGGCCTGAAGTTTTCCATTTTGGCCTGCGCTGATTTAAATTTTGACGCGGCAACCATATTCATGGCGCGCGTTATTTGCTTCGTCTTTGCGACACCAACGACTTTTCTTTTTATGTCTTTTAGCGAGGGCACCTGAAATTCTCCTCAACCTTAATTTATACTGAACCTGTGAAAGCTTTAATATACTATGCAACGAAAACCGAATCGAAATTGGTTAATATTTCTTTCATCTTCTTTTCCAGTTCCGGAGAGATGATTTTCTTATCTTCTATTTCTTTCAAGATGTCCGCATGTTTGGTCTCAACAAAGCTCAAAAGCTGTTCTTCATAGACGCGGACTTTATCCACATCGTATTTGTCAATAAATCCTCTTGTTCCCGCAAAGAGAACCACAATTTCCTGCCCTAAAGACATTGGCTTGTACTGAGGCTGTTTGAGCAATTCCACCAGACGAACGCCGCGATCCAGCTGTGCCTGAGTGGCTTTATCCAAGTCGGAACCGAACTGGGCAAAAGCCGCCAGTTCACGATATTGGGCCAAATCAAGTTTCAGCGTTCCGGCAACCTGCTTCATGGCTTTAACCTGGGCCGCGCCGCCGACGCGGGACACGGACAAACCGACGTTGATAGCCGGACGAATACCGGAGAAGAACAAACTCGGTTCCAGATAAACCTGACCGTCCGTAATAGAAATAACGTTTGTCGGAATATAAGCGGAAACGTCACCGGCCTGGGTTTCGATGATCGGCAGAGCGGTTAACGAACCGCCGCCAAGTTCCTGACTCACACGCGCTGAACGTTCCAACAGACGGGAGTGATTATAAAAAATGTCGCCGGGATAAGCTTCACGACCCGGAGGACGGCGAAGCAGAAGAGAAATCTGACGGTACGCAACGGCCTGCTTGGACAAATCGTCATAAATGATCAAGGCATCCTGACTTTTATCTCTGAAATATTCACCAATACTGCAGCCTGCGTATGCCGCGATATACTGAAGCGTTGCCGGGTCGGAGGCGCAGCCCGCGACGATGCAGGTATAAGACAACGCGTCATGTTGCTTCAATCTTTCGGCAACCTGAGCCACTGTAGATTTCTTCTGACCAATAGCCACGTAAATACATTTCACGCCGGTATCTTTCTGGCGAATGATCGCATCAACGCAAATGGCTGTTTTACCAATCTGGCGGTCACCGATAATAAGTTCACGCTGTCCGCGTCCGATTGGCGTCATGGCGTCAATAGCTTTCAGGCCTGTGTACATCGGTTGATTAACGGGTTGGCGCGCGATAACGCCGGGGGCTACCATTTCTATACGACGAAACTCGTTTGTTTCAATCGGCCCCTTGCCATCCAGCGGCGCTCCTGTCGCATCAATAACGCGGCCAAGCAGCGCATCACCCACCGGAACCTGTGCGATCTTGCCGGTCCGTTTAACAATGTCGCCTTCTTTAATGTGCGTTACTTCTCCCAGAACGGCAACACCAACGTTATCCGCTTCGAGGTTAAGAACCATGCCCAGAATACCGCCGGGGAATTCGAGAAGCTCCATAACCATGGCGTTTTGCACACCGTAAACTCTGGCTATACCGTCACCGACGGACAGGACAGTTCCCGTTTCGCTTATATCCAGCTTTTTCTCGTAGCTTTTAATTTGCTCAGAAATAATTTGACTAATTTCTTCCGCTTTAATCGTTTCCATGTCCTATCTTGCCTCCCCTAAGAGATTCCTCATATTATTCAATTGATTTTTTATACTGCCATCGTAAAGTGTATCGCCAACCCCAATAACCACTCCGCCTAAAAGAGTGGGATCTTCTTCCACAGTCATGTCCACTTTTTTACCTATTGCTTTTTCGAGAGAGGAACTTATGGAAGAACGCAACTCATCGGAAAGGGCAAATGCCGTTTTCACATTGACACTTACTCTTTTTAGAGTTTCATCCATTAATTGGCGATAGCAAATCACTATGTCATTTAAAATATCGATTCTTTTTTTATCGACGAGCAATTTTAAAAAACTTACTGTCATGCCGGATAACTGCAATTTGGCAATTAAAGTTTCCACGACACCTTTTTTGCTGGCCTGTTCAAAGACAGGATTAGCCAGAAAATCGCTCAATGATTTGTTTTCTGAGATGATTGACGCAAACTGATTAAGCTCATTATAAAACGGCTCTATTCGATTTTCCTCAGTTGCAATTTCAAAAAATGCGCGCGCGTAACGCTTAGAAATATTACTGATCAATGTTTGATTACCACCTTATTTATATAATCTTCAACCATTGCTTTGTGATCATCTTTTGTAATGCTTCGTTTAAGAATCTCTTCCGCCATCTGCACCGACAATTCAACGGCCTGCGCCTTGAGCTGGTCTGTTGCTTTCTTCATTTCCTGCTCAATGCGTGCACTGGCGTCTTCTTTCATCTTTTTAGCGGTTTTTTCGGCATCTTCAATGATCTTCTGTTTTTCGGTGACGCCCTGAGCCTTAATCATCTCGAAAATACCATCAATTTCCAACGAGGCTTTATCAAGTTTTTCCGAATATTCACGGTATTTTTTTTCAGCTTCAGCTTTTCTCTCTACGGCCTGTTCCAGACTTTCTTTAATTTCCACACGGCGTCCGGAGAAAAAATCCTTAATTTTTGCAGCTAAAAGCCAGTAAAGAAAACCAACCAGAACAACAAAGTTAAAGGTTTTCAGACCCAAACCTTTCAACAATTCCATGCTTTTGTTGGCGCCTTCGGCTTCCGCGGCAAAAGCAAAACCGGCCGCAACCAGCAAAATAAATAAAACAGCAGTGATGGAGGAAATTGTTTTTTTCATTGTACCGGCCTCCCCAATATTTTCTGGGCAATCTGCAAAGATAAATCTTTAGAATAACCATCCAGAATTTGTTTCGCTCTTTCCACTTCTTTATCCATTTTTTGCTGAAACTCGCGGGCGATAACAGGTATTTCATTGCGTACAGCGTCAACAATGTTTTTAGCCTGATTCGCGCCTTCCTGAATGATTTCTTTTTTCTGTTCGGATGCTTTAAGTTTTGCCTGTTTTAACTTTTCCTCGTACTCCGCGACCCTCTTTTCCACCGATTCATTAAAGAGCTTAATTTCATTTTCCGACTCTTCAAGTTGTTTTTTGCGCCGGTCGATGATGGACAAAATGGGTTTGTAAAGCAGAATATTCAGTATCCAGATTAAAATGCCGAATATGATCATTTGATAAATAAGCGTGATATCCGGAACGACAGCAACCAGTGACTTTTCTTCCGGCTTGGCGGCAGCAAAAGCAACACTAATTGAATTCAAAAAGAAAAGGAAAAAGAAAAAAAAGGAAAGGTGTTTTTTCATCGTAATTATTTACCCCTATCTTTTGCATTTTATAAAACCGCAAGTCACAAATTGAGCGGGTTTTACAGTCATGCATAAATCAAGTGCATAAGGTTTTTTTACTCAAATATGTTTTGAATATTTAACTGCAGAAGGACTAGAAATCTTACTGCTGCCACTCAAAACTGAAAGTTACTAATCATAACATTATTTGCTTGTCAAGCATTTTCTGACCAGCAGTCTGATAATTTAAATTTACGCATTATTACGGCAACATAAATATTAAAAAAGATTAATTCAGCCGGAATTTGATATATTTTTTTAAAGATTAGACTGGAAGTTTTCATCTTCCAGTCAGTCTGCTTAATCAATCTGCCAGATGAGCATCATTTTTATTCTCCATCATTTGAGACATGTACGATCTGCCGTCAAAGATAGCGCCCTCCTCCATGATAAACGCCGGCGTCTGAACATTGCCTGAAAATTTCCCCTTGGAGTGGATGTTTATTTTTTCTTTTACATCAATGTCGCCCTGCACGTCGCCGCTGATATAAATACTTTTGACCGCGATGTTCGCTTTAACCATCGCGCCTTCTCCGATAACCAGTGATCCCTGCCCGTAAATTTCCCCCTGAAAACTTCCGTCTATCCGGACAGATCCGTTAAAGATAAGTTTGCCGATGAACTCGGCGCCCTGGCCCAGGAAGGCTTTAATCTCTTCAACTTCTTTCTTTTTTTCCCACACATTATCCCCCTTTTATTTCCTGCATCTAATTTTGTTAATCTATTTATTTTTATCAACGATGTTCTATATTACTATTAACCGCTAACGTTGCAAAATAAATCTACGCGCGCTCACATTCATTAACAATCCTATGGCCGCCATCAGAGAAAGCATGGCTGATCCGCCATAACTGAATAAAGGAAGCGGAATACCGACTACCGGCAAAATTCCCAAAACCATTCCTATGTTGATAAAGACTTCCCATGAAATAAAAGCCGTTACTCCAAACGCGGTAATTGTGCCTAATAAATCCCTGGCTTGCAAGGCAATTTTTAATCCCCAAAGAATAACAACCATAAACAGAATGATCAGGATCAGCGCGCCGATGAAGCCCCATTCCTCGGCAAACACGGAAAAAACAAAATCGGTTTGCTGCTCCGGCAAAAATTTCAATTGCGTTTGAGAGCCGCTTAAAAAACCCTTGCCGAATATCTCGCCGGAACCGATAGCAATCATCGATTGGATAATATGATAACCGGCCCCTAAAGGATCGTTTTCAGGATCAAGAAATGTTATCAATCTTTCCCTCTGATAATCTTTTAAAAAACTCCAGCCAATCGGAATGAATATCAAAGCGCTGGTTATAGCGATGATTAAAGATTTTCTATCCACTCCAATAAAAAATACAATAGAGATGAAAATGATCATCAACATCAGCGCCGTGCCTAAATCCGGCTGTTTTAAAATCAGCACAAAAGGAACCGCAACGATTAAAAGAGGCCACAGGAGCTCTTTTAATTTGTAAGATTCGCTGGATTTGTGATCATCAAAATAACGCGCCAAGGTAATGATGATGACAATCTTCATTAATTCAGAAGGCTGAAAAGCAAAAAAACCGCCGCCGAGCCATCTTTGCGAACCATGCGAAGCATAACCGAAAATAAATACCAGCACCAAAAGCGCGATAGAAATACCATAAATGACATAAGCGTACTGAACAATGACGCGGTAATCGATGAAAAAAATGATCATCATAAAAATTAATCCAATGGCAATCCACTGAATTTGCTTTAAGTAAAGAGGAATTTGTCCTTCACTGGCGCTAAAGCCGGTGGAATAAATATTTAAGACGCCTATCGCGCAAATAGTGAGCACAAACGCCAGAAGCAGCCAGTCAAAATAGTGAAAAATGCGACGATCAAATTTAAGAAATATCATCCCTCTTCCTTATGCCCGGTAAACAACCGCCAAAAAACTAAATCAATTGTTCAATTTATCCAATTTATCCATTTGCAGGTTTTGCGCCACAGTCCGCGGATGCCTGTCTTTTTTCTTTCCTTCAAAATACGCAGATAATATCTTACGGGCAACCGGCGCGGCAACCGCGCCTCCGCCGCCGGCATTTTCCAGAATTACCGCAACAGCGATTTCCGGTTTTTTCACCGGCGCGAAACAGGCGAACAAAGCATGATCTTTTTGAAAAGCGCCTAATATTTTTCTGCGGCGGGCTTTTTCATCCGCGGGCAGCCCCAGCACCTGCGACGTTCCCGTTTTACCGCCGACATCGATTCCCGGTAAGCTGGCGGCATGGCCGGTGCCTCCGGGCTCATTAACAACACCCCACAAAGCACTGTTTAAAACCTCAACCGTTTTTGGACTCAACCTAAGCTCTCCCTTTTTTTCCGGTAAAAATTCTTTATATATTTTCCCGTCTGCCGACTCGATGTATTTTACCAGATAAGGCCGCCACAAAGTGCCGCCATTGGCAAAAGCGCTGTAGGCGTTGGCTAATTGAAGAGGGGTGACCAAATCAAACCCCTGCCCGATCGATACGGATATCGTCTCGCCCATCTGCCATGCCTGTTTCTTCCTCTTTAACTTCCACTCTTTCGTAGGCACCAACCCGCTTTTCTCGCCCGGCAAATCAATGCCGGCAGGTTCTCCCAGGCCAAAAAGTTTCGCGTACCTGGCTATCGTATCTACCCCCAGCATTTTTCCGACCGTATAAAAATAGACATCGCACGATTCAACAATCGCTCTGTGGAGATCAACATAACCGTGGCCATGTTTGTTCCAGCAGCGATATGTTCTATTGCCAAGAGTAAAAGAACCCCTGCAAAGCACTTTGGTATCCGGAGTGATAACGCCTTCTTCCAGAGCGGCAGCGGCAACAATCAGCTTGTAAGTTGAACCGGGCGGGTATAGCCCGGAAATTGCCTTATTGGACAAAGGAGCAAAAGGATTATTTTGAAGTTCATTCCATTGCTCATTGGAAATCCCGTTGTTAAACAAATTAGGATCAAAGGAAGGGGAACTGACCATGGCCAAAACTGAACCATCGCGTGTATCCAAAACAACAGCCGAGCCTGCTTTTCCTTCCATAGCCTGCCATGCCGCCTTTTGCAAGTCAGCGTCAATCGTCAACACCATATTATAACCGGAAACAGGTTTGTTCACTCCCAAATTTCTAATTTCTTTGCCGTGAACATTTACTTCAACGAGTTCCGCTCCGCTGCGGCCGCGAATATAATCGTCAAAATACTTTTCCAACCCGTGCTTTCCGAGAACATCGCCATAAGCGTATTTATCATCGCTTTTTTCTATATCCTCTTCGCTGATTTCTCCCGTATAACCGATAACAGGCGCCAGCATTTCTCCATCCAGATACAAACGAATAGGTGAAACATCAATATATACGCCCGGCAAATTCAGAGCATTAGTTTCCACAAGAGCGACTTTTTCCATATTCACATTCTTATCTAATTTGATGGGCAGGTACAGTTTCGCGTCTTTAGGGATAGACTGATCATAAGAAAATTCCAGCGATTTGCCCCTATAGAGTTCTTTAAGTTTTTCAACCGACAATTCGTTGCCCTTGTTTTTTGTGGGGACGTAGAGCACATCAAAAGAGGGTCTGTTATCCACCAGAACAACGCCGTTACGGTCCATAATCAGGCCGCGCAAAGACCTGATTTGCCGGAAACGGATAGAATTATTTTCCGATTTTTTCTTAAATTCCGTTCCCTTGATAATTTCTAAATACCCTAATCTCATCAGCAGAACGGAAACGGCAATCAAAAATAAAAGGGCAACTATCTTAATTTTTGGCCTGAATTCGGCGGGTTCCTGTCCCTTGAGCTGGTCATACTTTTTTTCCATAAAAAAACACCTCTGCCCGGTTCATCAAATAAAAAAATGGCGGGGCAAACAGACCGATGAGCAAAGCCTGCACGAAAACAATAAAATGTGTACTCATGAATAAATCAATTTTGAAAGCCAAAGAATAAAATAAAATTAGTATAATTTCTTTCAGAAAAGCGCAAAGGAAACTAAAAATAGCAATTATATACATTTTTTCGGTATCCAGCCAATCGGAAATAAAAAATGAACATAAGAAAATAACAACATAAATAAAAGTGAATAATCCCGGCACCGAACCTCCGAAACAATCCAGCACAAATCCGAGAACAAAAGCTAAAATCGCCCCTCTGACTATATCTAGATGAAATCCGGCATAAATAATTACAATTAACGACAGTTCAAATACCAGCCGGCCGGAAAATAATACATCGGCAACCGTTGATTGCAGCGCTATTAATAATATGGATAAGAATGGCAGTGATAAATAATAAAGCATCGTTATTAAATTTTAGTTTCATCGGAAGATAAAATTAATATTTCCTCCAATTTGGAAAAATCAGTGAACGGGGCAACATTAATTTTTAAAAAAAGGCTGGCATCCTGCTTGTCGACATGAGTGACCTGACCAATCAGCATGCCCTTGGGAAACACACCTCCCATGCCGGCGGAAATAATAACATCGCCTTCTTTAACATCCTGAGTTTTGGAAATGTATTTAAAAATCATCCCGCTGGAGCCTGCTCCGCTGATAATCCCCTGCGTGCGATTCCGCTGAACAATCGCGTCAATATTGCTGTTCTCGTCAATAAACAGCAGCACCCGGGAAACATGCCACGAGACATCCACCAGGCGGCCGATTAATCCTGGAGGAGCAACAACCGGCATACCGGTTTTCAAACCGTCAGATGAACCCTTATTGATCAAAATCACCCTGGAAAGAGCTGCCTGTTCTCTGCCGATAACCCGGGCGGAAATAAAATGGTATTTATAGTCATCCGAAAGAGCCAGAAGCTTTCTCAACCTTTGCGCTTCCTGATAACTCTCATGGTATAAAATCAGATCCGCTTTGAGGTCTTCAATTTCCTTTTTTAAATTTTTATTTTCCTCCATAGTGCCGACAAGAAATATATAGTGCGACCAGTTATCTTTTACACCGGCAATGGAATAGCTCAAAACCTTTTGCACCGGCGCTACGGCTTCCAGTACAATCTTTCTTAAAAAACTATTATCCGTTCCATATTTCAAATTATAGAAAATCATACTCAAAGCTACGACAAGAAGAGCAGCAATGAAGATAATTGTTCTATATTTCCTTAAAAAAAACATTTTTTACCTGATAAGGAAAATAACTATAAAGCTGTATCGAACGCTGTCAGCCGGGATAGAAGTTTTGCGGAGATCAGTTTAACAACCTGTAATACCAAACAAAAAAACGGCTCGTTTTGGCCGGTTTACTTCACATTCACAAAAAAATTGAAGCCTGGCAAAATAAGATATTGCCAATCAGTTATACCACCCCATTATACCTCGAGAGCAATATCTTTAAGCACATTGATCTGATCCAGAGCCATGCCCGCGCCCCTGGCTACAGCCGACAGGGGATCATCCGTAATTGTTATAGGCAACCCGGTTTCTTCTCTGATCAGGATGTCAATATTTTGCAGCAGGGCTCCGCCGCCTGTAAGAACGATGCCGCGGTCAACGATATCACCGGCAAGTTCCGGCGGAGAATTTTCCAGAGTGTCTTTGATCGCGTCAACAATAAATGTAATCTGTTCGTTGATGGCTTCTCTTATTTCTTCAGAATTAGTTTCCGTGATTTTGGGAATTCCGGATATCAAATCGCGCCCTTTGATGGAACCAACTTTAATTTCATCAAACGGGTATGCGCAGCCGATTTCAATTTTGATAATTTCGGCTGTTCTTTCTCCGATCAGCAAATTGTGCTTTCGCTTCATATACTGAACGATTGCTTCATCTATCTTGTCGCCGGCGATTCTTACCGATTTAGAATACACAATTCCGCCAAGGGAAATAACGGCAACCTCCGTGGTCCCGCCGCCAATATCAACTACCATTGAACTGGTGGGCTCGGAAACAGGCAAACCGGCTCCGATGGCCGCGGCCATCGGTTCTTCAATCAGGTAAATTTCCCTGGCGCCGGCCGATTGCACCGCTTCACGTACGGCACGCCTCTCCACCTGAGTTATCCCTGACGGCACGGCAACGATAATGCGGGGCCGAACCAGAGACTTGCGATTATGAACGCTTAAAATGAAATGTTTCAGCATTTTTTCAGTGATATCAAAATCGGCGATAACGCCATCGCGCATTGGCCTGATAGCGACAATATTACCCGGGGTGCGCCCCAGCATATTTTTAGCTTCATTGCCTACGGCCCGCACCGTTTTCATTCCTCTGGAGTCCTGATACACCGCAACAACAGAGGGTTCATTTAAAACCATGCCTTTATCTTTGACATAAACAATGGTATTTGCAGTGCCAAGATCAATAGCAAGATCGTTGGAAAATTTTCCTAATACATAATCAAGTAACATTTATCCCCCTATATTATCGCAATATATAATGACTTTTTCCGTAGAATTATTTTCTATACAGTATTTCATTATCCTAATCAACGCCTTTTTAAATTATGTTTGCTTTTTGCAAATGACTATAATAATAGAATAAAAGTTTAACTATACTTGAACAAATCCGTTATCTTTTTTTGAGGTGATTTTATGCTGAAGTTTTTTCGCAAACACGCGCGCGGCTGGTTTATGATTGGAATCCTGGGAATAATTATCATAGTTTTTGTTCTCTATTTCGGTTCCAACAGAGGAGGCCAAAACGCAAAAATCATTGCCACTATCGACAAAAAAGCAATCAGCGAAGCTGAATTTCACAACGAGTACGAAAGAATGCTGGATATGGCAAGGATTCGTCTTGGAGCGAAGCTTACTCCGGAAATACTTAAAAAAATGGACCTCAAGAAAAAAACGTATGATGAATTATTAAACAAGCAGATTATTCTCGCCAAAGCCGCTGATTTGAAGATTCAGGTTTCCGACGATGAATTAAGAAACAGCATCATGTCATTACCAGAATTACAAACAAATGGCGAGTTTGATGAACGTAGATATCAACAGATCCTTCGTTACAACAGAATGACCTCTGAAGATTTTGAAACTCTCCACAGGGCAAATATGATCGCGAACAAAATTGAATCTCTTGTTCGCGAAGGCGTTAAAATTTCCGATCAGGAAGTTCACGATCTGTACATGCTGCAGAATCAGAAAATTAATGTTAATTTCGTGCAAATTTCCGGCAATGACATCAAAAAGAAATTCACGCCCACTGAATCCGAACTGGAAGACTATTTAAAGCATAACAGCAATTTATTCCGTGTTCCCGAACAGATAAAGATTCAATATATATTTTTTTCCGGCGATTCTTTTCCGCAGGACGTAAGCGATGCAGACATTAAAAGCTATTACCTGAGCAACAAAGACAAATATAAAACCAGGGACGGAAAGCAACAGACGCTAACTGAGGCTCAGGGTTCCATAGCCAGGGAATTGAAAAGAACAAGGGGATTGCCAAACGCTTATTCAGAGGCCAGAAAAGCCCGAGACGTTATCTATCAGGAAGATAATATGGAGGCATATGCCAGTAAAAATAATTTAAAAATTCATAATCTGGATTTCTTTTCGATTAACAAAACGCCGCAGGAATTGGAATCTCTTAAAAACCTTACCGAAACGCTTCTGGATATGCAGAAAAACGAAATCAGTAAAGTCATTGCCGCCGAAGACGGTTATTATCTATTTAAAATTGTTGATATAAAGCCCGCTTATTCGCCGAAACTGAGCGCCATAGAAAATGAAGTCCGGCGCCGCTTCACAGAAAGTGAAACACAGACTCTTGCCGAAAAAGAAGCGCAGTCAATTATAGAGCGTTTAAAAACGGGAGAAGGTCTTGATAAAATCGCGAAGGAAAAAGGGTTGAAAGTTAACGAAACAGGTTTTTTCAAGACAGGGGATACGATACCCAAGGTGGGAACCATCCCGGATGCGTCTGATGTTCTCTTTCAGCTCTCTGCCAGCAAGCCATATGCCGAAAAACCTCTTTTTATCAATAACGCCTATTTCATATTGAAGCTCAAGGATGTAAGCAAACCGGATGAGAAAGATTTTGAAGCCCAAAAAGCCATGTACACAAAGATATTGCTTTCCATGAAGCGTGATGAAGCCCTGCAAACATGGCTGGAGGGCAACAAAGCGGCCATGATCAAGGAAAAAAGAGTTAAAATCAAAAAGACCGTGGAAACTCTGTAGTCGAAGCTCTGTAATAGATAAAAAAAGGGAGGGGTTATAAAAACCCTTCCCTTTTCAGTTTAGGAATGAGGGGGATCGAATAGATCTGTTAAACATTCTAAATAATTACGTTTATTCAATGCGTAATTTCCCTCATACCCCCCAATATACCCCAAAAACGAATTAAAAGATTAATTATCTACTTATGGATAATACAAAATAAATAATCTTTTTTCAATAATTTTACTCTTGCTCTTTATCAATGTCAGACCCACTATCCGGTATAGTCGTCTGATAATGCCTATCCCTATGTTCAACAAGTCCAGAGTTGCCTCTGAAATGTTCCGGTAATTTTTAAGCATTTAGAAAAATGTAGTCTAGATTTTTAAAATCATAGATGATCTGACGCTTGGCAAAGAAGCGCGCTATGATTTTGAAGCGAAATAACTGGAAGTGTTTCATTTCACATTTTATAGTTTTTCATTGACATACTATTGAAATATTCCTATACATATCACATTAAAAAATCTTATCAAAATAACTCAGAAGGTCAACCACATTATCCATAAATATCATTACCAGCTAATAGCTATAGCCATATTTGTTGATGTCTGGGTAATCCAATTTAAATGAAAAAATCAAAGAAAAATCCTGTTATTAAAAAAGATTCTTCTGTCAGGGAAAAACTTACTGATACCCACTGGAAAATTATACTGTGGATTTCTATGGCTGCACTCATTATCATCTCTATGATTCCAGTTACATATTGGGTTTTAAATAATCCTTCAATCAACTTGCTCATTCCAGAAGGGGGTGCTCAATGGATTCGACTGTCGGAACCATTTTTGCTCAATGCACGACCAGACAATTATCAAGTCACTTTTTTTCGAAAGCAGTTTACAGTTAACAAAACGTTGGATCATGCTGTCTTGGTTGTACGAGCCATGAAGGCTGTTGCGATATATCTTGACGGTGTTGACTTAAGAGGTCTCCATACTCCTTTAGACTTGGACTCATGGAAAAAACCCATACGAGTTTATTTGCCACTTACACCAGGAAACCATGAGTTAAAGCTAATGGTTATAAATAGGACTGGTCATGGGGCAGTGCTGGCTTATTGTAAAACTTTGGGTATTACCACCGACACAAGCTGGAATGCGGGTGCTGCAAACAATGAGGGAAAGTGGGATGGTACATGGAGCACCGCTTCTTTGGTCAATGAGCCTGCCTCCGTTTGGCAAACCCATATTTTCCCCTCTGTATGGGATTCTTTCAAAGCGAAACTTCCAGTATTTTTAATTATTTTCATTCTCGTTTATGTGTTTACGATTGTGAAAAACAATCAAAGGCCTGCTTTCCTTGCACGTATGTCCTTCAACGCTTCACATTTGCGTTTTTTGCTGCTCTGCATATGGACGATTCTTGCGTGCAACAATATCTTTAAATTACCAGCAGCCTTGGGGTTCGATCTTGAGGGGCACATCGAATATATACGTTATGTCGCTGATAATATGAGCCTTCCTTATGCATCTGATGGCTGGCAGATGTTTCAGGCACCTCTCTTTTATGTCTTATCAGCTGTCGTTTACAAAGCATTTAGTGGTTTTCTGAACAATATACCGATGGAACAAATATTAAGGGTCCTGCCTATGCTTTTTGGCGCCTTACAGATAGAGCTTGGTTACCGGACAATGAAGCTTGTGTTCCCAAACAGGAATAATTTACAGATTATAGGGACATGGATTTGCGGAACAATGCCCATGAATATTTACATGTCACAGATTATCAGCAATGAACCTCTTGCTGGTTTGTTGTCAGCAATTGTTCTTTTTCTGTGTATTAAAGGAATTATTGTTCCGAACAACAATTCCATAAGATCAGCAGCAATTCTCGGTCTGTTTCTGGGGCTTGCATTACTATCGAAGGCCCACGCAATAGTCCTGATCCCCATTGTAGCGATCCGGCACCTCATGATGTACAGCTCAGAAGCAAAGATGAGGAAAAATTTATGCAAACCATTTCTTACAATGGCAGGTGTAGCGTTTCTTGTTGCGGGTTGGTATTATATTCGCAATTGGATTAAACTTGGAAAACCTTTTGTTGGTGGTTGGGACACTTATTTTATCACCTGGTGGCAGGATCCTGGTTACCGCACCATAGAAAGTTTCACACGTTTTGGTCAGTCTCTTATATATCCGGTTTATTCCTCTGTTCAAGGTTTTTGGGATGCAACTTACAGTACAATGTGGATGGATGCTACAATGTTAAGCAAAATATATTATCAAGATTTTCCGCCTTGGAATTTCGATTTTATGATTGCCGGTGCATGGTTAGCTGCACCCATTACATTAGCGATCATTATCGGAATGATAAAGTCATCTTCAGAGATAAATCGTAGGGTGCTTGATATCGCCCGTATTTCTGTTGCACTTTACTTCATTGCACTTCTATATATGTTTCTATCCCTGCCTACATTCTCAGCGGGAAAAGTAACTTATACGCTTGGACTATTGCCTTTCTATGGTATGTTTGCGGCACTTGGACTTCGACCTTTTCTGGCTAACAAATGGCTCAAGGGTGCAGTCTACGGATGGATAACCTGCTTTGGCGTGTCCGCCTATTGTTCGTATTTCAGCTTTTAAATACGCAGTCATCTGCTGTTTTTATCCCTTCTCTTAAAAGCAATATTTCGAATAAGCGTTAATCCGAAGTTGTCAAAAAAGGTAATAACATGTATGAAATATGCAATTAAGTATAGATCAAGACAATTTATTATTGCAACGCCAACTCTTCAAGCTTTATGGTAAAAATTACCAAACGTTGGATGAGGTTGTCAGATGCTAATAATCACCAGCTGATTACGAAGAAAATTGGCTGAAAAATGTTGCGTGAGTGTGTCTATATTTTCGGGGTAAGATCACAGGAATTTTTATCGGTGTGTTCAATAATTCAGATTATACCAGTGAAGTTTTTTGTCCAAAGAAAATTAATGTAAGAATTTTAGACTTTCTAATCAGCCATGAAACTATCAATGAAATTGCAAGCCCAAATACAGTAACAGTAAAAACCTTTAACCAACCTTCACCAAATCCAACCTTTAAAAGCAATATGTGGATTGCATAAATATCCAATGAGAATAAGCCTAGATATGATAAAGGCCTTAAAATTATGGTATTATGTATTGAACTTATAATCAGCCAAGTTGTAGCTATTCCCGACCATGCAAGTAAATTATAAAGAATAAAAAGTTTCGCAATCATTAAATTATCTACGCCCGCAACAGAGTATGGTAGCGTGGGGAAGAAAGCGACAGATAATTTGTAATATTCAAATACTGCAAACAAAACCGGAAAAACGGAAATAATAATAATTTTATAAATTAAAGATAAATTTGGAAATTTGTTTCTATACCTACTAATCAAATAACCTCCAAAAAAAAACGTAGAATGCCATCTTACAAGGGTTGGTCCGAAGAAGGGATTCCGAACTTCTATAAATTGAATCAGAACCCATGCAATTAAGTAAATAACAATACCTGTTTTCTTTTCAATACTTTGAAGGATTATTAACAAAACATAAAATATGAAAAGAACTAATAAAAACCAGAGGCTTATAAATGGGTAAAGAAAACAATAAATCAGATAATAAAATATACCTTGTTCAGTTTAAAAGGCATATTCAGCTTTACGAGTGATGAGATCAGTAAATTCAAAGTTTCTCATGTAATACATGACAATTGAGAAAACAATAAAAGGCAAGATAAGCCTGACGAATTTTCTGGATAACCATTTATATCTTGACACAGATATGCTTTGAGCTATCACATAACCGCTCAGAAACATAAAGAATGCCATATGAAATGTATAAATTAAATTAAACACAATGCTGCTGACATTATTATCAAGAAAATTTCTTTCAATTGCGTGGCCTAGCACGACGAGAATAATTGCAAAGCCTTTAATGGCATCAATAGTTTGGTTTCTTGACGGTTGCATAAAAACTAATCACCATTTCATTGGAAATAATGTTTTGAAACATGTAATTTTTGGTAAATCCTTTATCATAATCTCATCGGAAACGTTATCCCTATGTTTTTTGAATACAACTATTCTCCCATCATTGTAAAGTAAATCCGCAGAATTTGCTATCTTTGCAAGATATAGATAAAATGCAACGCATCTCTGAGAAAAAAATGAAGGAGCAATGGCAAACCCTTTGTATTCCACTATAAAATAATCTACATTGGGCATATATGCCCATGGACTTATAAGACCATTAAATTCTGCGTCGTAAATAACATTACGCTTATAGTCGAGATAAAAGGGCGTCATAATAAAAGCAACCATTGATTGCCCTGCGGGTATATGCTTTTGTGCATTGACAATCCGTAATCTGGTATCACCTTGAAGAACTACTTCATTATAATTTATATACTCATCACTAGTAGCAAATGTTGAAAACGCCAATATTGAACCACTGTGATATGCTTGATTGATACGATCTTTCAAGGATTCGGAAAAGAAAATGAGAATAAATATTCCAAATAATAATGAAATTGTACTCATACATAATTTGAATCTAAAGGAATTATTAAGTGACCAAATATAATCAATAGAAAAAGTTAGCGGCACACCTGCTATTAGCAACGGGATACAATAGCGGAGTCCTTGATCATATTGACCAGTAAAGCCACCAAGTTCTGGAGCAATAAGTATTATTAAAGTATAAGCCACAACAATAGTTGTACCGCCCGCAGCTAATCCGGCTAGAGAGATACGTGCTGAATGCACTTTCTCACGGTAACACCAACAAAAAAAGCAAAAACAGTAAATAATAGTGACCATAACAACAAAAGTGTATGCCAAAAAAGTTGCTCCGTAATAAAGAGGTTCATCCGAAAACAAGATAGAGATAGGATATTTAAAAGTAGTAAAATTTATATGAGAGTGCAGTTGGACTGGCAGTATACGAATATAGTGCGGAAAATGCAATAGTATCCAAGGTGAAAAAAATTCACACTCCACTTGATGAGATTTCGATTATCCAAGCCTGATAGTTTAAAAGCTATGATAAGGAAAAACAGGTTAAGTAAAGGAAACAAAAAGAAATGTGATTTTGTCGCCATGAGAGAGGCATAAATTAATGCTATAAATACAGAGGGAGGCAACACTTTTTCCCCTTCATATTTATTATTTTTTTCATTCTTATAAATTTTGGGAAACAGCAGAATTGATGCCATCATCAAAGCACTGCCAATATAAAGAGATGAAATATTAACATATTGTGGATTGATAAAAAAAATCGTTAACAAACATATTATGGATATCGGAAGAAAAGATGCACGCAAGGGAATCATACTGACTGACATGGTAAGACATAAAAATAAACCGAAAACCGCATCTGCACCGTTTATGTACGGAATTGGAAAATGATTTAACATTATTCCATGTAAAACAGCTTGTCCCCCTAGTGTATCGAAACCAATGTCACTCAAGGGGCTTCCGAACAGTGTTCCTGTTTGAAGCATACGGACAGGATGTGCAAAATACTTTTCAAAATCGTCATGGTAATTAAAACATTTAGGAGGAAGTTGGGTAAAAACTGTAAAACTCATAATCACACAGACAAATAGACAAATTATAATTACATAAAGCCATTCACTTTTGTCATGTGGCAATTCCGGCAGGTGTTTCCTGAATTTAACGACAAGAATAATACCTAGGAGAAGAAAAATGTCAAAAGTCCATCCGTAAGCAACGCGGAATAGATTCAACTCTCCTCCTAAAAAAATGATGGCACTTAATCCGATAACAATTGTCACCACCGGATTTCGAACAGAATATTTTGCTAAGTGTTGTAATAATAGTCCCCAACCATAAAAAGAAACACAAAAACCTATAATGAAACAGACGCAAATAACGGTAACCATAATTTAGCTCCTTTTTCCTAAATTGATATTAACAATTTGATGGTCAATTAAAAAATAGTATCCGTAAAAGCAAATGTTTAATGGTTTAAATCTGTCGGCATTATTTTGCCAAAAATCGTTTGATGAGGGCGTGTCAGATAATTTGTGTAAATGAACTTTCTGCATAATCAGCAAGGCATCCGATCCTTATAGAGAATTGCAAACTGGTTAAGCGCCTTGCCCCA
>Ga0335069_10002698_pt1 | contig 27084 bp, 29 predicted proteins | sample Lox_Sample_11_FD_206714 | JGI IMG/M metagenome (GOLD analysis project Ga0335069, IMG submission 206714) | Soil microbial communities from Loxahatchee National Wildlife Refuge, Florida, United States - Lox_Sample_1.1 | ecosystem: Environmental > Terrestrial > Soil > Wetlands | place: USA...
CGGCGTCACCGGACTCGGCACGCTGCTGTCGGGGGCCTACATCGGCGTCGAGGCGGGCCATTCGACGGAGGCGCGGCGCGACTTCACCGGCCTGGAGATCCCGCCGATCGTGACGACCGGCCTCCCGGGAAGGCAGTTCATCCTCCATGGAAGCGGCCTGGGATCGCTCGCCGTCGGATCGCCGGTGTTCTTCCGGCGCATCGAAGTCGGACGCATCGCGGCGTACGCGCTGGACCGCGACGGCAACGGCGTCACGTTCACGATCTTCATCGACGCGCCCTACGACGCCTACGTGACGAGCAGCGTCCGCTTCTGGCATGCGAGCGGCATCGACGTGGTCCTGGACAGCGGCGGCGTGCGCGTGCACACCGAGTCCATCGCGACGCTGGTCGAGGGCGGCATCGCATTCCAGGCGCCGCAGGACGAGCCGGGCCAGGCGGAGGCGCCACCGGGTACCGCGTTTCTCCTCTATCCCGACCGCGATGCGGCGATGCGCGTCCCCGATACGGAGGTGCGCCGCTTCACGGCGTACTTCGGCGAATCCTTGCGCGGCCTGTCGTCGGGCGCTCCGGTCGAGTTCCACGGCATTCCGATCGGCGAGGTGGAGTCGCTCGGTGTCGAATACGATCGCAACGGTCTCGTGCGCTTCCCGGTGGCGCTGGACGTCTACCCGAACCGGCTGCGCGCGCGCTCCGTCGCCGGCGCGGCGACGCCGGGAAGCGGGGACGCGGCGTTCCACGAACTCGTCGACGGACTGACGCGGCACGGACTGCGCGCGCAGTTGAAGACCGGCAACCTCCTGACGGGGCAGCTTTATGTCGCCCTGGATTTCCATCCGGAGGCGGCGGCTGCGGCCGTGGATTGGACGCGTACGCCGCCGGTACTGCCGTCGGTCGGCGGCGGCCTGGAGGAGATCCAGGAGACGGTCGCCCGGCTGCTGCACAAGCTCGATCGGGTCCCGATCGATGCGATCGCGGCCGACGCGCGCGCGACGCTGCAGCGCCTCGACACGACGGTGGCCGACGCCGACGCCTTGATCAAGCGTCTCGATGCCGACGTGGCACCGCAGGCAGCCGCGACGCTGCAGGAGGCGCGGCGCGCCGCGGAAAGCGCGCGGCGGCTGCTCGACGCCGACGCGCCCTTGCAGGAGGACGTGCGCGAAGCGCTACGCGAGCTGCAGCGCTCGGCGCGCGCGGTCACGACGCTGTCGGAGACGCTGGATCGGCATCCGGAAGCCCTGTTGCGAGGTCGCCCGAGGGAGGAAAAATGACGCCGATGGCGGAGGCCAGGATCCTGGCGTGCGTCGCATGGCTTCTCGCCGTCGCCGGCTGTGCCGACTCCCCGCCGCCGATTCTTTATCGCCTGCTCGATGATCCGGCGCCGTCGGCGGTCCGGTCGCCGCCCGGAACGGATGTCGTCGCCATCGCGCCGGTGCGGCTTCCGGATCGCGTCGATCGTGCCCGCCTCGTCGTCATCGGGGACGACGGGCGCGTCGTCGCGGACGACTCGCGTCGCTGGGCGGAGCCGCTGCCGATCGCTGTCGAGGAGCTGCTCGCGCGTCGGCTGGCCGCCTCGATGACCGGAACCTGGATCGCGCGTGACCGCGTCGGCCCGGTGCCCGATCCGCGGCTGCGCATCGCGCTCGTGGTCGACGAGGTCGATGCGCGCCTCGGCGGGCGCGTCGTGGTCTCCGCGCGATGGGTCATCGCCGATCGGCGCCACGAGCGGACGCGATTGGGCGACGTCGTCGTCGAGGATCTTGCGCGGCAGCCGGGCTACGACGGGCTGGTCGTGGCGTTGCGCCGCGCCCTCGAGAAAGTCTGCGACGATGTCGTCGCAGACGCCCGCAACCTGCAGCCTGCCGACTGAGGCCGAGCTGACCCTCGGCTGCGGCCGATCGACCGGGCGACGCGACGGACGTGCGCGTTCAGCGGCGTTCCCAGTGTCCCGGGACCATGCGCCATCCGGGGCCTTCGCGCACCCACTGGTGGGCGACCCAGACGTGGCCGGCGCGTGGCTCGGCCCAGTGTCCCGGAACCCAGACGTGGCGTTCGCCGACCCAGTTCCAGTAGCCGCCGATCCAGACGTAGCCGGCGACCGGCGGGGCGCCGATGACCTCGACCTGCGGCGGAGGCGGCGCGGTCATCACGACGGCGGGGGCGGCGACGGCGACGCGCGGCGGCGTCACGACGCAACCGGAAAGGTCCAGCGCCAGTGCGCTTGCGGCCAGCACGGTCGCCAGCCGGCGGTTTGAAAGGTTCATCTTCTTCGGCTCGTCGGTTTCGATGTCGATCGCGCCAAGCGCGACACGGAACGAATCTAGCGGCTTGCGCGGTCCGCGTCCGTAACTTTTTGAAATCGACTGTGAGAGGAAGATGCAGGCCGTCCGTCAAGGCCCGTCGAGGCCTCGGACCTTGCGTCGCAGCGGAAAGATCGGCAGGTCGACGCGCTTCGCGACGAGGCCCCACAGTCCGTCCTTCGCGAGAAGCACGACAAGCATCGTCAGGATGCCGAGCACGATCATGTAGATGCTGCCCAGGTCCGAAAGCCATTCCCTCAGCGCGAAGAAGATGATCGTTCCGACCAGCGGGCCCTCGAGGGTACCGATGCCGCCGATCACGACGATGAAGAGCGCGGTCGTCGACCATTCGATCGAGAACGCGGAGTCGGGCGAGACGCGCAGCTTCGTGACGAAGATCAGCGCGCCGATCATCGCGCAGCCTGCCGCAGCCGCCACGTAGACGAGCAGCTTGACCCGCCGCACGTCGATTCCGAGGCTCTGCGACGAACGTTCGCTGTCGCGCACCGCGACCAGCGCGAGGCCGTGGCGCGAGCGCAGCAGCGCGTAGATGCCCAGCATCGAACCGACGCCGAGGACGAGCGCCACCCACAGCGTCATCGCGTCGCGCCAGTCGATCGACATGCCGCGCACCGCATTGGCGATCGATACGCCGGAGCCGCCGCTCACGAAAGGCATGTTCGCCATGACGAGGCGGAAGACCTCGGCCGCGACCCACGTGCCGACCGCGAACTGCGCGCCGCGCAGCCGGAACAGCAGCGGCGAGATCGCGACGGCGACGACGGCGCCGACGATCCCGGCCAGCGGGACGATCGCGAAGACGTTCAACCCGCCATGCAGTCCGAGCGTCACCAGGCTGTAGGCGCCGAGGCCGACGAAGGCCTGCTGGCCGACCGACAGCAGGCCCCCGTAGCCCGCCAGCAGGTTCCACATCTGGGCCAGCGCAAGCAGGTAGAGGAATTCGGTGACCAGGCGCAACTGGTCGCGCTCGGCCCACCACGGCATCGCGGCGATGCCGACGACAAGGATCGCCGCGACGACCGCGGCGACGAAGCTGACGCGGTTGCCGCGCGTGACGGCCACCCCGGCAAAGGGAGCATCGGCGTCGCGGGTGGGTGCCGACGGGTCGTTCATCGATCGCGCGTCTTTGGAAACAGCCCTTGCGGGCGCAGGGAAAGGACCAGGAAAAAGGCGAGGTGTCCGAACAGCACGCCCCAGCCTGGGTTCAGCTTCGCGCCGACGGCTTGGGCGACGCCGAGGATCACGCCGCCGGCGACCGTTCCCCAGACCGAGCCGAGGCCGCCGATGATGACGGATTCGAACGAGTAGAGCAGGCGAGCCGGTCCGTCGGTCGGTCCGATCGTCGTGCGCATCACGAGAAAGACGCCGGCGAGCGCGACGACGGCACTTGCGACGGCCATCGCGAGCGCGTAGATATGGTGCCGGTCGATCCCCATCAACTGCGCGGTCCCCGGGTCGTCGGATGTCGCGCGGAACGCCCGGCCGACACGCGTATGCCGGAACAGCCATTGAACGGCGGCGATCGTCGCCAGCGCGGCGCCCATCGCGATCATCGGGAGCACGCCCAGGCCGATCTGGCCGCCGAGGTCCAGCGTCGCGGTGGACAGTCCGCCGGTGTCGAGGCCCCGTACGTCGGCGGAAAAGACCGCCAGCAGCGAATTCTGGATCACGATCGAAAGGCCGAAGGTAAGCAGCAGCGGCCGCATCGGATCGCCGCCGAACGTGCGGTTGAAGACCAGGCGTTGCGCGGCGTAGCCGAGCGCCGCCAGCGCCGGCACGACGATCAGCGCGGCGACGAACGGCGGGGCGCCGAGCGCCGAGGCGACGGCGATCGCGGCGTAGCCGGCGAAGACGATCATGTCGCCGTGCGCGATGTTGATCATCCGCATCACGCCGAACGACAGCGACAGGCCGGCGGCGAACATCGCGTACAGGCCGCCGAGCAGGACGCCTTGCAGGATGGTGTTGATCCACTCCGCCATGGGTCAGGAACCGAAGTAGGCGAGCGTGATCTGCTCGCGCGTGAGTTCGCCGGGGATGCCTTCGAGCGCGACGCGGCCCTCCTGGAAGCAGGCGACGCGGTCGGCGACCTTCAGGGCCTGGCCGATGTCCTGTTCGACGAGAACGATCGCCATGCCTTCGGCGCGGATCTGCGGCAGCGTGCGATAGATGTCACGCACGACGACGGGCGCCAGCCCGAGCGAGATCTCGTCGCACAGCAGAAGCTTCGGATTGGCCATCAGCGCGCGGCCGACGGCCACCATCTGCTGCTGGCCGCCGGACAGTTCGGTGCCGTTGCGCAGGCGGAACTCGCGCAGGATGGGGAACAACGCGTAGACGCGCTGCAGGTTCCACGGCCCGGCGCGGCGCGAGTAGCCTCCGATCAGCAGGTTCTCCTCGACGTTCAGGCTGGGGAACAGCATGCGTCCTTCCGGCACCATCGCCATGCCGGCGGCCGCGACCCGCTGCGCCGGCCAGCCGTCGAGCGCCTGGCCGTCGAAGCGCACGTTGCCCTGTGACAGCGGAAGCTGGCCCGCGATCGCGCGCAGGAACGTCGTCTTCCCGGCGCCGTTGGCGCCGATGATCGCGACGGCCTCTCCCGGCTCGACGCGGAAGTCGATGCCATGGAGCGCCTGGAAGTCGCCGTAGCCGGCGCGGATCGCGCGGGCTTCCAGCAGGCTCATCTGGGCCTCATTCGACGTCGATCCCCATGTAGATCTCCTTCACCGCTGGGTCGGCCATCACGGCGGTCGGTTCGCCCTCGGCGATGCGGCGGCCGAAGTCCAGTGCGAGCAGGCGCCCGACGATGGCGGTCAGCGCATGGACGATGTGCTCGATCCAGAGGATCGTGACGCCTTCCTCGCGAATCGAGCGGATCGTCGCAAGCAGTTCGTGCACCTCGTGCTCGGTCAGGCCGCCGGCGATCTCGTCGAGCAGCAGCAGCGTCGGGCGGGTCGCGAGCGCCCGTGCCATCTCGAGCCGCTTGCGGTCGAGCAGCGGCAGCGCGCCGGCCACCCGATTGGCCTTCGAGGCGAGCCCGGTCCGCTGCAGCACGCGCAGCGCGACCGGTTGCGCCGCGCGTTCGCCGATCCCGCCGCCGAACATCGCGCCGACGAGGACATTCTCGTAGACACTGAGCCCGACGAAGGGATGCGGGATCTGGTAGGAGCGGGCAATGCCGGCACGACACCGCGCCGCCGGCGACAGCGTGGTGACGTCCTGGCCGCAGAACGTGATGCGGCCGGCGTCGGCGACCGAATCCCCGGCGATCAGGTTCATCAGCGTCGTCTTTCCGGCGCCGTTGGGACCGATGATGCCCAGTGCCTCGCCGCGGCTGACCGCCAGCGACAGGCCGTCAGTCACGCGCAGCGAGCCGTAGCTCTTGCTGACCGCATCGAGTCGAAGCAGCGTCTCGCCGGGCGCGACCTCCGGATGCCCACGAACCATCGCGAGGCCCGATCAGGCGATCGGCTTCAGCGCGCCGCCCAGCGGGATGTTGCTCGCCTGGCTGTTCTCGACGATCACGAGGTCCAGGTCCTTGCCCTTGCGCTGCCACTGGCCGCCGACGAGCGGGGTCTTCGACACGCTCGGGACCGGCCCCTTCTGGAAGTTGACCGGACCGACGATCGTCGCGAGGTCCGTCGCGCGCAGCGCGTCGCGAATCGCCTTCGGGCCCTTGCCGCCGGCCTGCTTCAGCGCGGCGAGCGCGACCTCGAACAGCGAATGCTTGAACCCGAGCGGCATCGACCACGGCTTGCCGGTTGCCTTCATGTACGCGGCGCCCAGTTCCGCCGAGGTCTGGCCCGTCAGCGACGACTTGAAGGGGTGCTGCGGCGACCACCAGACCTCCACGGAAAGCCCTTCTGACCGGGGGCCGAATGCCGTGACGGCGGCGGGAAACTCGGTCGCCTTCCCGACCGTCACGATCTTCGGCTTGAAGCCCTGCTGCGCCGATTGCGACCAGAAATTGCCGAAATCCGGCGGCGGCACGACACCGGTGACGATCTCGACGCCGGCCTTCTTGAATTCGGTGATGTACGCGGTGAAGTCGTCCGCCGGGCTCTGGTAGCGGCCCTTGTCGATGAACGTCAGCTTGCGCGCGCCGGCCACCGAAGGGAAGCCGATCTTCGCGTCGCCCCAGGCGTTGCCGTCCGGATCGTTCGGCCACAGGGCGCCGACGACCCGGTTGGTCGGCAGCTTGTCCCAGATCCCGGTGTAGACCGCGATGATGTCTTCCAGGCCCCAGAAGAAGTGGTTCGTCCATTCGAAGCCCTTCTTCGGGTCGCCACCGCGGCCGAAGAAGTGCGGCTGCCATGGCGTGTCATTGGTCACGCATGGCATGCCGTTCAGTTCGCACTGGTCGGCGACCGGGTTCGTCGTCTCCGGCGTGCAGCCGGAAATCACGATGTCGACCTTGTGCTTCAGGATCAGTTCGGAGGTGACCTCGGCGGCACGGCTTGAATTGGACTGCGAGTCCTTGTAGATGATCTCGACCGCGTAGTTCGTCCCGCCGGCCTTGATCCCGCCGTCGAGCAACTTCTTCATTTCCGCAAGCGTGAACGGGTCGGGTTCCGCGAAGACGGCCAGCGGCCCGGTCTGCGGCGCGACATAGCCGATCTTCAAGGTCGTGGCCGCGTGGACCCATGGCGCGTGGACGATCGATGCCGCGGCGGCGGCCGATCCGCCGATCCGCTTCAGCGCGTCGCGGCGGCCCGCGGATTCCGGGGCGGCGCCATCCAGGGATTTGTTCGTGTCGGTCATTCGCTTGTCTCCTCGCATCGTTTTGTGGTGGGCGGCACCGCGCAGGGCGTGGGCGCGGCTTGATTCGGGAATATCGCGGGTCAGCGTCCGAGGTCCTTGGCGCTGACGCCGGCGATTCCCCAGTTTTCCTTCGGCATCTCGTGGATCCAGACGCGGACGCTTTCCTTCGGCGCACCCACGGCGTCGATCAGCGCCTGCGTGACCTTCTCGATCACGGCGCGCTTCTGGTCCGCGGTCCGGCCTTCCAGCATGTAGATCTGTGCGAATGGCATGCCAAGCTCCCGGTGATGGTCAGACGAACCGCAGGCCGGTGCTGCCCAGCCCCTGCACGCGCAGCGTGACGTTGTCGCCGGCCTTGACGGCGACAGCTTCGGTGATGCCGCCGGAAAGGATCAGCGTGCCGGCCGGGATCTCCTGGCCGCGCGCGCCGAGGTGGTTGGCGAGCATCGCAATGGCGGCGGCCGGGTGACCCAGAACGGCGGCGCCGGCGCCGAATGCGACCGGTTCGCCGTTCTTCTCCATCACGATCCCGATCGTCCGCAGGTCCAGCCCGTCGACCCGGGACGGCTGCCCGCCCACGACGAACCGGGCGGCCGACGTGTTGTCGGCGACGACACTCTTCAGGTCGAACTTGAAGTCGCGATACCGGCTGTCGATCACTTCGATGCCGGGAATCACGAAGTCGGTCGCGGCGAGCACATGGGCGATGTGGCAGCCCGGCCCGCGCAGCGGCCGCGACGTGACGAATGCGATCTCCGGCTCGACCTTCGGGTGGATCAGTTCGCTCGCCTTGCACTCGGAGCCGTCGGCCACCGCATAGTCGTCGGTCATGAAGCCGAAGACCGGCGTGCTGACGCCCATCTGCTTCATCTTGGCGTGCGACGTCAGGCCGGCCTTCAGGCCGGCGCGGCGCAGCCCGCGGGCGAGCTTGCGGCGCAGGATTTCGTCCTGGATCGCATAGGCGTCGTCCCAATCCATCTCCGGGTGCCGGTCCGTGATCTTCGGCGTGTCCCGCACCTCGAGCTGGCACGTCTCCAGGTGCTCCGCCAGCCCGGCGATGGTCTGCGCGTCGAGCTTCATGCGGCTTCCTTCTTCCGGGCGCGCGACAGCGTCAGCGCGGTGTCCTCGATCATGTCCTCCTGGCCGCCGACCATCCCGCGGCGCCCGAGTTCGACGAGGATCTCGCGCGCGCTGATCCCGTACTTCTTCTCGGCGCGCTTCGCGAAGAGCAGGAAGCTGGAATAGACGCCGGCGTAGCCCAGCGTCAGCGAGTCGCGGTCGATCCTGATGACATGGTCCATGATCGGGACGACGCGGTCCTCGGCGACGTCCTGGATCTTGAAGACGTCGACGCCGGTCTGGATCCCCATGCGATCGCAGACGGCCACGAAGACTTCCATCGGCGTGTTGCCGGCGCCGGCGCCGAGCCCGGCGGCCGCGGCATCGATGCGGGTCGCACCGGCCTCGACGGCGGCAATCGAATTGGCCACGCCCATCGCCAGGTTGTGGTGGCCATGGAATCCGAGTTCGGTTTCCGGCTTCAGCGCCGCGCGCACGGCGCCCAGCCGCGCCTTGACGTCCTCCGGCAGCATGTAGCCGGCGGAGTCGGTCACGTAGATGCAGTTGGCGCCGTAGCCCTCCATCAGCCGCGCCTGGGTCACGAGTTTCTCCGGACTGGCCATGTGGGCCATCATCAGGAAGCCCACCGTGTCCATCTCCATCCTGCGCGCCATCGTGATGTGCTGTTCCGAGACGTCGGCCTCGGTGCAGTGCGTCGCGACGCGGATCGTATGGACGCCGAGCTCGCGCGCCATCTTCAGGTGGTCGACGGTGCCGATGCCCGGCAGCAGCAGCGCCGAGACCTTGGCCCGTTTCATCAGGGGGATCACGGCGCCGAGGTATTCCTCGTCGGTGTGCGCCGGGAAACCGTAGTTGACCGAGCTGCCGCCGAGCCCGTCGCCGTGCGTCACTTCGATCAGCGGCACGCCGGCCTCGTCGAGTCCGGTCGCGATGTCCTTCATCTGCTCGAGCGTCATCAGGTGGCGCTTCGGGTGCATCCCGTCGCGCAGCGTCATGTCGTGGACGGCGATCTTCCTGCCTTTGAGGTCCATGGTCGTCTTCCTCAGGCTGCTACCGGTTCGAGCGTCAGCGTGCCGCCGAGGATCTCCTCGGCGAACATCTCGGCCGTGCGGGCCGCCGCGGCCGTCATGATGTCGAGGTTCCCGGCGTACTTGGGCAAATAGTCGCCGAGGCCCTCGACCTCCATGAAGACCGAGACGCGGTTGCCATCGAAGACCGGGCCGTTGACGAGGCGGTAGCCCGGCACGTAGCGCCGCACCTCCGCGATCATCTTCTGGACCGAGTCCTCGATCGCGGCGACGTTCGGCTTGTCGACGGTGAGGCAGTGGATCGTGTCGCGCATGATCAGCGGCGGATCGGCCGGGTTGATGATGATGATCGCCTTGCCCTTGCGTGCGCCACCGACCTCCTCGACCGCACGCGCCGTCGTGCGCGTGAACTCGTCGATGTTCTTGCGCGTCCCGGGGCCGACCGAGCGGCTGGACACCGTCGCCACGATCTCGCCGTACGCGACCGGCTGCACGCGGCTCACGGCGGCGACCATCGGCACGGTCGCCTGGCCGCCGCACGTGACCATGTTGACGTTCATTTCGCGCTTGCCGAGGTGCTGCTTGAGGTTCACCGGGGGCACGCAGAACGGGCCGATCGCCGCCGGCGTCAGGTCGATCATCATGACGCCGAGCGCATTGAGCTTGCGGCTGTTCTCCGCGTGCACGTAGGCGGACGTGGCGTCGAACGCGATCTGCACGCCGTCGGCCACGACGTGCGGCACCAGGCCGTCGACGCCCGCGGCCGTCGTCCTGATGCCCATGTCACGCGCGCGCTTCAGGCCGTCGGATTCCGGGTCGATGCCGACCATCCAGGCCGGCTCCAGCACCGGGCTGCGGCGCAGTTTCGCGAGCAGGTCGGTGCCGATGTTGCCCGGCCCGATCAGCGCGCACTTGATCTTCTTCATCAGGGATCCTCAGTTGAAGCGCACCGAGCAGCAGCCAAGGCCGCCGATCGAGACGCGGAAGTTGTCGCCCTTCGTCGCCGGGAACATCGCGGCGAGCGCGCCGGACAGCACGATCTCGCCGGCCTTCAGGCCGATGCCGAGGCGTCCGAGCGTGTTGGCGAGCCAGGCGACCGCGTTCAGCGGCGAGCCGAGCGCCGCGGCGCCGGCGCCGGTCGCGACGATCTCGCCGTTCTTCTCGAAGACCATCCCGCAGGTCGACAGGTCGACATGCCGCGGATCGATCGCGCGATCGCCGAGGACGAAGACGCCGCAGGACGCGTTGTCGGCGACCGTGTCGCAGATCTTGATCTTCCAGTCGCGGATCCTGGAGTCGACGATCTCGAAGCAGGGCAGCACGCATTCGGTCGCCGCCAGGACGTCGGCGTTGCCGACGCCAGGGCCCATCAGGTCGCGCTTGAGCAGGAAGGCGATCTCGCCTTCCGCCTTCGGCTGGATCAGCGTCGTGGCGTCGATCGCCTCGCCCTCGTTGACGATCATCTCGTCGAGCAGGTAGCCGAAGTCGGGCTGGTAGACGCCCAGCATGTTCATCACGGCGCGCGAGGTCACGCCGATCTTCTTTCCGACCACGCGCGCGCCGCCCTGGAGCCGGCGCCCGATCATCCGCTGCTGGATCCGATAGGCGTCGGGGATCGTGATGTCGGGATGGCGATTCGTGAGCGGCTCGACGACGCTGCGGTTGCGCAGCGCGTCGTACAGCTCGTCGCCGAGTTGCAGGATCGTGGCGTCGTTCATTCAGTTCCCTTGCATGGCGTCCGCCTCCGCGAGGAACGCGTCGACGAGACGATTGAATCGTTCGCTGTGCTCGATCTGGGTCCAGTGGCCGCAGTGCCCGAAGACGTGGAGCTGGCAGTTGGGGATCCACGCCGACAGCGCCAGCGAGTTCGACAGCGGAATCACGCGGTCCTCGCGCCCGTGGACGACGAGCGTTTCGTGCGGGATCTGCCGGATCGATGCCTCCGGGCTGGCCAGCGCGTCGACCCAGCGCTGCCGAGGCGCCGGGAACATCGCGGAAAAGGCTTCCTGGAAACCGGGGCGAACGCTGGCGGCGTAGCGCAGCTGCGCCAGTTCATCGGTGACGAGGCGGCGATCGTAGGCGAAGATGTCGAGGAGGGCGCGCATCGCCTCCAGCGACGGCGAATAGCCCCAGACCGCGTCGAGCCCCGGCGTGATTTCGAACGGAACCCCGACGCTGCCCATCAGGACGAGCCGGCGCACTCGACCCGGATGCCGGATCGCGATCGCGAGCGCGAGCGCGCCGCCGAAGGAATTGCCGACGAGGTCGGTGCGCTCGATGCGCAGCGCGTCGATGAGCCCGACCGCCTGGCGGACCCAGGTGTCCATGTCGTAGCGCTGTCCTGGCGGCCGGTCGCTGAAGCCGAACCCGACCATGTCGGGCGCGATGACGCGTGCCCGCCGCGACAGCGCAGGGATCACGAGGCGCCAATTGGCCCAGGCGGAGACGCCGGGCCCGGAACCGTGGATCAGCGTGACCGGCGGGCCCTCGCCGACGTCGTGATAGTTGGTCCGAATGCCGCCCGCGACGATCGAGCGGCCGATCTCCGGGTTCGGCGTCGCGGAAGGCGACCCGGCTGCCGTGGGCGATCTGGTGGCGTATGCGTCGTTCATGCCGGCCTACAGCTTCACGCAGACGTTCTTGAGTTCGGTATAGAACTCCAGCGAATGCACGCCTCCTTCGCGCCCGATGCCGGACTGCTTGGCGCCGCCGAACGGCGTGCGCAGGTCGCGCAGGAACCAGCTGTTGACCCACGACAGGCCGACCTGCATGCGCTGCGCGACGCGATGAGCCCGCGCCAGGTCGCGGGTCCAGATCGCGGTCGCGAGGCCGTATTCGTTGTCGTTGGCCTTCGCGAGGACTTCCTCCTCGGTATCGAAGGGCGCGACGTGGCAGCACGGTCCGAAGATCTCCTCCTTGATGACGCGGGCGTCCTCCGGCAGGCCGGTCCAGATCGTCGGCTGGATCCAGCTGCCGTCGGCGAGTTCGCCTTCCATACGCGGCGCGCCGCCGCCGGTCACGACGGTCGCTCCCTCCTGGACGGCGAGGCGGTAGTAGGAAAGGACCTTGTCCTGGTGCTCCTTGCTGATCAGCGGTCCCATCCCGGTCGCCGCGTCGTCCGGTCGACCGAGCTTCAGGCCTTCGGCGCCGCGCTTCAGCGCCGCGACGAAGCGCTCGAACAGCGGGCGCTCGACGTAGACGCGCTCAGTGCCGAGGCAGACCTGGCCGCAATTCGCGAACACCGAACGCATCGTGCCTTCGATGGCCGCGTCGAAGTCGCAGTCGGCGAAGACGATCGCGGCGTTCTTGCCGCCCATCTCCAGGCTGACCGGCCGCGCGCCCTTTGCCGCGGCTTTCATGATCACTTCGCCGGTGCGGGTCTCGCCGGTGAACGTGATCGCGTCGACCTTCGGGTGCGTCGTGACGAATTCGCCGGCCGACTCGGGCCCGAAGCCGTGAACGACGTTGTAGACCCCCTTCGGGATGCCGGCGGCGTTCATCACCTCGCCGAGCAGCGCGGCCGTCTGCGGCGTCTCCTCCGAGGGCTTGACGACGACCGCGTTGCCGCAGGCCATCGCCGGCCCGACCTTCCACGTCATCAGCAGCAGCGGAAGGTTCCAGGGGCAGATGACGCCGACGACGCCGACCGGCGAGCGGTAGCCGTAGTTGATCGCCGTGCGGCCATCGGGGGTTGCCATCTCGAAGAATTCGGTCGGGACGTTCTTGACGACGTCGGCGAAGATCTTGAAGTTGGCGGCGCCGCGCGGGATGTCGAGGTGCCGCGCGAGGCTCATCGGCTTGCCGGTGTCCTCGCATTCGGCGGCGAGGAAGTCGTCGAAGCGCTTGTTGATGCCGTCGGCCAGCGCGTAGAGGCGCTCGACGCGTTCCGCGATGGTCATCGCGCCCCACGGTCCGCGCAACGCGCGGCGCGCGGCGGCCACCGCCGCGTCGACTTCGGCCCGGCCGGCCTCGTGGACCTGCGCGACGACGTGACCCGTGACCGGCGAGCGCTTCTCGAAGGTCCGCATCGTCGCGACGTATTCGCCGTCGATGAAATTGCGAATCTGCTTCATGTCCTTCTTCTTCCCGTATCAAGCCAGGCCGATGGCGGCCAGTCCGGCGCGTGCGCACGCCTCGTCCTGTTCCGCCGAGCCGCCGGAAACGCCGATGCCGCCGATGCGCTGGCCCGCTTCGACGATCGGAAGGCCACCGCCCAGGACGACGAGGCGAGGCCGCAGCGGCAGCCCGGTGCGCAGGGCGTCGTCGTGGCCGATCGCGCCCATCCAGGCCGAGGTCGGGAAGCCGAACCCGGCCGCGGTGTAGGCCTTGTCGATCGCGATGTCGATCGAATGCAGGAATGCCCCGGGCATCCGCAGGAACGCGGCGAGAACGCCGGAGGCGTCGGTCACCGCCGCGTTGACGAGAATGCCGAGGGAATCCGCGTGCGCGACCGCGGCGCGCACCGCGATCGCCGCGGCGTCGGCCGAGATGGCGCGCTGCGCGACGCTGCACGACGCGGCGGCAGGGTGTCCTGTCATCGAATCCGTCCCATGCTTCGTGAAGTCGTCCGGTGCGGGCCGGGCGGCGACCGCCCGGTCCCGCCCGCCCCGGTGTTGCCGGCGCCCTCGATCTCAGGTCACGACCGACAGGAAGCGATCGTTCAGCTTGCGGTCGTGATAGAAGATCGCCGGTCCGATCTCGTCCCAGGTCCAGGTGATCGGCTTGTTGTCCGGGTACGTCGAGTAGCCGCCGCAGAACGTCTCGAACCGGTTGCCCGAGGGGTCGAAGGCGTAGATCGTCGTTCCGCGCGTGATGCCGTGGCGGGTCGGCCCGATGTCGATCGACACCTTGTTCATCGACATGATGTCGGCGGCGCGCAGCACGTTGTCCCACGTCTCGATGAAGAACGCGACGTGGTGCAGCTTGCCGTCCTCGTTGTGGCGAACGAGCGCGATGTCGTGGGCCTTCGTCGAGCACGAGAGCCAGATCGCGAGGTCGGTCTTGCCGTCCTCCAGCTTCGCGTGCTCGACCAGGTAGAAGCCGAGCACGTCGGTGAAGACCTTGTGCGCGCCGTCGAGATCCTTGCCGTACAGCAGGCAGTGGTCCATGCGGACCGGCGCGATCCCGCGCTGCGAATCCGGGGTCCACGGGTTCGGGTTGACGTACGTCTGGCCGTTGCCGATGTCCTTCTTGTAGGCGTACAGCTCGATCAGGTGGCCGGTCGGAAGCTCGAAGCGGACGCGCTCCCCGGTTTCCAGCATCTCGCCTTCCGGAATGCGCTCGGTCTTGATCCCGTAGGCGCGGAGGTCGGAGTCGAGCTTGTTCAGCGTCTGCGGGCTGTCGACCTTGAACGCGAACTGGTCGATCCCGGCGCGGTCCGCCTGGCGCAGCACGAGGCTGTTGTGGTCGCGCTCGTCCCAGCACTTGAAGTAGACGCGGCCCGCCTTGTCGCGCCCCGTCTCGACCAGGCCGAGCACGTCGCGGTACCAGCGGGCCGATTCGTTGATATCGAGCACCCGGATCTGGGCGTGTCCGGGGCGAAGCACACCTGTCATCGCCATCTTTTCGTCTCCTTCGTTAACTGCGATCAACTGCGATGGAGGACTCGTCGTCACGCGCGGGGCGGACGACGGCCTTTCGGAAAGCGCCGATCACGCGCAGCGTGATGTCGCTCGTCGGGCGGGCGCGGCACGCCAGGATGCGTCCGGCGGCCTCGTCCTCGACGGATACGTGGTCCCGGCTCATCGGCCGGGTGACGAACGTGCCCTCGACGACCTGCACCTTGCAGACGCCGCAACCGCCGCCGCGGCAACCGACGGGGATGCCCTTGCGCCCGAGCGCCTCCATGCCCTCGAGCAGCGAGCGCGTGTCGGCGCAGGGGTAGGTCGAACCGTCATCCTGGATCGTGATCTTGTGCATCGGCATGGCGTCGACGACGGGGCCGCTCAGATCTTGCGGAACAGCGGGCTGCGCAGCTGCTGCTGCGCGTCGGCCGCCGACAGGAACTTCTCGGTGTAGATGTCGCGCTCGAAGAGGCGCCCCTGCATCAGCGTCGTGATGCAGGCGTCGATCATGGCCGGCGGGCCGCAGAGGTAAGCCTTCATCCCGCGGAAGTCGTTGCCGAAGTGCGCCTTCGCGGCCTCGTGGACGAAGCCGCGCGCCCCGGTCCAGCCGCTGTCGGCCGGCTCGTCGGACAGCGTCGGCACGTAGCTGAACTGCGGATGCCGCGCCGCCAGGCGCTCGAACTCGTCGTGGTGGTACAGCTCGGCGCGGTTGCGCGCGCCGTTGACGAGCGTGATCGGCAGCGAACTGCCGTCGCCCAGCAGGTCCAGAATCATCGAGCGCGGGCTCGACAGGCCGGAGCCGCCGGCGAGGAACAGCGACGGCAGAGCCGCCGACTTGCGGACGAAGAACCGCCCGTACGGTCCGGAGAAGCGGACCTTGTCGCCGGCCTTCAGGTGGCCGTGGATCCAGCTCGTCACGTGGCCTCCGGCGACGAGCCGGACGTTCAGCTCGACCAGGCTGCCGTCGGCCGGCGAACTCGCGATCGAGAACGCGCGCGGCGCCGGGTCGGCCGGCGCGCGCAGGTTGACGTACTGCCCGGCCTGGAAGTCGATCCGTTCGCCGCGGTCGAGCTTCAGCCAGACGCCGCGGATTGTCGGCGTGAGATTCTCGATCCGCGCGACGGTCGCTTCGTAGTCGTGAACCGGCAGGTTGCGCGCGTCCGGTTCCTGCTCGATGTCGGCCTCGATCGTGACGTCCGATTGCGGCACCGCGCAGCAGGCGAGGCACTTGCCTTCGTCGCGCTCGTAGTCCATCAGCGCGAAATTGCTGGCCTCCCCGTGCTCGATCTCGCCGTCGACGACCTGCACCTTGCAGGTCGCGCACAACCCGTGGCAGCAGGCGTGCGGGAGGTAGATGCCGGCGCGCAGCGCGGCGTCGAGGAGGGTCTGCCCCTCCTCGACGACCAGCGACTGGCCGAGCGGTTCGATCGTCAGCGTGTGGCTCATCGCGCCCGCCGGTACCGACTCAGTGGAACGATCCGCCGATCCCGGCCAGGCCGGGCGTGCGGAAGCGGATGACGTCCTTGTGGCCGAGTCCGTTGTCCGCCAGCGACTTCTCGTAGTCCGGCTTCCACGGCTTGCCGGACCTGAACCACTCCGCCTTCGCCCAATCGATCTTCGCGAAGTCCGGGTGGGCGCCGTAGACGCCCTGCAGCGGGCCCTTGAGCATGTCGCCGAACTTCAGCACCGGCGGCAGTGGCAGGCACACCGGCGCGCAGATCATCAGGTGGTCCTCCCAGCCGATGTACAGCAGCGGGGCAGGGAACTTGTCGACGGAATCCACGGGGGCGAACTCGTACTTCCCCACGGCAGCGACGGACATGTGGCGTCTCCTTGGTCTGTGGTTTCGAGTGGAAAGGGCTCAGTTGCCCTTCGCCAGTTCGTGCCAGGCGTCGAAGTTCTTCTTGTCGGGCGACCCCTCGTAGTCGAGGTTGTCGCGCCCGAACTCGATCCGGTACCAGCGCAGCACCTCGGCGAGCGGATTGAAGTCCGGCTTCGTCGGGTCGGCGTCCGGCGGAAAGCAGTGGCCCTGGTAGATCTGGTGCACCGGCAGCCAGCTCTGGACATACTTCTGCGGCTCGTTGTCGAAGATCTCCTTGCAGCCGTCGGAGCAGAAGTGGTACTTCATGCCGTGGTAGGTCGACTCGCGGTAGCAGATCTTCGACGGGTCGCCCGGCTCGGTGAAGAACATCGGGATCTGGCACGTCTGGCACAGCATCGGCAGCGTCGTGTTGTAGAACCGCCGCCCCTCCTTGGCCTCGGCGGCGTAGTGCTGCCACAGCGGCCGGTAGTAGCGGTCGAACGATTCCGGGTATTTCGCCGACAACCAGTCCATGTCCTTCTCGCCGGGGCACCACGTGTGGAACGGGGCCGCGGCGCCGTAGTTGTAGAACACGTTCCACGCCTGGTGCGACAGGTGGTCCTTGTCGTCGCAGGCCTGCTTCCAGCCTTTCGGCACGCGGATGCCGTAGCGCGCGAGGTCGGCGAACAGCGCGCCGCCGTTCTGCTCGGCGTAGATCTCCCAGGCCTCCTTCCAGCTCATCACGCGCTTCGGAAGCATGTAGTCCATCATCATCGCGACGAGGGTCAGCACGCGATAGCCGCGCCAGAACCACTTGTCGATCCAGCGCTGCACGATCGGCAGGTTGTCCGGGTCCTGCTCGAGGATGAACTTGATGATCTCCAGCCCGAGCGTCATGTGGCGCGACTCGTCGCTCTGCGCCGAGAAGCCGAACGCCATCGCGCCCATGTCGCCGTTGTAGGCGGCGCCGGAGATGAACGGCACGAACAGCAGGTTCGTGAGGACGTACTCGAACGCGAAGCCGATCGCGATCATGAACTCGAACGGCCCGGAGGTGATCGCGTCGTCGAAGAACGACTTCGGAACCGAGAGGTACCAGACGCGGTCGTGCTGGTGGCGCCAGTTCTGGAACCCGTTGTAGAAGCGGTTGTAGTTCGACAGCGAATGGATCTGCGTCTGCGCGTGGCGGATCTCGTCGAGCGACTGCATCAAGCAGGCGACCCGCGGCCCGGCGCCGGGGAACGCGCGCCCGACGTGCGCGAAGCCGCGGTGCGCCATGTACTCCAGCGGCGTGACGCCGGTGAGGAAGAGCTTCAGCGTATTGATGTAGCGCGCGTCCGTGACGCCGAGGTGGCCGTTGTTCTGGTTGAACGCGTCGATGATCGCGTAGAGCTTGCGCTCCTTCTCCGCCTGGTACTTCCAGTAGGCGTCCATCGTCATGCGGAACGGATCCTCGAACTTGTCCCAGTCGTGGATCTTGATGCCCTCGTACTCGACGTACGGATAGACGTCCTTCACCGCCTGGTACGTGGGCGTCCAGGCGAGGTCGCGGGTCATCAGGTTGTAGCGGTCCTTGAGACCGAGCTTCTTGGCGACTTTCATGTCCATGACCGGTCTCCTCCTAGTGCTTCCAGCTGAGCGTGAATTCGTCGTCGGTTTCGTCGATATGCCCCGACAGCGTGATCAGGTTGACGTGCAGTTCCTGCAGGTCGAAGGCGCGGCCGATCTGTTCCTCGATCGTGGCGCGGCGGATCACCAGCTGGTCCGGCACGTCGACCTTGACCATCGCCGGCTGCTCGTTGACCGTGGCCGTCGGGTTGTCGGCGAGGATCGCGTCGACGATGCCGCGCGTTTCCTCGTTCCTCTGGAAGGCAATGAAGACGTTCGACATGAGCGTTCCTCCCGGTTTCAGGCGCCGAGGCCGGCCTTGGCCAGCCGGGCGTCGAACTGCGCGGTGCAGCGCTGCAGCGCGGCGTCGCCCTTGTCGCCGAGCGCGAGCTGCGCGACGGGTCCCAGGGCCTCGAGGGCGCGACCGCGCCAGGTGCCGAGCCACTGGACGAGCTGCGCCCGGTTCGTGGCGTTCTCCGCGGCGGCGATGCGCAGGCAGGCGTCGACCCACTTGCTCGTGTCCTCGAACCATTCGCTCTGGAAGCGGGTCAGCATCGCGACGAGCGGACCGGCCTTGGCGGTCAGCGCGTTCTCGACCTCGGTGTAGGCGAGCGGATAAAGCAGGCCGTCGAGCGCCGCGTTCTGCGCCACGAAGAGTTCGAACCAGTCCTTGACGACGAACGTGTCCTCGACGTAGCGGCGCAGCGGCTGCCACGCCGGGGCGGCGAGCCAGGCGTGCTTTGCCGCCTCCAGGTCGCCGAGTTGCCCGAGCGCCAGCCCGAGGCGCGTGACGTACTGCGCGATGCCGAGCTGGTCCATGCCCTGGTAGAGGCACGGCTGCGTGATCGCGGTGCCATAGCCGTAGGCGCACATCGAGGCGCCGTTCATGTTGGCGCCCCAGGCGACGTGCCGCAGCGGCAGGTAGAAGTCGAGCGCAAGCCGGCGCGCGCTGTCGTCGTAGGCTTCGGCGAGGCCGCGCGATTCGACGAAGTCGAAGTCGGCCTCGGCGTTCTCCTGCAGCCGCGCGCGGGACTGGGTATAGGTGCCGTAGTAGAGCTGGCGCGGATCCCTGAACGCGTACCAGTCGCGCATCGTGATCCGCGTGCGCGCCGGGTCGAAGATCTCGTGGGCCGGATCCCAGGTCGGGCGGTAGTGGAAGTTGGCATTGGCCTGGACGTCCATCGTCGCCTCGACGTAGCGCGACGCGGCTTTGTCGCCGCCGAGGCGCGCGGCGATATGGTCGTAGGTCTGCCGCAGCGGAGTGATGCTGACGGTTCGCAGATCGATCTGCATGGCGCTCGGTCTCCTTGTCGTTTCGTCGTTGCCGCGCCGCTCCGGCGCGCCTCAGGGTTCGTGCCGGAAGCGCTTTTCGCGTGCCGCGTGAAGGCTCCAGTCCCATTCGTGCTCGGTGCTGCCCGCGGGCGATTCGGGCAGGCGGCCGTGCGTCGGCGTGACGCCCTGCTGGCGGCAGAACTCATCGAACTGCGCCCGCGGCATCAGCATCTCGACGAACAGCTGCGGTTCACCGACCGCGAATTCGAACTCCACCATGCCGTCCGTGCGCTCCTCGACGACGCGAATGAAGCGTTGCGCGGGGTCGAAGTGGGCGACGGGTTGCGGCATGGCGACGAGGCTCTTGCAAGGATCTTGCCAGGATCTCGAGAAAATATTTAAGAATCGAAATTTATTAAGGGAATCGAGGGATCGGTTTGCTCGATATCAAACTTCGGAGCGCATTTCGGGCTGCTTTCGGGTCCCCATTTCATGCGCCCATCCCGACGAATTACCGGGTGAAGGCGGCTTAATTTGACGATTTGGGCTATCCTCCGCGGCTTGGGTTGATCATTTGATGAACTTCGCCATTTGGGTTTTCGATTGTGCGATACGATACGATTGATGTGAATCTCGAGATTTTGGCATGATGGCACCCATGGCCACCCCATCGGAAGCCCCGTTGAAGTACCCGCCCGACGACGACCTACGGCGGCTGCTGCGCTTCTCGCCGGACGACGGCGCGATCTGGCTCGGCGACCGCCGCATGGTGTTGCTGCACTCGGCCGCGCTGGCGTCGTTGCGGCAGGACCTCGTCGGCTCGGTGGGCCCGGAACATGCGCGCCGGCTCCTGACCCGGATGGGGTATGCCTGCGGGCAGCGCGACGCCGAGTTCGCACAGAAGATCCGCGGCGAGCGGCCGATGAACGAGATGTTCTTCGTCGGGCCGCAGTTGCACATGCTGGAGGGCGCCGCGCGCGTGACGCCGGTCCGGATGGAGTGCGACGTCGCGTCGGGCCACTTCGACGGCGAATTCCGCTGGGACGATTCGTGGGAAGCCTATGCGCACCGGCAGAAATTCGGCGTGGCCGACCAGCCGGCCTGCTGGACGCTGATCGGCTACGCGAGCGGCTACACCAGCGCGTTCATGCGTCGCCTGATTCTGTTCAAGGAGGTCGCCTGCGCGGCCTGCGGCAGCGGCCATTGCGTGATCGTCGGGCGTCCGATCGAGAGCTGGCCCGACGGCGAGGCACACCGCCACTACTTCGAGGATGAATCGCTGCTCCAGCAACTGGAGGCGCTCAGCCTGCAGGTCGAGGCCCTGAAGTCGACGCTGGAGCCGGTGACCGGCGGCGGCACGCTGATCGGCAGCTCGAAGGCGTTCCGGCAGGCCCAGGAACTGCTGGAACGCGCTGCGCGCACGCAGGTCACGGTGCTGCTGACCGGCGAGACGGGCGTGGGCAAGGAGCGATTCGCGCGCGCGCTGCACGAAATGTCCGACCGGGCGGCCGCGCCATTCGTCGCGGTCAACTGCGCCGCGCTGCCGGCCGAGCTGATCGAGGCGGAGCTGTTCGGGGTCGAGAAGGGCGCCTACACCGGCGCGCATGCGGCACGCGCCGGCCGCTTCGAGCGCGCGCACGGCGGCACGCTTTTCCTCGACGAGATCGGCGACCTGCCGCTACCGGCGCAGGCGAAGCTGCTGCGCGTGCTCCAGGAGGGCGAAATCGAGCGTCTCGGCGCCGAGAACTCGCGAAAGGTCAGCGTCCGCCTCGTTGCAGCGACGAACGTCGATCTCGATGCGGCCGTGAAGTGCGGCCGCTTCCGGCGCGACCTGCTGTATCGGCTCAACGTCTATCCGATCAGGATCCCGCCCCTGAGGGAGCGCCCGAGCGACATCGAGCCGCTCGCGCAGCACATGCTGGCGCGTTTCGGCGCGCTGCACCAGAAGCGCGTCGCCGGGTTCGGCGATCGCGCGCTGCTGGCGCTGCACCGCTACGACTGGCCCGGGAACGTCCGCGAACTCGAGAACCTCGTCGAACGTGGCGTGATCCTTGCTGCGCAGGGCGGCAACGTGGAGCTTGAACACATGTTTCCGAACCAGCCGGAGGTGGCGCAGGCCGGCGTCGACCGGCGCGGCCTGCTGGCCACGCTGCCTGCCGATCCGGACCAGGACCTCTGCGCGCGGATCATCGACTGCGGCGTCGGCCTCGACAGGCTCGAGGAACACGTGTTGTCGCTCGCCGTCGAACGCAGCGGCGGCAACCTGTCGGGCGCGGCGCGCCTGTTGGGGATCACGCGCCCGCAGTTGGCCTATCGTCTCAAGCGTCGCCAGGCAGAATGCACCGACGCGTCGCCGCAGCCTCCGGCCGAAGGGATCGCCTGATGTTGCCTTCCGACAAGTTCGCCGCGGCCTTCCACCTGCCGGTCGCCGACGCCCCGCGCACGCTCGTGGAGCGTGCCTATCTCGACCTGCGTCGCAACATCGTCAGCGGCACGCTGGCGCCGGGCGAGCGCCTGCGCGTGGAGCACCTGAAGGACCAGTACCAGGTTGGCGCCGGAACGCTGCGCGAGGCGCTGTCGCTGCTGCTGTCCGATGCGCTGGTGACGGCGGAGGGCCAGCGCGGGTTCCGGGTCGCGCCGATCTCGGTGGCCGACCTGGAGGACCTGACGAATGCGCGCGTGCTGATCGAAACCGAATCGCTGCGGCAGTCGATCCGCCACGGCGATGCGCGCTGGGAGGCGGACCTTGTCGCGGCGTTCCACCTGCTGACGCGCGCCGAGACCCGTCCCGACGGCGTCGACCCGGACGAGTACGAACAGCGCAACAAGGCGTTCCACGAGGCGCTGATCGCGAGCCACCGCTCGCCGTGGAGCAAGTACATGCTGGGCATCCTCTATCGCCACGGCGAGCGGTACCGCAACATCAACCTGCGGCTCACCGCGGCCCATGCCGCCGATCGCGACGTGCATCGCGAACACGAGGAGATCTTCCGCGCGGCGATCGCGCGCCAGGAGGCGCGCGCCGCCCTGGCGCTGGAGGCGCACGTTCGCCTGACCGTGGATATCGTGAAGCATGCGCTGACGGCCGGCGAGACTACCGCGCACGCTGCGTGACGTCCGCCACGCGGAGCCGGCCCGCACGCGGCCGGCCGCCGCCTTATTGCGTGAGGATCGTCTGCGCGATGCGCCGGCAATGCCGTGCGTAGTCGGCGTCCAGGCGCTTCGCGATCGCCTTCTCGAATTCCGGCAGCAGCGCGATCAGGTCGTTCGCGCCGCTGCATTTCTCGATCTTGAGGACGAACAGGAAGGAGCGGAGCCCGAGTTTGTCGGCGACGGTTTCCGTCATGTAGCGCTGGCCTTCGGAGAAGCGGCGCACCGCGATCGCCGGATCCGATTCGTCGGCCTCGGCGCGTCGCGGATCGTTGGCAGCGGCCTCCGACACCGCGACCGGGTCGGGCCGCCGCATGATCTCGATGTAGCCGCCACCCTCGAGGTCATCGAAATGTTCCTCGCGGATTCCGACGCCGCCCAGCAGCGAGTGAATGCGCTGCGCGGTGCGACGCCCGTCGATCAGGATCAGCAAGGGACGAAGCTTCATGTCGACGGTCCGGCGTGTCGTCGTGATTTCGGCGACGCCCAAGTCGGTCTTGCGGTAGATGGCGGTCTTGTCCATGTACGGTTACCTCACCAGTGCAGAACAGTAGGCAGCGCTCATTACTGATTTATGGTATCCGCGAATTCGCGCGACGAAAACCTCGATCACCCGCCGGCCCGCACCGTTGGTCGGCTTGTCCTCGCCGGCTACCGACAGCGGGTGCGCGGCGACGGGTGTCGCGCCCGCGAGGCGCTTCGGCGGCCGGACGATAATGCGCTCGTCATTGACCTGCGGGGGCCCTCATTGAGCGACGACGAAGACCCGGTGACGCCGCCGCCCATGGCTCGGCCGCGCCCCATCGAGCCGCGCCGGCACCCGCTTCCGTGGGCGGAGCCCAAGTCGGAAATCGACGATCCGCAGGCTCGCGCGCGCGTCGATGCGATCCTCGCCAGCCCGGCCTACCGGCAGGCGGACGCCGACGTCGAGTTCCTCGACCTCTACGAGACGCGTGGAATCCGCCTGCAGATCGATTACTTCAAGCCGGAACTGCTGCTGCAGCAGGCCGGCGTCGAGCATACGATCGTCGTCTTCGGCGGGACGCGGCTGCGCGAGCCCGCCGCGGCGGCCCGGCACGTCGAGGAACTGCGCGAGGAATCGGGTTTCCACCCAGGCGATACCGACCTGCGGCGCCGCCTCGCGGTGGCCGAACGTCTCGCCGCGAAGAGCGGTTACTACGAGGTGGCGCGTGAACTGGGTCGGCTGATCGCGGAGTCGGGGAACGGGCCCGGCGACACGCGCGTGATGGTCATGACCGGGGGCGGGCCGGGGATCATGGAAGCGGCGAACCGCGGCACCTACGACGCCGGCGCGAAGTCGATCGGACTGAACATCGCGTTGCCGCACGAGCAGTTTCCGAACCCCTACGTCGCCCCGGAGCTGTGTTTCCGCTTCCACTATTTCGCGCTGCGCAAGCTGCACTTCCTGCTGCGTGCGCGGGCGCTCGTCGCGTTTCCCGGCGGGTACGGCACGATGGACGAGCTGTTCGAGACGCTGACGCTGGTGCAGACGCGCAAGATCCGTCCGGTTCCGGTCGTGCTGGTCGGACGCGACTACTGGCGGCGGGCGATCGACGTCGACTACCTGGTCGACGAGGGGATGATCGATCCGGAGGACCGCGACCTCTTCTGGTACGCCGAATCGGCGTCCGAAATCTGGAATGGAATCCTTGCGTGGCATGCCTCGCGCGGAACGCCCCTGTATCCCATGCCGCTCACGGAAGGTACGCGATGAAGCTTTCGTTCCATGGCGCCGACCGCGGCGTCACCGGCTCGTGCCACCTCCTGGAATGCGCCGGCCGGCGCATCCTCGTCGACTGCGGCCTCTACCAGGGCAGCAGCGAGCTGCACGAGGACAACAGCGCCGCGTTCGGTTTCGAAGCGTCGTCGATCGACCATCTCCTGCTCACGCACGCGCACCTCGACCATTGCGGACGGATTCCGCTGCTGGCGCGGCGCGGATTCCGCGGCGAGATCGTGGCGACCGCGGCAACTCGCGAACTGGCGCGGGTCGTGATGCTCGATTCGGCGCACCTGCAGGAGGAGGAGGCGCGCTATCGCGCGCGTCGCCACCAGCGCCGGCACGGCCGCGCCGCCGCGGTGGCGAGCGAGCCGCTGTACACGACGCTCGATGCGCTCGACAGCCTGGCGTACTTTGGCCGCACGGCGACCTACGGCGAACCGCTGGAACTGGCTCCCGGGATACGCGTCACGTTCGAGGACGCGGGACACATCCTCGGATCCGCCAGCGTGTGCGTCGACGTGGAGGAGGGCTCCGAGCGACGGCGCATCGTATTTTCCGGCGACCTGGGCAATGCCGGGCGGCCGCTGCTTCGGGCGCCCGTCGTGCCGCCTTCTCCGGTCGACGCCCTCGTGCTCGAGACGACCTACGGCGATCGCGTGCACCGGCCGATCGGGCCGACGATCGAGGAGTTCTACCAGGTCGTCGAGCAGACCTTCCGCCGCGGCGGCAATGTCGTGGTCCCGAGCTTTGCGCTCGAACGGGCGCAGGAGATCCTCTTCGTGCTTCGCGAAGGCGTCGAGAACGGGCGCCTGCCGCGGCTGATGCAGGTCTTCCTGGACTCGCCGATGGCGATCTCGGCCACCGAGATTTTCGCGCGCCACCCGGAGTGCTGCGCGCCGCAGGTCGCGCAGATGCTGCAGGCCGGCATCGACCCGTTCCACCTGCCGGGCTTGCACTACACGCGCGATGCCAGCGAGAGCGAGGCGATCAACCGCTTCAGCAGCGGCGCCGTGATCCTGGCGGGCGCCGGCATGTGCAGCGGAGGGCGGATTCGCCACCACCTGCGCCACAACCTGTGGCGCGAGGACTGCAGCATCGTGTTCGTCGGCTTCGCGGCGCGCGGGACGCTGGCCCGGCGGATCATCGACGGCGCGGAAAGCGTCCGGATCTTCGACGAGGACATCCGCGTGCGGGCTCAGGTGCACACGATCAACGGCTTTTCGGCCCACGCCGATCGCGACGAGCTGCTGCAGTGGCATGGACGCCTGAAACCGCGGCGCACATTCCTCGTCCACGGCGAGGAGGACGTGATGCGCGGTTTTGCCTCCCGGCTGGCCGGCGCGCAGGTCGAGATGCCGGAACTCGGCGCGTCCTACGCGATCTAGCTGGCGACGCCGCCGCATCGCGTCGCGCCAGCGTCAAGCCGGTTCGAGAACCTTCGCTTCGCGGGCGACGCGCACCGGCGGAGGCGCTGGCGGCAGGAAGACGTGGCACGCTTGCGGCGGGAATGCGACGCCGACGCGCGCACCCGTCGGGAAATGCTGCCCGTCGGCGGCGACGGCGGCCGCGTGCTGGCCGCTGATGTCCAGGTGCACGATCCGCAGGTCGTCGACGACTTCGCTGCCGAGGACGCGCGCCGGAATGCCGGAGTCGACACCGAGCTCCACGTGCTGCGGACGGATGCCGAGCAGGAAGTCGTCGTGATGGTCCCCGGCCAGCCGGCGCGACAGCGCCGCGGCCAGGGACTCCGGCAGCGCCAGGTCGGGCTTGCCGCGCAGGCGCAGCCCGGCGTCGCTGGCGCCGACGAACATCAGGTTCATCGGCGGCTGCCCGACATAGCCGGCGACGAACGGCGACGCCGGGGCGCCGAAGATCTGCCGTGGCGTCCCGCTCTGCTCGACCTCGCCGCGATTGATCACCGCGACGCGATCGGCCAGCGCCATGGCGGCCGCCTGGTCGCGGGTCACGAGCACCATCGTGGCATCGAGCCGCCAGTGCAGGCTCACGAGCTCGAACTGCAGCTCCATTCGCGTGGCCGGATCGAGATCCGACCAGGGTTCGTCGAACAGCAGGACCCGCGGCTGGCGTGCGCAGGCGCGCGCGATCGCGACGCGAAGTCGTTCGCCGCAGGTGAGTTCGCCGGGGCGCCGCCCCAGCACATCGTCGAGGCGGAGCGTCCGCGCGAGGTCCGCGATCGTCGCGTCGCGCTCGTCGCGCGGGATGCCCGCGAGTTTCAGCGGGTGGGCGATGTTCTGCGCGACCGTCAGCTTCGGATAGAGCGCGTCGCCTTGCGAGACGAGGACGCAGCCGCGTTCGCGCGGCGCCATCGTCGACACGTTGCGCCCGTCGATACGGATCGAGCCCGCATCGATGTCCTCGATGCCGCAGAGCGCTCGCAGGATCGTCGACTTTCCGCTACCCGCGGGGCCGAGGATGACGCTGAATTCGCCGGCGGACACGTCGAGCGAGAAATCCGCGAGGACGGTGCGGTCGCCATACCGCTTTGCCACATGGCGAAATTCGATCAAGGGCATGATGGGCGTGCTTGCGTACTTGCCGAGACCAACCGAGTCTGCAGTTTGCCGGATACGCGCCGCGGCGACAAACATCGGAACGGCCTAGCGTCCCGTCACGCGAGGGGGGAGGTTTCCTACCGTCGCGCGTCGCGAACCCGACCTGCGTGGTTCATTTCGAGGCGACGGCGGGCGGGACTTCGTAGCCGAACGAACGGATCGCGGCCTTCGCCGTATCGCCCT
>Ga0335069_10002699_pt1 | contig 27081 bp, 23 predicted proteins | sample Lox_Sample_11_FD_206714 | JGI IMG/M metagenome (GOLD analysis project Ga0335069, IMG submission 206714) | Soil microbial communities from Loxahatchee National Wildlife Refuge, Florida, United States - Lox_Sample_1.1 | ecosystem: Environmental > Terrestrial > Soil > Wetlands | place: USA...
CTTATCCGGCTGATCGAGTTCTTCCTCGCGCTTCAAGGATTCCTCGATTTCGAGCCCCTTGCGATACGTGTCGGAATCCTTTTCGGGATTCGACACCAATTCGAAGCTGTAACCCTTCGAACTCGATCCCAAAGGCAACTCGTAGGTAAGCCGGACCATGATTTTATTTTAGACGATATCTAACAGCCGCTTCAACACGTACTCCTGTGCCGTGTCGGTTAACCACTCGATGCCCGCCTTATCATTGAGCAGGCGGAGCGGCCCGGCAGGCGTTGGGGTGTGCGCGCCGAGATTAAGAATCCCGTAGATCAAATCCTGGCTGACCGGAGGCGGATGCCGCATGGGTATGGAGTAGATGATGGAATGCGGAGGCAGGCCGGCCTGGTGGATGTAGGTTTGATGCGGATCAGAACTCAGCGCGTCCCAAGAACGAATGATGTTCTTCTTGAACGCGCGGCCGGCATTGCCGTCGCCGACTTCGAGCGTGAACGGCCAGTGCCGATGAGCTTCGGGCCCGATGCAGGACACGATACGAAGTACCGGGACGTCATCACCACGGTACTTATCGTAGACCATCAGACTGACGTCGAGATCCCGGGCTTGCAGATAGCTTGCCGTCCCCGCGAGGTGCGCAATCTTCTCCTCAACGCACTTGGCAAACGCCTGCAAAACACGACGGACTTCGGCATGAATTGGCGGAGGCGTCTGATGGTCCAGGATCGCCTCGTTGATCGCCAGTAGTTTCTTGCGAAAACCGTCGGCCTGGAGCTGATGTTTCGGATCAATCGCGGGCTCGGTCGGGCCGCGGGCCGCGATGTACCAGTAAATTCTGTACAGATACCCGGCCGGCGGCCTGTGGATCGCCAGAATTGCGGTATGCAGGGGCTCGGAGTAGTAGAAACTGGGTGTGAGAACGCGCGTCAGCCACTCGTGACGCTCTGCTGTCCTGGTGTCAACCACCTCAAATTCGGGAGGCCGTTCGAACCGGAGCTCGCGGGGGAATCGCAAGGTCCAGGCAAAGTCGTCAACTGGCTCCTCGATGCTTTTCTCTTCCCACTCGCGCAGGATGGCGCGCTTCGGGAATTTTCTCCGAAACTCGACGGCATCGAGCGAGGAAGCGTTGTAGTCGTAGGACTCCAACGTGAAACTTGCGGGGTCGGCCTGGGTCGGTGTCCTGGCGAAATCCACAGCGAACTCAACACGGCGAGCTTCGTTCTTGATGGGCCGCAAACTTGCCAGGGGTCCGGACTGCTCGGCCTTGAGCCAAACCGGAGAAAGATGGCCGGTTTCGACAACGTACGACGGTGGCTGGAGGGAGGGCAGGTCGACGTCCGGGTTGGCAGCGACGTCGGTGTAAGCGATCTCATTGAAGCGATCACCTTCTACGTCAATATCGAGACTCCAGCGGATGGTCCGGCAGGAATAGCCGATCTTCAAGGCCCGCTGGTACGCCAATTCGAACGATTGCGTCGGGTAACCGGCATCGGGCAGTTCGCAGAAGGCCTCGCCGGGCTGGGCGAAAAACTGGCGGACATACCTCAGCCCGTTGTCCTCAATACAAATCAGATTGAAGTTGTGGCCGCGGGCATCATGATCCGTGCCGCCCAGAACGGCGGCGCCGGCACCCAGAACCTCGAGCAGGCGGTCGCCGACGATGGAACTGCGGAGGCACAGCAGCGAGTACGCGGCGTGATGTTTGTGGCCGTGCAGCACCATGGAAATTCGTTTTTCCGCGAGGAATTGCAGCAGCCGTTGTGCATCCTGAAGCACCAGGAAGCGATCGCTGCCGGCGTAGGGAATGGGGAGGACATGATGGTGAACGAGCGCGATCCTAACGGAATTCTCGACGGCTTCACGGTCACTCTTGGGAAGAGCGTCCCACTCTTTACCCACTTTTCGAAATTCGCGCCAGCCGATCCGGCCTCGCGCAAGTCCCCAGATGAGGGGATTCGAATCAAATAGAAAGAACGAGACGTTGAGGTCCTTGAAAATCCGAACTTTTTTTGCCAGCCAGTCCCTAAATTGATGGCGATAGAACAGCCATCCGCTCAATGGGCGCCAGCCCGCCGTGCCCAGAATCTTGTAATCGTGATTGCCTGGAACGACCAGCAAACGCGTCTGAGGGTCGAGGCCGCAAGTCTCACATAACCCAATGAGAAAGGGCTTGGCGTGCTTCAGGCTCCAGGGGTTATCGACCAGATCGCCGGTAAAGATCAGGAGGTCAGGAGATTCGCGCTTCAAGGCGGCGCCCAAGCGATCCGACACGTTCGCATCGCAACGCTCCCAGTGAATATCAGAAAGGTGCGCTATTTTCACTGGCATTTAACGGAACCGCGCGTGTCAAATTATAACGCTGAACCCATATCCTCATCTGAATTGATGAGGCGTTTTGGGGAATTGGTTCGCCTAAGCGCGCTGGTGCCGCCAGAGCAGCGCCAGCCGGGTGAATAGCAAGGCCGCGACCGCGCATAATAATCCGTTAGCGCCCGTCCACCAGGCGACAGATGCCGGACCCACGCGCGCGCCGGTATGCACGTAGTCCAGTTGATAGAGCGATTGCTGGTAGTTGCGATCCTGCGTTTTGACGTGGATATCCGGATCGAGCGGGACAAGGCAATTCACCATGTAGGCGGCTATGGCCGGTTGATGATGATTTTCGAAAACGAGTTTGCGGTGGGTCCCGCCGCCCGGCAAATCCACGGCGGCGTTGATTTGGATTTCACCCTGCCCTTCTTTCATATCTTCCATTGCCGGGAATTTTGCCGAGACCAATGTGGGGGCCAAGCGGGCGCCGTCGATCGTGAACGACAGGTCGTGAAGCACACGCAGCGCGTAAGCGTGCTGCTCGTCTTGCGACAGGAGCCCATCGGCATCCATATCGATGCTGGCGAATACGATGGGATACACCGCCACACCGGGCGTCAATCGAATCTGCGCATCCACGCGATCTTTTCCGACCGAGATCGTCGTAGCCTGCAGGTACTCATCGAGCCGGTGCCCAAGGCCGGGCGTGACGGAAGACAAGAGAATCAAGGTGAAGGGCAGGGTTGCTTTCATTGGGCAGTGAACTTGCGGCCGTAGTCGTTGGTCGGATCGCGGTACATCGTGTGTATGTGGTTCGAGAGGTCGCCGCCAAGGCGTTGGGGCGCGTACTCGATGACAAGATGCGGGCCCTGAATTCGGTAATAAGCTGTGGCGTTGTGTCCCGGAGTCACTGTAGTGGGACCGCTCCAGGCGAACCAGGTTTCGTTGATGTCGGCTTTGAGTTCCGCCATGCGGGCCGCCGCGGCGCTTTCGTGAATGATGCCGGCCCATTCGGAAATTAAATCGAGCAGCATGGCGCGTTGCTGATCGTTCATGGAGGAAGCCTTCAGGCCTTCGGGTTGGATGGTTTTGCCATCCTGGCCGGGTCCGAGAACGAGATCGGGCACGTGGTAATTCAGAACGGCCTGTTTGCGCTGAGTTTCATCGAGAGAGTTGAGCAGCGCGAAGGCTTTATCGCTTTCCCGGCCAAGAGGCCGCACGGTCTTTCCGTTCAAAGTATAGAGAGCGGGTTGCGCAGCGGTCAGACTCGGGGTGAGGACGCCGTGTTCGCCCGCGATGGTGACATTGAGGGCCAAGTGGTGGCCTCCGAACTGGAGCATCCACGGCTGTTTTTCGGATGGCGTTCCGAGGATGGAGATGTAGAAGAGGTCCTTGCCAAACATCGGGTTACCACCTTCGTTGGCCTTGAGGACCTCGTCGCCATCCATGATTTGCTGGACTTTCTCGAAGCCCATGGGGCTGAGGGCGGAGGAGACCAGCGCCAGCGCGGCGGAGCGTTGCGCGGCTGTTAGTTGGCCCATGCTCAGACCTGCGCGGTGCACGAATGAGGTCGGGAGGTTGGACCAGCGTACCCGCTGTTGCGCGTCGTCAAACGCAAACATCACGTTCTGGCGCTGTTTCTGATCGAGCGTCGCGAGAAAGGCATTGGCGGCGCTCACGATTCGAGCGGTGGCCGTCTCTGCGACGGCGGCGCTCGACATCCAACAGATCAAGGTCACCACCCAGATGCGGCGGGCGGTTCCTCGCGGCAAACCATTCATACCTGTGCTCCGTTCTTGTTGTCTCAGACGACCGCCTCGGCGCCCGGGTTACGGCTTCCCGGCCCGCAGGCAGATTGTGGAAACGATAGCACCAACCAGGTGCTCTCGTCAGCGGGACGCTTGGCGCCTACTTGCGGATCAGGTAGACAGCGACCGCTGCACGAAGGTTGGGCAGGAGATGGATACGGCGGCGACCGGAGAGAAAATAGTTCCGCTCGATGGTGAACCCTTCATGGCGCACCATCTGGTCGAAATCATCGACCGTCAGAAAGTGAATGTTCGGGGAGTCGTACCACTCGTAGGGGAAGAGGCCGGTTTTGGGCGCGCGACCGGTGAAGAGCAGCGAAAGGCGGACGGGCCAATGTCCGAAATTGGGGAAGGCCACAATGGCATGGCGGCCGACGCGGAGCATGTCGCGAATTACCTTGAGGGGCCACCGCGTTTCCTGCACGGTCTGGCTGAGGATGACATAGTCAAAGGCGTGATCCGAGTAATCGGTGAGGACTTCATCGATGTCGCCCTGATACGCCGACACGCCGCGGGCGATCGCACGGCGGACTTTGGTAGCGGAAATCTCAACGCCGCGAGCGTCGACACCTTTGTTCTCGGCGAGCCAGGCGAGCAGTTCACCTTCGCCACAGCCGAGGTCGAGCACCTTGCTGTTGGGTTCAACCAGGTCGCTGATGATGGCGAAATCGCCGCGGCCCAGCAAATCGCTAACGAACGGCTTGCGGACGGCTTCAGCGGCTGTGGCCATCAGGCCTTCTCCTTGTAGGTGCTTTGCAGGAATCCGCGGATCACCTCACTTTGCTCCGCGACGTCGACTAAGAATGCATCGTGACCGTAGTTCGAAGGCAACTCGCAATAGGCGACATCATGATTACTGCGACGGAGCACGCGCACGATGTCCTGGGACTGGTAACTGGGATAGAGCCAGTCGGAGCTGAAACTGATGACAAGAAATCGCGCCTGGGCTTTGGCGAACGCGTTGGCTAGGGTGCCGACGCCGTTGGTGAGGTCGAAATAATCTTCGGCCTTGGTGATATACAAGTACGAATTGGCGTCGAAGCGGCCAACAAACTGGTTGCCGCGATAGCGCAGGTAGCTTTCGACTTCGAAGTCCACGGAAAAGTCGTAACCGTACTTCTCCTTCTCGCGCAAGCGGCGGCCAAATTTTTCGCGCATGGATTCATCGCTCATGTAAGTGATGTGGCCCACCATGCGGGCGATGGCGAGGCCGCGGCCTGGCGGGCGGCTGCTGTAGTAGTTGCCGTCGTTCCAATCGGGATCGGCCATGATGGCCTGGCGGCCGACTTCATTGAACGCAATCTGCTGCGGGCTGTGGCGCGCGGTGGTGGCGATGGGAATGGCAGCCACGACGCGCTCGGGATAAGAGACGGCCCATTCCAGGGCTTGCATGCCGCCCATGGATCCGCCGGCGACGGCGAGAAGCCGATCGATGCCAAGGGAGTCGATGAGCTTAGTCTGAAGCTGCACCATGTCGCCGATGGTGATGACGGGGAAAGACATGGCGTAGGGGCAACCGGTTTGCGGATTGACGGAAGATGGGCCGGTAGTGCCTTGGCAGCCGCCGAGTACGTTGGAGCAGATGACGAAAAACCTGTCGGTATCGAACGCCTTGCCGGGGCCGATGGTGTTATCCCACCACCCTGGCTTGCCGGTTTCCCCGCTGATGCCGGCTGCATGCGCGTCGCCGGAAAAGGCGTGGAGAATCAAAATTGCGTTGGATTTGGCGGCGTTCAACTCGCCATAGGTCTGGTAGGCAACGGTGACAGGGGCCAGGGTCGCGCCGCTATCGAGCGAGATAGATGCAAACTCGGCAGTCTTCGTCTCGACGGTCATAGCAGGGAATTTTTTATGATAGCAGTTACGGATGAGGGGACTTTGGGTCAGGCGGCTAAGCGCAAGCCTGCTGTTTATGACTTGCGGCATGCAAGGAGGCGACAAGGATGCCTATCGCGAGGCGGCGCCGGGCTACGATTACTCGTTTCCACGCGACAATTTTGAGCATCCGCAGTATCGCACGGAATGGTGGTACTACACCGGGAACGTGCATGACGGGAAGGGCAGACGCTTCGGATTCGAGCTAGTGTTTTTTCGGCAGGGGCGGCGGCGGGGACCGGTGGCGAATCCATCCACCTGGCGGTTGGACGATGTATATTTAGCGCATCTGGCGCTGACCGATATCGACCGAAAGCATTTCTACAATCACCAGCGGCTGAATCGGGCGGGTCCGGGCATTGCAGGCGCCAGCTTCGGGGAGCAGCGCGTATGGAACGGCAACTGGTCGGCGGCGTGGCACGGGGACAAGCAACGGCTGGAAGCCACGGCTGAGGAATTTCATTTTCAGTTCGAGCTTCTGCCAACCAAACCGCCGGTTGTGAACGGCATCAACGGTGTGAGCCAGAAGGGAGCCGCCGCCGGTGAGGCATCTAACTACGTTTCCTACACGCGTTTAGTGGTTTCGGGCGAGCTTACGATTGGAGGTGAGTCACTTAACGTCGGCGGAACGTCATGGATGGACCACGAGTGGTTTAGTAACCAGCTCGATAAGGAACAAATTGGTTGGGATTGGTTCAGCGTACAGTTGAGTGATCAGTCGGAACTGATGTTGTTCCAGCTTCGGCGGGAAGATGGCGGAATCGATACGCACTCGAGCGGCACTTATGTGGACCAGCAGGGACGGGCACGCCATTTAACTCGGGCGGAATTTTTACTTACTCCGGTGAGTTACTGGCGCAGCAGCCGCACAGGGGCAAGTTATCCAGTTGGGTGGAAGCTCAGCGTGCCGATGCTCAAACTTGCACTTGACGCTCGTGCGGCGCTCGACGCACAGGAATTGGTGAGTGAGGACAAGATAGGCCCCACTTACTGGGAAGGTGCAGTCACTTACTCAGGCTCAACGCAGGGTGTGGGGTATTTAGAATTAACCGGATACGACCGCCCGTTTCGGATGAACTAAGTTACAGGGCACGGACCAAGTCTACAAGCTGGCGAAGCTCCGATATGTTCAAATCGGAGACCGCCCAGTAAGTCATGCCGGCTTTCGTCCAGTGCAGTAGATGGTAACCCTGAAGCTCAGTCTGTCCAACTGCTGAATCAGACTGCCGAGATGACGGCCAGACGAGAAGGTTGATGATGTGCTGGTGACGGCGATAGACGAGAGCGGCCACCGGATGGTTATCCAGGTAATCGAGCCGGCCGCCGACGAGCGGGAAGCCCTGTTCGGCGAAGTTGCCGACCGTCGGTGAAAAATCCAGCTTGCCGTTGAACCAGGGTTTGACGGTGTGCTGGTCGGTAGACGGCACATCGGTGAGGTGTGTAGCCATGAGAGAACGCACATGGCTGGCGACGACGTCCTGCGCCAGGAGTTGTGTGGGCTCGGGGCGGTGGATGAGTGTCGTCACCATTAAAACGGCGATCAACACGGCGGCGGCGATCCCTATCCATTGCCACCTGAGCGGTGTGCGCGAACGAACCGCATCGGGTTCGGCGGCCTGCCGCAAGCGCGAGCGGAGCCGCTGCCCGAGTCCGGACGGCGCGGTGTAGTAAGGAGCGCCGGTCGCTATCGCTGATCGGATGCCTTGCAGCCTTTCATAGGCTCCGGAGCAGGAGGCGCAGTCACGAAAATGGCGCTCCATTTCGAGATTGCGCACGAGGTCCAATTCGCCATCGGCGTAACCATGGATCAGCTCCTGAACTTCGTGGCAAATCACGCGCGTGCCTCCATAAGGTCGGGCTCGGAGAGAAGCTTTTGGAGCCTCGCGCGGGCACGTGCCAGTCTCGACATCACGGTTCCGACGGGAATGGAAGCAATCTCGGCAATATCTTTGTATGACATGCCTTCGATATCGCGCAGGATGACGATTTCTCGAAAACCCGGAGCGAGTGTTTCCAACGCGCGGCGCAGAAGTTCTGTGCGAGCTGCTGCGAGCAGGAGTGACTCCGGGTTCGGGCTCGACTGATCGATCAGTTGCGTGCCTTCATCCAGTTCCGTGGCTGGTTCCTCCATGCGATTCCGGCGCAGCCATGTGTAACAAGTGTTACGGACGATGGCCAGAAGCCAGGGCCGCGCGTTTTCGCCATGAAAACCACTAAAGAATTTAACGGCGCGCAGATAAGATTCCTGTACCACATCCTCGGCATCGTGTTCATTTCCCGTCAGCCAGCGCGCGAGATTATACGCGGCATCCAAATGCGGGAGCACGGTCTCTTCAAAGCGCGTGAGTTCTGTTTTTTGCACTCCGTCCTAACTCTACGCGGTAACTCCTGTAACTAGATACCGCGGATCGCGTGATTTTATTCCCTATCGTTGAGCCTACACGCAATGGACGCATCAGAACGAAATCGGATTCGGCCTAGGGCGGAGAGCGGCGCCTCATTTTTGGTCTTGCAATACCGTGCACATCGCAGTAATGTTTTGAGACTGCATGTCTGCGGCGAGCCAACAGAGTCTGGAGCCGGATCGGCCCGATAACGACCGGGCGGTTTTTGGATTCTTTAACGCCATACAGTCCGCCGCGCATACTTGGCAAGCTGAACTCACCGCGATCCTCGATGCGCCGCCCAATACGCCCGACGGCAAGCAGTTGATAATTGCGGAACAGCGAAAGCGCAAACCGCAAATTGAGGCAGTCGTCAGCGAAAGCATCGGCTCGCTCAGGCAGATCTTCCGGCTGGACGTGAAAGAGCACGAGTGGGGCGCGGGGGCGCTGGTGGAGCTCGATTTGAGGTGGAAGGATATCGAGAACCACTGGACGCTGGACACAGACGCGGCGGACACGGCTTTGGCTACGATCGGCGCGGTGCGCGACAAGCTCGATGAGATTGTCTACACCTGCCTGAGTAATACGCTGACGCCGGATATCAATGACCGCCTTCCAAACCTCGAGATTGGGCAGGCGCTCGACCTGGAATTCGTTTACGGAGACGATTTTCCCCGCGACACGAAGCTGAGAAAGCGCCTGGTGCAGGAAGTGGCGCAAGAGCAGGCTGTGATCCAGAGCGGCATTGTCGATGCCGATAACAGTCTGATTTACCGCATCGCACCGACAGCAAAAGAACGCCGCAAAAGCGCATGGCACGTGACCGGGCTTATCCTGACAGGGGCCGCGGTTGCGGCAATAGCGGGCCTGCCGGGCCGATGGGTTCCCGCATGGCCGATTCAAACTCCGCAGTGGACGACGCTTCTCATCAACTATGCGTTTCTTTTTGCCGGCGCCGGGGGCCACACGGTGATTGATGCCCTAAAGCAAAAGCGCGCCCAGACCAAGCCTACGTTTGCGGCCATGGATAACTGGATATTGTGGCTGCATGTCCACGAAATGCCGATGCTCTACAGCATCCTATGGGCGGATCTTGGATTCATTCTCCTTACTGCCATGGTCCCGAACCTGGATTGGAAATTGGCTTTTGCGGCAGGTTACAGCATTGACAGCATCACCGACCTATTTGTGGGCCGCTTCGAAAGCCTGGTAGGGAAGGCGGCCGCCCAGATTAAGCCTCCCGCTGCTCCCTGACCCCATCCGCTGAAAAAAGGGCCCGCAAAAAATCCGAGCCTACGTTAAAATAAGAGTTACTCAATCCCAGGAGGATCAGCCTATTGAACCCAGCAGTTCTGGCCTTGGAGGACGGCAGCGTCTTCGAAGGCAGAAGTTTTGGTGCGCCCACTGAGCGGGCCGGCGAGGTCGTGTTCAATACGGCTCTCACCGGATATCAGGAAATTTTCACCGATCCCTCCTACGCCGGCCAGATTGTCATCCTCACGAATCCGCAGATCGGGAATTACGGCACAAGTTCGGAAGATAACGAATCGGCGCGGCCGTACATCGAGGGGCTAGTGGTGCGTGAGTTTTCGCCCATAGCCAGCAACTGGCGATCGGATGAGCTGGCACGGACCTACCTGGAAAAGCAAAACATACCGGTGGTTTCGGAGATCGATACGCGCGCGCTGGTGCGGCATCTACGAACTCGCGGCGTGATGCGCGGGGTTTTGTCTGCCGTCGAAACGGACGCCGGGAAGCTGATCGATAAGGCGCGAAACATCCCGAAGATGGCGGGCCTCGATCTGGCGAGCCGCGTTTCCACTGCTTCGCAATACGAATGGACGCACGCGGTTGACCCATGCTCGCCCTCCGAACTGATTCCGCGGGCGCCGGAGCCTCGCCATCACGTGGTGGCCTACGATTTCGGGATTAAGCAGAACATCCTGCGGCGACTGGCGCAGGTGGGTTGCCGGACGACCGTCGTGCCCGCGCTGACTTCGGCCGAGGATGTGATGGCGCTACGGCCGGATGGTGTGTTTCTCTCAAATGGCCCCGGCGATCCCGAGCCGCTCGAAACGCAGGTTGGCAATATCCAAAAGTTGATCGGGAAAGTTCCGATTTTCGGCATTTGTCTGGGGCACCAGCTTCTGGGTTTGGCCTGCGGCGGCAAAACGTACAAGCTGAAGTTCGGGCATCGAGGCGCGAATCACCCGGTGATCAACAAATTGACGGAGCGGGTGGAGATCACGTCGCACAATCACGGTTTCGCGGTGGATCGGGATTCCCTGAATCCGAAGGATGTCGAGATCACGCACGTGAATCTCAACGATGAGACGCTCGAAGGTTTCCGGCATCGGCGTCATCCAGTGTTCTGTGTGCAATATCACCCGGAAGCTGCGCCGGGGCCGCACGATTCGCACTACCTGTTCGATGATTTCGTTAAACTCATGGCGGACCGTTGACCCATGCCACGTCGAAATGACTTGAAGCGAATTCTGATTGTGGGCTCGGGCCCGATTGTGATCGGCCAGGCGTGCGAATTCGACTATTCGGGGACGCAAGCCGCCAAGGCGTTACGAGCGGATGGCTTTGAAGTGGTACTGGTGAACTCAAATCCCGCCACGATCATGACCGATCCGGAACTGGCAGACCGGACATATGTCGAACCGCTGAGCCGCGCGTATCTCGAGGAAATCATCAAGATCGAGCGGCCGGATGCGCTGCTTTCGACGGTTGGCGGCCAAACCGGGCTGAATCTTTCGATGGAGCTGGCGGAATCGGGAGTGCTGGAGAAATACGGCGTCGAGCTGATCGGCGCGAAAATCGATGCCATCAAAAAAGCCGAAGACCGCTTGCTGTTCAAGGATGCGATGTTGCGCATCGGCCTGGAGACGCCGGAATCGCAACTGGTGAACAATGTCGAGGATGGGCACGAATTCGTGGCGCGCATCGGATATCCGGCGATTCTGCGGCCCAGTTTCACGCTCGGCGGAACGGGCGGCGGTATCGCGTATCACAGCGAAGACCTCACGGAGATTTTGGAACGCGGCATCGCGCTTTCCCCGGTGCACGAAGTTCTGATCGAGGAAAGCGTGCTGGGCTGGAAGGAATTCGAGCTGGAGGTGATGCGCGATCTGGCGGACAACGTCATCATCATCTGCTCGATTGAAAACTTCGACCCCATGGGCGTTCACACGGGCGATTCCATCACGGTAGCCCCGGCGCAAACGCTTACCGATCGCGAATATCAGATGATGCGCGATGCGGCCATTCGCTGCCTGCGGGAAATCGGAGTGGATACGGGCGGGTCGAATGTGCAATTCGCAATCAATCCGGCGAACGGTCGCATGGTGATTGTGGAGATGAACCCGCGCGTTTCGCGGAGCTCGGCCCTGGCGTCGAAAGCGACAGGATTTCCCATCGCGAAGATAGCCGCCAAGCTGGCCGTAGGTTACCGGCTGGACGAAATTCGCAACGACATCACCAAGACCACGCCGGCATCGTTTGAGCCCACGCTCGATTACGTCGTGGCCAAGATCCCCAAGTGGCAGTTTGAAAAGTTCCCCGGCGCGGACCCGACGCTCGGCACGCAAATGAAGTCGGTGGGCGAGGTAATGGCCATCGGGCGCACTTTCAAAGAGGCGCTGTGGAAGGGCATTCGCAGTCTCGAAACAGGACGGAAATTTGGCTCGGAGACATTTGATCCGAATCTCATTCCGCAAAAGCTCACGACGCCGACGCCCGATCGGCTGAACTACATCCGGTTCGCGTTCGAATCGGGGCTGACGGTGGAACAGATCCACGAGCGGACGGCAATTGACCCGTGGTTCCTGGAACAAGTTCGCGAAGTGGTGGCGTTCGAAGGCGAACTGAAGCGCACGAAACTGGAAAATGCGCCGCGTGAGTTGTTCGCTACGGCGAAGCGCTACGGCATCTCCGATGCGCAACTTGCGAAATCCTGGAACGTGGGTGAACTCGCGGTCCGCGCGCGACGCAAGGAACTCGGCATCCGCGCGGTCTTCAATCGCGTGGACACCTGCGCGGCGGAGTTCGAGAGTTTCACGCCGTATCTCTACTCAACTTATGAGTTTGAGTGCGAAGCGGAGCCGACGGCGCGCAAAAAGGTCATGATCCTGGGCAGCGGGCCCAACCGCATCGGCCAGGGCATTGAGTTCGATTACTGCTGTTGCCACGCGTCGTTTGCGCTGCAAGGCGAGGGCATCGAATCGATCATGGTGAACTGCAACCCGGAGACGGTTTCGACCGATTACGACACCAGCGACCGGCTGTACTTCGAACCGCTCACGCTCGAGCACGTGTTGAATATCTACGATACTGAGAAGCCCGACGGCATCATCGTGCAGTTCGGCGGGCAGACGCCGCTCAATCTCGCGGTGCCGTTGAAGAAGCTGGGTGTTCCGATCATTGGGACGGATCCGGAAAATATCGATCTTGCAGAAGACCGGAAGTTGTTTGGTAAGTTGCTCGAGGAGCTTGGAATTCCCTGCCCACAGAACGGTACGGCCACCAGCGTTGAGGAAGCCTGCGAGGTCGCGCGGCAGATCGGTTACCCCGTGCTGGTGCGCCCCAGTTATGTGCTGGGCGGCCGCGCCATGGTGATTGCGTATGACGAGGAAACCATACGCCAGTACATGCGCGAAGCGGTGACGTTTTCACAAGAGCGGCCGGTGCTGATCGACCGGTTCCTCGAAGACGCGACGGAAGTCGATGTGGATGCGCTCGGCGATACGGAGAATGTTTTGATCGCCGGCATCATGGAGCACATTGAGGAAGCCGGAGTGCACTCCGGTGATAGCTCCTGCGTGCTGCCGCCGATGTCGCTCACTGCCAAAGACGTGGCAACGATCGAGGATTACACCGTCCGTCTCGCGCTGGCACTCAAGGTCGTGGGCCTCATGAATGTGCAATACGCGATCAAAGACGGCGTGGTGTACGTGCTCGAGGTGAATCCACGGGCTTCGCGGACGGTTCCCTACGTCAGTAAGGCTACCGGCGTGCCTCTGCCCAAAGTGGCGGTCGGTTTGATGCTGGGCCGAAAGCTGCGAGAGCTCACGCATCTTACGCACGGCATGAGTTCGGGCCGGCTGTCGGTGCCGCAGAGTTTCGTGAAGTCGCCCGTGTTCCCGTTCAACAAGTTTCCCGGTGTCGACCCGGCGCTTGGTCCTGAAATGCGCTCCACGGGCGAGGTGATGGGCGTCGGCGAGAGTTTCGGTGAGGCGTTTTCCAAAGCGCAGTTAAGCGCGGGCACGCCGCTGCCGGAAAGCGGTACGGTCTTCATCAGCGTGAATGAGCGCTATAAATCGGAAGCGGCGCAGGTGGCGCGGCGATTCGCCGAACTGGGATTTAATCTGGTGGCCACACGCGGAACGGCGGCGGCCATTGAGGCGGCGGGCTTGCGTTGTAAGGTGATCTTCAAGGTGAACGAAGGACGGCCAAACGCCGTGGATCTGCTCAAGGCAGGCACCATCCAGCTCGTCATCTACACGGCGACCGGCGCGCTATCGTTCTCGGACGAGAAAGCGATTCGCCGCAGCGCCATCGCGTTTCGCGTGCCTTGCATCACCACGTTGAGCGGGGCGCGAGCCGCGGTAGAGGCTATCGCCGCGCGCAAACGCGACCCTCTACGCGTTTGGAGCTTACAACAGATTCACGAAGCAAAGCGGACGGCGGTTTAGGAAAGTCACAGAAACGGGGCGCCCGAAAGAGCGCCCCGCTGGGACAGGCGCTAAGCCTGTGCCGCGTCGAAAGGATTTGACCCTGTGCTGATGACTTCTTGGTCCCCTTCTCATCGGGGCATCTGCAAGCTTAGCACAGGTTACAATCGCATCCTTGCGACGATATAATTGTCCCACGACATCGCAGGCGTATAGTGCAGTTTCAAACCTTCGACGAGGACTATCTTCGGCGGTTACGGGACGGCGACTCCCATGTGGAGGAGCACTTCGCCAGCTATTTCGGCGAACTAATCCAACTGAAACTGCGACGCCGCATACGCACGCGGCAATTGATGGAAGACATTCAGCAGGAGACTCTGTGCCGCGTTTTGAAGACGCTGCGTGACCCGAATGGCCTTCGCGACGCCCGAAAACTAGGCGCGTTTGTCAGTGCCGTTTGTAATTACGTGACATCCGAGCTGAGCCGCTCGGAAAACCGCTACGAAGCATCGGAGCGCGATTTCGACGACCGCGCCGGCCCCGGACAAGACCCGGATGCGCTTCTGATCACTGAGCAAAGGCAACGGAAGGTCAAAAAGATACTCGATAAGCTGGAGGAGCGGGATCGCAAATTGCTAGGCGCCGTGTTCCTGGAGGAACTGACCTCCCCGGAAGTCTGCCGCCGATTCGGCGTCCAGCCGGATTACCTTCGTGTCCTCGTTTTCCGAGCTAAGGCGCGCTTCCGGCAGGAGTTTACGCGAGAAGCCGGGTCTGCCTGATGAAACGCTTTGCCAGCGGACTGCACTATGTCAATGGAGACGAGGGTTGATGGATCACGACACTGCTATCCGAATCCAGGCGGCGGAACGCTACATCCTGGAGGAGTTCCCGCCAGAGGAACGAGCCGAGTTTGAAGAGCACTTCTTCGAATGCCCAGAATGCGCCGAGGAAGTTCGGTCTGCCACGATCTTTGCGGCCAACGCGACCCAGGCACTCAAGGAAGAGCGCGCTAAACAATCGGCGACATGGGAGCGCTCAGCCAGCCGTCCCAGCCGGCGGTTTTGGTGGACGCTCGCGGCGTCTGCCGCACTGAACCTGGCACTGCTCGCGGGGATCGGCCTGGAGCGTTTTGGGACCCGCGATACAGCCATCCAGCCGCAGTTTTATTCGACCGTCGCGGTGGCGGCGGCGTCCCGCGGCAGCCAGTCCGCGGCCCAGCTTCCGGCCGGCGCACAGTTCTTCGGCGTGCGTTTCGACCTCCTGCCGGGACAGCAGTTCCAAAGCTACGCGTATCAAATGCTGGACGCCAAGGGTTCCGTGCGTGATGAAAAATCGCTGGCGGCACCGGGTGGCGAATCCTCCGAATTGCAGTTTTCAGTGCCTATTGTGTCGCTCGAATCCGGGCAATATGTTGTGGTTGTGCTGGGCAAGCAATCGGGGAATTCCACGGAAATAGGCCGCAGAGCCATCTCGGTTTCACGTTAGAATAGATCACCGTGGCAACCGACAAGAAGACGACAAAGCTGCATGGCTACACGTTCCACGCCAAGGCGTTGGCCGCTCACTTCCACTTTACGAACGGCGGCGAGGACTTTGGTTCGGAGTTCGCTTTGGCGTTCCATGGCCAAGCTCCCTTCCGAGGCAAAGAAAGGACTAGGGGCCGCGAGCACTCTGAGATTTCGTTCTCGCGAAGTTGGTCGCATGTAGTCACCAAGCACGGGCGAGGCGGTACCTATATCACGATCGCCAAGGCGGGACTGCGGCATCTGAATGTCAAAGACAAAGTCATCGCGGAAGAGATCGAAGCCGGCATTATGGCTGTGTATCGCGAGGACTGGTACGCGGACAGCCGCCGGCCTAAGAGACCGCGAATACTTCCCCTTCGTCCCATCATTAAAGAGCTGAAGATCTGCGGCTCGCCCTACCGGTTGGGTAGGGAACTCATCCTGCCGGCGCCGTTCGAATTCAGCGAAGCTCGACGAAAAGCTTACTTCGCGGGCGAGGGAGACGAAATCGAACCCATTGGACTTTCCGATGCAGCCGGAAAGCGTGAGAAGCTGGAATGCGGGGAAGTAGCAATCTCCAAGGACACACGTAGCATCGAAATTCCGGACTTTGGTCAAGTGACGTTCGCGGATTGGAAGTGGCTCCCCCCCGACATTCACACCCGCGAGTACACGGCGCAGTGGGTACAGCTCATCGGACTGGAGTTGAAGAACCCGGGCTCGGGCGGCGGAGGCGGCGCCAGCGGCGGCGGCAGCCCCTACGGCACTGGCCCCTCGCACTGACGGTTGTCCTTTTTCTTTTCACCGGTTGTCGGCCTTCAAAATCTCCGAATGAGTTGTACGAAGGTGCGGAACTGGCTTACCGCCGCGACGAGTTGGAAACGGCAATCCAACTGATTGACGCGGCCGAGCGTGTATCCGGGAACGCCGCTGGACCGCTGCAATCTCCTAAACTGCATCTCCTGAAAGCGGAAATCCTCCTTGCACAGGACCGCGTGACAGACGCTGCTGACCTTCTGAAGAAGCTATCGCTGGCAGACCTGCCATCCCCCGAATTGAAAGCACGGGCGCTTTTGGACCAGGCGCAGTTGCAAATTCAATCGGACCGAATCGGCGAAGCGCGCGCTCTGCTGGCACAGGCGTACGATCTTGCCTCCCGATCGGCTCCGACCGCTGTCCTGGCTTCCATCGAGTTGAAGCGCGGTTTGTTGCTGGATGATTTCGACCAGGCAGACGCGGCCTATCATCGCGCCTGGAAAATTGCGCAAAGTCAGCGCGACGAATACGTCACTGCACAAGCGCTCGGCAATATCGGCTACATTCGCATGGCGCGCTTCCGTTACGACGAAGCCATCCCGTGGTTTGAAGCAGCAGACGAAGCCGCGCAGAAAATACCCTCCAACCTCGTGCATGAAAAGAACCTGGGAAACCTGGGTTGGTGTTATTTCAAGCTCGGCCAGTCGGACCGCGCTTTGAGTCTGCTATCTGCCGCCATGCATCTGGCCGCTGACATCCACCAGCTTGGCGATCAGCAGTTATGGCTCGGTGACGTTGGCGTGGTTTACTACAGCCGCACCGAGTTTGAAAAGGCGATAGCCGACTACTCGCAAGCGCGAGAACTGGCGGTGCAGTTAGGAAAGACCGCCGAGGCCGCCAGGTGGTCGAGTAATATCGCGCGCGTTCACATTGACCAATCCAAATGGGACGAAGCCGAGAAGTACAATCGTCTGGCGCTTGAGGGGAAGCCCAGCGAGGAAGTGGCTCCTTACCTGCAACTCAACGCCGGTCTGATTGCGACGGCCCGCGCGCGCGGGAGTGATGCTGAATCCGCGTTTCAAAAAGCGATCGAGTTGGGCCGGAAGACACATCAGCCAAATGTCGAGTGGCAGGCCCACTCCGGCCTCGCCGAACTGTATCGACCGCAAAAACCCGCCATGGCATTGCGGGAGTACGCGGCTGCCGTCGGTGTTCTCGATCGCGAATGGCTGGCGCTCAGCCGCGACGAATCGAAGATCACGTTCCGTAATTATCAGACCAGCTTCTATCAGGATTACGTCGGCTTTCTCGCGGAGCAGGGGCAAAAGGAGAAGGCACTCGAAGTCGCGGAGTCATCACGCGCGCGGCTTCTCATGCAGAAGCTCGATGGAAGCACTTCTGACTTGCTGGCATTTCATACTGCGGACGCGATCCGGCTGGCGCACGAAACGGGTGCAGCCCTGCTCTCCTACTGGTTGGCCCCAAATCGGTCTTACCTATGGGCCGTAACGCCGAAGGGTGTCACCCAGTTTGCTCTGCCCGCAGAGCCAGCGATCGATGCTCTCATCGAGCAGCATCGCCGGTCGGTTGAGAATCTTGAAAATCCGCTCTCTTCGGGCTCGGCCGCGGCACGGCAACTGTACGCAACGTTGCTCGGCCCTGTGAAGCCATTACTGAAATCCGCGAGCCGTGTGATTGTGGTTCCCGACGGCCGTTTGCACCAAATCAACTTCGAAACGCTGGTTGCCGACGATCCGGCGCCGCATTATTGGATTGAAGATGCGACCCTCGCATTGGCGCCGTCGCTCGGCGTGCTGCGTTTGCAACCCGCGGAACACGCTCGAACACCAAAGCTCTTGATTATTGGTGATCCGCTGCCGGCTGATCCGGATTTTCCGTCGCTGCCGCATTTGAAAACGGAGGTTCGCGAGATCGCCGCGACTTTCGCCGAATCCGCTCGCACGGTATATGCAGGGGCTGACGCATACCCCGATCGTTTTCGCGAAGCCAACCCGCGCGCTTTCACCGCCATCCATTTCGCGGCGCACGCCAGCACTAACGAAGAAAGTCCGCTCAATTCCGCTATTATCCTTTCGCGGCACGGCGACACATACAAGCTCTACGCGAGTGACGTCGCCGGTCTGCACCTCGACCCGGAACTGGTGACGATCTCCGCCTGTCGCAGCGCCGGTGCGAAGGCTTATTCTGGCGAAGGCCTGATCGGGTTTTCGTGGGCGTTTCTCAATAGCGGCGCGCACAATGTGGTCGCTGGCATCTGGAACGTTGATGATGCGGCGGCGCCGATGCTAATGAAGGAGTTCTATCAGGAATGGCGCGGCGGAAGGGATCCCGCGGCCGCGCTACGCGGCGCTAAGCTCCAGCTCATGCGCTCGGGCGGCGCTTTTCGCAAGCCCTATTATTGGGGGCCCTTCGAGGTTTTCACGCGTCAAGCGACCCGTTCGGCGATCGATTTGGCCTGGAGAAACAAGAGCAAGTAGTCGGGTCCGCCCGCTTTTGAATCGGTGCCTGACATGTTGAATCCGCCGAAGGGGTGTGCCCCCACCATCGCCCCGGTGCACTTGCGGTTCACATACAGATTGCCGACGAAGAACTGTTCGCGCGCCTGACGAATGTGCTCCGGTGTATTCGAGAATATCGCGCCCGTGAGTCCGTACTGCGAGTCGTTGGCTAAATCGAGAGCGTTCTCGAAATCCTTCGCCTTGGTCACCGCAAGCACCGGCCCGAAAATCTCTTCCTGAAAAATACGCGCGGTCGAAGGCACGTCGGCGATGACAGTCGGCTGAATGAAGTAGCCCTCACCGGGCGCCGGGCCGCCGCCCACCACGGGTTTGCCTTCTTTGGAGCCGACATCAATGTACTGCAGAATGCTTCGTCGCGCGGCCTCGCTAATTACGGGTCCCATGTAGCTCGCCGGATCATCTGCCGCGCCAACCGTGAGCGCTTGCGTCTTCTGCTTGATTCGATTCAGGAGTTCGTCGTACACGCGCTCATGCACGATCGCGCGGGAGCACGCGGAGCACTTTTGGCCCTGATAACCGAAAGCGGAGGCCACCACACCGTCCGCTGCCTTTTCCAGATCCGCGTCGGCGTCCACGATGATCGCGTCCTTACCGCCCATTTCGGCGATCACGCGCTTGATCCATTTCTGGCCGGGCTGCGTTTTTGCAGCCAGTTCGTTAATGCGCAGGCCCACATCGCGCGAGCCTGTGAACGCCACGAATCGCGTCTTGGGATGCTCTACCAGCAAGTCGCCGATCGCCGAGCCGCTTCCGGGAAGGAACGCGAACGACTTGGCTGGAAAGCCCGCTTCCAGCAAAAGCTCGGCAAATTTCGCCGCCACGGTGGGCGTTTCGCTCGATGGCTTGATGATCGCCGTGTTGCCGGTTACCAGCGCCGCCGCGGTCATGCCGGCAAGAATCGCCAAAGGAAAATTCCACGGCGGAATCACGATTCCCACACCCAGCGGCAGGTAGCGCATCTCGTCTTTTTCGCCGGGCATCTGCACCACCGGTTGCGGTCCGCTCAAGCGCAGCATTTCGCGCGCGTAGTATTCGCAGAAGTCGATCGCTTCCGAGGTGTCGGCATCCGCTTCCGGCCAGGTCTTTCCGGCTTCGTACACCAGCCAAGCGTCGAATTCGAATTTATGCTCACGGAGCAGCCGCGCCGCGGTTACTAGCTTCCGAATGCGATCGGCGGGGCTCGTCAAGCTCCACTCGGAGAAGTATGCGTAAGCGGACTCCACTGCGCGCGCCGCCAGTTCCGGCGTGGCCTTTTGGTGGATGCCAACTACTTCATCGGGATGCGACGGATTGACCGATCGCAATTTCTCCGCGGTCTGAAAACGCTCGCCGCCGATCAGTAGATCGTACTCGTGGCCAAACTTGGCGCGCACTTCTTCGAGCGCCGCTTCCATGGCGCGCCGGTTCGCCGGGACGGAAAAATCTGCAACGGGCTCGTTGCGGAATTCGGGTAAAGACAATGCAGATGCACTCATGGTTTTTCTTCAGGGTAGGACAGGCGTGGGTGGCTGTCCAATGTTCGCTTCCACACACGGCGAAGCGAAAAACGATTCCCCCACCTTTTTGATGCGGGCAAACGCCACCTCGGGTTCATGCGCGAATCCGCAAAGCCACCCACCGCGCGTCGCCTCGTCCAACCAGCGGCTCTTGGTGTCGATAGCCTCCATCGGATACAAATCGAACGCCGCCACCCAGGACGGCGTCACGTGCGCCATCGTAGGCACCAGGTCTGAGAAGAAGCAGAACGTTTGGCCGGCGGAAGTCGCCTGCACCACCATCATGTCGCGATTATGGCCCGGGGCCAGTTTCATTTCGATTCCGGGCGCGACTTCAAAGTCCGCATCCAATAACTGCATCTGCGCCGTTTCTACCAGCGGATCGTAGTTGGCGTCGATGTAGCTGACACTATCGCGAACGTGCCGCTCGTGGGCATGCTCCCACTCGGCGCGCCGCGTGTAATAACGCGCGCGCGGAAATGCGGGCTGAACCGAACCATTGCCCAGAAACGTATTGCCCCCGCAATGATCGAAGTGCAGGTGAGTGTTGATGACGATGTCGATAGATTCGGGATCGATTCCCTTGGCTGCCAGGATTTCCGGCAGCACGATCGCGGTTTCCGGCATCTTCATGCGCTGGCGCGCTTTGTGATCCGGTTTGTCGCCCGCGCCGGTTTCGATCAGAATGGTGTGCTCGCCCGTGCGGACCACGTAGCAGTTGAATCCGAGCTGTACACGGTTCAATACGTCCGCTTCGAGGCGCTTGCTCCAGAGGGTTTTCGGGACGACGCCGAACATCGCCCCGCCGTCCCACCAATAGAACCCCGCGCGGACCAGAGTGATTTCGAGATCACCCACCGTCGCGCGGGCCGTCATTTCCGAATCCGGCGGCCTCAGCCGCGCACAAGCCGGCGGCCGCGCTCGAACAGATCCGCCGCATCGTCGGCGATCTGCTTGCCTTTATCGTAAATCTCCCGGCCTTTTTCGTACACTTCCTTGCTGGTCTCCGCGAGAACTTCTTTTCCTTCCCCAGTCTTCTTATTGATGAATTCCCGCGTTTCCTTCCCCGACTTGGGGGCATACAGCAACGCAACCGCGCTGCCCAGGACTGCGCCAGCTAAAAACCAGCCAAGCTTCCCGCCTTCGTCTTTTTCTGCCATCGAGTTCCCTCCAGAATAACTAGGACGCCCTTTTATTCTACTGTAAGTGCCCCTGCGATATGCTAGAAAATGACAAGCCGAGCGCCCTTTACTCGACTGTTACCCGTCGATAACAGGGGATACAATGCCACAAAATACGGAAGCAACTGAGTTCGATCCATCACACGATCTGGATATGGTGACACTGTTCAGCTCTCTGAATCACGATGCCGAAATGGAGGCTAACGCGATTCATGGCTTGCTGGAAGCGAACGGTATCCCGTCCATCGTGGTCGGGACGCCGCAGATTCCAGCGTTTGAATTCCAGGTGCAGGTTCCCAAATCCCGTCTGCAGGAAGCGGAGCGGGTGCTCGCCGAGGCGCAGGAAGCCGGCCCCGAGGCTGCCGTCGAAGCCGAGCAAGCCGGCGAAGAGTCCAACAGCTAAAACCACCCGGTCTGTGTCTCGACCTCAAACCGGTGACCGTCCGTGCGCACCGTTACGGCGCCCATCTGATCCGTGCGCAGCACCTCGATATTCGCTGCATGGAGCCGCTCCACAACTTCCACATTGGGATGTCCGTATAGATTCGCGAAACCCGCCGAGATGATCGCAAATGCCGGATGTACCGCCTCCAGGAACGGTTCCGTGGTAGAAGTTTTGCTCCCGTGGTGCGCCACTTTCAAGATGTCGGCATGATGAACCAGATTCGCCGCGACCAGCTCGGATTCAATCTGCCGTTCGACGTCGCCGCTGAGGATCAGCGAGCGCTCGCGGTAACTGAGCCGCATCACCAGTGAGTCATTGTTGCGTGCCATAGCGGCGGGCCGATAGTCCGTCACCGGTGCTAAGACTTCGAATTTTGCGCCGCCGTAGTCGAACTCGCTGCCTTGCGTCTGATGAATGATCCGGACGCCAAGTTGCTCGGCTTTGCGGCGCAGATTGGCCCATTCGGGACTTTCTTCCGGCGTTGCACCCGTCCAAAGCTCCTTCACGTGAAAGTTTTCCAGCACAGCCGGCAGACCGCCGATATGGTCCTCGTGCGCGTGCGAGAGCGCCACTACATCGAGGTTGCGGATCGACCGGCTCCATAGGTAGGGCGAGACTACGTCTTCGCCAATGCTCATGGTGCTCTTGACGCGCTTGCCAAAAGTCGCAATGCCGCCGCCATCCACCAACATCAGCTTTCCCGCCGGCAACGCGAGAAAAATGCTGTCTCCCTGGCCGACGTCGATCGCCGTCATCTCGAGCGATCCCCGCGTCACTACCGGCTCGAACGGATGCCAGATCATCAGCGCCAGAAGCGCGGCGAGCGTTGTGATGGAAGCCCACCGCAGCGTGCGCCACCTGCGGACTGCATCGCCGCGCGCCGTCATCGCGACGGCAACCAGCGCGGCTGTAATACCGATTGCGAGCCCTACCGGCGGTCCCGGAATGCGCCAATTCGGTTCCCAGTGCGCATGCCATGCCGCGGCCGATTGCGAAGCTGCCAACAGCCACCCCGCGATTTTCGCCGGTATCGCCCACCCCGTGAATACGGCAATGAAGCCCACTGGAACTGCCAATCCCAACAGCGGCACGATCACAGCGTTCGCCGACAAACCCGAGAAAGACACGCGGTGGAAGTAGATCGCCATGGGCAGCGCCAGGCCGATCTGGATCATCGCCGAAGTCAGTGTCAGCTCGTAGAAGAACAGCAGCACACGCGCCGGAATCGCCACGGCCATCAGGCAATACCGCTCCGGCAAGCGCGTCCACAGATGCAGCGTCTCGGCAAGCAATCGCAACTCTACGCGAAACTGCGCTGCCCGTGGCTCCATGTGAAGATCGCGATCCTTCTCAGCGAGTCCTCGAATTCCGTAGGTCAGCGGGCCAGACGTCCGTTCAATCAGCGGTACCGCGAATGCCGCGATGAAAGCCACGGCGCCGAATGAAAGCTGAAAGCTCGCATCGAACAACTGCTCGGGGTCGAGCACCAGGAACGCGATGGCAATCGCCGCCAGCAGGTTCATCGCACGGCCCCGGCGGTAAAAGAAGCGCACAATCATGAACAGCGTGAAGCCCGACGCCGACCGCACCGCCGGCGCCTGAAAGCCTGTGACCAGCGCATAAATCCAGATTGCGATGACTGTGACCAGATTGGCGGCGGCGGGCGTCAGAAAAAACAGCCGCAGTACCAGGTAGAGGAACGCCGCCAGCACCGCCACATGCGCCCCCGAAATCACCAGCGCGTGGAATGTTCCGGTAGAGCGAAACTGCTCCGTCCAGGCCTTATCCAGGTTCGCCGTCTCGCCGATCAGGATTGCCTGCATCATGCCGGTCTCATACAGGCTGCCCGAGTAGAGGCGCGCCAGCCGATCCACTGCCGCGGTGCGCAGCCGGAATATCGCGCTGCGGAAAGCCGAACCGCATTTACCCGGCAGGGTGTGGATGGGTTCGGCGGCGCGCGCCGAGCCGGTCCAGTAGATTCGCTTCCGTGCCAGGTAATGAGCGTAATCGAACGACCCGGGGTTGTTGAAATTGTGCGTGGGCCGCACCTTGGCGTCCAGTTCGATGCGCTGCCCGTAGCGCAGAACCGGCGGCTGCTCTCCTTCACGAACGTAAAGGCTGATGCGCACGCGCGCGCCCGGTTCGAGTTCCAGGGTGAATTGATCGCGATCCGGCGAGATGGCCGAAGGTTCCACCACGCAGCCCGTGAGAATCGAAATTTCCGAAGCGTCTGTATTCAACTCCGGCCGCGGCGGCAGCCGATGCACGATCTCCACCAGAACTCCGCCGGCCACCAGCGCCAGCAGACAGCAGACCACCGCGAGCACGCCCAGCCTCCGCCAAAGGCAGATCAATGTCAGGACGCCAAATGCCGAAATCAGCGCCGCCAGCTCGTGCTTTTCAAACGAAACCTGGCGCGACAGCAGAATTCCCGCGGCAATCGCCACCAGAGGCAGAATGAGGGGATCTCGCAAGAAAGAGAGTGGCCAGGAAATCTCTACTCTCTCGAAAACAAGAACACACGGATGTACACTTTCTGATGATGTTTCGCGAACGGCTCTTTGAAGAGCTTGCCGGCGATCTTGAATACCATCCAAAACGCGGGTTGGTGTACTTGGCGTTTGGTGCTGGCGCCCTTTGCTACTGGATCTTTCCGCCGTCCAGTACTAGAAGTGACATAGTTCCCCTGTTGTTTGGTCTTGGCAGCATCACGCTGCTGCTGAAAGGCGTGCTTCTGCTTCGCAAAACATCCGAGGGGTTAGGCCTCACGCAGCGAGAACTAGATCAATTATCGGATCCTTCTACTCGTAAGTCCCTGCCACCGATCCCGACCATGGCAGCGCAGCTCGTTCAGGATTTTGGAGCAGGAGCGTTGCTGCTCGGTCCCTTTCTCCACGCGCTTGAGAACATCGATGAACCCTCCAAGTTGCCATCGTTTCCGGTGTTTCTTGCAGGGGGAATCATTTTTTTCATTGGCTGGCTCTTTCGACGCCTAACCTCATCCGATCGGGCTTCGATTGGATAGCGCCCCAGCGTGAGGCCCTCTATGGTTTCCCGCCGCTTTGCTGCACGCGCCCGTGTTCCTGCGACGCCGCAATGATCTCATCCGCCACCTCATGGGGACTGTCGATGTTGTGCAGCGTCAGCCGGCTCGCCTCACCGGAAGTCTCAATCGAAACGTTGCCCACCCCCAGCATGCGCTGCCCGAGCGACTGGTCCACCCGCACATCCTGCACCTTGGAAAGCTGAATATTGCGCGTGGTTTTCGAAAGCAGGCCGAGATCGTAGCGCAGTTTGTCGCCGCTGATCGTGACTTTTACCATCTGCCGCCGGATCTGGCGCCGAATCGGAACCAGCAGCACGATCAACGCGATCGCCGGCAGCCAGCGCGGATATTTATCGGGGTCGGCGTACTTTGCATAAGCCACCACCGCCGCCAGAATGACAATCAGTGCCAGGACGTAGAGCACCTTGATCTGTTTCGTGCTGGGACGGATGATTCGATCGGCCATCGCTTCGCTCCCCGGCGCTGCTTCTCGCCGTGGCACCATTATATCGGCGCGGACCTGACCGATGAGCTTGGCCTGTTCGCGCTATTGTGTGTTTCTGATTACGCCGTACTTCCGCAGGATCTCCATCGTCCGATCGAGCGGCAGCGCCGGCACCGTATGGCCGTTACCCGTCATTGTCGTCGCGCGGAACAGCGAGTTGTAAACCGCTTCTTCGGCCGCCTCGATCACTGCCAGGAATAGCGGCGACATGCCGTCGTTCGAAACCAGCGAGCCGCCGCGCGCCGTACTAAAGGCGATGGCGTAATCGCCACTGCCGTTGGATGCCGCCGAGCCCGTGCGCGCCAGCCCCATCATTGATCGTGCCGCCATGCGCGCCAGATTGCGATGATCCACCGGTGCATCGGTGGCAATCACCACGATCACCGACCCATCCGCCGGATTCCGTCCATTCGATGACTCGAGATTCCCCTTCAGGTAATACCGTCCGAGCTCGCGGCCCACCGGCGCTCCTCCAATCGTCAGCACGCCGCCGAAATTCGATTGCACCAGCACACCGACTGTGTATCCGCCCAGCGACCCGGGCAGATGCCGTGAAGACGTTCCGATGCCCCCCTTGAAATCGAAGGCGATCGTTCCAGTGCCCGCGCCTACAGCTCCCTCTTCCACCGGACCGCTCTTCGCCCCTTCGATTGCCGCGAAAACTTCGGCCTTCCCCACGTGCCGGCCGCGAATATCGTTGAGGTAGCCGTCGTTGGTTTCGGCGACGACCGGATTGATGGAGCGCACGTCCTCGTTTCCGGGAAGCGCCAGCATGTAGTCGATCAGCGCGTCCGCCACGCGCGGCACATTCAACGTCGAGGTCAGCAGGATCGGCGTCTCGATTTCGCCCAGCTCATTCACCTGCGTGGAGCCGGCCAGCTTGCCGAAGCCGTTACCGACGAATATGGCGCCTGCTACTTTCTCCCGAAAGAGATTACCCGCATGCGGCAGAATTGCCGTGACGCCCGTCCGAATGGAATCGCCGCGAATCAGCGTCGCATGGCCCACCCGGACTCCCGCTACATCCGTAATCGCGTTTAACGGCCCCGTCGGCAGAATTCCCGTCATAACGCCGGCGTCTCTCGCGCGGGGCCGGTGCTTCTGGGCGATCGCGGCGGCGGCAATCAGCCCCAGCGCTATTCCTAGCCGAACTTTCATTGCGTCATGGTAGCGCTTTAGCCCCCACCGTCATCGTATTGCAATATAAACCGTGCCCGCGCATGGTTTAATGAACTCTTGAGGTGAAGGCTCCCAAAATCAGATGCTGACCTTCGACCTGATCGTTATTGGCTCCGGGCCGGCCGGACAGCGCGCCGCCATCCAGGGGGCGAAGTCCGGTAAACGCGTGGCGCTCGTGGAAAGCCGTGAAGTGCTGGGTGGCGCTTGTATCAACACCGGCACCATCCCCAGCAAGACGATGCGCGAAGCCGTGCTGCACCTATCCGGCTTCTACTACCAAAACATCTACGGCATCAATTACCGCGTCAAAGAGAAGATCTGTATGTCGGATCTTCTGTTTCGGGTCCAGCACGTCATCAAGACCGAAATCGACGTGACCCAG